>JGI24751J29686_10000373_pt1 | contig 15220 bp, 10 predicted proteins | sample KBSSwiS6_FD_29686 | JGI IMG/M metagenome (IMG submission 29686)
GAACCGGACGGTGATCGTCGTGCCCTCTCCGGGGACGCTCTGGATCGTGAAAGTGCCGCCACCGACGGTCGCCCGCTCGCGCATCATCGTCATCCCGAAGTGCCCCTCCGGGGCCGGCGCCTCGACGTCGAACCCGACCCCGTCGTCTCGCAGGATCATCTCGATCTCGTCGCCTTTCTGATCGACCTGCTCGACGGCGACCCAGATGTTCGACGCCTTCGCGTGCTTGAGTGCGTTCATCACGCCCTCGCGGGCGTTGTGATACAGCAGCAGCGCGATCGGCGCCGGGACGTCCACCTCGTCGATGTCTGCATGGAACCGAACGTCGGACTCGCGCGCCATCTCCGCGAGGAACCCACGGATCGCCTCGCCCAGACCCGCGCGCCCCAGCGGCGACCGGTGCAGGTCTCGGATCAAGGCGCGGATGCGCTCCGAGGTGCGGTTCTTGGTCTCCTTGATCTCGAGCAGGAGCTCCTCGGTGTCGTCGACCTTGCCGGCTTCGAGATGCCGCCGCGCGACGTCGACCTGGATCGAGAGCCGGAACAGGAGCTGCGCCAGGTCGTCATGGAGAAACGCTGCGATCTGCATCCGCTCGTCCTGACGCTCTTCCGCCATACGGTTCGAGAGGGCGCGCAGAACATGTTCGCGATCCTGGAGTTCCTTGTGCGCCTCCTCGAGAGCCTTGTTACGGAAGAACATCTGACGCGCAAGCAGGAGGGGGAGGATGAAGACCGGCACCACCCACCAGTTTTCCTTGGAGTCAAAGCTGAAGACTTTTGCAAGGATGAGACCAAAGACCGCAAGACCCAAGTAGCTGATTACGAATTCGCTAAGTCGTCCAATCCTCAGCTCTCGGATTACACGAATCGGATTGGTTCTGTAATGCAAGCTCGCCATAATCGAAATGACGCCAAAGTTGACAATGTAGTCCACCATGGCGGCCAGCAACGCCGCGACAACCAACGCGAGCGGTGGATCGTCAAGAGTCACTAATGAATGGAAGACCGCCCCCGCTGCCCAGACAGCCAATGCAATACACGATCGATTGAAGAGCGCTTGCAGAAGGCCTACTTCTCGCCTCAACTCTCGTGGATCTGAAGCTGCCAGGAACGCCGCGGACCCTGCCACCGCCGGCGGATAAAGGAACGCCACGGCCATCAGCAGTGGGAATCCCATGCTGATAATCGTTCCCCGCCATAGTGGTACGGGTATCAACTCGACCGAGGCAATCACGAGGATCCAGATGACGAGGTCCCAAGAATCGCGTCCACCCAATTTAGCCAGTGCCCGGGACGAGGCCCATCCCAGTGCCAATACCGTCGGGACAACGACGCTCGCCTCGAACACCCGCTCGCGAAGAGGGAGGCGGTCCTTAGCTTTGGTGCCGGGAGTTTCCTCAAGCCCTGTCATGACACCCGACATATTGACCGCTAGGCGCGCTTGTTGGAACCACCTCTTCAGGCTGTCCTCGGGGCTGGTACGGGATTCAACGTAGGGATGTTGGGTGGCTTGTAACGGCAGAGGGTGTCCCCCAAACTTCCGAAGGGTCCCCCATATGGGGGTCGGATACACAAGAGACGTATGAGGCGATTCTGCGAGGGGGGTGGAAGCGTGAAGCTGGTCAAGCGCCTTGCGGTGGCAATGGGATCCCTGCTGGCCCTAGCCTTTGCTGGTGGAGCTCACGTGCGTTGGTAAGTCACGACGCAGCCTCTCGATAACTACGATCGCGAGAGAATCGACCAGGTCCCGTCAGGGACCTGGTCGTTTTTCGTCGATCGGGAGCCGAGCCAGCACGGTTGTTCCCTCCCCAGGATGAGAGTCGACAAGAAGTATTCCGCCAGCAAGTTCCACTCGCTCACGCATGAGCTGAAGGCCAAAGTGTGACGTGGAATCAACTCCCAACATGCTGAAGCCCTGACCATCATCCGTGACGCGAAGACGTATCGAATCGTTGTCTTCATCAAGTACAAGCACGATTGTTGTCGCATTTGCATGTCTTGCTGCATTCGACAGAGCCTCGCGAGCAAGTTGATACACGAGCAGTTGGATCAAAGGGCTGCCGCCCACTGGTCTTAGGACGGTCTCGACGCGCATGTGTGTTGTTGCCTCTACTTCATTCACCAGCAAGCTGATCATTTCGCCAAGGCCGGCTGTACCTATTGTCGAGCGTCGAAGGCCACGCACCATACCTCGGAGTGAAGAATCCGCCGACTCAACCGCATGGATCAGGTCGGGAACATCGGATTCAAGATCCAGCAAGCGGCCAGACGCCAAGTCGTGCTTAACCACTTGGCCCATGAGATGCACTTTGTATAAGGGCGGGAGTACCTCATCGTGAATTCCGGCCGCAAGCGCCAATCGCTCGTCTCGCCGTTCATCGGCGATGCGACTTGAAATGGCCGTGAGCGCGCGCTCCTTCTCCGCGATTGAGCGATTGGCCTCCCCGAGATGCTTCCAGTGAATAAACATCTGGCGGGAAATTAGGAGTGGAATCGCAAACGCAATCAGCCCATAATTCCCCGCAGCCGAGTAGACCGTGGCCATCAACACCGCAAGAAGCCCGAAGCACGCGTATCCTGCTAAGAACACTTCTGGACGCGAACCACCGTAGACGTTTGACCATAAGCGCTTGGGTGATAGCCCCGTCAGAAGATGAGCGCCAATGATGACGAGACTGAAGTTCACAACCATGTCTGCCATCAAGGCCACGAAGGTTAGGGGCAGAACCTGGGGCCAATCTAGCACGCTTACTCCAAACCAATGAAAAAGCCACGAGGCCGCGAAAACGCTAGCGGCCACATTGCTCCTGTTGTACAGATCCCGCAGCGGACTGATCTCGCCGCGAAATTCGCGGAGGTCAAGGGTTCCGACGAAACTTAGGGAGCCCGCGACATATGGCGGGAAGACCAGAGCGGACGCAAGCAAGACGGGGAACGACATCATGAGTTCGACGGATCCCCAAATGGGCACTGGCATGAGGTCGGCAACGACCACAACGACAAGCCAAGGGAGCAACTGGCTCAAGCTTGCTTCGAAATCGCCCCAATTACCTTCAACTTGCCAGACAAGCCCTGCGACAACAACCAATGAAACAGACGCCTCCAACGCACGCAAGCTCTTTGGTTCCGGTCGGCTGCGGGGGCGGCGAACTTCACTTTCGCCAACGACAGACGTGGCAGACATGTGACCTCCCTCCGGTCGATGCCATTCTTCGACCGCCATGAATCTCCGGTCAAGAACGACAAATCGGCGAGTACCATCGATCGCATGAAGACCCGGATCCTCCTCGTCGAGGACGAAGCGTCCATTTCGGAACCGCTGGCGGAGAGCCTCGAGCGTGACGGTTTCGAGGCCGAGGTGGCGCCCACACTTGCAGGCGCCCGCCAGGCCTTCCGACGCGAGGCGCCGGATCTCGTGTTGCTCGATGTGATGCTTCCCGATGGAGACGGCCGAGATCTCGCACGGGAGATCCGCAAGGAGTCCGACGTTCCGATCGTGATGCTCACGGCCAGGGGCGAGGAGATCGATCGGGTACTCGGACTCGAGCTCGGCGCGGACGACTACGTCGTCAAACCCTTCTCGTCGCGCGAGCTCACGGCGCGGATCCGAGCGATCATGCGGCGCGGCCCTACTCGAGATCAGAAGAGCCCGATCGAGATCGGGGCGCTCCGTCTCGATCCCACCTCGCGCACCATCACCAAGGACGACGACCCGATCGAGCTCGCCGCCCGCGAGTTCGATCTGCTGCACCTCCTGATGGCGAACGCCGGGGAGGTCCTGCGAAGGGAACGGATCATGGACGAGGTCTGGGATCCCCACTGGTTCGGGCCGACNAAGACGCTCGACGTGCACATCTCNTGGCTCCGCAAGAAGATCGAGGACGATCCNTCGCACCCGACGTACATCACGACGATCCGCGGNGTGGGCTTCCGGTTCCGATCGGATGCCGAGACCTAGGAGGCGACCACGAAGGTCCGNACNAGGCTCGTCCTCGCGTTCGCGTACGTCCTCATCGTCCTGATCATCGCNCTGGGCGTCCCGCTCACGGTCAACCTCCAGCGACGGGCGACGTCCGAGCTCACGAACCAGGCGCTGCTCCAGGCGCAGGGNATCGCGGCGCAGATCGGCGTCGACAACATCGACGACCCGGCTCGGCTGGACCTGCTCGTCACGCAGGCGGCCGAGCAGGTCGACGGCCGGGTGATCGTGGTCGACGACCGAGGGTTCCTCGTCGCGGACTCCGACGGCCCGGTCCCGCCGAAAGCCCTCTACGCGACNTCGGGACGACCCGAGATCCAGCGGGCCCTGGAGGGGACGCCCTTCTCGCAGATCCGAGACAGCATCGATCTCGGTCACGACATCATGGCGACCGCCGTTCCGATCCAGGACGAGGAACAGCTCCTGGGTGCCGTCCGGCTCACTAGGAGCGTGCAGCAGGTCAACGACGACATCCGCAACATCACGATCGGCCTGGGCGCGATCGGCCTCGCGGCGCTCGCGGCCGGGTTGCTGCTCGCGTTCTGGCTCGCCGGATCCCTCTCTCGGCCTCTCACACGGCTGGCCGGTGCCGCGAAGCGCCTGGGCCACGGCGACCTCTCGGCCCGCGCCGGCGACGTGAGCGGCGCCCGGGAGGTCGAGGAGCTCGGGCAGTCGTTCGACGAGATGGCCGACCGGCTCGAGCGCTCNGTCCAGGCGCAGCGCGAGTTCGTCGCCAACGCCTCGCACCAGCTCCGAACNCCCCTGACCGCCATGAAGCTCCGGCTCGAAGGCGCGATCGCGGATGCGCCCGACGAGGCCGTCCGCCNGCGCCTCGAGGCGGCCGACCTGGAGGTCGATCGCCTGTCCGGGATCGTCGATCGGCTCCTCGTCATGGCTCNAGAGATCGAGGAGGGGACCTTGGCGAACGTCGACCTGGGCGAGGCCGTCGACCGCGCGGTCACGCGATGGAACGAGCGTGCCGAAGAGCGCGATTCGACCGTCGTCTCGCAGGGCGACGGCGGGTCGGCGCGCGTCGACCCCACCGACCTCGATCAGATCCTCGACAACCTGCTCGACAACGCGACCTCCTACGCGCCGGGCGAGGTCACGATCGAATCCGGCGGCTCGAACGGACAGGTCTTCGTCGCGGTGCGGGACCGGGGACCCGGGATCGCACCCGAAGACCTCGCACGCGTTACCGAACGCTTCTACCGAGGGCGAGGGGTGCCTTCGGGTGGTTCGGGTCTCGGCCTGGCGATCGCTCGACAGCTCGTCGAGAAGTGGGGGGGCACCCTCAACGTGGAGAGCACGCACGATGACGGGACGAGGGTCGAGGTTCGCCTGGACGCGGCGCCGTGACCTTTACCTCCCCTTAGCAAAGGGGACCGTAGGCTCGAGCGATGAACAAGACGCTGAAGGTGATCGCGATGGGTCTCGCCGGACTCGTCGGAGCGCTCGTGCTCACGGTCGGCGCGTTCGCGATCGCGGGTCAGCGGATCGCTCAGCCCGCCGGGGTGCCGATCTTCACGACCACGACGCCGTCCCCCGGCCCGCACACCGATCACAGCAGGAGTCCGTCTCCCAGCAACGACCGCACCGAGACCCCGTCGCCGTCGGTCGACGATCACGGCGATGGCTCGGGCGAGTCGACCTCGGGCGGTTCGAGCGGCTCGGACGACGGCGGAGGTTCCGGGGGTCAGGAGGGGTCGGGTTCGGACAACTCGGGGAGCGGTTCGGACGACTCGGGCGGTTCGGGTTCGGACAACTCGGGGAGCGGTTCGGACGACTCGGGCAGCTCGGGGTCGGGCTCGGGCGGGCACGGCGACGACTGAACGCCGGATCCTTAACTCCCCCTTAGCCGCTCGATGCTCGGGGCGTAACTGAAGGTTCCCTAGGGTGGAAGTTGATAAGGACTTCGAGAGGAGGGTTTCGATGCGCAAGGCACTGAAGCTGATGGCGGTCCTGGCAGCGTTCGGCCTGACCGCGTGGATCGGCGTGGTGGCCCTGGCTCAGGGCTCCAGCGCCCCCACACCGTCGACCGCAACGACAACGACGGGTCCGAGCGGCGGCGACGACGTCAAGGGCAACTGCGACGAAGCCGAGCACGCGAACGACCCCGAGTGCCTCGGTGTGATCCCCGTGCCCGAGGACAACCATGAGAACGGCGACCAGGGCGACGTCAACGACGACGCCCAGGGCGAGAACGAGAACAACGACGATCTGGGTGAGAACGAGGGCAACGACGACCAGGGCGAGGACATGAACGACGACCACGGCGACGTCAACGACGACCAGGGCGACGTCAACGACGACGACCAGGGCGAGAACGAGAACAACGACGATCAGGGTGAGAACGAGGGCAACGACGATCAGGGCGAGGACCAGGGCGACGACGACCAGGGCGACAACTCCGGCCCCGGCAGCGAGAACTCGGGCCCCGGCAGCTCGAACTCCGGCGACGGAAGCTAGCCCTCTGCGATCGAGCCTCACGGCGGCGGCCGTACCTTCGGGTGCGGTCGCCGTTCGTTCGTCTCCTCCGCCCGTAGGCTGGGACACGTGAGCAGGATCCTCGTCGGAACCGCGAGCTGGACCGACCCGACCCTGGTCAAGGACGGGCATTTCTATCCGCCCGAGGCCAAGAGCGCCGAGGCTCGGCTGCGCTTCTACGCCGAGCAGTTCCCGATCGTCGAGGTCGACTCGACCTACTACTTCCCACCCAGCGAGAAGAACGCCGTCCTGTGGATCGACCGGACGCCCAAGGACTTCACGTTCAACATCAAGGCGTATTCGCTGCTGACCAACCACCCCACCAAGCGCGAGTCGCTTTACAAGGACCTGCTCGAGGAGCTGCCGGAGGATCTCGGGGACAAGAAGAACCTGTACCGCGAGCACCTTCCGGAACCGGTCGTGGAGCAGGTCTGGCAGCGGTTCCACGACGCGCTCATGCCGCTCCACTCGGCGGGCAAGCTCGGCGCGGTGCTGTTCCAGTTCCCNCAGTGGTTCGTGATCGGGCGCAAGAACAAGGACTACATCCTCGAGTGCGCCGAGCGGTTGAAGGACTTCCGGCTCGCGATCGAGTTCCGTCACAAGACGTGGCTCGAGGAGCGCAACACCGAGGAGACGCTCTCGTTCCTGGAGGAGCACGATCTGCCGCTGGTCTGCGTCGACATGCCGCAGGGGTTCGACTCGAGCGTCCCACCGATCGCCGCGGCGACCGCGAAGGATCTCGCATTGGTCCGCTTCCACGGCCGCGACCCGGAGGTCTGGGGCAAGAAGAACGTGAGCGCCTCCGAGCGCTTCCGCTACGAGTACTCGGAGCAGGAGCTCAAGGAGTGGGTCCCGAAGATCCAGGGCATCTCCGAACAGGCTCGCGAGACCCACGTGCTGATGAACAACTGCTACCGGGACTTCGCGGTCAACAACGCGCGGCAGCTCTCCGACCTGCTGGAGGAATGAGGCTCGTCCGGACTAGGGTCCGGCCCGACCCCGCGGGCACGCCCGCGTGGAAGGGAGGGTAGGCCGGGCCGGACGCTACTCTCCCCGGAACCAGCTCGCTCCGGAGACCCGCACCGACTGTAGCAGCGCCCGCAAACCCGCCTGTCGCCGGTTTGGGCCACGACGAGTGACGATCCTTTGCAGAACCGCAGGTCCTACTCGACGACCAGCACTCCGTTCGCGGAGGGGTGGAGATCGTCCTGGAAGTAGTACTCGCCTGGCTCGAGCGGCCCGACCCGGTAGATGGTCTCGCCGACACCCACGACGAACTCAGCTTCGAACAGCGGGCGGTCCACGTCCTGAGAAGGCTGCGTGGCGGTGACGATGCATTCCCTCAGGTACGGCGTCAGCTCGTAGATCGAGACGTTCCGAAGGACCGCGCCATCAGCGTTGCGCAGATGGATCGTGATGGGCTCGCTGGACGGCGCGATCAGGCACCGAGTGTCGAATCCGAGGTCGTGGCCGACCACGCGCAGGTCGGATCCGTTGTGGGCGGTGTTCGGACCGTCCGCGCGAGCCAGCGCGCAGAGCTGGTCCCAAGCTGTCGGTTGCGGCGAACCCGTCGGACCGCTCACACCCGTCACGTCGTCGCTCCACGCTATCGGCACGTCGGCGCATGTGAGCAGGGTCTCGATGAGCCAGCCGTCCTGCGGGTCGCCCTTGAAGGTCGCCATCGCGACGACGTCCCCATTCCGCACCACTCGAACGATCGGCTTCTCGCTATCCATCGGGTAGCCAGCCCGCTCCACCGCGTCGTCGTACTCGAGTCCCGACAGGTGCTGCCGTGCGACCTCGACGGGATCGCCCTGGAAGCGCACGGCGCTCGCCGCATCGCCGGAAGTCTGGTTCGACTTGGGGCAGTCCATCCCGATCGGGACGTACGAGCCGGTCGGATCCTTCACCAGCAGGTCGGCGATCGGTGAGGTGTCGATCCCTCGCATCGAGTCGAGCACGCACGACACCTTGGCGTCGCCGGGCGGAAGCCCGAGGACGATCTCTCCGCGCTCACCCGGATCGGCTCCGCCCTGGTTCACGAAGTAGATCGAGGACTCGCCCCCCGAAACGGTGAACCAGATCCGCTCATCGGCCGTGTTGGTGACCGCGACGTGGACGCCATCGGGTTGGGCGTCGACGGTCAGCGACGACGGAGCGATCGTCCCCGTGCTGTCGCACGTGAATCCGGCGACGTCGGCGGCGCCGGCGGGTGCAGGAGTCGTCACGCCGGCGCCGCCGCTCGCACCNGCAGCCTGCCCTCCCGACGCCCGGAAGGCGGTGAATGCGGCAACCGATCCCGCGATCGCTACAAGCAGCGCCACCGTTCCTGCGGTGATCCGCCGATGGCGTTCGCGGCGGCGGCGGGCGCGCTCGAGACGTTCGAACGCATCCGACGCTACCTTCGCCCGCTCGCCGAGACGCTCCAACTGGTTGCGAAGGTCACTCATCACGGTCCTCCAGGTGGATCCGCAAGGCCGCTCGCGCTTGCGAGGCGAGCGACCGAACGGTCACGTCCTTCACGCCGAGGATCCGGCCGGCCTCCTCGGAGCCGTAGCCGAGCAGTTCGGTCAGGACGATCGCCGATCGCTGGCGCTCGGGGAGCCGGGCGAGAGCCCGAGCCACCGCGTCGCGCTCGTCGGCGGCCGCGAACGCGTCGCCGCCCGGGTCCGAACCCGCCGCTCGCCGCGCGGCTCGTGACGCTCGCCGCAGCCGGCTCCGGAAGCGGTTCATGGCGCTCCGGAACAGGTACCCGGTCGGCTCGTCCATGGCGCTCACCCGATCCCACCGCTCCCACACCGCGACGAACGCGTCCTGCATCAGCTCCTCCGCCTCCTGTGCGTTTCCGGTCACGAGGTACAACGCCCGGAACAGGCGCTCGTGCTCGGCCTCGAAGAACGCCTCGAAGCTCGCCGGTCGAGGCGGCAGCTCCGAGGCCGCGCGTCGCTCCGACACGGCGCTCCCGGGTTCGCGCATCCGGTCCATGAACGCTGCCGCCGCTCCTTCCGTTCAGGCCTTGTCGAGATTTCAGGGCGAGGCCGAGGTTGAGGAGCTCGAAGGCGACGCGCTCGGCGTGGGTGTCGGCGTCGGCGTGAGCACAAGATCCCCGAACTCCACCGATACCGTGACCCGTTGGACGGTGAGGCTGCCCGATTCGGCGAGTTGCTCGATGACGTCGTAGGCGATCAGCTCGGGGTCGGGTCCTCGGGAGAAGTACAGGACCTCGGCCGAGAAGGGGATGTCGAGGCCGCGGAAGATCCCGGCTCCCGAACCACCCGTCGTCCCGACCCGCAGGAACAGGGTGCCGTTGCGCACCGTCGCCGAGTTCTCGTGGAAGTGTCCGGAGATCACGAGCGGCACCTGGCCGGCGACGGCCTCGGCCATCCGGTCGTCGTGGACCGCCACGACGTCGACGGGTTCGGGCGCCGACTCGAGATCCGCGGCGATCACGGGCCCGGCCGACCGCGCGAGGGCCGCGAAGTCCTCCGCGTCGACCGGGGCCCCCCGGGCGGGCGTGAACGCAGGGTGACCGAGCCCGTACACCGTGAGCCCGTCGATCGTCTTCTCGCGGCCGTCCAGGACGATCGCGTTCGGCTCCTTCGCCACCGCCTCTTGCAGCGCGATCGAGTCGTGGCTCCCCCGGATGAACACGTACGGCCGTCCGAAGGCGGGGATCTCGGTCGCGATCAGGTTCTCGACCGGGGTCCCGAACGAAGTGAGGTCCCCCGTGTCGATGACGAAGTCGACGTCGAACCCTCTCGCCACGTCCTGCGCGAAGTCCATCCCGAGCGGCGACGCGTGGATGTCCGAGATGTGCAGCACCCGGATCGCGTCGTCGGCCGGCGGCGTCGCCTGGAGCGACGTGTAGGCGCGGACCGTCCCGTCAACGATCTGCTCGAGCCCCGCGCGGAGGTCCTCGATACGACTGGTCGCCTCGCTCACCGGGCCGATCAACTGCGGCGCGAGCGCCAGGGAGCCCGAGTACGTGGGTTCGCTGAACGCCGCGGGCTGGAAGGTCGCGAGCAGGAGCACCTCGCAGATCGCGACCGCGAGGAGCGCCGCGGCGCCCCCGGTCGCGATCAGGTGCCAGCGTCTCCGGTAGACCAGCGCCGCGAGCACCGTCCCGCCGATCGTCGCGGCGAGCTGGGCCCGCAACGCCAACGTTCGAACGCTCCCCCGTGCGTCGCGTTCGATGTCGCTCACGAGCCCGTCGATGCCCTCGTCGTTGACGACGTCCGTCAGGCGCTGGACGCCGACGTCCTGCAGNGTCGCCGACAGGTGCAGCGGCGACAGGTGGGTGTCGGCCGTGAGCGCGCCGAACGGCGGCAGCCCGAGCACGGTCTCCCCGCGGCCGAACCCGACGTCGAGCTCCACGCGGAACGGGCCCATCGGCACGGTCTCGCGCGCGAGCAGGGCCAGGCCGAGCCACGCGCCGACCAGCCCGACCACGCAGGCCAGGAGCACGGGCGCAGCCGCTCGGAGACGATGCGTGGGTTCGCGTTCGGTCGGTTCGTCGCCTCGGTCGTCCACGTCTCCACTGTCGCAGACCGTGGCCGAACGGCCGCTCGAAGCGGGTGGGGGTACCCTCGGAGGATGTTCGGCCGCGGTTTCCGCATCGCGACGATCCGGGGCGTGCCGGTCAACGTCGACTCGTCCTGGATCTGGATCGCCGTGCTGCTCGTCGCCACGTTCTGGGCACAGCTCGACCGCGAGTTCCCCGACATCGCCGGTGGCGAGGCGTTCGCGTTCGCGCTGTTCGGCGCGCTCATCTTCTTCGGGTCGGTGTTCCTGCACGAGGCCGCCCACGCGGTCACGGCCCGGGCCAACGGGATCGAGGTCCACGGCATCACGCTGGTGTTCTTCGGCGGGTTCACCGCGGCCCGGGCCGACGAGAAAGGACCGGGCGCCGCGTTCGCGATCGCCGGGCTCGGGCCGGGGACCAGCCTCGGCCTGTCGGGCGTCTTCTGGGTGCTCGCGCGCGCGTCCGAGAGCTCGGGCGGCCCGCTGCCCGGGTTGTTCAGCTACGTCGCCGCCGTCAACCTGTTCATGGCGGTCTTCAACGCGTTGCCCGGCCTGCCGCTCGACGGCGGCCGCATGCTCCAGTCGGTCGTGTGGCGCGTGACGGGCGACCGGCAGAAGGGGACACGCATCGCGGCTCGCTCGGGGCTGGTGGTGGGTGGCCTCGTGTTCGCGATCGCGATCTACGCGCTCACGCAGCAACGGATCTTCGAGGCGGTGTGGGGCGGGATCATCGGGATGTTCATCTTCCGCGGCGCGCAGGCCTCGGAACAGCGGATCGGGATCGACGGCCGCCTCGCGTCGGCGACCGTCGCGGACGCGATGGATCCGCCGCCCCCCGCGGTCCCGGCGGACCTCTCGCTTTCGCAGACGCTGGATCGCTTCCTGCGCGGCCACGAGGAGGAGGCGTTCCCGGTGCTCGAGGACGGGCGGGTGATCGGGATGATCTCGTTCAACTCGGCGCGCGAGCTCGGGGGCCGAGATCCGCTGCGGCCGGCCCGGGACGCGGTCATCCCGCTCGAACACGTCCTGGTGGCCCACCCCGACGAGCGGCTCGACGAGGTCTCGGCGCGGCTGGGGAACGATCGCGCGGCGCTGGTCCTTCGCGACGGGCAGCTGGTCGGCGCGATCAGCGGCTCCGGTGTCTACCGATGGGCCGCGCAGGCGGGTTGATCGCGGCCGTGCCCGGCCGTGTCCCAGCACGGCGGTAGCATCGCGCCGATGGCCCCCGTCGAACCCCTCCACCCCGACCCGCGGCAGCGTGCGGTCCTCGACCACGCCGACGGCGCGATGCTCGTCTCGGGCGGATCGGGCACCGGCAAGACGGCGGTGTTGCGGGAGCGGTTCGCGCGGCTCGTCGAGGGGGGCGCCGACCCAGAACGCGTGGCGCTCGTCGTGGGTTCGCGGCGCGCGAGGGACGAGGCCCGGCGCCTGCTGCTCGAACGCCTCCCGGTCGCACTGCCGAACCTGACCGTCGTCACGATCCACGGCCTCGCGTTCCACGTGGTCGGCCAGCGGTTCGAGCGGCTCGGGTACGCCACGCCGCCGACGGTGCTGTCGGCGTCGGAGCAGTTCTTGAGGGTGCGGGAGCTCCTCGACGGCGAGGATCCCGAGCGCTGGCCGGTCTTCGGCTCGCTGCTCGGGCTCCGCGGGTTCGCCGACGAGGTCCGTCAGCTCGTGATCCGGGCGCAGGAGGCGCTCCGGTCGCCGGACGACATCGAGCGCGAGGCCGCCGAACGCGGGCTCGCGGGATGGGACGAGCTCGCTGCGTTCCTCCGGCACTACCTGTCGGTGCTCGACGCCTCCAGCGAGGTCGACTTCGCGGGGCTCGTCGAGCAGGCTTCCGTCGCCGCGGGCGGGGGCGATCCCCCGTTCGACCACGTCATGGTCGACGACTACCAGGACACGACCTTCGCGGCCGAGCGCTTCCTGGCCGAGATCCGTCCGCGGAGCCTCGTCGCGGCCGGCGACCTCGACGCGCACCTGTTCTCGTTCCAGGGAACCACCGACGAACCCTTCCGACGATTCGTCGAGCGCAACCCGGGCGCCGCGTCGGTCGAGCTCGAGACCCCGCATCGTCCCGAGCCCGTGTCGACCGAGGCCTGGCGTGCCGGGCACGTCTCCGAGCAGCACGCGGCGGTCGCGCGCGAGCTGCGCCGGCTCCACGTCGACGACGGGGTCGCGTGGCTCGAGCTCGCGGTTGTCGTCCGACGTCACGGGCCACGCGTCGAAGGGCTCCTGCGCGCCCTCGACGACGCGCACGTCCCTCGCAGGATCGCCGACGCGGGTTCGCCGGCCGCGGTCCCGGCCACCCGCCCGTTCGTGCTCGCCCTGCGCTGGCTGGTCGCCGGTCCGCAGGAGCGGGACGCGCTGATGGAGCCGGTCCTGACCTCCGAGCTCGGGCGGCTGTCGCCGGCGTCGGTCCGAACGTTGCTGCGCCTCGCGCGCGCGCACGGTCGACCGCCGCGCGAGGCGCTCGCGCTGCACGACCTCGCCGAACCTGAGGACGCGGAAGCGCTGCGGGCGCTCGCAGACATCCTCGAACGGGCCGAGGCCGTTCACGCCTCGGTGCTCGACGCGTTCCGCCTGCTCTGGCTCGAGCTCCCGTTCGCAGCCGACCTGGTGGAGCGGGCCGAGACCGACCACCACGCGCTCGTCGACCTCGACGCGGTGGTCGAGTTCTCGGACGCCGTCGCGTCCGCGGGCACGGCGGCCGACCCGTCGACCGAGGCCTTCCTGCTCTCGCTCGGCGCGGCGGAGGGTGCGCCGAGCCTCGCGGCGGGCGACGAGGGCGGCCACGACGAGGTGCAGGTGCTGACGGCGCACGCGGCCGCCGGTCGGGAGTTCGACACGGTGATCGTGCTCGATGCGCTCGAGGGCGATTTCCCGAGCCTGTCCCGGCCCGAGCCGATGTTCGATCTCGCGACGCTCGAGGGCGCGATCGCGCGTTCCGAGGTCAACCGGCGACGGCTCGCCGACGAGCGCCGCCTGTTCGGGATGGTCCGATCGCGCGCGCGGCGCCGGGTGGTGCTGACCGCGACGGATCCGCACGGCGACGAGTCCTCGGTCACGCTGACCTCGCGGTTCGTCGAGGAGCTCGGGCTGCCGTGGCGCGACGTTCCGGCCGCGCCGTTCGCGGAGCCGGTGTCGACGTTCGAGGCGGCTTCGGCATGGCGGCGCGGGCTCGGCGACCCGAACGCGCCGGCGGCCGAGCGGCTCGCGGGCTTGGACGGGCTGCTCGCGCTCGGGGACGACCCGGCTTCGTGGTGGTTCCAGCGCGAGTGGACCGACCTCTCCGCGGTGGTGGAGGACGCCCTCTCGCTGTCGTACTCGCGGCTGTCGACGCTCGAGAACTGCGAGCTGCAGTTCGTGCTGTCCAGCGAGCTCGGGCTGGATCCAGGCGGCGGCTACCAGGCCTGGGTGGGCAAGCTCGTGCACTCGATCATCGAGGGGTGCGAGCGCGGCGAAGTCGAGCGCACGCCCGAGGCGTTCGGACGCGCGCTGGACGAGCGGTGGGAGAAGACCCGGTTCCCGTCGTACGCGATCTCCGAGGCCGAGCGCGCGAACGCCAAGGCGGTCCTGATCCGGAACTGGTTCGAACGTTACGCGGAGCCGCCGGCGACGGCGACCGAGCGCGGGTTCGCGTTCGAGTTCGAGGGCGCTCGGATCCGCGGCAAGATCGACCGGATCGGCCCGGTGCCCGAGGGCGGCACGCGGATCACCGACTACAAGACCGGGCGTTCGGACAGCGCGCCCAAGCCCTCCGAGAGCCTGCAGCTCGGCATCTACTACCTGGCGGTCAACGAGGACGACGAGTTGGCCGAGCACCGGCCCGTGCAGGCGGTCGAGCTCGCGTTCCTCGGCGGGAAGAAGGCGGATCCCGCGCTCGACGTCAAGGCATGGTCGGTATCCGAGGACGTGGAGGAGGACTACAAGGCGCGGATGCGCGAGCGGCTCACCGAGCTGATCGACCGCATCCGCGAGCTCAACGAACAGCGCCGGTACGTCGCCAACACGAAGGCGAGCTGCTTCTTCTGCCGGTTCCAGACCCTCTGCACGCGCTACCCGCAGGGCGGCGCCGTGTTCCCGGTCGAAGCGCCCGCGACCGCGCCGGCCGAGGTCGTGGCCGGCTCATGACCGAGCGCTACCCTCGACCGATCGTCGACTTCCTCCGCGGCGATCCCACGCCCGAACAGTGGACCGCGATCTCCTGGCCGCTCGAACCCTGCGTGGTCGT
>JGI24751J29686_10000374_pt1 | contig 15196 bp, 20 predicted proteins | sample KBSSwiS6_FD_29686 | JGI IMG/M metagenome (IMG submission 29686)
GCGGCGGCGGCTTCGGCGGCGGCGGCGGCGGTGGTCGCGGCTTCGGCGGCGGTGGCGGTGGCGGTGGCGGCGGCGGCTTCGGCGGCCCGCGCGGCGGCGGCGGTGGCGGCGGCATGCCCGCCCAGGTCGTTGGCCAGGGCAAGGGCGTCGTCAAGTTCTTCAATTCGCAGAAGGGCTTCGGCTTCATCCAACGTGAGGATGGTGGCGAGGACGTGTTCGTCCACATCAGCTCGGTCGAGCGTGCCGGCCTTGAAGGCCTGGCAGAAGGCCAGGGCCTCGAGTTTACCCTGGTGGACCGCGGCGGCAAGATTTCGGCGAGCGACCTGGTGGTCGTCGGCGACGTGATCGCGGTGGAGAAGCGCGAGGCTGCGCCGCAGCGCCAGCTGACCGGCGAGAAGGCCTCCGGAACGGTCAAGTTCTTCAATTCGATGAAGGGCTTCGGCTTCATTACCCGCGACGACGGCCAGCCGGATGCCTTCGTGCACATCTCGGCGGTCGAGCGTTCGGGCCTGCGTGGCCTCAACGAAGGCGACCGGCTGGAGTTCGACATCGAGGTCGATCGACGAGGCAAGTACTCGGCGGTCAACCTGGTGCCGCTTCAGGGTTGATCCAGCCGGCCGGACTTTCGGGCATTTGACCGAAGGCAGGCCAAGACATAGCGCGCAGGTGGCGGCCCCGATGGGTCGCCACTTGTCGTTTGCGGTGCGCTGCTCTCCGTCGGACTTCACGTCGGCGGACCGATAATCCCAAGCATTCCAAGGATCATTGCGATGACCATCACCCCGCTCATGCCCGTCTATCCCCGGTGCGGCTTCCGGCCGGTGCGCGGCGACCATTGCCACCTGATCGGCGAGGATGGGCGCCGCTATCTCGACTTCGCGGCGGGTATCGCGGTCAACATCCTGGGGCACTCGCACGCCGGGCTGATCGGCGCGATCCAGCGCCAGGCCGAGACGCTGATGCACGTTTCCAACCTCTACGGAAGCCCCCCGGGCGAGCGGCTGGCGCAGCGGCTTGTCGACCTGACCTTCGCCGATACGGTGTTCTTCACCAATTCGGGCGCGGAGGCGGTGGAGTGTGCGATCAAGGCCGCACGGGCCTATCACAGCCACGTCGGCAACGGTCACAAGTTCGAGTTAATCACCTTCAACAATGCTTTCCACGGGCGGACGCTGGGCACCATTAGCGCCTCGAATCAGGAGAAGATGCACCACGGCTTCCTGCCGCTGTTGCCGGGATTCAGATACGTGCCGTTTGACGACCTCGCGGCGGCCAAGGCGGCGATCGGCCCGAACACGGCGGGNTTTCTGGTCGAGCCGATCCAGGGCGAGGGCGGGATTCGCCCGGCCACGCAGGAGTTCATGAGCGGCCTGCGCCAATTGTGCGACGAACACGACCTGCTGCTGGTGCTTGATGAGGTGCAAACTGGCGTGTGCCGCACTGGCGCCTTCTACGCGCATGAGCTGTATGGCGTGACGCCGGACGTGCTCGCCTCGGCCAAGGGGCTGGGCGGCGGCTTTCCGCTCGGGGCGTGCCTGGCGACCGAGAAGGCCGCGCGCGGTATGGTCGCGGGCACTCACGGCTCGACTTACGGCGGCAACCCGCTGGCAATGGCCGCGGGCGAGGCCGTGCTCGATGCCGTGGCGAACGAGGAGTTCCTCGCCCATGTCAACGCGATGGGCGAGCGGCTGCGGGCGCGGCTGGAGCAGTTCATCGGCAATTACCCGGACCTGTTCGAACTGGTCCGCGGGCGCGGGCTGATGCTGGGGATCAAGTTGAAGGTCGAGCCGCGCGGCTTCGTCGCCCACCTTCGCGACAATCACCAGCTGCTGACGGTGTCCTCGGGCGACAATACGCTGCGCGTGGTCCCGCCTCTGGTGATCGACGAGAGCCATATCGACGAGTTCATGGAGAGGCTTTCCGCAGCGGCGGCGAGCTTCGCAGTGGAGGCGGCGGCGTGAGCCTGCGGCACTTCCTCGAGCTGTCGGACGCGGGCGGCGATGCCGTCGCCGCCATGCTGAACGATGCGCTCGACCGCAAGGCGGCGCGGCAGGCTTGGCCGAAGGGCCAGCCGGACGCTGATGCGCCACTGGCGGGACGGGTGCTCGCCATGATCTTCGAGAAGAACTCGACGCGCACGCGCGTCTCGTTCGACATGGCCATGCGCCAACTCGGCGGCAGCGCGATCGTGATGGAAGCGGGGGGGATGCAGCTTGGCCGGGGCGAGACTATCGCCGATACGGCGCGCGTGCTCAGCCGCATGGTCGACGCGATCATGATCCGCACCGACAATCACGCCAAGATCGAGGAACTCGCGGCCCACGCCACCGTGCCGGTGATCAATGGCCTCACCGATCGCTCGCATCCATGCCAGATCATGGCTGACCTGCTGACCGTGATCGAGCAGGGCAAGTGCCTGCCAGGACTGGAAGTCGCCTGGCTGGGCGATGGCAATAACGTTCTCAACTCGATCGTCGAGGCGGCGGGGCTGATGAAGTTCAACGTCCGCATCGGCGTACCCGAGGGATATGACAGCGATCCCGGCTATGTGCGCAAGGCGCGCGGGCACGGCGCGGTGATTTCGGTCCACCGGGATGCGCGCGAGGCAGTCAGTGGCGCGGACGTGGTCGTGACCGATACCTGGATATCGATGGGCCAGGCTCATGCCGAGGCCAAACTCGCCGCCATGGCGCCGTTTCAGGTGAACGAGGCGCTGCTGCGCGAGGCGAAGAGCGACGCCATCTTCCTGCATTGCTTGCCTGCGCATCGCAACGAGGAGGTGACCGACGGAGTGATTGACAGCGCTCAGTCGGTCGTCTGGGACGAGGCGGAGAACCGCATCCACGCCCAGAAGAGCGTGCTGCGTTGGGTTTTCGGGCAGTTGTGAGCGCCAGGACATGAGCGCTCAGATCGAGGAAGCGGGCACCCGGTTCGACCAGGTGCTCGGCTTCACCGTCGCCAGTAGGGGCGTGCGCGGGCGCATGGTTCGGCTCGGCCCGGTGCTCGACACCATCCTGACGGCACACGACTATCCGGTCGTGCTGCGTCACGTTCTGGCCGAGGCGCTGGTTCTCACGGCCCTCATGGGGTCGCTGCTCAAGTCTGACAACAGCCAGTTGACGCTGCAGGCGCAGACTGCCGGCGGGGCGATCGATTTGCTGGTCTGTGACTATCGCGACGGGGAACTGCGTGGATACGCACGTCACGACCCGGCGGCTCTGGCCGGGTTAGGCGTTAATCCCGCCTTGGGCGCGCTGTTCGGTGAAGGATACCTGGCGATCACCTTCGACCTCGGGGAAACGGGGCAGCGCTATCAGGGCATTGTGCCGCTCGAAGGCGCAACACTCGCTGCTGCCTGCGAAAGTTATTTCCGACAATCTGAGCAGATCCCGACCCTCATCAGGGTAGCTGTCCGCTCGAACGCGGAAGGTTGCAGTGCCGCAGGCATGCTGGTTCAGCACCTGCCAGAAGGTGAGGAAGGTCGCGAGCGCCTTCACGTGCGCATGGATCACCCGGATTGGGAGCACATCGCGATACTGGGAGGGAGCGTCCGTCATGAAGAAATGCTCGAGCCAGGACTTTCGCTCGAGGACCTTGCCTGGCGCTTGTTCCACGATGAGCAGGAGATTCTGGTTGACAGGGGACCGGAGCTGACACGGGGTTGTCGCTGCAGTGCGGACTATTACCGTGCCGTATTGGCGAGGTTTCCTGAAGAAGAGCGCCGTGAAATGCGCGATGAGAGCGGCGAGATCGCCGTTGACTGCGCATTCTGCTCACGAGTGTTCAAGATCACTCTTTAGAAACTGGTAGAGATTCACACTGCGGCGTGGACGTTGCGTGTGTCCGATCTATAATGAACCGGGGACTCAGCCGTGCGTGGGGGCGCAGATATGGGCATTCGTGGAACAGCGATGTTCCTGTCGTCGATGATCGTGGTGGGGTGGGGGCTTACCAAGGCTGTGCTTGCTGACCCGCCGGCGCAACCACCTTTCTTGGCGGGCTTGAAGGACGGGCAATGGGAATTGCGCCAGCGCGGCAGTTCTGCCGTGGAGCGGATCTGTGCAAGAGGGGGGAGTGGCTTGATCCAGCTGCGCCACCCTGGACGGTCCTGCGAACGCATCGTCCTGAACCAGGCCGAACATTCCATCGTGGTGCAATACACCTGCAAGGGTAGTGGATTCGGCCGTACCAGCATCAGGCGCGAAACGTCACAACTGGTCCAGATCGAGACCCAGGGCGTAGCCGATGGTTTCCCGTTTGACTATGCTGTCGAAGGACGGTGGTTGAGAGAATGTCCCCGGGTCGCCGGGTAGCCGACAGGTGCTTGCACGCCTTGGACAACCCGCGTAGCGCGTTGCGATGACACTTGGAGATCAGTGCGGGGCGGATGCGGTTGTTCTGCTTTCCGGCGGCCTGGATTCGATGGTCGCCGGCGGATTGGCTCGCGCAGCAAGCTTTCGTATCAATGCCTTGACGATAGATTACAATCAGAGGCACCGCCGCGAACTGACTGCCGCGGCAGATGTGGCTGCGGCACTTGGCGCGGTTCGACACGTGGTCTTGCCGTTGGACCTGACGCTCTTCGGCGGATCGGCCCTGACGGCGGATATTGCCGTTCCCAAGGGCGGCGTGGGGCCGGGAATCCCTCTGACCTATGTGCCGGCGCGGAACCTGGTGTTTCTCTCGCTGACGCTGGCATGGGCGGAGGCCATCGGTGCACGGGACATTTTCATCGGCGTGAATGCGCTCGACTATTCCGGCTATCCGGATTGTCGCCCCGAGTTCATCGCCGCGTTCTCGGAAATGGCGAACCTTGCCACCAAGGCGGGGATGGAAGGTCGGGGGTTCCGCATTCACGCGCCGCTGCAGCAGATGGGCAAGGATGAAATCGCGCGGGAAGCCTATCGACTCGGGCTTGATCCTGGCATGACCTGGTCCTGCTACGATCCGACGGCTGATGGGCTTTCGTGCGGGCAATGCGATTCCTGCCGCTTGCGGCGAGAAGGATTTCGTCGCGCCGGGCTTAGCGATCCTATTCCATATGCCTACCTCAGCTGAGGACAGGCGCTGAGCGAGTTCACGCCGGCAGAACGCCGGCAGTACGCAGTGCTGCGACAAGAGCAACAAGGCTGCTGCGAGCCTCTGCGTCGACCACGCTTCCACCTGACGGCGCCGCCGGAACAACGGGAGCATGCCAAGAGTCTGCGATTCGGTTGATCCGTTGCCCGGTTGCTTTGTTCAGCAGTTGGACACCATCGCGGGGGGTAGCGAACAGCCACTGGTTCAATTGGCGGATGGCGATCTTGCCCTCGTTTCCGGACCACGCCCCGGTGGGGCCGGTCCCGATCAGCCACACTTGACCGTCAACAGGGGCAGTAGGCGGTGTGCTGCGCTCATCCTCGATGGCGCAATGTAGCAGCCCATCGACCATCAGCAGGGCCTCGTTGACGTAGTCTTCCTTCTGCGCTTGGCCCGCGAGCATGGCTATGCTGGGGCCCTCGGAGACTATCGGGCTCGGCCGCCGAATAAAGCGTGGCTTGTGCGCCCGAAGGCCAGGTCAGCCGCCTGAGCGAGCTTTCAAACCGGGGGCGCAGTTGCGGCTCGCTGATCCGGCGCAGTCCGCTCTCGCCCTCGACCATGATCGCCCGGGCCTCGGCGAGACTTGCCGCCACCAGTGCGATGCGCGCCTCGCCGTCGCGTTCGGCGATGGCGCGAACCCATTCGGCCCCGGCGCGAGTCTTGCCGAAGCCGCGCCCGGCGAGGATCAGCCAGGTCCGCCAGTCGCCCGTCGGCGGCAGTTGTTCGGGCCGTGCCCAAATTGTCCAGTGCCAGCGCCAGGCCTTCCGCTCCTGCTCCGTCATCTCGTCGATGAAACGGTCGATCCGGCGGGGATCTGCCGCCTTGATCAGGCGCAGCAGGCTGGCATCGGCGGCGTCATCGACTTCCGGAGCCCCATCCCCAACCGTTCGCGTTGACGGCGTGCGCGGCCCCTCAGTCACGCACTGGTCCAGGCAGCTGCAGTGCGCGCGTCGCAATCACGTCCTCGCGCAGGCGAGCCAGCTTGGCATCCAGCGACGCGCGAATCTCTTCCGCTGTCACGTTGTCCTGCATCGCCTGGTACTTCGCCCGCGTGTCGCGGTGCGCCAGCAACAGGCGCAGGGCCGTGGCATTGTCATACTTGTTCGCGGGCACGTCGCGGGCTTCCCCGGTGCGCAGCCGGAACAGCAGCTCCATCTCCAGGTGATCGTAGCCCTCGCACAGCGCCACGAGCCAGGCCTCGGCAAAGCGGCGGTCTTCGCGCTTGGTCTTGTAGACCCAGGAGAGGCTGATATCGGCGCATTGGGCTGCGGCAGTGACGTTGGAGGTCTCGGCCAGGCAGGCCAGGAACGTCTCGCGCCAGTTCTTGGGCGCACCAAAGCGCCGTCGGCGCTGAGCCGCGCCGCCAGGTTGATCGGTCATGTCAGGTCTTTCGCAAGAGGGCGCGCAGTGCCGTTGACTGGGGGGCAAGCGGCGAATCGGTCTATCGCGATGTTCCCTTTATGTACCGAAATGGCGTGACGATGTCAAGAAGTTTTAACCGATCTGGTTCTTTCTGGTCGCTTGCAGTTCGCCAGCGCAGGCCATAAGAAGCCACGCGACGAGAGGGAAAGGGGCTGCCGTGATCCGCCGACTTTACGACTGGACCATGGGCAAGGCCGCCCATCCCCACGCAGAATGGTGGCTGGCCCTGTTCTCCTTCGTCGAAGCCAGCTTCTTTCCCATCCCGCCGCATCCGTTGCTCGGCCTGATGTGCCTGGCCGCGCCGCAGCGTGCGGTGCGATTTGCGGTCATTGCCACGGTCGCCTCAGTCGCGGGGGGGCTCCTCGGCTACGGGATCGGCTACTTCCTCTACGAAAGCCTGGGCAGTCAGATCCTTCACGCCTTGGGCTTGGCCGGCAGTTTCCCCAAGGCAGCCTGCTACCTGCGTGAAATGGGCTTCTGGATTTTCGTCGCAAAGGGCGCAACGCCGATCCCCTTCAAGTTGTTGACGATCACTGCGGGGTTCATAGCCCTGCCGCTCGGCACCTTTCTGATCGCCAGTCTGGTTAGCAGGTCCATTAGCTTCATGATCGTGGGCGTGCTGTTTCGCCTGTTCGGAGCACCGATCAAGGCGTTCATCGACCGCTATCTCGGCCTGGTCGTCGCCGGCTTCATTCTGCTGGTTCTCGCCGGCTTCGCCGCAGTCACCCTGCTGGAAGATGGGGGTAAGACGGCCGCCTCCAGGTGCGAGAGCGCCGCGGCCCTGCCCTGATGCGACCGCCTCGCGGGCCGATCAGCGCGGTTGCGCGGCCAGCCTGCGTTCAGCCTCGGTCAGGGCGGACAGCGTGACCTGCTTCATCGCCGCATAGCCTTGCGCGCTCGGGTGAGTGCCATCTTCGGTCAGCCCCGTACGCGGCAACCCATCCGGCCCTGACATCACGGTCCAATAGTCAGCCAGCACCAGGTTCTTTTCGCGCGCCAGGTCCGTAAGCCACGAGTTGAGGGCCTTGATCCCTGCGGTGGTGCCGCGCGCCTCGTCCTCGGCCTTGCCGGTCGCGGGCGGGATCAGGCCGAGCACCACGATCACGCCTGCGTCCTGCGCCAGAGTTATCATGGCCCGGATATTGTTGCGGTAATCTTCCTGGCGACTTGGGCCCGGTATTCCTCTCACGTCATTCGCGCCCACCAGCAGGTGAATGACCTTCGGCTTCAGCGCGAGGGCATCAGGAACCATCCGCAGCAGCACCTGGGCGCTGCCCTGGCCGGCAATGCCGCTGTTCAGCCTCCCGTCGGAGAACAGGCCGGGATCGGCAGCACCCCAGTACTGGGTGATGGAATCGCCAAGGAAAACAACCTTAGGAGGTTGATTGCCTGCTGTTATCGCCCGATTGCGCTCCTGGTAGAAGCACAGGTCCGCCCAGTCGCGCAGAGCCGGCGGCCGCCCCGCAAGAGTCATGACCACCAGCCGCAGATCGTCGGCAAGGCCAGTCCCTGGTGGAGGACAGGGCGCGTTGCTGAGACCGGGATTGTCCGGCTCTATCCGTGCGGCAAGGGCCCACATGCCACTCAGCAACAGCCACCCGATGGCCAGCCCCCATGCCGCGCGGCCGATGAGATGCTGAGCCATGGTCTCTCCGCTTGAAGCCTCAGATGATCCCGGCGATCTTCCCGGCCCGCTCGAACATGCCGATGATAGTCTGCACCTGCTCGGCCGAATGTTCGGCGCAGAGCGAGCAGCGCAGCAGGGTCATGCCTGCAGGCGTCGCCGGAGGCCGCGCCAGGTTGACGTAGAGGCCCTCCTTGAGCAGGGCCTCCCACATGCCCGCGCCGCGTTCCAGATCCGGCATGATCACCGAAATGATTGCACTCTGCGGTTCATCCGTGCCGAGCTGGAAGCCGAGGTCGCGCAGCCCCTTGTGCAGGGTCCGGCTGTTCTCCCACAGGTGCGCCCGCTTGTTTGCCCCATGCATCAGCTTGCGGATCGAAGTCGCCGCCGTCGCCACCACGCTCGGCGGCAGGCTCGCGGTGAATACGTAGGGCCGGCAGACCAGCCTCAGGATCTCGAACTTCGGGTGGTTGGAAACGCAGAAGCCCCCCACCGTGCCGACCGATTTGGAAAAGGTCCCGATCACGAAATCGACCTGGTCGAGCACGCCCTGGTCTTCGGCCACCCCGCGCCCGTTCGGCCCGATGAAGCCCATCGAGTGGGCCTCGTCAACCAGCACCATTGCGCCATTGTCCTTGGCGACCTTGATCATTTCCTTGAGCGGCGCGATGTCGCCAAGCATCGAATAGACGCCCTCCAGCACCACCAGCTTGCCCGCGCCCTCCGGGATGCGCTTCAGCCGGCGCTCCATGGCCTCGAGGTCGTTGTGCTTGAACGGCACCACCTCGGCATCGCCCATCTTGCAGCCGTCCCAGATGGAAGCGTGGCTGTCGATGTCGAGCACGATGTAATCGCCCTTGCCGGCCATCGTGGAGATGATGCCCAGGTTGGCCTGGTAGCCAGTGGAGAACACCATGGCATGGTCCATGCCATAGAACTCCTTCAGCGCCTCCTCGACCTCGCGGTGGCCGGCATAGGTCCCGTTAAGGACCCGGCTCCCGGTCGTCCCGGCGCCGAATTTATCGAGCGCTTCCTTGCCTGCAGCGATGACGTCCGGGTCGAAAGTCATGCCCATGTAGTTGTAGGTGCCGAGCAGGATTGTCTCACGTCCGTTGCAGATAGCCACGGTTGGCGAGATCACCTTTTCCATCACCAGCCCGAACGGATCGGTGAGGCCGGTGGCGAGCAGGCCTTCGCGCTGCTGGATCAGCGGATCGAACTTGCTGAACAGGTCCGTCATGTGCGGCATTAACCCTTGAGCTTGACCACGGCGTCGACCAGCTGGCCGTAGTTCTCGATTTCTGCCTGCTGGTTCATCGAGATGATGATGTCGAACTCGTCTTCGATCGCGGCGACGAAATCCATCACCGTCAGGCTGTCGAACTCCAGGTCCCCGGCGAAGGTGGTACCGTCGGAGATTTGCACGCCCTTCTTGTTGAAGGGGGCGATCAGTTCGGCAATCCGGTTGGCGGCTGCGGCGCGGTCCATGTCAGGCTCCGTTGGTTCTGGTCCGGCGCGCGGCCGGGCATGGCGGCGCCAAAGCGGGGGAGGGCAGGGAAGTCAAGCGATCGCCTTGTCGAGCAGCGCACGCACGCCCGCCAGGAACGGGCCGATCGACACCGGCTTGGCGAGATAGCCCTCGGCACCGGCATCGCGAATCCGCTCCTCGTCACCGCGCCCCGCATAGGCGGTGACGGCCAGCACAGGGATCGCGCGCAGCAGCGGATCGGCCTTGGCCTGCTCGATCAGTTCGAGGCCGGAAACCTCGGCCAGCTGAATGTCCATGATGATCAGGTTCGGCACGAATTGCCGGGCCCGATCAAGCGCCTGATGGCCATCGCCCACCGGCTCGACGGCAAATCCCTGGCTCTTCAGCACATCGCAGAAGAGCTTCCGGTTGAGATCGTTGTCCTCGACAACGAGGATTCTCTTTGCCACTTGCTGTCCTGTCGCCCGCCTGGCTGCTTGAGCTGACCTCTATGCCCTCGGAAAGTCCCTGACAATCTTGCGTGAACGCTCATCCCCGATTGATCCGCAGGCCCTAGCGCTCGGTGCGCTCGGCTGGCTGCTGCAGAGCGAGAGCCGGGCAGATCGCTTGCTGGCGCTAACCGGCCTCACCCCCGATGCCCTGCGCTCGGGAATTGGCGATCCGCCTGTGCTCAGCGCGGTGCTCGAATTCCTCGCCGCCCACGAGCCTGATCTCGTCGGGGCGGCCGAGGCCCTCGGCGTCGCTCCTGCGGCGCTTGTCGAGGCCGCGGGAGCGCTCCAGACATGACCCGCCCCCTCGTCATCTCCGATTGTGATGAAGTGCTGCTGCACATGATCGGGCCCTTTCGCGATTGGCTGGGTGAAAGCCAGGGCATCACCTTCCGCATGGACACCCACAATTTCGTCGACGCCATGCGCTGGACCGATACCGGTGAGCCGGTGGAGCCGACCGAAATCTGGCGGCTGCTGAATGGCTTCTTCGATACCGAGATGCACCGGCAATATCCGATTGCGGGCTCCGTCGAGGCCATGCGCCGGCTGTCGGAGGTAGCCGACGTGGTCGTCCTCACCAACGTGGGCGAGCAGCACCAGGTTAACCGCACTCGCCAGCTCGAGGATCACGGCATTGGTGTGAAGGTCTACACCAACCTCGGCCCCAAGGGGCCGGCCCTGCGCCGCATCATCGATGAATACCGTCCGAGCCGCGCGGTGTTCATCGATGATATCGCGCACCACCACAACTCAGCCGCCGAAATCGCACCCGAGCTTTTCCGCTTGCACTTCTGCGGCGAACCCCAGCTTGCCCCGGTGATCACTTGCGCTCACGAGGCAGGCCATGCACATGCGCGGATTGACGATTGGGCCAGCGCCTTGCCATGGCTGCTCGCCCGGCTGGAAGGACAGGGCGAGTGACCGATAGTGAAATCGAACAGCGCCTCGCCGCGCTTGGCCTCGCTCTCCCCGCTCCGGCTGCGCCAGTGGCCGCCTATGTCCCGGTGGTCGTCTCCGGCGGACTTGCCCATGTCTCCGGGCAGTTGCCCTTCGTCGATGGCAAGCTGGTGACCGGCCGCCTCGGCGAGAACGTCTCGGTCGAGCAAGGCACTGTCGCCGCGCAGGCTTGCGGGCTGATGATCCTCGCCCAGCTCAAGGCCGCGCTCGGCTCGCTGGCGCGGGTCGAGCGCGTGGTGAAGCTCGGGGCCTTCGTCAACTCCACGGACGAGTTCACCGATCAGCCCAAAGTCGCCAACGGCGCCTCCGAACTCATGGCCGCCGTCTTTGGCGAGGCCGGCAAGCACGCCCGCAGCGCGGTCGGCGTGCCGGCGCTGCCGCTCGGCGCGGCGGTCGAGGTCGACGCAATTGTCGCTGTTAGCGCCGCTTGATCGCTGGCTCGCGCCGGCCCCGCCGCCCGAACGGGTGGCCTGGCTGCGCACCACCTGTTTCGCCCACCGTGGCCTTCATGGCCGGAGCGTGGCCGAAAACTCGCTCGGCGCGGCCACTGCCGCCATCGGACGCGGCCTCGGCATCGAATGCGACGTGCAGCGCTCCAGCGACGGCCAGGCCGTCGTCTTTCACGATTGGGACCTGGACGAGCTGACCGACGAGCTGGGCCCGGTCAGCAGCAGGAGCGCGGCGGAACTCGGCGGAATCGTGCTGAGAGGATCGACGGACACAATTCCGACGCTCGGAGGTTTGCTCGATGTCGTGGCTGGCCGTGCTCCCCTCCTGATCGAAATAAAGAGCCGCAAGGACCGCCGCTTCGGCGCCCTGTGCCTGGCCGTGCGGCGCGTACTCGAAGGCTATCGCGGGCCGCACGCCATCATGAGCTTCGATCCGCGCGTCTGCCGCTGGTTTGCGGTCAACTCGCCCAGGACCGTGCGTGGCCTGATCGTTACCGAGGAAAACGCAAAGGCATTGCCGGGGCGGATCAAGCGGCATTTGTCGCTGTGGCACGCCCGGGCGGACTTCCTGTCCTATGACATCCGGGACCTGCCCGGCCGCTTCCCCGCCGCGCAACGCCGGCGCGGACTGCCGCTGGTCACCTGGACGATCTCCAGTCCGGAACTGCTCGAGCGCGCCAGAGCCTTTTCGGACGCTCCAACCGTGGAGGGAGCCGGCGTTCCGTGACGCAAGGCCAGGTCACGGTCGAAGTGGCGGCGAGCGTCGGCCAGTTTTCCGCCGCCGAATGGAACGCGCTCGCCGGCGGCAATCCCTTCGTCAGCCATGGATTCCTGTCCGCGCTCGAGGACTCCGGCAGTGTCGGGGGTCGCAGTGGCTGGGATCCCGCACCCATCGTCGTGCGCGATGCGGCCGGGGCCCTGATTGCCGCTGCGCCGGCCTACCTGAAGTCGCACAGCCAGGGCGAATACGTGTTCGATCATGCCTGGGCCGATGCATGGCATCGCGCTGGCGGGTCTTACTATCCCAAGCTCCAGATCGCCTCGCCCTTCACCCCAGCGACGGGCCCGCGTCTGCTCGTTCGCGAGGAGGCCTTGACGTCGGTGCTGATCGGCGGGGCTGAGGCCATGTGCCGGCAGAACGGCCTGTCCTCTGCTCATGCAACCTTCCTGACGTCCAATCAGGTGCCGCTGTTCGAAGCCGCGGGTTGGCTGCTGCGCAGTGACATCCAGTTCCACTGGGAAAACCGCGGTTACGCGAGCTTCGACGAATTCCTCGCCACGCTCGCATCCGCCAAGCGCAAGAACCTTCGCAAGGAACGCGCCGCCGCACAGGCCGGAGTAGATATCCGTCAGCTGAGCGGAGCCGATGTCAAGGAGGAGCACTGGGACGCCTTCTGGCGGTTCTACCAGGATACCGGAGCCCGCAAATGGGGGCGTCCCTATCTCACGCGGGCGGCGTTCAGCCTGATGAGCGAGCGCATGGGAGAATCGATCATGCTGTTCCTCGCCTACATGGACGGCAAGCCGATCGCCGGGGCGCTGAACTTCGTCGGGCCTGACGCGCTTTACGGGCGCTATTGGGGGGCGCTCGTCGACAAGCCGTTCCTGCACTTCGAAATGTGCTACTATCAGGCCATCGACGCGGCGATCGCCCTGGGTTTGTCTCGCGTCGAGGCAGGGGCCCAGGGCTCCCACAAGCTGGCCCGAGGCTATGAACCGGTGCGCACGCAGTCAGCGCATTTCATCGTTCATCGCGGATTTCGCGCCGCAGTCGCCGATTTCCTCGAGCGGGAGCGCGCGGGCGTTGCCGCTGATCAACTCGTTCTCCGCGACCGCACGCCGTTCCGCAAGGATCCGGCTGGGTAGGCGCCGCGGTCAGGCGGCGCGGCGGGTGTCTGCCGACAGCCATTCGCGAGCGCGGCGCTGGGCCTCGGCGATTTCGCGAGCGGTCATTTCGTCGGCGACGTCGGCGCGGCACTGCGCGGCATCCTCGTAGCCGTTGACGGCGGCCAGGTTGAACCATTTGTGGGCTTCGACAAGATCGATCGATGCGCCGTGGCTGCCGGTGGAGTACGCCACGCCAAGGTCAAAGTAGGCGCTGAGATCGCCCGCTGCGGCGGCTGCCAGGCAGCTGGCGACCAGCATGTCGGCGGCGGTGTCACCGGCCGGTTCGCATGAAACCGGCTTCATCCAGCTTGCTTCCATCATCGTTTACCCCCTTGATGGGCCCATCCCTGTTTGCTGGCCCGACGAGGTGAAGCTGAACGATCGTGGTCAACAAATGGTTAACGGCAATAGGCCGCCTCGGGAAAGCTTCGGCAAAGGTCTGGTGAACAACGGCCCGGATGCGGCTTCCACTGTCTTTCGATCATAGCGCTTGTGTGCATTCCAGCGGCTCAGTATAGGCCGCGACAACCCGGACGGCGGGCCGTCGCGGCAAGCGCGCCGTGGCTGGCACCCGCGCCGAAGTTGTCTCGGAGGCGCGAGAGTATTGCATGCCCGTTTCGCTGGCTGACGATATCGACATCCTGGTCAAGGCAAAGCGTTCGATCGCCGGGGATTACCTCCCCGCCGAAGACGAATCCTACATGAGCGAGCCGCAGCTCGATTATTTCCGCCGCCTGCTCCAGGCATGGAAGAAGGCAATCCTCGACAGCTCCGCAGATACGCTGCAACAGCTGCAGGACGGCCCGATCCGCGAACCCGATCTCAACGACCGCGCGTCGAGCGAGACGGACTGGGGAATCGAACTGCGCACGCGCGATCGCCAGCGCAAGCTCATTGCCAAGATCGATTCGGCGCTGCGGCGGATCGACGAAGGCGAATACGGGTACTGCGAGGTGACCGGTGAACCAATCGGGCTGGGCCGTCTGATCGCCCGTCCGATCGCCACGATGACGGTAGAGGCCCAGGCTGCCCACGAGCGCCGCGAGAAGATTTCGCGCGACGATTGAAGCTGTCCCGTTTCGGGGCGCGGCTCGGTCCATACTGGGCGAAACATTTACGGGTTGTTTGCTTTCGCAACCTATGGCCTCGAGCGAGGCAACGTCCGTGGACGGGGCCTTGCCATGTGGACCCATGCGGAACGATGACCGACAGCGACAACCGGAACATTTCGCGCAACAGCCTGTTCATCCTGGCCGACCTCAGGGTTGCTGGCCGCGAGGATGAGCATCGGGTCAAGGTGCGCAACCTGTCGGGCGGTGGCATGATGGCCGAAGGGCCGGCCAAGGTGGTTCGTGGCGAGCGGGTTGAAGTGAACCTGCGCAATGTCGGCTGGGTGCGCGGAACCGTAGCCTGGGTTCAGGACAACCGGTTCGGCATCGCCTTCGCCGAAGATGTCGATCCCGCCGTGATCCGCGTACCGGTCGCCATGACTGAGGCGCAGGCCCCTGCGCGGCCCAAAAACATCTACGCCCGGCAGTCCGCCACCGGCCCCGCCCGCAAGATCATCTGACCCGCGCAGCCATTCCTGCAGTCGACATCCCTTGCAGGTTGCCGGGCTGCGGGCTTAGACCCTATTCCACGTGGCTGAAATAGGGTCTAGGCCTTGGCCATGCGGACCTTGCGCGTCGTCCTGGTGACCTTGATCGCTGCTGTCCTCGCCGCATGCGGGAGCGGATCCGCACCGACCGTCGCGATCGACGTTATCGGCTCGCCCGACGATCCGTTCGAGACCGGCGTG
>JGI24751J29686_10000375_pt1 | contig 15168 bp, 13 predicted proteins | sample KBSSwiS6_FD_29686 | JGI IMG/M metagenome (IMG submission 29686)
ACCAGTTCGAGATGGAAGCCACGCGCCTGCCGCAGCTGCTTGACGAATTTCACCGGCACCGGCTCGGCGCCGAGATCGAGGACGACCAGTACGCCGAGGCGGACGTGCGGTTCTTCGACGACGTGGTGAAGGGCGCCCTCGCCCGCCGCGACGAGATCGACAGTGTGCTGGCCGGCAAGCTCGCCAGCGGGTGGAAGATCGAGCGGCTCGACCGGACCATGCTCCAGATCCTTCGCGCCGGGGCCTACGAGTTGATGGCGCGCGCGGACGTGCCCACGGGCACGGCGATCAGCGAATACGTGGATGTGGCGCACGCGTTCTTCGACGAGCGCGAGGCCAAGTTCGTGAATGGCGTGCTGGATGCGGTCGCGCGGGCGGTGCGGTAGGAGCTTGTACGCAGCCTCGCCCCATCCAGGCTGCGCTAGCGGACAAGCCCGCAAGCTACGCCATCCTTCCCCCAACAAGGGGGAAGAACGTTGACGTCCGAACTCTCCTTCATCGCTGCCCTGCGCAGCCTTGCCTCTCATCCGGCCGCGCGGGGCCTCGACGACGACTGCGCCGTGCTGGATATCGGCGGGGAGACGCTGGTGCTGACCCACGACACCATGGTCGAGGGCGTGCACTTCCTTGCCGGGCAGGATCCGGCGGACGTGGCGTGGAAGCTGGTGGCGACCAATGTGTCGGACCTGGCGAGCAAGGGCGCGGAGCCGGTCGGCGTGCTGCTGGGCTATCAGCTGGGTGAGGGCGACGCGCGGTTCATTGAGGGACTGGGCGAGGCGCTGGCGCATTATGGCGCGGTTTTGCTGGGGGGCGATACGGTGGGCGGCGCAGCGCCGCAGCATCTGGGACTGACGGCGATCGGGAAGGCGACCTTCCGGCCGGTGCCTTCGCGCGGCGGGGCACGGGTGGGTGATGGGGTCTGGGTGACCGGCGCGCTTGGCGGGGCGATGATGGGGCTGGAGGCGCTGCGCAGCGGCGTGGGGGACAGCACGGCCTATCGCCGCCCGGTGGCGCGGCTGGCGGAGGGGACGGCGCTGGCGCCGGTGGTGAGCGCGATGATGGACGTTTCGGACGGGCTGCTGCTCGACGCCTGGCGCATGGCGCGGGCGAGCGGAGTGTGCCTGGCGCTGGACAGCGCGACAGCCCCCCTCGCCTGCCCCGAATCGCGCCGGGCCGAGGCGCTGCGCTGGGGGGACGACTACGAACTGCTGTTCACCTTGCCACCGGGCCTGAGCCCGCCGGTGGCCGCCAGCTGCATCGGTCATGTGATCGCTCGCCCCGCGGGCGGCCTGCAGATGGACGGCGCCATGATGGAATCCGGGGAAAATCTCGGTTTCGAACATCATTGAGACCTTGCCGCCGCATTAACGGTTGCGCCTGAGACAATTCCTCCATAGCCCATGCGACCAGGCGACCCCGCGACAAGGTGGGGCGCTTGAGAGTAGGATCCACAACGGGAAGGGGCACATCGTGAATCTAGTCACGATCGCTATTATCCTGGGGCTGTTGGCCGTCGTGTACGGCTTCATCACCAGCCGCCAGGTTCTGGGAGCCGATGCCGGCTCCGCTCGCATGCAGGAAATCGCCGCCGCCATCCAGGAAGGCGCGCAGGCTTACCTGAAGCGGCAGTACACCACGATCGCCATTGTCGGCGTGGTGGTTGCCGCGATCATCTTTTTCACCCTGGGCGGGATTTCTGCAATCGGCTTCCTGATCGGCGCCGTGCTGTCGGGCGTGGCCGGGTTCATCGGGATGAACATCTCGGTCCGCTCGAACGTGCGCACCGCCGCGGCAGCGCAAAGAGGGCTGCAAGCCGGCCTGACCCTGGCGTTTCGCGCCGGGGCAATCACCGGCATGCTCGTGGCAGGGCTCGCGCTGCTCGCGATCGCGGTGTTCTACTGGTACCTCACCGGACCGGCCGGCTTCACCGTGGGCGGTGACGATCGCACCGTGGTCGATGGGCTGGTGGCCCTTGCCTTCGGCGCTTCGCTGATCTCGATCTTCGCCCGTCTCGGCGGCGGCATCTTCACCAAGGCCGCCGACGTGGGCGCCGACCTCGTCGGCAAGGTCGAAGCCGGCATTCCCGAGGACGATCCACGCAACCCGGCTGTCATCGCCGACAACGTGGGCGACAACGTGGGCGACTGCGCCGGCATGGCTGCCGATCTGTTCGAGACCTATGTGGTGACCGTCGGCGCGACCATGGTGCTCACCGCGCTGCTGCTCAAGGGGCTGGGCGACGGCCTGGGCGCCATGATGGCGCTGCCGCTGCTGATCGGCGGCGTGTGCATCGTCACCTCGATCATCGGCACCTATTTCGTGAAGCTGGGCAGCTCGAACAACATCATGGGCGCCATGTACAAGGGCTTCCTGGTGACGGCCGTGCTTTCGGTCGGCGCGATCTGGTGGGCGATCGACTATGCGCTGGGCGGGATGGAAACGACGATGTCGTACACCATCCTGGGCGATACGGTGGAGTTCACCGGCCGCACGCTGTTCTACTGTTCGCTGCTGGGCCTGGTCATCACCGGCCTGATCATCTGGATTACCGAGTACTACACCGGCACCAACTATCGCCCGGTGCGCTCGATCGCCAAGTCGTCGGAAACCGGTCACGGCACCAACGTGATCCAGGGCCTGGCGATCAGCCTGGAATCGACCGCCCTGCCGACCATCGTGATCTGCGCCGGCATCATCATCGCCTACCAGCTGGCCGGCCTGATCGGGATCGCCTATGGCGCAACCGCGATGCTGGCGCTGGCCGGCATGGTCGTCGCGCTCGACGCTTACGGCCCTGTCACCGACAATGCCGGAGGCATTGCCGAAATGGCCGGCCTTGACGATTCGGTCCGCGAGAAGACCGACGCGCTCGACGCGGTGGGCAACACCACCAAGGCCGTGACCAAGGGTTATGCGATCGGATCGGCCGGCCTTGCCGCGCTGGTGCTGTTCGCCGCCTACACCACCGATCTTCGGGAATTCTTCCCCGATCTCACGGTCAGCTTCAGCCTGGAGAACCCCTACGTGATCGTGGGCCTGCTCCTCGGCGCACTGCTGCCCTACCTGTTCGGGGCCATGGGCATGACCGCAGTGGGCCGCGCCGCAGGCGACGTGGTGCTCGACGTGCGCAACCAGTTCCGCGACAATCCGGGAATCATGGCCGGGACTTCCAAGCCCGACTATGCCCGCACGGTGGACCTCGTCACCAAGGCCGCGATCAAGGAAATGATCGTGCCCTCGCTGTTGCCGGTGCTGGCCCCGATCGTGGTCTACGTCGTGATCACCGCCGTGGGCGGGCAGGCCAATGGCTTCGCCGCGCTAGGCGCCCTGCTGCTGGGCGTGATTGTGGGCGGGCTGTTCGTCGCCATCTCGATGACCTCGGGCGGCGGCGCATGGGACAATGCCAAGAAGTACATCGAAGACGGCCACCACGGCGGCAAGGGCTCTGAAGCCCACAAGGCCGCGGTGACCGGCGACACGGTGGGCGATCCCTACAAGGATACCGCCGGCCCTGCTGTCAACCCGATGATCAAGATCACCAACATCGTGGCTCTGCTGCTGCTCGCGGCGCTCGCGGCCAACTGATGGTGTAATCGATCCTGAGCGGGGGCCAGGGCGGCAATCGTCCACCCCCGGTCAAACTGCCCCGCTGCGAGCAATCGCGGCGGGGTTTTTCTTGGCCGCGACGTCCGGTTCCGGCCAATCGGCCGGGCCGGTGCATTTGACAGAAATTGCGGTATTCCCGGACGCTCAAGGGCGTCGGTGCATGGCTGCGCTACGAAATCCGGGCCCCGGTCAGTGACTGGGCGGTCCGCAAGAAAACGGGCCGAAACTGACGGGCTAAACGTTCGCGCCAGCCAGGGCCAGGAACGCCCCCGCAGCCATCGGCCGGCCGCGCAAGAAGCCCTGCATGGTGGCGCAGCCTTCTTCGGCGGCGGCGCGTTCCTGGCCTTCGTCCTCGATGCCTTCGGCAACGACCTCCAGCCCCAGCGCATAGGCCATGGCGACGAGGCCGCGCAGGACGGCGCGGTCGCGGCCGTTATCGGCGATGCCGTCCATCAGCGAACGGTCGAGCTTGAGGTAGTGGAGCGGGAGTAGCTTGAGGTAGCGGAAGTTGCAGAAGCCGGCGCCGAAATCGTCGAGCGCGAGGCGGATGCCGGTGGCGGCGAGGATGCGCAGGGTGGCGGCGGCCGCGCCGACATCCGCAATCAGCGCTTCCTCGGTGACTTCCAGGGTCAGCCGCTCGGGCGGAAAGCGGCTGGCGCGGACCTGACCGAGCAGGCGGGCGGCCCAGTCAGGCGCGGCGATGTCGGCCGAGGTGACGTTGAGCGAGAGGCGCAGCGGCTCGGGCCAGCGGGCGGCATGGGCGAGCGCCTGCTCGGCGATGGCGGCCGAGAGCGGGATGACGAGATCGGCCCGCTCGGCGAGCGCGAACAGCGCGGCGGCGCTGATCCGGCCGAGGCGCGGGTGTTGCCACCGGGCCAGCGCCTCTGCCCCGGTGAGCCCGCGCGATCCGGTGAGCGCGTATTGCGGCTGGAACAGAACCTCGATCCCGCCCTGCCCGATTGCCGTGGCCAGTTCGCCTTCGAGGCTGGGGCCGCCCAGCCCGGCATTGACGCTGGTGCCATCGGCCCAGACGAGGCGGCGGCCGCCGCGCCGCTCCAGCAGGGCCAGCGCCTGCATGAGCCGGTCGAGCAGGGAGTCGGCCCCCTCTTCCGGCAGGGCGCGAACCAGGGCGAGGCGCGGGCCGGCGTTGATCGCGCCGGGAAGGCCCGAGAACGGACGGGTGATCCGCTCGGCGAGGCCGTGGGCGAGCAGTTCCCAGCGTTCGCGGCTGAGCGGTTCGCCGGCGAAGAGGAGGAAGGTCCCCCCGCCAGCGCGGGCGGCGAACCACGGGCCTTCGAACTCCGCCACGGCGAAGTGGGCAATGCGCGCCGCCGTTTCGGCAAGGACCGCATCGCCCGCCTTGGTGCCGTGGGCGAGGTTGATCTCCGGCAGGCGCTTGAGCGAGAGCAGGAGGCCGTGGGCCGGCGTATCGCCCGACCAGCCATCCAGCCGCCGGCGCGCGGCGGCGATGCCGGGAAGACCCGTCAGCGGATCGCGCTCGTCGGCGCCGGGGGGGAGCGAGGGTGCAGGCATTCGCCCGATCCTAGCTGCACACCTCTTGCCAAAGTCTCAAGGGGCAACGGTCTGGCGGCGCGAAGTCCGGGGGCATCGGTTGCCAAACCGGCGCGCGGTTCATATCACCGGGGGGCAACAAGAAGGATGGTGGGGCGATGAAGAAGGACCGCGGCAAGCTCGCCCTGCTGGTGTCCGACAGCCAGAAGGCCCAGACCGGGGCCGAGGCGCTGCGCGCCGCGCACGACTGGGTGCCGTTCGACGAGGCCGATACCTGCGTGGTGCTGGGCGGCGACGGCTACTTGCTGCACGTCCTCCACTCGATGATCGACAACAACGCGGTCAAGCCCTGCTACGGGATCAACCTGGGCACGGTCGGCTTCATGCTGAACCGCAATTCCAGCTCGCGCACGATCCGCGAACGGGTCGACCGGGCGCGCGAGGTTGAGGTTTCCCCACTGGCGATGGATGCGGTCGGCCGCGACGGCAAGCACCACCGGTTCCATGCGATCAACGAGGTTTCTCTGCTGCGCGAGACCCGCCAGTCGGCCAAGCTGGAAGTGGCTGTGAACGGCAAGGTGCGCATGGCCGAACTGGCCGGCGACGGAGTACTGGTGGCAACCCCGGCCGGGTCGACCGCCTACAACCTTTCCGCCAATGGGCCGATCCTGCCGCTGGGCTGCCGGATGCTGGCGCTGACCCCGATCAGCCCGTTCCGCCCGCGGCGCTGGCGCGGCGCGATCCTCCCGGAGAGCGCCAAGGTTTCGTTCACGGTGCGCGAGCCGGACAAGCGCCCGGTGGCCGCAGTCGCCGACCAGAAGGAAGTGCGCGACGTGGCCGAAGTCCACATCACCACGGCGCGCGACCACCGGCTGACCCTGCTGTTCGATCCCGGCCGCTCGCTCGAGGATCGTATCTTCGCCGAGCAGTTCCAGGCGTGACGCTGCGCATGTGAATTTCCGGCACGATGGGGTTGCAATGCCGATGTCCACTGGTATAGGCGCACCCCTGCCCTGGAGACGGGGCTGCTCCCTGATAGCTCAGCGGTAGAGCTCTCGACTGTTAATCGAGCGGCCGTTGGTTCGAATCCAACTCAGGGAGCCATTTCACCGCCAGGAACGGTGGTTTCCAGCCGAATATAGGCCAGATCTCCAATTCTTTCCCCACGCTTTACCCCACACCGCGAGCTGATTGCTCCTGGCTGGCACAGCCCGCGTGTCCTGAAAACCTGACGCGAAAACCAGCCCCCGCCGGTTTATCATCAGGGGCTGCTGTGGCGAGAGAACGGAAACAGAGTTTCCAATCTCCTCGGTCGCACATTTGCAGGTATTCCTGCATTGCTCGGATGATTGGCCGGTGAGCCGACCGGACCATCCTTAATTGGTCGCTTCGGAGGCTGCGTCCCGCAAAGCCTGGGCAAGTGCATCGTCCAGATTAGAATACTGCCAATCTCGATAGTGGTATCGATAGGTCGGCACTTCAACGATGCCGAAGCGCGCCATCTGATCAGCAACCTGAGTTTCGGACACACTCATTCAGGTTGACCGCCGACCAGGCGAAGTCCCGGTCGCTTGGAAACCGTCGCAGACGACGCAACTTCACGAAGCGCGTCGACGGCGGCCATGCAATCCCGCTGGTCCCGATACCCGCCACCATGCGCCAGGTTTCCACCGGCTGCGTCCACCAGGCGCCAGTGCCAGTCACCCCCACCCAAACGAGTGGCAGTCAGTTGAACTTGCTCGGTCCGGTAAATATCAAAGCGCGAGCTGCCTTCGTCCTCAAGGCGTGCTCCATCGTTCGCCGGTTCAGTCGGTTGGCTTGAGCTTCCTTGGTCCATCATGTTTCATCTCCGCCCGTGCTGATTGCCAGGGACCGCGTGCGCGATAGAACGGGACCCGCTTAACGGCCCCTACGATTGGCAAGGCGCAGACGCATCTCGTCGGCGCCTTCAACGGTTGTGCAAACCAGGTGCGTCCCGCCTGAGGGCAGCGGCTCAATGGCACTGATCGAAGCGCCGCTGTCATTGCAGCGCTGGCGGACGTTCGCCTCCGGCAGATCTAAGTTGATTGCCCGGATCACCACTGCTCGCCGGCGGGGGTCAGTGCCAATCAACCGGCGCCGCGATTGGAGGCTGAACGCCACGCAGGTGCAGGGACGTTCATATGGTCATCGGGTTTGCTGCCGACCAATCGGTGTTCTCGCGGCTGCGTAGCCAGCCAACAGAGGCAGTCGCACCAATGGATCGCTGATAGGCTAGGATTCTGTTGGCGAAGGCGCCGGCTGCCGCGAAATGTTTCGTCCGGGCTAGGCGGCTGGGCGTAGTACCGGCACGCATGAGCGAAAGCTGATGCTGCGAATAGAGGTCGTTGAGATCCATATCGAGGCTCCACTTCGTAAGCGGGAGCGCAGGGTCTCTCAGCCAAGGGGGCCTACATCTTGAGTGCCCTTGATCTCGAAAATATGGTCAATCATTCCGCGCTTTACAAGATGGCTGACGATGCACGTTCGTCCATGCTGAGCCATTCGGCGGTGGACATGCTTTAAACAGCGTACAAGCCATGATCGACGCCCGGCATCGAGCGCCTTCGCGCCATCGTGGCGTTGCTGATACTCCAAAGCCCGTTGTCGGCGAGTACAACCGAGAACAGGTGGACACCCCCTATTCCCACATCGGCCGCCGTACAGCCCATGTTCTCGACAAACCGAAGCACGCCGGCTGCGTCGCGGCTGTCCACGTCCTTCGGCGAAGTCCCAACTTCTTCAGGGGTAATGACAAAGCGATGCATGAAGGTGCTCCTTACGAGGCGCGGGAGCACAATCAATCTGCTGTCTCTCAGCCGCCAGCATGCCGATGAGAGCTGACGATTGCGGGGCTGTACACCGCACCGGGACTGGTGGCGAATCAATCTGCAGGGTGATTCGCGAAAGCGCCTGGGCAGTTGTCATCGGACGCCTCAGCCAAGGCTCACAGCACTTGGACGCCATGGCCAAATTTTCGGAATCGATGGTGCGACAGGATCATTTGTCTTGCGCGGCAGTTTGAGCGCGGCAGCGCTTCCGCCGAGGGGGATCCAGCCCACCCCGACCCATCGCCAATCCTCCATTTTCCGATTTCCGAAAATTGCACATAAGCCCTTGCGCGCCGCCGCTCGGGCGGGAACACTCGCGCCCGCATAACTGTCGGGATGAGCAGCATGGATCGGCGTCTCTTCGTGTGCCGCAGTTGCGGGGCGAGCTGCCCGATCGTCGTCACGCTGGACGGAACCGAAGCGGTCAAGGTCAAGGGCGATCCCGAGGCGCCGCTTTATCGCGGCTATACCTGCCCCAAGGGGAGAGCCATTCCCCAGGCGCATCACAATCCGAACCGCCTGCTCCACAGCCTCAAGCGCCTGCCGGACGGTTCGCGCGTCCCGATCTCCAGCGAGCAGCTGGTCGAGGAAATCGCCGCCCGGGTGGAGCGGATCATCGATGCCCATGGGCCGAAAGCCTTCGCCACCTTCCTCGGCACGCCGGTCTCGACGCAGCCGGCCACCAAGGTACTGATGACCGGCTTCCTCAGGGCGATCGGCTCGCGCATGCTGTTTTCGCCGATGACGATCGACCAGCCCGGCCTGTTGATCTCGCAGGCGCTGCACGGAACGTGGCAGGGCGGGCGCATGCACCCCGAACAGTGGGACACGCTGCTGGTGATCGGCGGAAATCCGGTCGTCTCAAAGCAGTACCTGCCGCAAAACCCGGCCTGGCAGCTCAAGCAGCTGGAACAGCGCGGCCTGCGCATGATCGTCATCGATCCGCGGCGGACCGAGACAGCGCGGAGGGCGGCGGTCCACCTCCAGGTCATCCCCGGCGAGGATCCGGCGGTGATCGCCGGTCTCATCCATCTGGTGTTCGCGCTGGGCGGGACCGACGAGCCATTCCTTGCCGAGAACGTGGACGGAGTGGAGGCTCTGCGCGGCGCGGTTGCGGGGTTCACGCCGGACTACGTTGCTGCGCGAACGGGCGTGGCAGTTGCTGACCTGGCCGCCGCAGCGCGCATCCTGATCGAAGCGCGCGGCGGCGATACCGCCCCCGGGATCGGCTCCAACATGGCGACCCGGGGCAACCTGATGAGCTATCTGGCGCTGTGCCTGCAGACCCTGCGCGGCTTCTGGTCACGCGAGGGCGACCAGGTTGCCCGGCCGCGGGTGCTCACCCCCCGCCGTGACTGGCGCGCCCAGCCGCAGGCGCCGCGCGCCGCCTGGTTCGGGGAGCCGATTTCCCGGTACGGTTACCGGGCCACGTCCGCCGGGATGCCGGTGGGCGCCCTTCCGGAACTGATGATGAGCGACGGCCCGGACCGGGTGCGGGCCCTGTTCCTCCACGGCAGCGCCTATAATTGCTGGCCGGACCCGGCGAAGACAGTACGGGCTCTGGGCGAACTCGACCTGCTGGTGATGCACGACGTCGAGGTCTCGGCCACCTCGGCGCATGCCGATTACATCATCGCCACCTACGACCAGCTGGAGACCTCGGCGGTTTCAGCCGCGAACGAGGCGGTGGGCGACATTCATCACGGTTACGACTGGCATGAACCCTACGCCTACTATCGCAAGGCCCTGCTGGAGCCGCCGCCCGGCTCGGACCTGATGGAAAGCTGGCAGATCTACTATCGCGTCGCCCAGAAGCTGGGCTTGCAGCTGCAGCATGTCGCCGGCCCCCGGGCAGAGGACCGGGTGCCGCTCGACATGAGGCGCGAACCCGACACGGAAGAGCTGCTCGAACTCATGTGCCGGAACAGCGCGGTGCCGCTCGACGAGGTCAAGCGGCATCCCCACGGCGGCGTGTTCGAAGCGGCGCGCGACTTCGTCAGACCGCGCGAGCCCGGCTGCACGGACCGGCTTCAGCTTGGTGACCCGACCATGCTGGCGGAACTGGCGGAACTGCGGGCCGAGAACCCGCTGGCGCGCCGCAGGACCGACGACGAGTTCCCGTTCCTGTTCATCTGCCGCCGGATGCAGGGATCGACCAACAGCGCGCCGCGGCCAGCCGGCCTGGTCCGCACCGGCTACAATCCGCTGTGGATGAACCCGGCCGACATGGCCCGGATCGGGGTTGGCGAGGGTGGCGAGGTGGCGATCCGCTCGCGCCATGGCGAGATCGTCGGCTTCGTGGAAGGCGATGCCGACATGCGCGAGGGCGTGGTGGCCATGACCCACGGGTTCGGCCCCCGACCGGGAACCGCCTACGACCCGCGCCGGGACGGCTCGAACGTCAACGAGCTGATCAGCTGGGAGGACGATCCCGACCCCTATCACGGCATGCCCCGGATGAGCGCAATTGCGGTTGCGGTGCAGGCACCGGCGGACCGCGCCTGTGCGCCGGAACCTATTGCCACGGCGGCGAGCAGGATTGCCGCCAGCGCCTGAGCCCCCCCGCCGCCAAAGCGGCAGAGACCCACCGCAGCCTGGCCGCCCGGTCAGACCTGGCTGCCAGGCCACGTTACCCTCGAAGAACTCAGATTCCGAGAATTAACTAGAATTCAATCGGTTGACTCGACTCGTAGTTTTCGAGCATGCATGAGGTCATTGAGATGGGGGTCTCTATGGACGACAGGTCGTTTTACGAACGCAGGATGCGCGAGGAGCTCGGCAGAGCCGCAAACGAGCAGGATGCGAAGCTCAAGAACCTGCACACGGCATGGGCCGGGCTTTACGCCGAACGTATCTCCAAGCTTGCGGGCCCGTCAGAACTTGCTGCCTGATCGGCCTTCGTCGAAACTGCCGGTGGAGGGGACATGGTCCGCTCGGAATTAATAACTGCGCTGGCGCGTGAAAATCCGGGCTTGACCGCCCGTGAGGTTGGCCGTGTTGTGGATACATTCTTTGAGGTGATCGCCGAGACGCTGGCTGAAGGTGGTCGCGCCGACTTCCGGGGGTTCGGAACGTTCTCCCCGCGAGAGCGCCCGGCTCGCGAAGTGCGCAATCCCAGGACGGGCACCTATCGCATGGCGCCAGCACAACGCGTGGTCCACTTCAATGCAGGGCGCGAGATCTGCCGGCGGATCAACATGCTGCCGGCCGCCGCGGTCGAGCAGGCCGACGCATCGCTCGCCGTTGCCGACCCAAGCGCCCTGACATCAGGCTAGGGTGCGTTCGGCACCCGCACCGATATCATCGGCATGGAGAAATGCCCCGCCTGCGTGTTTGGGGAGAGCAGGCGGGGCCAGGAGAGGACTTTCGGCTGCGACCTCGTTTGCCTATGAGGGTAACTACCGAGAAAGGCTTGATAATCTGTTACCGGATCACCCCATCGGATTGCGCGACGCAGGAAGCTTGACCGCCGCTCAGCTTGGCACCATGGCCCCACCATGGAGACCGTGGGCGACTATGACTACCATGTGAAGCTGGCGCTGGCCGCGCGTCAGCGGGCAGATACCTGCGATGATGCCGATCTATCCCGCCGGCTCCGCGAGGCGGCAATCAAGCACGAGCGGCGCGCAAGGATGCTAAAGCGCCAGGCGCAACGCCGCTCAACTTGAGAAAAGTCTAAAATACATATAATTATCAGCATGTTAATGCTTGATCGAGGCCCGTCGACGGTTAAAGATCAGATAGTGTGACGGATCTGGTCTCCCTTGATGGCCTTGCGCTGATTCTGGTGATTGCCGGTGTTGTGATCGGCTTCGTCGCGCTCCGCAAATAAGCAGACTCATCGATCCGTCCGAGCAGCCGCGGAAGCCGTCGCGGTCCTTTGCGTACGACCGAGTCGATTGAATTTTAAGTGTAATTTTACTCGGTGCAGGCATTGTTGATGAATGCAGCGCTTCGAAGACACCTTCGGCAATATCCGCTTGCCTCACTTTCTCAAGTGGCTGGTAAGTCGCCCGGCGGCGCATTCGTGGATCGTTATCCTGCTGTGCGCCGATCTTGCCGCGCTTGGTGATGCGGCGACCGGGCCGGCCGTCTGGTTTGGTCCGGTCTACTTGCTGGTGATCTGCCTCGCGACGTGGTGCCGCGGCTGGCGTGGGGGGTTGGTGACCGGATTCGGATGCATGGCGATGACCTTGCTGATCAATGGCGCGGCGCTGTATCCCTTCGCGCATGGGTCATGGCTACCCAATCTTGCCGCCAGAGTGGGAGCGATGGCCGCGATAATCTTCGTGATCGCGGGATCGCGAGCGGTTTACATTCGCGAATGGTGGATGGCGCGCACGGACGTGCTGACCGGAGCCTTCAATCGACAGGCCCTGTTCGAACTTGGCGAGGAACTGGCCGGCTACGGCTGCTGGCGGCTGCTCCTCTATGCGGATCTGGATGGGCTCAAAAAGATCAACGATTTGTGCGGGCACGCAGCGGGTGACCGCAGCATCGTATCGTTCGCGACCGCGGTTCGCCAGGCAATCCGGCGGACAGACCTGTTCGCGCGGGTCGGCGGCGACGAATTCGTGATTTTCATGGCGGTTCGGGACCGCCAGTCAGCCGAGGGCGTGGCCGTCCGGCTCCATCTCTGCATGAACCGCCTGCATGATGAGGACGGCGCCGGCCTGCGTTGCAGCGTGGGCGCATTGATTGTCGCCCCTGGCGAAATGAAAATGGACAACCTCGTCCGGGCGGCAGACGCGTTGATGTATGAGGCCAAACTGCAAGGCGCCGGCCTACAGGTCCGCGTTGCCGACTCGAACGGGCACAGCGCCGTCACCGGCCGGGCGCGAAAGGCATCCAGAATGCCAAGCCTGGGCCAGGCGCTCACCCGCGAGCCGTCAATCGATCGGCGCGGTCTGGCTCCGGCGGCGCCGCGGCCGGCGTCGGCTGTTCACCGGAGCTCGGTTGGCGCACTCTCCCGGCGTTAAGCACCTTCATTTGCGTCGACCGCCAAGCAAGCTCAAGGTGAGCGGGCATTCAGCGCGCCTCTCCCCCTCGCGCGAAACAATGGATTGCAGACCCAAGTCCGAAGCGGCACAAGCCTCGCCGCAAGGGGGCTTTGCCAGTGACGGATTCGGTCAGCCAGCTAATGGGCATTCTCGGGCTCGACGAGCCGATCCGGGTCGTCGACATCGGGGCTAACCCGATTGACGGGCCGGCGCCCTATGCACCGCTGCTTGATGCGGGGCTGGCAACTGTGACAGGCTTCGAACCCCAGGCCGAGGCGCTGGAGCGGCTGATCACGGCCAAGTCCGATCGCGAGACCTACCTGCCCTACGCCGTAGGTGACGGCGGGGAACTGCCGCTGCACCTGTGCGCCTATTCGGGCTGGACCAGCAGCCTCCGCCCGGACGCGCGTTCGCTCGACCTGTTCCGCATGTTCGGGAACAATGCGGATGTCGTCAGCGAGATCACCGTGCCCACCCGCCGGCTCGACGATATCGCCGAGGTCGGGCCGATCGACTTTCTCAAGATCGACATCCAGGGCGGCGAGCCGGCGGTATTCCGCAACGGACGGGACAAGCTTGCCGGCGTGCTGATGGTCCAGACCGAGATTTCGTTCTTTCCGCTTTACGAGCACCAGCCAGCCTTCGGCGAGATCGACCTGCTGCTGCGGGAATTCGGGCTTTTGCCGCACCACTTCGACAATGTGAAGAAGGGCCTGATCACGCCGATGCAGTGGGACCAGAACCCGTTCCGGCCGTTGAACCAGTTGCTCGAGGCGGACCTCGTCTATTCGCGCGACCTGCGTGAGCACGCCACGATGGCCGACGTGGAACTGCGCAAGATGGCCGCGATTGCCCATGTCTGCTACGGCTCCTTCGACCTGGCGATGAACTGCCTGATGCGCCTGCGCGACCGCGGCGCGGCCCCGCCCGGGGTGATCAAGGACTATCTGGCCCTGATCAACCGGCCCCGCGTGATGGGCTGAGACGGCGCCTCCGTGAGATAGCTCCATTTCGGCGGCGGATGCCGGACACCTTTGCTCCGGCGGGTTAGGCGGATTTCAGCACTTGTACCCGCACGTCCGGCCCGCCTGAAACGCCGCCTCCTGCCACAAACGGGGTTTCCGGCATAAAAACCATTCTGCATCAGGAAGTTACGTTACGTTTTCTTAACCTCGTTTCGTTATCCCGCGCTGACCAGTGGGAGGCGCGAGGATGACGAGCGGGTTGCTGAGCAAAGAGCCGGAACAGCGGCAGGCGGCCTGCACGAGCGCGAGGCAGCCATGATCCCACTGATCAAGGCAGTGATTCCTGGCATGCTGCTGTCGTGGCTGGTGTCAACCTTTGTCGGCGCCCACGGCGGCACGGGGGGCCTGCTGAACATCCAGCACTTTCACTTCCAGGGCAACGACTTCGCCGGTTCGTGGACGCTGTTCGTGATCGGCACGTCGCTCGGCTGGGCGATCCTCAAGATGATGGACTGACGCGTGTTCGGGCGTTGTCCCGGGCTTGCCCCGGGACCGGTGACGAATGCGTAACTGTGTGGGCTCCGGCAGGACCTGGTGCGCCTAGATTCTATTTCAGCCAGGTGGAAGCATCGCGACCCCGCAGGGGCGGGCCAAATTTGGCTCCGTGCCGACGCTTCCACCTGGCTGAAATAGGGTCTAACGCCGACACCGGCCCCCGGGCAAACCAAGACGACGCCTGCCTGATCAGCCAATCAGGCCAGGGCGCCGTGGCAGTGCTTGTACTTGGCGCCCGAACCGCAGGGGCACTGCGCGTTGCGGGATAGGCCCATGCCGGCATAGGGATCCTCGCCCCGGGTGGCGGCGGCGGGCATGGCTCCGCCAAGGCCGGCGAGCATGGCGGCGGCGCCGGGGGCAGGCTGGCCCCCACCATCGTTTAGGCCGGTCAGCGGATCGATGTGGCCGCTGAGGAACGAGGGCAGTTCAGGCAGGGCCATGTCCTGCGGCTGCTGGAAGCGGAACTCGGCGGTGCACAGCACCCGGGTCACGTCCTCGCGGATCGTCTCCAGCATCTTCTCGAACAGGCCGAACGCTTCCTGCTTGTATTCGTTGATCGGCTGCTTCTGGGCATAGGCCCGGAGGAACACGACCTGGCGCAGCGCGTCGAGCGTGGCGAGGTGCTCCTTCCAGTAGTGATCGAGCCGTTCGAGCAGAATCGACTTTTCGAGCGTGCGCCAG
>JGI24751J29686_10000380_pt1 | contig 14955 bp, 15 predicted proteins | sample KBSSwiS6_FD_29686 | JGI IMG/M metagenome (IMG submission 29686)
CTAACTATCAATTAAATTAAGAACTGCCAAATCAACTCATCACTGATCACTCATCACTCATTGCAATACCATTTGTTGATTACCCTTTGCATATTCCCTGATCCATTTTGTAATGGCACTCACCCACAACGGATGTACATTCAAACACGGGATCATCGTATAGCTTTCACCGCCTGCATGAAGAAATGTTTCTTTTCCTCTTTCTGCAATTTCTTCCAGTGTTTCCAAACAATCACTCACAAAGGCAGGACAAATGATAAGCAATTTCTTTATTCCTTCTTTTGGCATTTGCTCCAGGCGAATATCCGTAAACGGCTCCAGCCAGCCTTTTCCCAGCCTGGATTGAAAGGAAATACTATACTTGTCAGCCGGTATGTTTAATTGCGAAGTAATGAGTTTAGTAGTTGTAAAACACTGGTGACGGTAACAAAAATTATGTGCAGGCGAGCTCACATCACAACAATTTTCTGCCTGTAAACAATGGTTTCCTGTAATATCACTTTTTTTAATATGCCTGCCCGGCACGCCATGATAACTGAATAAAATATGATCATACGCCTGATCCAGGTATGGCTTCATATTTTCAGCCATTGCATTAATATAATCCGGCTGGTTATAATAGGGCTTTATAGTAGTCAGCCTGAACTTATACTTTTTCTTCGCATGTACCTCTTTCATGTAATCAACGGCGGTTTCATAACTGCTCATTGCATAGTGAGGATATAACGGGAACAGAATTACTTCTTCAATTGCGGGGTCTTTTTTTAATAATTCATCATAGGCAGCGGCAGGTGACGGATTACCATAACGCATGGCGATTGTTACCGGCTCGCTCATTTCCCGCTGCACTGCATTTTGTAATCGTTTTGTTAATTCTATTAATGGAGAGCCACTCTCCCACCAAATACTGCGATATGCTTCTGCACTCTTAGGAGCACGGAATGGAACAATGATCCCTTTTACTAATAAAAGACGAAGGAGATAGGGCGTATCAATTACCTTTCCGTCCATCAGGAATTCATTGAGGTATTTGCGTACGTCTTTTACTTGGGTAGAATCCGGGGAGCCCAAATTCATCAGTATAATTCCTCTCCTAACAGTTGTTATCATAATAATAGTTTACAAATGTAATGGCTATACAAAACAAAAGTTCAAAACCAAAATCATTTTGATTGAAATGAGTTTTTTGTTGATTGAAACGTGGATCGCGATAGGTCATGGTTATACATGATCGCGAACAGGTTTGTAACTGATCAAAATCAAAATTCAAAATGACAGTGCAATGACAGACTTTTTAGGAGCTTGAGAAGCCTACAAGTATTTTTGTGCTGTACGAATATTAATAATAAAAATGCCAACCGCAGGACTTAAAGACATACAAAGATTTTTCATCACCGGAATCAACTACAAGAAAACAGACGCTGCAATCAGAAGTCAATTTGCAATTCATGATGCGCAATATGCAGCTATAGCTGAACGGGCACCTTCTTTTGGAGTAAACGAATTATTTATCATTTCAACCTGCAACAGAACGGAGATCTTTGGATTTGCCGATAATGCTGCCCAATTGGTCGATTTACTTTGTACACAAACAGAAGGATCTGCTGAAAAATTTTCTGCCCTTTCTTATACAAAACAAGGCAGTAATGCTATCGAGCATCTCTTTGAAGTTGCCGCGGGTCTCGATTCACAAATATTAGGTGATTATGAAATTGTAGGCCAGATCAAAAAAGCGGCAAAAACAGCAAAAGCTTTTGGATATATCGATGCGTTTATGGAAAGACTTATTAATAATGTACTGCAATCTTCGAAAGCTATCAAGAACCAAACAGAGTTAAGTGGTGGTACAGTTTCTGTCTCCTTTGCAGCTGTTCAATATATCCGTGAAAATGTAAAGCCTTTAAAAAATAAGAAAATATTATTGTTGGGCACGGGAAAGATCGGCCGCAATACGTGTAAGAATATCGTTGATTATCTCGGTACAAAAAATGTCACATTAATCAATCGCACTGAAGAGAAAGCAAAACACCTTGCTGATGAATTAGGATTGCAATGGGCTCCGCTTGAAGCATTGACTTGGCACATCGGGTCAGCTGATATTATTATAACCGCAACCAATTCAAATGAACCCGTAATTCTTGAACCGCATTTGATTGACGCCGGGAAAAAACTGATAATCGATCTTTCCGTTCCTTATAATGTAGAAGCGACGGCACAGCAGTTACCAAATATAACAATGGTAAATGTTGATGACCTGTCTAAAATGAAAGACGAAACCCTTTCAAAAAGAATTGCCGAGGTGCCAAAAGCAAAAGCAGTCATCGCAGAACATATTGCTGAGTTTATGGAATGGTACAAAATGCGTAAAAATGTACCGGTGCTGAAAGCCGTAAAATCAAAATTGAAAGAAATCCATACTTCCCCATTATTTATACCTTTATCCAATCATCAAACTTCAAAGATCGATCCCGATGAAAAAATTCAGCGGGTGATCAATGGCATGGCTTCAAAAATGAGAGAGCAGAACCAGAAAGGTTGTTATTATATCGAAGCCATCAACGAGTTTATTGCTACCGGCAGTTAATAAAATGGGAAAGCTTATCCGGATCGGAACAAGAGAGAGTCAATTAGCAGTATGGCAGGCAACAGAAGTAAAAAAGCTGCTTGCCCAAAATGGTTTTGCTTCCGAACTGGTTTATATAAAGAGTGAAGGCGATATTGATCTTCAAACTCCGTTGTATGAAATGGGTGTGCAGGGCGTATTTACAAGAAGCCTGGATACTGCATTGTTAAATGATAAAATTGATATCGCGGTTCACTCGATGAAAGACGTGCCTACGCAGTTAGCAAAAGGAATTGTGCAGGCTGCAATATTGAAAAGAGGTTCTTATAAAGATATCCTGGTACTTCATCCCGATCTTGCACAAAGAAAGACCAAGTTTGTCCGATCATTCATTTCTTCAGTAACCACGGGTTCTGGTTCAACAATCAAAGAAAGTAGTTGGAGTGTACCTGTTGAAGAACATGCCGGAGATATTATTATTGCAACAAGCTCTGTTCGCAGGATAGCTCAATGGCTGAATCACTATCCTGACCATAAAATTGAAAATCTAAGAGGAAATGTAAATACCCGCCTGCGTAAGCTGAAAGAAAGTAGCTGGCATGGAGCTATTTTTGCCGCAGCAGGTTTAGAAAGAATTAATCTTCGTCCGGAAAACTCCATCGAATTAGCTTGGATGTTACCTGCTCCGGCGCAGGGAGCAATAATGGTCGTTTGCCGGGAAAATGATAAATTTTCTTTGGAGGCTTGTAATAAGTTCAATAATGCTGATACGGCCCTGGCTACAAAAATTGAAAGGGACTTTTTAAGAATATTGCTGGGAGGTTGCTCAACTCCCATTAGCGCATTAGCCGAGGTAAAAAGAAAATATGTGTATTTCCGTGGAAATATTGTATCACCTGACGGAAAAAATAAAGCCGAAATCGGGTGGACGATTGAAAAGTCGAAAGCTGGTGATCTTGGGAAAATTGCTGCAGAACAAATATTAAAAGAAGGTGGCCAGGAAATAGTTGATAAAATTCGAAATGCAACAAAATAAAATTTCAATATTATCAACAAGGCCGTTAGATGCATCGTTCATCGAAGAAGCGAAGACGTCGAATATTGAAATTGATGTTCTTTCATTTATAGAAACAGAAGCGATTCGTTCAACACAATTACAGCAGGAAATTGAAAATGTATTATTGCAGTCATCGACCGTTGTATTTACCAGTATGAATGCTGTAGAAGCTGTAGCTAATGAATTGGATGGACAACAACCTGGCTGGAAAATCTATAGCATTGGGTCCACGACAAGTAAGCTGGTAAAAAAATATTTTGGAGCAGAAGCGATTGCAGGTATTGCCAACTCCGCTGCTGAACTGGCAGAGCTGATCATTGATGAAGGCAAAAGTGATGAGGTCATCTTTTTTTGCGGGGATCAACGACGTGATGAACTACCGGACATTTTAAGAAACAACGATATTGAAGTGAACGAGATCGCGGTGTACGAAACTATAGCGGTGCCTCATAAAGTGGAAAAAAAATATCACGGTGCCCTTTTTTTTAGTCCGAGTGCCGTAGAAAGCTTTTTTAGTGTCAATAAGATAGCTGACTCAACTGTTTTATTTGCGATTGGCAACACCACTGCGAATGCATTAAAAAAATATAGTGACAATAAGCTTATCATCAGTGATGAGCCGGGAAAAGAGGATTTATTCAGGAAGATGGTGGAATATTTTTCGTGAATGGTGAATGGTCAATCGTGAATAAAAAAAATTGATCATTCACCATTGACCATTGACGAAACAACAGCAAAATGACACATTTAAAGAACGACTTATTATTAAAGGCTCTGAGAGGAGAAAAAGTGGACCGGCCCCCTGTATGGATGATGCGCCAGGCCGGAAGATATTTACCTGATTATATAAAGCTTCGTGAGAAATACGATTTTTTTACCCGTGTGCAAACGCCTGAACTTGCAACTGAAATTACCCTGCAGCCTGTTGACCAGGTTGGTGTAGATGCAGCGATTATTTTTTCTGATATATTGGTAATACCACAAGCAATGGGTATCGAAGTATTAATGGAAGAAAGCAAAGGCCCGGTATTACCCAATACGATCAAAACACAACAGGATATCGATGCATTGATCACAACCGGTGCTGAAGAAAGTTTAGGATATGTGATGAAAGCATTATCGTTAACCAAAAAAGAATTGAATGGCAGCGTTCCCCTGATCGGTTTTGCCGGCGCACCCTGGACCATTTTATGTTATATGGTCGAAGGCAAAGGAAGCAAGACATGGGATAAAGCAAAGCAGTTTGCATATACACAACCACAGTTGGTTCATCAGCTGTTGCAAAAGATCACTGACATAACAATTGATTACTTAAAAGCACAGGTAAAAGCGGGAGCAGATACTGTGCAGGTGTTTGATAGTTGGGCGGGTTCATTATCGCCGGAGGATTTTAAAAACTTTGCTCAACCTTATTTGTTTCAAATTGCTGAAGCATTGAAAGATGATGCGCCTGTTATCCTGTTTCCAAAAGGAAGTTGGTATGCCCTGCCGGATATTAGTGAAAGTGCTGCATCGGGTGTGGGTATTGATTGGTGCATTACGCCACAATTTGCAAGAGAGTTGACAGATAATAAAATTACGATCCAGGGCAACTTTGATCCTGCGAAATTGCTGGCGCCGATTCCGGAAATAAAAAAATCGGTGAAAAAAATGATAGATGCTTTTGGTACACAGCGGTACATTGCTAATCTTGGTCATGGCATCACACCAAATGTACCTGTTGATCATGCAAAAGCATTTGTGGAAGCAGTTAAAGAATATCAATTAATACCACATGCTTCATAAAACAGAAACAAAAGAAATAAGAGGTCAATGGATTGAATTCATTTATCAATTACAGGACAGGATCTGCAAGACGATAGAAGAAGTTGATGGTAAAGCTGTTTTTATACAGGACGAATGGCAGCGGGCTGAAGGTAAAGGTGGCGGCGGATTAACAAGAGTAATTCAACATGGAAATGTTTTTGAAAAAGGCGGTGTGAACACCTCAGTTGTATATGGACACACGACTGAGAAAATGAAGAAGTTTCTTGGCATTGACGGCGCTAAATGGTTTGCCGCAGGGATCAGTTCTGTTATTCACCCTTTAAATCCTTTTGTACCTACAATTCATTTCAATTATCGCATGTTTGAATTGTATGATGAGAATGATATACTCTGCGACAGGTGGTTTGGCGGCGGTACCGACCTGACACCCTATTATTTATTTGATGAAGATGCAAAACATTTTCACCAGGTTTATAAAAATACTTGTGATTCATTCGATCCCTCTTTTTATCCTGGCTTCAAAAAAGAATGTGATGACTACTTTGTGAATACGCATCGTGGCAACGAGCGTCGGGGGATTGGTGGTATATTTTATGATCATCAGCGAGCCAATGAGATTCATGACGTTGATTTTTGGATGAATCTTGGAAATGCCTGTGGCAATGCATTCATCGATGCTTATATTCCTATTGTTGAAAAAAGAAAGAATACGACATATACAGAAGAGCACAAGCATTGGCAGGAAATAAGAAGAGGTCGTTATGTGGAATTTAATTTAGTTCATGATCGGGGAACTTTGTTTGGTTTAAAAACCAACGGACGGATAGAAAGCATTTTAATGAGCCTGCCGCCGACAGTACGATTTGAATATAATTATCAGCCGCAACCCGGAAGCGAGGAAGATAAATTATTACAGGTTTGCTTGAACCCGAAAGAATGGACAAAATAAAAAACGAAATAAAATGAAAACAGCACTTATCCTGATCGATATTCAAAATGATTATTTTCCCGGCGGGAAAAATGAAATGGTAAAAAGCCAGGAGGCAGGTCAAAAAGCAAAAGAAGTATTAACACACTTCAGGCAAAAGGAATTACCTGTCATACACATAAAACATTTGTCAGTACGGCCTGGTGCAACTTTTTTTATACCCGGCACTGAGGGTGCCGAAATTCATGCGGATGTTACTCCAATTCAAACTGAAACTGTAATTACAAAACATTTTCCCAACAGTTTCAGAGAAACAGAATTGCATCAGCATTTGCTGGAACAAAAAACAGAACATCTTGTAATAGCGGGAATGATGTCGCACATGTGTGTTGATTCCACAGCACGTGCCGCCAAAGACCTAGGTTACCAGGTCACGGTCGTAATTGATGCTTGTGCTTCAAAGAATCTTACTTTACAGGGTAAAGAAATACCGGCACAGGAAATACACGATTCGTATATGGCTGGATTAAAATATTTCTATGCAGATATAAAAAGATCCGACGAATTGATTCAACAACTTTAAATGATTTTACAATGTACCTCCAGCGACGAAACAGGATACTAAGAACAACTCCCGCTATCAGGAGCATGGTTGCCGAAACAATATTGACACCAAATGATTTTATCGTTCCACTTTTTATTGATGAAGGTGAGAATATAAAGACAGAAATTACTTCCATGCCCGGCTATTACCGTAATAGTTTGGATATAACTGTAAAAGAAGTAAAAGAATTGTGGAGCATGGGATTAAAAAGTGTTTTACTCTTTGTAAAATCAAAAGATGAATTAAAAGATAATACGGGTAAAGAAGCCTGGAATAAAGATGGCTTGATGCAACGCAGCATCAAAGCAATTAAAGATGCTGTACCGGAAATGTATGTGATGACCGATGTGGCATTGGATCCTTACTCTTCTTATGGTCATGATGGGATTGTGAAAGATGAACAGATTGTCAACGATGAAACGGTGGAGGCATTGGTGAAGATGAGTATCAGTCATGCCAAAGCAGGCGCTGATATGGTGGCACCAAGTGATATGATGGATGGAAGAATAGGAGCGATAAGAAAAGGCCTGGAAGAAAATAATTTTATTAATACAGGCATTATGAGTTACGGTGCTAAATTTGCTTCTTGTTTTTACGGACCATTTCGTGATGCCCTGGATTCTGCCCCGGGATTTGGTGATAAGAAGACTTACCAAATGGATTATAATAATCGCATCGAAGCCATAAAAGAAACATTGATGGATGTAGAAGAAGGTGCTGATATTGTGATGGTGAAACCTGCATTGTCTTATCTTGATATCATCCGTGAAGTAAAAAATGCAGTAAATGTTCCTGTAAGTGCATATAACATAAGTGGTGAGTATGCAATGATAAAAGCTGCTGCTAAAATGGGATGGATCAATGAAGACAAAGCGATACTGGAAGTATTAACCTCTATTAAAAGAGCAGGTGCTGATCTGATAGCGACTTATTTTGCGAAGGATGCAGTTCGACTAATTGGCTAATGTGTTAATAACATTGAGAATTGAATATTGATAATTGAGCATTGAACATTATGAATAATAGTAAAAGTGCAGAACTATTTACAAGAGCACAGAAAAGTATTCCTGGCGGAGTCAACTCTCCTGTTCGGGCATTTAAAAGTGTTGGCGGTACACCTGTATTTATGAAAAGTGCCAAAGGCGCTTATTTATTTGATGCTGATGGCACCAAGTACATTGATTATATCGCTTCATGGGGACCAATGATCCTGGGTCATGCTTATGAACCGGTGGTAAAAGCAATACAGGAAAAAGCACCCGGCTCCACTTCATTTGGTGCACCAACAGAATTGGAAATTGAAATGGCTGAGCTCATCATCAGTATGGTACCCAATGTTGACCTGATAAGAATGGTAAGCAGCGGCACTGAAGCTTGTATGAGTGCCATTCGCCTGGCAAGAGGTTACACCGGAAAAAATAAGATCATCAAGTTTGAAGGACATTATCATGGTCATGCTGATCCTTTTTTGGTAAAGGCCGGCAGTGGTGTAGCAACTTTTAACATTCAAACGGTGCCGGGTGTTACGGCTGGTGTAGCAAATGATACCTTAACTGCAGCCTACAATGATCTCAATGAAGTAAAAAACCTGATTCAGGAACATAAGGGAGAAATTGCGGCCATAATCGTTGAGCCCGTTGCAGGCAATATGGGCTGCATTTTACCGCAACCCGGCTTTCATGAAGGCTTAAGAAAACTATGCGATGAAGAAAGGATCGTTTTCATTTTTGATGAAGTGATGACGGGTTTTCGTTTAGCGCCTGGCGGCGCACAGGAACGTTTGCATATCAATGCTGATCTCGTTACCTATGGAAAAGTGATTGGAGGTGGAATGCCCGTTGGTGCATTTGGCGGAAAGAAAGANATTATGCAACATATTTCACCGCTTGGGAATGTTTACCAGGCCGGAACATTAAGCGGTAATCCTATTGCGATGATCGCCGGCTATACCACGTTAAAAGCATTAAATGACCAGCCTTCTATTTATAAAGAGCTTGAGGAAAAAACAATTTATTTAAGAAATGGTTTGGATGATGCTTTAAAATCATGGGGACAGCCTTATGTTATTAACCAGCTTGGCTCTATGATCAGTGTCCATTTCAGTGATCACCCGGTTGTTGATTTTACCAGTGCAGCATCTGCTAATAATGAATTATTCAAAAAATATTTTCATGCAATGCTGAAAAGAGGAGTTTATTTACCACCCTCTGCTTTTGAAAGCTGGTTCCTGAATAATGCGCTTACAAAAGATGACCTCGATAAAACTATTGCAGCAACTAAAGAAAGCCTGCAGGAACTATAGTTTTTGCCGGGATTGCCTTTAATGAAATAACAATTTTATTTTAACAATGGCCAGGTAAAGCAATGCTATTGCAAATAGCCATGCAAGAACGATAATAAAAATAGATTTTATTTTAGTTCGATCATCTTCCATCACTCCATCACTCTTTTTAACCTGACCTTTGATACAGGAGATACAATTAATGGAAATTTCTCAACAACGACATTACTGGGATCTAATCCAAATCCCCTTTCTTCAGAAAGACTTACCTCTTTGAGCCAAAAATGAAATTTCATGATTACCCTTTCCCAAAGCGGCAATTCATTATCCTGGCTTAAATATTTTTCCAGCACAACAAATTGAAAATCGCCAACCACATTGTTTTTTTCCAGGCTTTCATACCGGCTTGCTACGTTCACTTCTTTATTTTTAACCAGGTCTTCGACAACATTGCGGAACATTAAATTGATCCGCGGCTGCACTCTGAAACCAAGCTTGAACTCTATACGAATAATATCATTGGGAATAATATGTGTAACACTATATTCAGTTGTATAAGGATCATCAACGGTATCAACATGTATGAACCAATAAATATCTGCCCGCTTGGGTTTTTTATTTAAAATGGAATAGATGATCTTATGCTCGATCTCTTTCGGATTGTCAGCACTGGTGAGATATACAAGATGTGTAGCATATTTTGGAACAGTCCGGTCATTACTCAATTCCTGGAGTTTTGGAATATAATTTTCGAACCGGACAAACTCAACATAGCGGTTTTTGATCTTCCTGGATTTATACCAATCGTACATGACAAAAAACAATAATCCGCCGATAATGACCGTAACAAAACCACCATGCGGGAATTTATCCATATTCGCATATAGAAAACTTAGCTCAATGGTCAAATACAAAATGAGATATAAGTAAATGAATCCTGACTTCACCCGGTGTATTACCAGGTAATTGGCAAAAAGTATTGAAGTTGCGATCATTGTTATGGTGATCGCCAATCCATAAGCAGCTTCCATATTAGAAGCTTTCTGGAAATAAAGCACAACACCAATGCAGCCCAGGAACAATAGGATATTTGCTGCTGCTACATACAATTGCCCCCTTGCTTCGGTGGGGTAATTGATCTTGAATTTTGGCCATAGATTCAAACGCATGGCCTCGCTAACCAGTGTATAGGACCCTGATATCAGGGCCTGGCTGGCAATGATCGTTGCAGCCGTAGCAATGGCAATTCCAAAATAGAGAAACCAATGCGGCATTACTCCATAAAATGGATTGAAACCGCTTTCAATCATTTCAGCGCTGACCAGTTTGCCTGAATAATTTTTCAACAACCAGGCACCCTGTCCGAGATAGTTAAGGATAAGACAGGTCTTTACAAATATCCATGAGTACCGGATATTCCATTTACCACAATGCCCCAGGTCTGAATACAACGCTTCAGCACCCGTAGTGCATAAAAAAACACCGCCCAAAATGTAAAATCCCCCGGGGTATTGTATCAGCAGTTTAATACCATAATAAGGATTGAAAGCTTTTAATATGGTGAGATCCTGGAAGAAATGGACAGCTCCCAATATTGCGAGCATGGTGAACCAAACTGTCATCACCGGTCCAAAAGATCTTCCTATAAATGTGGTTCCGAATTGCTGAACAAAAAATAATACAGAGAGTATTCCAATTACAATATAAATAACTGTCCATTGACTGATATCATGTAATGCCGGAACTTGTTTTAAACCTTCAATAGCTGACGTAACAGATATAGGCGGCGTGATCATTCCGTCTGCCAGTAAGGCTGCGCCGCCTAGCATTGCTGGGATCACCAGCCATTTCTTTCTTCGCCTTACCAATGCAAACAAAGAAAATATTCCACCCTCTCCCCTGTTATCAGCCTGCAGGGTTAGAATAACATATTTGATAGTGGTTTGTAACGTAAGTGTCCAGATTATTAAAGACAAAGAACCAACGATCAGTTCTTCAGTAATTGTTTTACCGCTTGTAATAGCATTTAAAACATACAAGGGCGAAGTGCCTATATCTCCATAAATAATTCCGAGAGCAATTAAAAGACCTGCAAAGGTTACGCGATTATGAGAAGACATCTGTCTGAATTTGGAAGTCAAAAGTAGAATGGAGAAACACAGTTAAGCAGCATATAGGATAAATCCTTATAAAATCTTTATATGGTTTAAGAGTTAAGTAATTCCCGCTAATTTTTAAGCAAGTAAATTTGCAGGACTTATTTAATGAACAGATTTTTATTTCGAAAGATCAGTAAAGGCAGGCAATACCTGTATTGCACCGCTGTTATTGTATTAATAGCTGCTCTTTGCTTTGGATTGTCTGGTTTTATGGGTTACCGCGTTGTAGCATTAATCTTATTGGTGACCGTATCATTATTAGCTATAAGTTTTGACATTCTGCCCGTATTATTATCTGCTTTTCTCAGTGCATTTATCTGGGATTTCTTTTTCATTCCTCCCCGGTTTGCCATGCATGTTAATACAACTGAGGATACAATCCTTTTAATTATGTATTTCGTGATCGCTATGATCAGTGGCGTGCTAACGTATAAGCTAAGGCAGGTTGAAAAGATCTCGATGCAAAAAGAAGAAAAAGCGAATAGTGTTAAACTCTATAACACCATTTTAAACTCATTATCTCATGAATTGCGTACGCCACTGGCTGCCATTATTGGCGCTGCCGACAACCTGCAATCGAATACAAACCTTACCAACGAAAATAAAGAACAATTAGTGAATGAGATATCAAAAGCTTCGATCCGGTTGAATCAACAGGTAGAGAACCTGTTGAATATTTCAAGACTCGAATCCGGTCATATACAACCCAAAGCTGACTGGTGTGATATACCTGAACTGGTATATGATGTTGTAAAAAGAGTAGAAGAAAATAATCCGCATCGAAAGATACATATTAGTATCAACCAGGATATTCCGTTATGCAGTTTAGATAAAGGGATGCTGGACCAGGTCATTTATAATTTGCTGAATAATGCGGCAATTCATACCGATGCGGGTTGCAGAATTGATATTTCTGTTACCTGCCTGGCAGATCTGCTCGAAATAATCATAGAAGATGAGGGAAAGGGCTTTACTGATATAGATATCAAAGATGTCTTTCATAAATTTTCCCGTATTAAACACCCGGTCAACCAGGGTTCCGGGCTCGGGCTTTCCATTGTAAAAGGATTTACAGAAGCATTGAAAGGAACGGTAGAGTTGCAGAAAAAAAATCGGGGTTCACGGTTTATTATTTCTATACCTGTAAAAACATCACTTCTAAAATTTGACATGCATGAATAAGGCAGAAATTTTAGTTATTGATGATGAGCCGCAAATAAGAAAGCTGCTGGAAATTACATTGCAAACGAATGGCTATATTTTTAAAGCAGCTGCTTCTGCAAAAGAAGGAATGATCATGGCTTCCAATCATCCACCGGGATTGATATTACTCGATCTTGGATTGCCCGATGAAAATGGTCATTCTGTTTTACAAAAATTACGCCAGTGGTACACCAATCCTGTCATTATTCTTTCTGTTCAAAAAAGTGAAGAAGATATTATCAGGGCACTGGATAATGGCGCCAATGATTATTTATCAAAACCATTTCGGACAGGAGAATTATTGGCCCGGATACGTTCTGCCTTACGAGATGTAATTGCTGATGATGGCGATACCATTTTAAATTTCGGTGATTTGGAAATTGATCTCACAGCAAGGACGGTGAAAAAAAATGATCAATTCATCAAGTTAACTTCTACAGAATATAATCTTTTATCCATTTTTGTGAGAAATGAAGGGAAGGTTTTAACGCATCAGTATTTATTAAGAGCTATCTGGGGGCCAGGTTATATCAATCAATCGCAATACTTACGGGTTTTTATTGCACAAATAAGAAAAAAAATTGAAGACGATCCTAACCGGCCGGAGTATCTCGTAACCGAATCGGGAGTTGGTTATCGGTTTATGAGCAAGTATGATAAACAATAAAAAACGGGAGACATTCTGTTTGATTATTATAGCCGGAAATAAACTTTTAAACGCTGCACCTAAGGCTCAGGAAGTAAGACAATTGATCGTTCGGTTTAGCGTCGATAAGAAAGCCCTGATTAAATTCAGGGCTTTCATCTTATTTTGATTTTGCAAAAAGATAGTTCTTTAAAAGTAAAATGTCTTTTTCCGAATTCATCTTGGCTCTGTTTGTCATTTCAGGTAAAACTTTTTCCCATCCGGTGATATTGTAAGCATTTGGCGTGTAAAGACTGTGGCAGCCTGAACAATTCGTTTTATATAATCTGAATCCTTGCTGCACTTCTTCCAGGGTAATACCCGGTACTTTCCGTTGCATCAGGGTCAATTCATTTTCCTTTGGCTGCAAATTTGAAACTGTAGCACAGCCGATAATAAAGAGTGCAACCATTGATATAAAAATAATTTTCTTCACGGTTATTATAATGAAATGCCAATTAGAATTCTTGCCTCAGTTCTTTCATGCTCATCCAAAACTTTATTCCCCGGTGCAATATCTGTTTTATGCAAATTGACCCATTGTGGCAAATAGTTGGCGATCACAAACCAGCGGTTGCCACGAAAATTAATTGTTGGTCCGCCGAATAAAACCGAATGTTCCCAACCTTCGCCTTTTGCGATTTCATTATGATTCCTGATTTCAAAACCGATTCCAATAGTTTTGCTTGCATTATACATATAAGCAAGATCAAATTCAACAGGCATTTCATATCCGTCTGATTTTACTTTCCCATCTTCCCATTCAAATTCTTTTTCAAATTCGTATACTCCATTGAATGCAAATAAATGTTTACCGATCACTTTATCCAGTATTACTTTGGTTTCAAGTTCAAGTTCATCACCACCTTTAACGCCCCACTCACCATATAAAGAAAGACCTAATTTGTTGGCGACAGGATCACTGAGTTTTACCTTCCATTCGTTACTAAAACCAATTTCGTTCGATGTTATGGTTCCGTCTGATGAAATGCTNTAACGTTGCTGNTAACGGTTCAGGTAAAAAGCCGTTTGCCAATTTTTGCCCAATCCAAATTCAATTTCCAAACGCTGGTCTTGTGCATGAAAGAATTGACTACTGTGTCCTAATCGTGAGGTATGCCAGAATTCAAGATCTATAGCTCCTTTAGGTAAAACATTAGTTTGATAAGTCCGTGCAAAATTTCTGTCCTGTGCCTGTGCACTCATAATGCCATAAATGGCAACTGTAATTAAAATTAATTTTCTCATTAGTATTTAAGTTTTCTGTTGCAAATATCTTCCCGCGCAGACATTTGTCCTTTACGGATACGGAAAAACGGTTTACGGATTTGGAAAACAAACTTTACATTCACACAAACAATTGTTGTTTTATGAAAGGATTAGCAGTTATTACATACTTCATGTTTGTTTTTTCCGCAACGGCGCAAGACAGTATGAGTGTTCATTATAAGATCTATGATACGCGTAGCAAGCAATTGGTCTCAGTTGACAAAATCGTGACAGATCTTGCTGATGCTGATGTTTTATTTTTTGGAGAAGAACACAATGATAGCACCTGCCATTATTTGGAAAATAAAATGTTCAGGGCTCTACATGCCCAATATGGCGATCAACTGGCATTGAGCATGGAAATGTTTGAAACCGATAATCAATTAGCCTTGAATGAATACCTGGAAGGAAAGATTGATGAAGCCCGCCTGTCGAAAGA
>JGI24751J29686_10000381_pt1 | contig 14912 bp, 12 predicted proteins | sample KBSSwiS6_FD_29686 | JGI IMG/M metagenome (IMG submission 29686)
TTTTGAAACATTTCAAAGTAACCGGATGAAGGTTCGTTTTAAGGATGCAAATAATAAAACTCAATTGGTACATACGTTAAATGGGAGTTCACTGGCGTTGCCGCGCATTGTTGCTTGTTTATTAGAAAATAATCAAACTGCAGACGGAATAAAATTGCCTGTCGTGCTACATAAATATTTTGGTGATTCAACTATTTCATAAAACAGCAGTCATAGGGTGAAATTTTTTCTATGATGAAACAATTGGGGATTATCCTGGCTCTTTGTGTTCTTATTGCCTGCAGCAAAAAATCTCTGCCGACAATTGAACGCCGCACTGATGAGCCAAAAGCGCCGGTAATTGAGATCGACATGGCTACTGGTGAAAGAGTTTTTAATAATGCCTGCAAGCGCTGTCATGATCTGCCCAAACCTTCAAAATACTCAGCAGAAAGATGGGACCCTATCTTAAGCACCATGATTCCCCGAGCAAGATTATCCGGAGTGGAAGCCGCAAATGTGAGAGCTTATGTGAAAGCGAATAGTGCAACTCAGTAATTTCGTCAATCGTGGGTCGTGAATCGTAAAAAAACTAACGATTGACGATTCACGACTCACGATCGCTAATTTTGATCCATGGACACTTACAAAGGAATCTATAAAGTTGATGGCTATGATGAACAACAGGCAACAATCAGTTTTCTAAAAGATAAACTGAATATCAGCATAATTGACGAGCACAATCATCCCAAAACAGTTTATTGGTTTTATGATAAGATAAACAGGGAGATTATTTTTGACCAGGGAAATTCTGTTGCAAGGCATGAAGGCTATCCAAAGCAAACTATTGAAATATACGGAAGAGAATTTGGTCGCCAGCTTGAACATCATTTTAAAAAAACCGATACATCAATTCGAAGAAAATTATTCTCCCACGGTTCTCTCACGTTGATGAAACTGCTTTTCTTCTTCTTTGTATTAGTGGCCCTATGTTATTTCTTTTTAATACCATGGCTGGCTGTAAGACTTGCCAATAAAGTTCCGGTTTCGTATGAAGAAAAAATGGGCAATGGCATGTTTGATGTATTGAGCAATGGCATGAAGACAGACCCGGGCAAAACGGCAATCATCAATGAATTTTTTACTGAATTACATATTCCAACCAAATACAATATTCGTGTTTCTGTGGTAAATGATAATATTGCCAATGCCTTTGCTATGCCGGGCGGACATATTGTCGTTTATGACAGGCTGCTGAATGGAATGAACAGCTATGAAGAATTAGCTGCACTGCTAAGCCATGAATTTACGCATGTAAATAATAAACACACTACTAAATCTTTATTCCGCCAGTTGGGTTCTACTGTTTTCTTCTCGGTGATACTGGGCGATGTTGGCGCTATCGGTAATGTGATCGTCAGTAACGCTGATCGCTTAAAAGGCTTATCCTATGGAAGAGGCCTGGAAAAGGAAGCAGACCTGAATGGTTTACAAATTTTAAGTGAAAGAAAGATCGATTGCAATGGTTTTGTAAACTTGTTTGAGTTATTACAAAAAGAAGTCAATGCATCCGGCGTAAAGGAACCGGTCGAATGGATAAGCAGTCATCCTGATCTGCAAAAGAGAATCGAATATATCCGATCAAATGAATTATTCAATCTCAGAGGTGTTGAAAAGAATGAAACATTGCAAACTTTATTTTTAAAATTGAAGNCTGCGGAATAATTTCTACTTCACATTTTATAAGGATAACAAGATGTTAAAGGAATGGAGAATATTTTTCTTTTTTTCCTTTCTGTTTCATATTAGCAATTCAAAAAAATTATTGCTTATGAAACCAATTCAACTCTTCGTTCTTACTTTGTTGCTGTTTACATCCGGTGTTTATTCACAATTTAATAAAGGTTCTTTGTTATTGGGCGCTGATCTAAGCTTTAGTACCCAGAGTTATAGCAGCGGCACAACAGAGAATGATACACATGGATTTAATTTCTCTCCAATTATTGCTGTGGCCACAAAGCAAAATACTTTCTGGGGTGTCTCGTTGAATGCAGCTTATTCAAAAAGCGATGCCTCGTTTCCATCTAATGAACAAACCTTTCATTCTTATGGCGGCTCTGTATTTTGCAGGAAATATAAAGCGATTACGGCCAGGCTGTTGGCTTTTGTCCAGTGCGGCATAGCTGCAGGCTTTGGTAAATTTGAAAGTAACAATGGTCCTGACTTGCATGCTGACAGTAAAAGTTTCACTGCGGGATTAAATATTGCGCCCGGTCTGTCAGTTAGCGTTTCAAAAAAAGTTTTTTTGGAAGCCGGCTTTAACAATATCGCTGCAATCAATTATGGCCATACCAAAACCACTAATTACAATTTCGGGACTACAACAAATAACAAAATAAGTGGCTTTAGTTTTTCCAGCAGCCTGGGAGTTTTTAATAATAGTCTTTACTTCGGGTTCCGGTTTTTCATTCCAAAGAATAGTTAAGAAAGCTGTTTGATCCGCTTATTCATTACCCAAAACCACGCAGGTGGAAATAACGATAAGATCATCATACCCGGGTAACCGGTAGGCATTTGGGGTGAATTATCATGATGGCGCAATACCTGGTATTTGCGGCTGGCAAGGTAATGATGATCACTATGACGACTGAGTTCAAACAACATTAATCTTCCCAGTGGATGATTACTATTCCAGCTATGCTCTGGCATTGCCCGTTCATAGAGGCCTGCACCTGTTGCTTTTCTTTGCAACCCGTAATGTTCAATATAGTTTACAGTTTCCAACAACAATGCACCGATACCTGCGGCTATCAAAAAGAGAAGTGTGGGATACCAGTTAAACAAGAAGAAAATAAGCGCAACAAATGCAATTTGAACAATTGTGAATTGGATCATCTCATTGTGCAATGAAATAATTGGCTTATTCAATTTCTTTACATCTTTAGCGGCAATTTGCCAGGCGCTGATATAACTAAATACAACACTGCGGAAGTAAAAAGCATAGACCCATTCATTTAATCTTGCACTGCTTGGATCATCGGGAGTTGCTACCCGTTTATGATGTCCTTTGTTATGCTCAATAAAAAAATGCATATATAAAGAAGTAAGTAATAATGATTTTGCCAGGAATTGCTCAAACTTTTTTGTTCGATGACCCAATTCATGACCAACATTTATTCCAAACGTACCACACAACAATCCCATCACCCACACTCTGCCGATGATGTCATACCATTTCAAAGCCGGGTCGGTGATATTATTTAAAAATTGATACAAGGCAACATATTGAAGTACCACCACGAGATATAATAATATATCATAGGTTTTATCTGTCTTTGCCATTTCTTCCTCAGCTGCTTCCAGGTTATTTGAACCGGGTTTAGTAAATAACTCGATCAAAGGAATAAGAAACCAGGCCCATATCAACGGCAACCATACCATCCAGCCTGTCGTAATAAACGAACGGTAAGATGCTATATAAATAACAAAAGGTAATGCGTATTTTAAAGCCCGGATATGCACAATATTTAATATTTCAGATTGAATATTATCAATGTTCATTAGGATTNCAGAACCCTGTCTGTCCCTNGCGGGGTCTCTATCGACCTAAAATTAAAAATAAAACCAAAAGTTTTTGCGTTTATATTACGTCTTATTAAACTTAAGAGCTGAGTCTCAGTCTTTGTCAAGGACGTTTTGAAAATAAACTCGTTAGCCCATGTCAATTGTCAACCAAAGTAAAAACCTGCACCTTTTATGGCGTGCTGGTTTCGGGCCTGCCGTAGAACAGTTAGGCGACCTGGAAAAATATTCTCCCAAACAATTTTATAAAGCCCTCGCAAAAGCATCTGAAAAAAGACCGGAATATATTGATGTGGCCGATGATTACTTAAAAGGCCTGATGATGGGCATTGAAGAAGTGGGAAGGCAGCAGCGCAAGGAGATGGATGAGGACCAACGAAAGATGGTGCAACAAAAAAACAGGCAGGGTGTTCGCAACCTGAATATGTTCTGGATGCATGAGATGGTGAATACAGGTGCGCAGCTGCGGGAAAAACTTTCTTTCTTCTGGCATGGCCATTTTGCCTGCCGTAATCTGAATGTTTTTTATCAACAGGGCTTACTGGATATTCTTCGCAAAAATGCCCTGGGAAGTTTTCGTACAATGCTGCATGAAGTTTCAAAGAGTGCAGCAATGCTGAATTTTTTAAACAACCAGCAAAATAAAAAGGGTCATCCAAACGAAAACTTTGCCCGTGAGGTGATGGAGCTGTTTACATTGGGTCGTGGCAATTATACTGAAGAGGATATTAAAGAAGCGGCCCGTGCATTTACCGGTTGGGCCAGTATTCCAAAGGGTGAATTTATTTTCAGAAAAGCGCAACATGATTATGAAACAAAAACAGTGTTAGGCAAAACAGGTAATCTTACAGGTGAGGAAGTGCTTGATATTTTACTGGAGCAAAAACAAACGGCAAAATACATTTCGCAAAAAATGTATAAATTTTTTGTGAATGACACTGTTGATGAAAAGAATGTAGAATGGCTGGCCGATCGTTTTTATAAAAGTGATTATGATATCGGGAAGCTGACTGAAGATATTTTTACAAGTGACTGGTTTTATGATGATAAGAATATTGGCGCTAAAATCAAAAGCCCGGTTGAATTACTGGTTGGCATGCAAAGAATGCTGCCCATGAAATTGCAAAATGAAGAAGCGTTAATGTTGCTGCAAAGAGTGCTGGGTCAGTTATTATTCTATCCGCCCAATGTTGCAGGTTGGCCGGGTGGCAAAGCATGGATAGANAGTTCAACNCTAATGATGCGGATGCGAATACCCCAAATGTTGAACGACCAGGATGAATTGAATGTAAAACCAAAGGATGATGATGACACGATGATGGGAAGAAAGAATGATAAAGATGAAGACCCAAAAGCAAAAGGTTATAAAAATATGAATCGTTTGAACCGGCCGATACTTGTAAATATTGACTGGTCAAAATATGTAAAGAATTACGAAAAGATACAGCGGGAAAAATTGATGGATAATATCAGCCGTACGCTGTTATTGACAAGAAGAACAGTAAGTGATGACCTGATAAAAAAATATAGTGATGAAAGCAGTCGTGAAGAATTTATCAGGTCGGCAACATTACAAATAATGAGTACACCGGAATATCAGTTGTGTTAAACCCCCTGTCCCCCTAAAAAGGGACTTAGGGTCAGGCTTAATAAGAGTTCATTTAAATAATTTTTCATTAACATTTTTCTTAATTGAGAAGTGTTCTAAACTCTCCGTCTAGGCGGAGATGGGGGCTTATATGATAATTAAACGTAAAGAATTCATTCAACTCGGTTCGCTGGCAACAGCATCTATGATGCTTCCCAAATTTTTGAAAGCATTTGAATCGGGGACTGTTGTGCCACCGGGAAATAAAGTGACCGTTGTGTTACAACTAAGTGGTGGTTGTGATGGTTTGAACCAGATCATCCCGATAAGAAATGATATTTATTTCAGATCAAGACCCCGCTTGGCTGTTGCAAAGGAAAAGGCATTAAACTTAACTGATGAAGTGGGTATTCATCCTGCATTAAGCGGATTAAAGGAATTATATGATGATGGAAGCATGAGCGTATTGCATAATGTAGGTTATCCAAACCCCGACCGTTCACATTTCCGCAGTATGGATATATGGCATACCGGGAGTCAAAGCAGTGATTACTGGAGCACGGGTTGGGTTGGCCGTTATTTGGATGCGCAATGCAGCGGCTGTGATCATCCAACCCAGGCAATCGAAATGGATGATGTATTGAGTTTAGCATTGAAAGGTGAACACATAAAAGGTATTGCAGTAAAAGACCCGAAGAGATTATACGGCACTGCCAATGAAAAGTATTTTAAAGACATCAATAAGAATCATGCAAATGGAGCTGGTGAGCAACCGGCTGACTATCTCTATAAAACATTGGCGGAAACGATGTCATCGGCTGACTATATTTTTCAGCAAAGCAAAATGCATCCTTCTTCAGCGGATTATCCGAAAACGGACCTGGGAAACAGTTTGAAAACAATTGCTTCACTGATCTTCTCTGATATCAATACCAAGGTCTATTATGTATCACTCGGAAGTTTTGATACGCATATCAACCAGGAAGCGCAGCAGCAGCGTTTATTTACTGAACTGAACGACGCCGTAAAAGCATTTGTAAAAGACCTGAAAACAAATAACCGATTTAATGATGTGTTGTTATTCACTTTCTCTGAATTTGGCAGACGGGTGGCACAGAATGCAAGCAACGGAACGGATCATGGTACCAGCAATAACATGATGTTTATTGGTGGGAGCTTAAAACAAAAAGGTTTGATCAATGAAATGCCTGACCTGTCAGACCTGGATGAAGGCGATTTGAAATATAAAATTGATTTTAAAAATGTTTATGCAACTGTTTTAAATAAATGGTTGAATGCTGATGATGTAAAGATATTAGGTAAGCAGTATGATTATTTGAAATTTATATAAACCTTGCTTCTATGAAATGTAAAAGGCGATATAATTGTATCGCCTTTCTTTTTTGCAAAATCTAAGTCGTTTTATTTCTGCCCATTGCTACACGATACAACGTAAATCCCATCAGCGCAAAGAAAGCAACGCCTAACCATTTATAGCCTTCTCCTCCAAGAGCGTTTGTAATTCCATGTTCTGCATTCACCTTACCTAATTGCGCACTTACACTGTCACTTACCGAAAGGATTGCAACAACCACTCCTGCTATCGCTCCTCCTGCTACCAGTCCCGTTGCGAATAAGTTTCCTTTGCCCAAATCTTCTTCTTCAGGGTTTACATGAATGTTTTTCTTTTTGTTTTTCCAGTCAACAACACCGCGAATAGCACCCCCTATAAAAATAGGCAATGTAGTGGATAAAGGAAGATATAGACCAATTGCAAAGCTCAATGCTTTAATTCCACAAAGCTCCATCACAATTGCAATGGCAACACCAACCAGGACAAATTGCCAATCGAGATTAAACGAAAGAATTCCTTTGATCAAAGTTGCCATCAATGTTCCTTGTGGGGCAGGGTATTTATCTGTTCCGATAGCATGTTGAATATTTTGTGCAGCCATCTCAGCAGTTGGTGTATCTAATATTTTGATGGTAGCTCCGATCGCTAAAGAGGAAACAATAGCTCCAACAAACAATGCGATCTGTTGATATTTGGGAGTAGCTCCAACAATATATCCTGTTTTCAGATCCTGCGAAGTGGCACCTGCATTCGCCGCCGCAATACAGATCATACCACCCACAACCAATGCCATTGGTTCATACACATGACCGGTCCATTTTACTGCGATAAAGATCAAACAAGTTCCCATTAGGGTAGCAATGGTCATTCCACTAATAGGGTTATTGGATGAACCGATCAAACCAACAATACGGGATGAAACTGTAACGAAGAAAGCTCCGAAAATAATGACTAGTAATCCTAATAATAATTTACTTCCAACATTACTGCCCGGTATAAATGTGGATGGCATTAAAGCAATAACAAGTATGAGAACCAGGCTTCCTATTCCAACAATCTTAATAGAAAGATCTCTCTCTGTTCTGGGTACAGCCTGTTCATGTACGCCTTCTACTCCGCTTTTCTTTATTGAACCAATGCTTCCTTTAAAAGATGATATGATTGTTGGAATCGTTTTTATCAAGGTAATAAAACCGCCTGCTGCAACGGCACCAGCACCAATTTGCCGAACATAAGCCCGGTAAATTGCAACAGACCAGTCAGCGAAATTATGATTGACAGGATCCCATCCGCCAGGCCCACCCGGTGTAGCTACATCTTTTAAATATCCCAGTTTGGTTAACTGTGCAGCAACCAGATCAGGTTGTATCAATGAAGCAAGCAATGGATTTAATGCGAGCCATGCTAATACACTACCCGCTACTAACACACCTGCGATCTTGGGACCAATGATATATCCAACACCCATATATTCGGGTGTGATCTCGCCACTCACTTTAGCGGATGGGAAAACTCTATTTGTCTGCCTGGTCATGAACGCCGGTGTTTCAGCGATCACATGAAATATTTTTTGCAATATTGCATATCCAAATGCAAAGCCCAACCCCATAAAAGCTGTTCTGGCAAATTCGCCTCCTCTTTCACCAGCTTTTAAAACAGATGCACACGCTGTTCCTTCAGGATAGGGCAGCGTGCCATGCTCTTTTACGATTAATGAACGACGCAAAGGAATCATCATTAATGTACCCAATATTCCACCGAAAATGGCTAATATTAAAATTGTGAAGTAGTTAAAAAAGTTTGCACTGCTTGCTTCGCTTAAAAACAAAAATCCCGGCAATGTGAATACAACACCTGCTGCAATACTTTCTCCGGCAGAACCTGTGGTTTGAATAATATTGTTTTCGAGGATTGTTGTCTTTAAAAATTTTCTACCTAACGTAATAGCAATAACAGCAATCGGGATGGAAGCAGAAACGGTTAGACCTGCCTTTAATGCCAGGTAAACAGTTGATGCTCCGAAAATAATTCCAAAGATCGCACCTGTAATAATTGACTTAATTGTAAACTCCGCCATTTGAGTTTCAGCAGGAACAAATGGCTTAAAGGAAGTTTGTTGTTCAGCCATAGCAGTTGATTTTATTTGTCAAGATAAGGAAAATAAAAAGGTGGCTTTAACCACCTTTAAAGAATATGTTTTAGGTTATGCCATGCATCATCTTTTGTAATCTTTTCGATAATGCAAGCAGAATAACGCCTGCAATACCGCCCATGAATACAAACAGCATGAAGAAATCGTAGAGATTATTCATCTGGTAGCCGAGAAATGAAGTGGTCTTTCCATTTTCAGGATATAGGGCGCCTAAAACGCCAACTAATTTATTTCCACCTGCATTACCTAAGAACCATACGGCCATTAACAACGATGCAAATTTTAGTGGTGAAAGTTTATTGAATAATGAAAGGCCAATTGGTGATAAACATAATTCACCCCAGGTATGTAATAAATATAATCCAATAAGCCAGATCATACTTACTTTTTGTGTTTGTGCACTTTTTACACCATAAGCGATCCATAAAAAACCTAATGCTAAAAGAATCAAACCAATCCCCATTTTTGTAGGTGTAGCTGGTTGTTTCTTTCCCATTCTTAGCCACATCCACGCAAATATGGAAGCGAACAGGATAATGAAAATAGAATTGACGGATTGAAAAAAGCTTGCCGGAATTTCATATCCCAGCAAATTCCGGTTTGTTTGGTCTCTTGCAAATAATGCAAGTGTTGAGCCGGTTTGTTCATAGGCGCCCCAGAAGAAGACCACAAAAAAAGCAATAATGATCAGTACCCAAATTCTCTGTCTTTCATCACTGGTCAGGCTTTTATCAGAAAGAATGATATAAATAATAAAGACAAAGCTGGCTGCTATGAGGTAAAATAAATAATTGTATTTCGAGTCGAGGTATATTATACCAATCGTCAAAGCACCAAATGCTAACATACCTACAATGATAAAAGCTGGATTCAACCATATTTTAGGAGGTGCTTTGATATAGGATGATGCAGGAACCGTCGTATCATTGACATCCACATCAGTGCCTGGTGTAAGCCCTAATATTTTTCCGTCCGGCGTCCGAACATACTTATCATGATAGATCTTCTGGATAATAATACTGATCAACATACCTATTCCCGCAATTAAAAAAGCCCATTTAAAATCGGATGGATCCCCTGTATCGCCAAAATAGCCACAGATGATTGGCCCAACCATTGCACCAATGTTGATGCCCATATAAAAAATTGTATAAGCAGGATCAACACGAATATCACCTTTGGGATAAAGCTGCCCTACTAATGATGAGATATTAGCTTTGAAAAATCCATTTCCTGCTATCATAAATCCAAGACCCGAAAAGAAAAGTATATTGGCAAGATCAGGTGAAGAATCATAAATCGAAGCACAAATAAAAAGAATCAGCTCACCAATTACCATTACAACGCCACCAACAAGTATTGATCTCTTATTTCCCCAGTAACGATCAGCAACGTAACCGCCAACAAGTGCACTGAAATAAAGTAAACTAATATAACTGCCATATAAACTGTTCGAAAAGTCTGTTTTAAATAACAGAGCTTGCGTCATAAAATAAACTAAAATGGCCCGCATGCCATAATAATTGAACCGCTCCCACATTTCCGTTGCAAACAAAACATATAACCCTTTAGGATGACCTTTAGTTGTCACAGCTTGATTCATACAATCGTTTTAAGTTTATTAATGCAGGTTGGCAGAATAAGTTATGGTGTGCCAAAATAAGGAAATTTGACCATAAGCAAATCTTTTCCCTTTTCTCTTTAACATTCCTGTCCGATATTCGCCGGGCTTTTACCATCAATCGAACAAGCAATGAATATTCTTTTACTCGGTTCGGGCGGCCGTGAACATGCACTGGCCTTAAAAATTTCACAAAGCAAACATTGTACAAATCTTTTTATTGCACCGGGCAATGCAGGTACTGCTCAATGCGGCACCAATCTTTCTTTTGGTGTAAATGATTTTGAAGCCATCAAACAAACCTGCATTGGAAATAAGATCGACATGGTTATTGTGGGACCTGAAGAACCATTGGTAAAAGGCATTACAGATTTTTTAATTGCAGAACCTAAGCTTTCAAATCTCGATATTATTGGTCCTGCAAAAGCGGGTGCACAACTGGAAGGAAGCAAAGCATTCTCTAAACATTTTATGCAGCGGCACAATATACCTACTGCCGCATACCGGGAATTTACAATAGATAATTATGATGAAGGAGTAGAATACATCCAACAACATAGTTTACCCATTGTATTAAAAGCAGATGGTTTGGCAGCAGGCAAGGGCGTTGTGATCTGTGAATCCGCATTTGAAGCGCTGGCTGAATTTGACCTGATGATCCAACGTGCAAAATTTGGTGAAGCCAGTAAGAAAGTAGTTGTTGAACAGTTTCTCAACGGCATTGAACTTTCTGTTTTTGTTTTGACCGATGGAAAAAATTATATCACCCTGCCTGAAGCAAAAGATTATAAGCGTGTCGGTGAAGGTGATACCGGGTTAAATACCGGTGGTATGGGTGCTATCAGCCCGGTGCCATTTGCCGATGCTGCATTCATGAAAAAGGTGGATGAGAGAATTATTCAACCAACCGTTCATGGCTTGCAAAAAGAAGGACTGGAATATCGTGGATTTATTTTTGCCGGTTTGATAAAAGTAGATGATGAACCGTATGTGATCGAATATAATTGCCGCATGGGTGATCCTGAAACGGAAGTAGTAATGCCCCGGTTGAAAACTGACCTGCTTGATTTATTACAAGCGGCGGCTGAACAAAAATTAAATGAAGTAAAAATTGAGATCGATCCCCGGTCTGCATGTACCGTAGTAGCTGCCAGTGGTGGTTACCCCGGTGAATACTTAAAAGGAATTGAAATAAAAGGCCTGGATCAGCCGGTTGGTGCGAACAGCATCGTTTATCATGCGGGGACAATTGTTAAAGATGGTAAAGTTGTTACCAATGGTGGCCGTGTATTGTGTGTTACATCATTTGGAAATAATATTCCTTTTGCTGTTGTACAATCTATTAAAACATTGGATAAGATCTCTTTTACCGGTATGTTCTTTCGTACCGATATAGGATATGAGTTTGAATAATGAATCAATGCAAATTCATTCAATTTTTTTAAAAAAAGACCTGCTTACCCAGCAGGTCTGCTCATTTAATAACTGACCGACTATGCGCTTAAACTTGCTTCTGCCCCAAAAGCATGATCAATTAAGATCTTCCAGGTACCATCTGCCTGGCGCTTCATTACTTCAACTCCCTTTGCGCTCACTTTTGTGTCATCCCCGTTTTTAATGCTCCATTCTGACCTTCCTACAGCCACATCACCTGATTGCAAGCAATACACAGTTTTAATTTCCATTTTGCCTTTAATAGAAAGAATGCCCCTTACCGCTGCTTCAAACTTTTCTTTGCCTGATACCGGGCTGTTTGGTTCAGCTACAATAATTCCATTTACATCATACATACTTAAAACGATGTTCAGGTCACCGGTGTTATACGCTGCTGCTAAAGCGCTATGTGCATCTTCTGCACGCTTAGGTAAATTCATAACTTTTATTTTTTTGTAGTGATTAAATAACAGGTGAAAAACTTTTCATGTCAGCGACTTTCCGGCCCAGCTCGCTTGCTTTCTTGTAAGTCTTATTAAAAAGAAAAGGTCCCATGCTTGCCCGCTTTACGCCCAGCTTATTCAATGTGTCAAAATCAGGAAGCCCTGGTATGCACATTACATTAATGGGCAATTTTGTATTGCTGACTGCCTCGGTAATATCAGCTTCCGAACTAATGCAGGGAAGGAATATTCCATCAGCACCGGTTGTTTCATATATTTTCAGGCGATGGAGGGTTTCTTTTTGTTTGTCTTTTATAGGAAGAATGTATGTATCGCACCGGATATTAACAAAGAGCGATAATTTTTTTGATGCCAGCTTTTCCTTAATGTATTCAATTGTTTTAGCAAATTCTTTCGCATCTCTCAATGATCGCTTTGAATTATTTATTTCCGAATCTTCAATATTTATACCCGCAACTCCCAATTCAACCAGTTGCTGAATGTTGTCAAATATTTCAGCATTGTTTTTTCCGTATCCCATTTCCAAATCAATCGTTACCGGAATTTTTACCGAAGCCAGTATTCTTCTGATCACAAACAAGTAATCTGAGAATGGCATACCTTCTCCATCTTCATAACCCAGGCTGGCAGAGACCGCTGCACTTGATGTACCTACTGCAGGAAATTTATTTTCCTCAAACAGAAAGGCGCTTTTTGCGTCCCAGGCATTGGGAAGAATAAATAAACTTTTTGCATGGTGTAGTTTTTTAAATCTTTCAAAATTTGTTGACATATTTTTTATTTATGAGCAAAGTTGCACCAGCCTAAAAAAGAAAAATTGTATAAATCGGAACGGTTTACTTGTTGGGAGAAGCAAGTATAGCAGAAGAATTTTCCGGATTGTAACCTGAGGGTATGAAGCCGGTGAAAGATTTAAACTCTCTTATAAAATGCGACTGGTCAAAATAACCACATTCATAAGCGATATCAGTAAGTGATGTTTGTCGTTTTGCAACGAGTTGAAGACTATGTTGAAACCGGTTTATTTTACTGTATAGTTTGGGAGTAAGACCTGTATATTGTAAAAATATTTTTTGAAGATACCGGGATGTAATGCCATAGCGGGATGCTACATTTTCAATATTGTCAAAAAAATCTTCCTGCTTCAATTCATGTATCACTTCGCTTATTAAATTTATTTTGTCGACCCTTTTTTCAAAAAGGAAAAGCCTGCTTATTAAAAAATCTTCCACCAGCCTGATTCGTTGCTGCACTGATAGGGTGTCTATAAGTTTTGAATAAAGAGTTTGCACAGACTTACCGGCTATAGCAGCAAAATCAGAGACCTGGTTATTAAACAGGCTTACATCATTGTTCAGGAAAACAGAAGCTGTATGCGGATAGAACCGGATACCAAACATGCTATTTTTCCCGAGTGATTTAAAAGTAAGCGGCTGAATGATCTGCCCCCATAATTCGATATACGGTGTCGTTGTAAAATCGCTGCCTGTTGTTATTTGCCACCTGCCTGTACCTAAGTTGAACATAACTTCAATACAACCCGTAGCAAAAGCCTTATCTTCAAATACCTCACTCGTATCTGATTCATACACATAATAGCATTTTACATACTGCTTTAATGCATCTCCGGGTATGAATTCCTTATACATCATTAATTTGTAATAAATATGCTTTAGGCCTAAACAAAAATACCAAATCTCAAAACCCGCAATTGTATAAATCGGAACTATTGAAAAAAAGTTGGTTGTTATTGATGCAGCTAAATTACTAACCTCAGGAAATTGTCAGGATTGCAACTCAGAGTGGGATGGAAAGAATATTATACCGATAATCAGAGGATAAAGAACAGATTATTATTCTCCTAAAATGACGTTTAAAATATCGATCTCCGTCTGCTTCTGCCTCCCAATCCCAGTACTCCTAATAAATTTCTGACAATGGTATTACCGGCCGTACGGGTCATGCTTCGTACAATAGGGTCATCAAAAAATCCTTTGTCTTTTTTAGCACTTCTACTTTCTTCTTTTTTTTCAGCTTGTTCCTGCTTTTGTTCTTCTGCTTTCTTTGTGGCTTCACTTAATTTCTCATTCAGAATTTCATAGGCGCTTTCGCTGTCTACTTCTTTATTATACTTAACGGCAATTTTTGATTTGTTTACCAACGCATCAATTTCCGCAGGCGTCAAAATATCCATCCTGCTTTGGGGTGGGCGCAGCATGCAATGAACCAGTGGGGTTGGAATTCCTTTTTCATTCAGCATTGTTATCAATGCCTCACCAATTCCCAACTGCGTGATCAGGTCTTCCGTTTTATAAAATTCTGTCTCCGGATAATTTTCTGCAGTTTGTTTAATTACTTTTCTATCCGCCGCAGTAAAGGCCCTTAATGCATGCTGCACCTTCAACCCTAATTGCCCTAATACAGAAGCAGGGATATCCATCGGGTTCTGCGTACAGAAAAATATCCCAATGCCTTTTGAACGGATGAGTTTGATGATCGTTTCGATTTGTTGTAATAAGGCCGCGCTTGCCTCCTGGAAGATCAAATGCGCCTCATCAATAAAGAATACTAATTTGGGTTTATCTGGATCACCTTCTTCAGGACAGGTTGCATATAGTTCTGCCAATAATTGCAGCATGAACGTTGAAAACAATTTGGGCCTGTCCTGCAGATCTGTAACACGAAGAATGGAGATCATACCCCGGCCATCCCCGCTGATACGGACCAGGTCATCTACA
>JGI24751J29686_10000382_pt1 | contig 14870 bp, 14 predicted proteins | sample KBSSwiS6_FD_29686 | JGI IMG/M metagenome (IMG submission 29686)
CCCAGCGCGAGGAGAGAGGAGGGAGCCATGCTCTCGCATAGTGACCGACGATTGACGCTGCGATGGGCCAAATTTGGCCCGCCCCTGCGGGGTCGCGTCAGAAAGCCCGCTGGAATGCGTTGCGTCGCTGGCAGGGGCAACCAGCCCCTGCTGCACGCCGCCGCCTTGCCAGCGGGCTTTCTGACGCGATGACGATGCTTCCACCTGGCTGAAATAGGGTCTAGCTTGCGGCAGTTGCGCCCGATGAGCCTGGGCCGGGCATGCCAGCGATGAGGATGCTCAGCATTCTCGCCTGGGAGTGGAGCAGGTCGTCAGGGGTGGACCAGTCCAGCCTCCGGCTGCCGGAAGTCAGGGGGGCGAGGCGTTCGAGCGACGTATAGAACACCAGCGCGTGCGCCTTGGCCTCGCGCTCGCTGGTGATCTGCCCGCCCCGCATGATCTGTGCGCTGAGCCCTGCGAGAAACGGCATCACGAACAGGCTCCGCAGCTTGAGGAAGCGGCGGTCGCCCTTGTCTGCCTCGTAGTTGCGCAGCACCAGGGCCTCATGGTGCCTCACCCAGATCTCGGAGAAGGACCCCACGAACTCCTGTGCGCGGGGCAGGGGATCGGTGCGATCCCACGACTGGTCAAGGATATCGTAGGCCGCCGCGAAATCGACCTGGGCAGCCTCCACCACGGCCGCCATCAGATCCTTGATGTCGTCGAAATAGACGTAGAAGGTCGGAGGCGCGATCTTCGCGTGGCGGGAGATCGCCGCCGCTGTCAAGGGTGTGGTCGGATCCTCCCGCATCAGGCTCTCGGCCGCCGCGATCAGGCACTGGCGCGTCTTCTCGCCCTTGGCGCCCATCAGCTGCCCGATCTTGTTCACCCTCACTTGCGGTAGCGACATCCTGGGCCACCTCGATCGCGCTATGCCGGCTTGCCTGACCCCTCCTGCGTCAGGACGGGCCGGAACTCGGAAATGTGGACGAGAGGGCGTATATTTTCCGCGGGTGGAGGCGTCAATTCGGCCCCCGGCATCATCGCAGATGTGGGATTCGAGTGCAAAAGGCACCCTTATCCGCTGGCAAACCGCACCTGCCGAAGTGAGTCTCCCTCGGCGCGCGCAAGGCCGCGCACTCGTGTAGCATCGCACTTGTGATTACCCTCGGACGGGCAAGCGACTCGCCAAGGCGCACTTTACATGAAATCCGGCGTAGGATACCAAAACTGAATGCTGGTCAATTTTGCAGGCCATGCAGTGGGAGATGAATGAGTCGGCGCCCGGCCCGCTCATCGGTCGGGTCAGTCGCCCCGCCGCTGAACGACAGGTTGCCGCGTCGCGAAGGCAAAGAAATCGAATCAGCACACGGATCGCATCTCCCGCTCCCGCGGGGTGCGAGCCCCTCACAATCACAACCACGAGGTGGTCATGCCATTTCCGTCCCGTTCCGCCGCAGTCGTCGGCGTCTACACAACCAAGCAAGGGAAGAAGCTGGGGGTTTCGACCCATCAGCTCGAGATCGAAGCCATCCAGGGCGCCCTGGCCGATGCCGGGCTGACCGTTGCCGATGTCGACGGCCTCATTCCCCTGTCGACCGAAGCGACCTACCGCACGATGATGCAGTGGGTGGAACAGCTGGGCGGTAACCCGACCTATCTGGAAAGCGCCAGCCCCGTGGGCGGTATCGCCAAGGCCACCGCCGCGATCGCGGCAGGCATGGCCAACGTGGTGGTGCTGTTCTGGGGCAATGCCCACGCCAGCGTCGGCGCCAAGGGCGCCCAGCAGCAGCAGGGTGCGAAGGCCTCCTCGGTTCGTGCGCCGCGCGTCGGGGACATGCACTGGATGATCCACGGCGCCTACATGGTGCCCTGGTACGCCCTGTGGACCCAGCGCTACATGCACGAATTCAACGTCCCGCAGGAAAAGCTGGCCGAATATGCCGTCATCGCCCGGCACCACGCCACGCTCAATCCGGCGTCGCTCATGGGCGACAAGGGCGAGATCACGGTGGACGACGTCCTCTCCTCGCCGCCCGTGGCCTTGCCGCTGCACCGCCTCGAATGCTCGCTCGACAACGAGGGCGGCTATGCCCTGGTGGTCGCTTCGGCCGAAGTCGCGCGCAACTGCAAGAAGAAGCCGGTGTGGATCCTGGGCGGCGCCGAGCGCGCCTTTACCGACTCCTACTCGACCTTCACGGCCGACTGGCTGAACAACTCGCGCAGTGCGGTGAAGCGGGCGACCGACATCGCCTTCGAAGGCGCCGGCGTCACCCGGGCCGACATCGACGTTGCCGGCCTCTATGACTGCTTCCCGGTCACCGTGGCCCGCGACCTCGAGGAAATGGGCTTCTGCGGCAGGGGCGAGGGTGCGGACATGATTGCCGAAGGCCACCTGCGCCTTGGCGGCAGCCTGCCGACCAACACGGATGGCGGCCTGCTGTCGAACAGCCACAACATGAACCCGGGCGGCATGCACGCGATCGAGGTAACCCGCCAGCTGCGCGGCGAATGCGATCGCCGCCAGGTGAAGGATGCCAGGATCGGCGTCGTCCTGTCCCAGGGATGGTCCGTGCTCGGTCTCGCCGGCACCGCCATTCTGGCCGCTGACTGAGGAGCCCCGCTCATGACCACACCCTATCTCAAGCCGCTGCCGGAGAAGGCTCCTGCGTTCCAGGAATTCTGGGATGCCATGGCCAACAAGCAGTTCACCGCACCCAAGTGCCAGAGCTGTGGCGACTGGAACTGGCCCTACTACCCCAATTGCCGCTCGTGCCTGTCCGGTGACCTGGTCTGGACCCCGGTCAGCGGGCGCGCGACGCTGTTCAGCTACACGATCGTCCATCGTGCCGGCGGCGCGTTCGGCGCCGACGTGCCCTACGTGATCGTCATGGCCGAACTGGAAGAGCGCCCGCGCTCCATGATCGTGCTTGGCAACCTGATCGGCGTCAACCACGAGGACATCCGCATCGGCATGCCGCTGCGCGTGGCCTACGAGGCGATCCCCGACGAGGACGTCACGCTCTATCGTTTCGAAGCCGCTTGACCCAGAAAAGGTTCTCGTAATGACCAGTCTGATTTCAGAGGAAATGCGGGGCATCATCGGTAAGGACCTGGCCAGCCGCCGGTCCTATCCGATCACCCAGTCCGACATCCGCAAGTGGGCCATCGCGGTCTACTATCCCGACCAGCCGCCGGCCGAGTTCATGGACGATCCGCAGGTCGCTCCCGAGGAATTCAACCCCTTCGCCTGGGCCACGCCGACCCCGCCGATCCGGTTCTCGGAACTGGGCCCCAACGCGCTCGAGGAGCTCGCCGGGATTCCCCAGCCGCCGACGAAGTTCCAGCTCAACGGCGGCGTGAGCTGCACCTATGGCGTACCCATGAAGGTCGGTGACGTGATCACCTCGACCTACTCGGTCGCACAGTACTTCGAGAAGCCCGGAAAGCTCGGACAGATGCTGTTCACCGACCGTGTTGACCGGTGGACGAACCAGAACGGCGAAGTTGTCCGCGTCAATACTCTCACGAACATCCGGTATTGAGGGAGATCGCACGTGGCAAATATCGCTGAACTGGCCGTCGGCCAGGAGATTGGTTCGCTCGTTCGTCGCACCGGAGTTGGCAACTGGGTGCGCTATTCCGCGGTGAACGATGAATTCGTGCCGATCCACATGGACGAGGCAGCCGGTCGTGAGGCTGGTTTCAACGGTCCCATCGGCATGGGCAACCTCCAGTGGTCGTACTATCACAACATTCTGCGCGGCTGGCTCAACGGAGCCGGTCGGATCGAGCAGATGAACGTGAAGTTCCAGAACCCCAACCTCAACAACACCGTGGTGACGCTGACCGCCACGGTCTCGGCGATCGAGCCGGGCAGCGATGGCGCCACCCGCGTCACGGTGGCCCTGGTTGCCGAAGACAACGATGCCCGCCGCCTGTCGACAGGCGAAGCGGTGGTCTCCGTCTCCGGCAAGGCCTGATCACGCAACCGGCCCGCCGGCGAGATCTCTCGCTGGCGGGCCGGGCTCTGCGGGATCCCTGTCCGGCCCGGGACCTGCCCGTAAGGGTAGGGCCGGGCCGATTGCCATCGCCGCCCTGCCGCGACTATCTTCAAGTGTAGTGAACAAATGGTCGGTCGCCCTGCCGGGGTAGCCCCGCGAACAGGCCGGCCCTAGCCAGCCACCAGCAGTGCAGACGAACATCTCGACCACACTGCCGGCACCAAGGATGCCTGCCATGAATTTCCAGTTTTCTGATGAACAGAACCAGCTGGTCGACGTCTTCCGGAAATTCTTCTCGCAGGAATCCGGCATGGACCGCGTCCGCGCCGCCGAGCCGCTGGGCTTCGATGCCGACCTGCTGAAGCAGCTGGGCGACATGGGCGCCCTGTCGATCCGCCTGCCCGACAGCGGCTTCACGCTGCTCGACGCCGGCCTGGTGATGGAAGAAGCCGGCCGAATGCTCGCCTCCGCGCCGCTGGCCGAAACCATGGTCGCCGCACGGCTGCTGGCAGAACTGGGCGGTGATGCCGCCGCCGATCTCGCCGCCGGCGCCGCGGAAGGCACCAGCGTGGTCACCCTGGCCCTGCACGAATTGACCCCGGGCAAGACTCAAATCGTCCCCGGCGGCGCCGTCGCCCAAGCCATTCTCGCGCTGCAGGGCGAGGACGTTGTCCTGGTCCGCCGCACACCCTCGCGCCAGGCGCCGAAGAACCTGGCCGCCATGCCCATCGCCGAGCTGACCCTGGCCGGCGACGAGGGCGAAATCAGCCGCGCCGTGATCGCCTCGGGCCCCGCCGCCCGCGACGCCTTCCTCGGCGGGATCGAGGAATGGAAGCTGCTGACCGCTTTCGCCCTCAGCGGCCTGTCGCGCCAGGCAATCCACATGGCGGCCGACTATGCCAAGGAACGCACCGCGTTCGGCAAGCCGGTCGGCGCCTACCAGGCCGTGGCCCATGCCCTTGCCGATCGCATCGCCGACGTGGAGGGGGGCCGCCTGTTGAACCTGCGGGCGGTCGACCTGATCGCGCGCGGCGAACCGACGGCTGCCGCCACCATTTCGATGACCTACTGGTGGCACGCGGAATCGGCCGGCAAGGCCGTCGCCACTTCGCTGCACACCTTTGGCGGCTATGGCCTCGCCGTCGAATACGACATCCAGCTCTATCACCGCCGCGGCTATGCCATGGGCCTGCTGCTGGGCGACCCGGCGCTCGAGCGGGCTCTGGCGAGCGACCGCATGTGGCGCGGAAACCAGGCGCCGCTGCCGCCGACCGAGGCGAGCAGCATTGATTTCGAGTATCCGCCCGAGGCGCTGGAAATAGCCGAGGAGACGCGCGAGGTCATCCGCAAGGCCATGACCCCGGAATACCTGGCGCGCACCCACTGGTCCTACGACGGGATCATCCCCGAGGTCGAACAGCAGATCGGTGCGGCCGGCCTGATGTACCCTAACTGGCCGAAGGAATACGGCGGCCGCGGCGTGGACATCTTCTCGGCGACCGCCTCCAAGGAGGCCTGGGGGGACGCCGGCTACGAACCCCACGGCCAGCGCACTACCGACATGGTCGGCGCCGTGATCCTCGCGATCGGCAGCGAGGAGCTGAAGCGGCAGGTTCTTCCGGAGATCGCCTCCGGGCGGGCGCACTGCAGCCTCGGCTACAGCGAGCCGCACTGCGGTTCGGATATCTTCGCCGCGCGCACCCGCGCCGTCTGGCAGCGCGATCACTGGCTGATCAACGGCCAGAAGATGTGGACTTCAGGCGGCAACATTTCCCGCTACGTGCTGCTGCTGGCGCGCACCGATCCGGAAGCGCCGAAGCACGGCGGCCTGACCCTGTTCCTGGTCCCCACCGACCTGCCGGGCTTCGAGGCCCACCGCATCGACACCTTCCAGGACGAGCCCACGACGACGACCTTCTACGCCGACATCAAGCTCCCCGACTTCTATCGCCTGAGCGAGGTTGACGGAGCCCTGAAGGCCATGGCCGCGGCCCTGAAGATGGAACATCGCGGCGGCGCCAGCAATCGCTTCGGCCAGATGGCGATCGACGCCGTCGTCGAATGGGCGCGCCAGCCGGGTCCTGACGGGACCGAACGCTTCGCCGGCTTCGACCTGCGGCAGCGGCTCGGCCGGCGGCTGACCCATCATACAATCTCCGAACTGCTGTTCCTCTACTCCACCTGGATCGGCTCGCTGGACGATATCCCGCGCTCGGCTATCGGCCCGATTTCGAAGGTCTTCTCGTCGGAGACGTACCAGCGCGACATGGCCGATCTCCTGCAGCTCACCGCGCCGGACTCGATGCTGCGCGGCGACAGCGGACTGGGGATCATCGAGCAGTTCCATCGCCAGTCCGCCGTCGGCACGATTTACGGCGGCACCAGCGAGATCCATCGCAGCCAGATCGCCGAAGTGCATCTCGGCCTGCCGCGCAGCCGCTAGCGCCAAGACCGTTCGGGCGGGCAGGAAATGCCCGGCACTCGGCCTGACGCCGCCCCCTTTGGCGGGGGCGGCCTCGCGCATATGCGATCATGCGAAAGCGCGGGCTTGCCACGGCCGGGCTGTTGTACAAACCTGCACGCTTGCCCGATGACCGAGCAGCGGTCTGCGGCAGCCGGAGGATCTGCATGGAACCGGAGTTGCCCGGCACGCCGCGCCTGGTGGTCGACGCCCACACGCATGTGACCCCGCTGGCCCTGCCGGACTGCGCCGATCCCGCCCTCGCCCAGCGCTGGCCCTGCATGCGCTGCGCTGCTGCGGACCGCGCTACCCTGCTGACCGGCGACAAGCCGTTCCGCGAGCTTGACAGCCGCTCGTGGGACATCGAGCGCCGCCTGGAAGACATGGCCCGCAGCGGGGTCGACCGCCAGGTGCTCTCCCCCATGCCCGAACTGCTCTCCTACTGGTTCGAGGGCGGCGCGGCAGAACCCGTCTGCGATGCCGTCAATCACCAGATCGCCGACATGGTGGCGAGCGAGAACCGGCACTTCCGCGGCCTCGGCGCGGTCACCGCGCAGGNCCCCCGCCGCGCCGCGATCCAGCTGCGCCGCATCCGCTCCGAATTCGGCCTGTCGGGCGTGGAAATCGGCAGCAACATCGCGGGCACGATGCTCGGCGATCCCGCGCTCGATCCGCTCTACGCCGCGGCCGAAGAGGAAGGGCTGGCGATCTTCGTCCATGCGCTGCACCCCCTCGCCCGGCAGGAAGGCATGTCGGCCGACTATGTCTCGCTGGCCCTGTTCCCGGTGGACGTGGCCATGGCCGCCGCGTCGCTGCTGCTCGCCGGGGTCATGGAACGCTTCCCCGGCCTGCGGATCGGCTTCAGCCACGGCGCGGGCGCCCTGCCCTCGCTGCTTGGCCGGCTGGACAAGGGCTGGGAGGTGACCGGCGGCTTCTCCGGCAAGCTCCGGCAGCGGCCCAGCCAATCGGCCACGCGCTTCTTCCTGGACAGCAACGTCTACGATCCCGCCCAGCTCGCCCACCTCGCCACAAGCTTCGCGCCCGGGCGCGTCTTCGCCGGGACCGACTATCCCTACCGGATCATGGAAACCGACGTCGCCGGACTGATCGATGCCGCGGGCCTCGGCGATGACCAACGCCGCTCGGTCGAGTGCCGGGCCATTGGCGCGTTCCTCGACGACCCGGAATTCGCCTGATGAAAATTCACAGACATGGAAAAGCGGCGGATGCCTGCATCTCGCCCCGGATTGGAGTAAGCAGGCGTCAAGCGTGATCAGCCCTGCCCGTGGGCTCGGCAATAAGAACCCTGGGAGTTAGGCCAATGCCGCGTTTCCTCAAGCTGGGACATGTCGCGCTGAACGTGACCGACCTCGAGCGGTCGCGCCACTTCTATGAAGAACTCGTGGGCCTCGCCTACTCGGCAACCAGCGAAACCACCGGCGCGGTCTACCTGCGCTGCAGCAGCGAATACCAGGACCTGGCCCTGCACCAGTCGGCAACCCCGGGGCTCCGCCACGTCGGCTGGGAGATGGAAACCGAGGCCGAGCTCGCCGAGCTGGCCAGCCGCCTCACCGCTGCCGGCATTCCCTATCGCGAGCTCACCCCTGCCGAAACCGCCGAGATGCACATCGGCCGCGGCATCATGGCGATCGATCCGGGCAGCGGCCTCACCAACCTGTTCTACGACGTCTGCTGGGAATACGGCGGGGAGCCGTTCGTCCCCACCCACACCAAGATCCAGCGCCTCGGGCACATCCTCATCCAGACGCCCGACTGCGCCCGGTCCACCGCCTTCTACCATGACGTGCTGGGCTTCCGGATCTCCGACAAGTTCGGCCCCAACGTCAATTTCATGCGCTGCTGGCCCAATCCCTTTCATCACAGCCTGGGCGTCGGCCGGGGCGAAACGAACCGGTTCAACCACATCAACTTCATGGTCAGCGAGGTCGACGACATCGGCAAGGCCATGTGGCGCTTCCAGACGGCGCAGGTGCCGGTCGTGCACGGGCCCGGGCGCCATCCGCCGTCCGGCAGCATGTTCTTCTACTTCCTCGATCCCGACGGGATGACGGTGGAATACAGCTTCGGCATGGAGGAGTTCCCGGAAGAGGGCGCGCGCAAGCCGCGGCAGCTTGAACCGATGCAGAGCTCGCTCGATTTCTGGGGCGCTCCGATCGATCCGCGCAAGGGGGCCTGCGGCGAGATCGTCCAGGGCTCCCTCGCCCCGGGAAAGGTCCCGGTATGACCGCCCGGGACAAGCACGCGGGCAAGGTGGCCCTCGTCACCGGGGTGAGCGCAGAGGCGGGCGGCATCGGCGTCGGGATCGCCAGGAAGCTCGCCGCCGGCGGCGCCAGGCTGGTCGTGGCCGACCTCAATCCCAGCCTCGAGAGCTATGCTCCCCAGCTGGCGGAAGAACTCGGCGTCGAGGTCCAGGCGTTCGTTGGCGACCTGTCGGATGAACCCTCCGTCGCCCGCATGACAGCTGCCGCGCGCGAGCGGTTCGGCAAGGTCGATATCCTGGTGAACAACGCCGGCGGGGGCGTCATCCGGCCCTTCCTGGAGCATACCCCGGAAACCCTGCGCACCACGATCGACCGCAACCTGTGGACGGCCGTCTGGTGCTGCTACCACGTGCTGCCGATGATGGTCGAACGCGGCTTCGGCCGGATCATCAACATCGGCGCCGATTCCGTGCGCAACGGCCTTGCCAACCATGCCGGCTACAATGCCGCCAAGGGCGGCGTCCATGCGATGACCACCGGCCTCGCCCGCGAGTTCGCCAGGCTCGACATCACGGTCAACACCGTCGCGCCGTGCTGGGTGGCGACCCCGCGCTACCATGCCGCGCTGGCGGAAAAGAACCCGCTGGCCGACGCGTTCCTGTCGGTGATCCCCAAGGGCCGGGCGGTCGAGATCTCCGAGATCGCCGCCATGGTCGACTATCTCGCCGGTGACGACGCGGCTTTCACCACCGGCCAGGTGCTGTCGATCAACGGCGGCAGCACCATGCTCTGAGCCACGACCCATGCAGAGCATCGTCAAATCCGTCGGCCGCATCTTCGACCTGCTCGAATTCTTCGAGCAGACGCAGGCGCCCCAGTCGCTGCGGGACCTGGCCCTGCAGTTCGGCTGGCCGATTTCCAGCACCAGTTCGCTGCTCAAGAGCCTCGTGATGCGGGGCTACCTCGATTACGACCGGTTCAGCCGCACTTACCTGCCGACCATGCGCATGGCGATGCTCGGCAACTGGGTGAGTGATGTCCTGCTCGGCGGGACCTCGGTCCTCGACACGATGCAGAAGCTCAGCAGCCTCACCGGGGAGACGATCACCCTGGGCGCGCAAAGTGATCTGTTCGCACAGCACATTCACGTCATTCCCTCCACCTACCCCGTCCAGGTCGTGCTCCGCCCGGGCGAGGTGCGGCCGCTGGTCCACTCCGGTCTCGGCGCCCTGCTGCTGTCGGCGCGCGACGACGAGACGATCGACGTGCTCCTGCGCCGCAGCAACCGGGAAGAGGAGGACCGCTCCAGGCGGTTGCCGCTCTCCAGCCTCATGCAGCGCGTCAACGAAGTCCGGCACCAGGGCTACGTCCATGAAACCAATGTCTTCGCGCAGGGCGCCGCCATCCTCGGCGCGCTGGTTCCCGAGACCCGGCTGAGCCGCGTTCTCGCGATTACCGTTATCGGCCCGATCGAGCGCATCGAAGCCAAGAAGGACCTGATCCTCGAGACCATCCGGACGGGCCTTGCCCAGTCCGGGGCGAGCACCACGATCCATGCCATCTCTGACCAAGCCGGAGTATCGCCGTGACCTACATAGTCGATGACCGCGAGAACGGCCGCTTCCGGGTAAACCGGGAGGTCTTCACCGATGCGGAGATCTATCGCGCCGAGCGGGAGAAGATCTTCGAGCGGTGCTGGCTCTACCTCGGCCACACCTCGGAAGTGAGCAAGCCGGGCAGCTACATCTCGCGCGAGGTCGCCGGCAAGCCGCTGGTCATGACGCGCGACAAGGGCGGCCAGCTCCACGTGTTCTACAACACCTGCACCCACCGCGGCGCGCTCGTTTGCCGCGAGCGCTCGGGCAGTCAGCCCACGTTCCTGTGCCCCTATCACGCCTGGTCGTTCGACCTGCAGGGCAAGCTGGTGAAGATGCCCGGGCCCGAAGCCATGTCGCCGGCCTGCAACGCCGATGGCTCGCTCGATCTGAGGCCCGTCGAACGGATGGAGGAGTTCAAGGGCTTCGTCTTCATCTGCTTCGATCCCGGGGTCATGCCGCTGGTCGACTATCTCGGCGACGCGGCGGACTATCTCGCCTATGTCGCAGACCAGGGCCCGGAGGGGATGGAGATCGTCGGCGGCACCCAGGAATATGCGGCCGACGCCAACTGGAAGCTGCTCCAGGAAAACAGCGTCGACGGCTATCACGGCGCGCCGACCCACGTGACCTACCTCGAATACCTGCGCAGCCGCGACGGGGCCGAGGGCGTGGCCAACATGAAGCCCGGGCAGGGCTTCGGCTGGGTGAAGAACCTCGGCAACGGCCACGCGGTCAGCGAATCGATCGGCACCATCCCCTGGGGCCGGCCCTACGCGCGCTGGGTCCCGGGCTGGGGCGAGGAAGCCCGCGTCGAAGTGGAGGCCCTCCAGGCGGAAATCATGGAGCGCCTCGGGCCCGAGCGCGGCGAGGTCGTCAGCCAGGGCGACCGCAACATGATCATCTTCCCGAATCTGGTCGTGAACGACATCATGGCGGTGACGGTGCGCACCTTCCATTCGCCCGAGCCGGGCAAGATGGTCATCAACAGCTGGGCCCTGGCCCCGGTGGGCGAAAGCCCCACCTCGCGCGAGCGCCGGCTGCGCAACTTCCTCGAGTTCCTCGGCCCGGCCGGCTTCGCCACGCCCGACGACGTGGAGATGCTCGAGCTGGCGCAGAAGGGCTACCGTAACGGCGGCTGGAACGACTGTTCGCGCGGCATGCTCTCGGACACCAAGACCAAGACCGACGAACTCCAGCTGCGCACCTTCTGGCGGCGCTGGAACCAATTGATGACCGGCGGCGCCGAAGGGGAGCTTGTTGGACCATGACCCGGATTCTCACTCGCACCGAGGCCGAGGACTTCCTCTACGCCGAAGCCCGGATGCTCGACGAATGGCGGCTCGAGGAATGGGCCGCGCTGTTCACCGAAGACGGGGAATACCTCGTCCCCCCGAACGACAATCCCGATGGCGATCCGGCCAAGACCCTGTTCCTGATCTTCGATGATCACCATCGCCTCAGGGAGCGCGCCCGCCGCCTGCTGAAGCGCACCGCCCACGCCGAATTTCCCCGCTCGCGGGTGCGCCACATGGTCGCAAACGTCGAGGTCGAGGCCGGCGAGGGTGACCTGCAGCGCATCCGCAGCAACTTCGTCGTCTATCGCAGCCGCGGCGAAGGCATGGAGATCTATCCGGGCCACGCCATCCACGACGTGCGCCACGTCGAGGGTCAGATCCGCATCCGCCGCAAGCGCGCGGTGATCGACACGGACTCGCTGCGGCTGCAGAAGCGCATTTCCATCATAATCTGACAATCGCCGCCGCCGCGGCCCGGGGAGGGCATGCCGATGACCCTGACTGCAGAATCGACCAGCCGCTTCGCCGAGGCCAACGGCCTGCGTATCCACTATCACGAAGCCGGCGAAGGCCCGGTCCTGCTGCTCATCCACGGCGGTGCGCCCGGCGCGTTCGGCTGGGGCAATTTCGGCCAGAACATGGCCGCGCTGTCCCGCCATTACCGCACGATCATCGTCGACCTTCCGGGCTACGGCCGGTCGGACAAGCCGGTGATCACGACCGGCCGGTTCACGTATTATGCCGATACCTTCCTCGCCCTGCTCGACGTGCTCGGCATCGCCAGGGCCCATGTCGTCGGCATGGCCACGGGAGCCGGCGCGGCGACGATGATGGCCCTGCGCCAGCCCGAGCGGGTGGAGCGGCTCGTTCTGGTCAGCGCCTATGGCGGCGTGGCCCTGTTCCAGCCCAATCCGTCGGAGGGGATGAAGGTCATCCAGTCCTACTATGCCGGCGAGGGGCCCAGCCGGGAGAGGATGCGCAGGTACCTCGAGATGATCATCTTCGACAATTCGCGCATCTCCGACGCGATCGTCGAGGAACGCTACCTCGCCAGCGTCGACCCCGAATTCATGGAAGCCGCGGCAAAGGACCGCGCCGCCGGCCCGCCCATCATCGAACCGCTCTTCCAGGAACTGCACAGGATCAAGGCGCGGACCCTGATCATCTGGGGCCGGGAGAACCGCGTGCAGGGCTACGACAATGGCCTCTACATGCTCGCCCGCATCCCCGATGCGCAGCTCAACATCTACGGCGCCACCGGCCTGTGGGTCCCGTTCGAGCGGGCCCACCGTTTCGAACGCGACGTCCTGGCCTTTCTCGGCGAGGACTGAGGGTCACGCGCGCTCGCGGGCCACTTCGCGCCAGCCGATGTCGCGGCGGCAGAACAGGTCCGGGGCCACGATCGCATCCACGGCGCGGTACGCGGCCGCCTGGACCTCGCTGACCGAGGGCCCGCGTGCCGTGACGTTGAGCACCCGGCCGCCATTGGCGGTCAGCACGCCGTCCATGCCAAGGGTGGTGCCCGCATGGAACACCTTGGCCCCGCCCGCTTCCGCCGCGGGCACGCCATCGATCCGCCCGCCCTTCTTCGGCTCGCCCGGATAGCCTTCCCCGGCCATTACCACGGTCAGCGCCACGTCGTCGGAGAAGTGCGGCGGCTCGATTGCGGCGAGGCGGTTTTCCGCGCAGGCGAGCAGCAGTTCGCCAAGGTCGCTCTCCAGCCGCATCATCATCACCTGGCACTCGGGATCGCCGAAGCGGCAGTTGTACTCGATCAGCTGCGGGCCCGTGGCGGTCAGCATCAGGCCCAGGAACAGCACGCCCGAATAGGGCATGCCCTCGTCGGCCAGTTGCTTGACCGTCGGCGCGATGATCCGCGTCATCGCCTCGGCCTCCAACGCCGGGGTCAGCACGCGGGCCGGGCTATAGGCGCCCATGCCGCCGGTGTTGGGCCCGGTATCGCCCTCGCCCACCCGCTTGTGATCCTGGGCGGACGCGAAGGCCACGATGGTCGAACCGTCGGTCAGGGCGAAGAAGCTGGCTTCCTCCCCGTCGAGGAATTCCTCGACCACGGCTTCGGCCCCCGCCTTGCCGAAGCGCCCGGCAAAGATATCTCGGATCGCCTCCTCGGCCGTGGCCATGTCCATGGCGACGGTCACGCCCTTGCCCGCCGCAAGCCCGTCGGCCTTGATCACCACCGGTGCGCCGAAGCGGCGCACGGCGGCGAGGCCGGCTTCCTCGTTGGTTACCCGCTCATACCCGCCCGTCGGAATGTCGGCCCGTGCGCAGAGATCCTTGGTGAAGCCCTTCGAGCCCTCGAGCTGCGCCGGCAGGCGATTGGGCCCGAACACCGGGAAGCCGGCGCCACGCAGCGAATCGCCAAGCCCATCCACCAGCGGCGCCTCCGGACCGACCACGACCAGCCCGACATGATGTGCCTCGCAGAAGGCGATCACCGCGGCATGGTCAGTCGCGTCGAGGCTGACCAGTTCGGCATGGTCCGCGATGCCAGGATTGCCGGGCGCGGCGTAAAGCTTGCCGCCGTTTTCCAGCAAACGCGATTGCGTCAGCTTCCATGCCAGCGCATGTTCGCGCCCGCCCGAGCCCAGGAGCAGGATGTTCATGCCCGATACGCCGCCTTTTTCCGATGAACCGTCCGGCGGGCTGGTAGCGAAGGGCGCGCGCGGCGACAATGCCGAGCCGCTCACCATCAGCGAGATTTCGGCTGCCCTCAAGCGCACGGTGGAAGACCGCTTCGGCTTCGTTCGCGTCCGGGGCGAGCTTTCCGGCGTGAAACGCGCCGCATCGGGCCACCTCTACCTGTGCCTCAAGGACGAGAACGCCCGGCTCGACGGGGTCATGTGGAAAGGCAATGCCAGCCGCCTCGCCTTCCTCGCCGAGGACGGGATCGAGGTCGTCGCCACCGGCAAGCTGACGACCTACCCCGGCCGCTCGAACTACCAGATCGTGATCGACCGTATGGAGATCGCCGGCGAAGGCGCGCTCCTCGCCTTGCTGGCGAAGACAAAAGCCCGGCTCGAAGCCGAAGGGCTGTTCGATTCCCGCCGCAAGCGCGCCCTGCCCTTCCTGCCGCAGGTGATCGGCGTCGTTACCTCGCCCACCGGAGCGGTGATCCGCGACATCCTCCACCGCCTTGCCGACCGCTTCCCCAGCCGGGTGCTGGTCTGGCCCGTCCTGGTCCAGGGCAACGGCGCCGCCGAACAGGTCGCCGCCGCCGTTCGCGGCTTCGGGGCGATTGCGCCCGGCGGTCCGGTGCCCCGCCCCGACCTCGTCATCGTCGCCCGCGGCGG
>JGI24751J29686_10000388_pt1 | contig 14720 bp, 18 predicted proteins | sample KBSSwiS6_FD_29686 | JGI IMG/M metagenome (IMG submission 29686)
TTGTCACCGGCGATGAGGATCGGCGAGCCGGCATATTCGGCGCTGTCGAACAGGTTGGCCGGGTCCTTGCGGATCGCCTCGAAGGCACCCCTGCCGAGGCCTTCGCGGCTGATCGTCTTCAGCCAGTGGGCAGGGATGATCACGTCGGTGTCGACGTTCTTCACCCCGAACGGATAAGCCTTGCCCTCGATCTCGCCGACAGGTTCCATCAATCGGTCTCCTGCGCATCGGCGGGGCGGACGGGTTCGGTCTTCTGCTTCGCACTCTTGCGGCGCGAAGCATAGAGCAGGGCGGCGGCCAGCGCAGCCGAACCGATCGCGGCGCCGGCGATGGCAGCCTTTCCGGTCCAACCGGTCTTTTCGGAATCCTTGGTCATGCTTGCCCCTATGTGATGCCCGGACGCGAGGTTCAAGCCGGTGCGGGCGGAATTTCGCCTTGCAGTGCCGTTGCAGTGGCGTTGCGCGGCTCCTGCGCGGGCGTGCCGCAGGCCATGCAGAAGCGGAAGAAGGCCATCTTGCGGGCCTCGCACGAGGGGCAATGGTCGAACAGGGTCATGCCGCAATGGACGCAGAAGTTGGTTTCGGACCCTTCCATCGTGGCGATCGGCCGGTCGCATCCCGGGCATTGCCTGGCCGCCATCTTGCGGAAGGCTTCGTCATGACTGACCCGCGCCCGCCGCTCAGCCTCGGCCTGAGCCTCTGATTTCTGACGGCTTTCGAGGTACTTGCGCATGTTCTTGATCAGGAACACCCCCGCTGCGAAAGTCAGCGCGATGCCGACGCCATAGCGGACATAGCCGCCGTAACTGGGCAGATAGGGCACCAGCTCGACGAAGAACACGAAGACCGCCGCCAGAACGAAACCGCGGGCAAGCGGCCAGTAATCGCTCTTGCGCTTCCTCACCACCAACCAGGCGGCGACGAGCAGCATCGGCAGCGTGATCGCGAGCCGCAAGATAAACACGCGCAGTTCCTGCCGGAACCGCGCCCGCTCGCGCGCCGGCTCGGCATCCGCGGCGGCACGGGTCTGCGCCGTTTCGAGGGCGGAGCGCTGTTGTTCGAGGGGCAGGCGCTGGTTGTCGTACTGGTTGAGCTGGCCCTGCAGCGAACGCTCGTTGGCCTTGAGCGCCTCGAGTTGGCGGGTGCGGGTGATAACCTCCGGGTCCTGCGCGGCACTCGTTGTCGCAGTGCGGGTTGCGATCCAGGCTTCGAAGGTCTCGGTCCCGGTCTGAGACGCCTTGCGCGCCTGTTCCAGCTGGAGCTGGACGATCTGGCGCTTGTCGTCGATCTGGCCGATGCGATCGGAAATCTGGGCGATCTGCGTGCCGAGGCGCTGCTCCGCGGCGCTCGGAGCACTCACTCCGTAGTCCCCCGATCCTACCTCCGGCAGGTCCCCGATGACGAGGTTGCCGAAGCCGATGATAAATCCGGCGAAGACAACCGAGACCAGCCAGAGAACGATCATGTAGGCTTTCTCCGGTGCGCGCACTGACTTGAGCATAATCCAGTCCCCCTTGGCAGGCAGGCTAGCGCAGGAACCCAGCAAGTTCCAGCCACCGCGCCTGCTTGGCGGCCAAGGGCAGGGCGGCGTTGGCCGGGCTCGAGGAGGGCAGGTCGATCAGCACCAGCCCGCTGTTGGCGAGCACCTTGCGGCCGATGGTCGCTGACTTGGCGCCGTTGAAGCCCACCGCGCGCAAGCAGGGGATACTGGCAACCAGTTCGTGCAAGGGCGCGGCTTCCGGCTCGCGGATCGCAGCATCAAGGCTGCCCTTGCGGTGAGCGGAGGCAATTGTGTCCCACAGCCCGACGCCGGCGGAAAGGAGCGCTGCAAGGCGGTTTTCGTAAGGGAGGCCCGGCAGGTCCGCACGCTCGATCACCGCCCCGGCGAGATGCCAGAAGGCGTTGCGCGGGTGGGCATAGTAGCGCCCGGTGGCGAGGCTGGCCTCGCCCGGCAGGGAGCCGAGAATCAGAACCCGCGTGTCCGCCGCAACGACCGGCGCGAAGGACTGCTTGCGGTTCAGGCCAGCTCGCGCACGTCGGTGAGCTTGCCGGTAACCGCCGCGGCTGCTGCCATCGCCGGGGAGACGAGGTGGGTGCGCGCGCCCGGGCCCTGACGGCCGACAAAGTTGCGGTTGCTGGTCGAGGCGCAGCGTTCGCCTGCGGGCACCTTGTCCGGGTTCATGCCGAGACAGGCCGAGCAGCCCGGTTCGCGCCATTCGAGGCCGGCCTCGGTGAACACCTTGTCCAAGCCTTCGGCCTCGGCCTGAGCCTTGACCAGGCCTGAGCCTGGGACGACGATCGCCCATTTGACGCCCGGCGCCTTCTTGCGCCCGCGCAGCACCTCGGCCGCGGCGCGCAAGTCTTCGATGCGGCTGTTGGTGCACGAGCCGATGAACACATTCTGTATTTCCAGATCGGTCATGCGGGTACCCGGAGTAAGTCCCATGTAATCGAGCGACCCTTGCGCAGCGCGCTGCTTCGACGGATCGGCGAAGCTTTCCGGCGCGGGGACGACGCCGCCGATGGCGACCACGTCTTCCGGGCTGGTGCCCCAGGTCACGGTCGGCTGCACTTCGGCCGCATCGATCACGACCGACTTGTCAAAGGTTGCGCCCGGATCGGTGGCAAGGCTCTTCCACCAGGCTACGGCCTTGTCCCATGCCTTGCCCGTGGGCGCCATCGGCCGGCCCTTGACGTAGGCGAAGGTTTTCTCGTCCGGGGCGATCAGGCCGGCGCGGGCGCCGCCTTCGATCGACATGTTGCAGACGGTCAGGCGGCCCTCGATCGACATCTCCTCGAACACCTTGCCACGGTACTCGATGACATGGCCGGTGCCGCCGGCGGTGCCGATCACGCCGATGATGTGGAGCACGAGGTCCTTGGAGGTGACGCCGGGCAAGAGGTCGCCCTGGACGCGGACTTCCATGGTCTTCGACTTCTTCAGCAGCAGGGTCTGCGTGGCGAGTACATGCTCGACCTCGCTCGTGCCGATGCCGAAGGCGAGGGCGCCGAGGCCGCCGTGGCACGCGGTGTGGCTATCGCCGCAGACAATGGTGGCGCCGGGCAGCGAAAAGCCCTGCTCCGGACCGACGACGTGGACGATACCCTGCTCGCGATCGGTCGCCCCGATGTAGCGGATGCCGAACTGGGGCGCGTTCACTTCCAGCGCGGCGAGCTGCTGGGCACTTTCCGGATCGGCGATGGCCACGCGCTTGCCCGCGGCATCGAGGCGCGGCGTGGTCGGCAGGTTGTGATCCGGCACGGCAAGCGTGAGGTCTGGCCGGCGAACCGGACGGCCGGCGGTGCGGAGCGACTCGAAGGCCTGGGGGCTCGTCACCTCATGGACGAGATGGCGATCGATGTAGATCAGGCTGGTGCCATCGTCCTGTGTCTCCACGACGTGGGCGTCCCAGATCTTTTCATAGAGCGTGCGCGGGGTGCTGGTCATGGCTGCGAACTAGGCAGCGGCGCCCGCAATGACAAGCCGGAATGGGAATTGCGGCGGCTTGTCAGTGCCTGCGGCCTCGCTTAGCCATCGCCGACCAAAAGCTGGGACGAGGAGTCTAACGTGATCACTGTTACGATGGAAATGGCGCTCAAGCCTGGAATGCTGGTCCAGTTCCGCGAGGCGGCTGCTGTTGCGCTGAAGGATACGGCGGCCCGTCCCGGCTTCCGGTCCATCCGGGTCTTTCCCGGTCATGGCGTCGACCGGGCCCTGTTCATCGAGGAATGGGACAGCGCCGAGGATTATCAGGCCTACCTCGATTGGCGCGCCGCCGGCAATTCCTCCACTGGGATCCGCGACTGTGCCGCCGGGAAGCCGGAGATCAAGATCTGGGACGATCAGGTCCTCGCCTACTGAGCCGGGCAGCGGCAGATCCTGATGTGAAAGGGGCGCCGGTTGGGCGCCCCTTTCTGTTTTCGACTGGCTGAGTTGACTACCAGCGGCGACCGTCGCGGTCATTGCGTTCGACGTGCAGCCGGTCCTTCGCACGGTCGATCCGGTTCTGGAGGATCCGGAACTCACGGTCATTGAGGCCGTCGCGGTTAAAGACGCGGAACTGCTCGCGAATGTCGCGGACTTCGCGACGCAGGCTACGGGCTTCACGCTCGGAGATCCGGTCGCGCATGTCGTTGCGGTTGACCCGCTGCTCAAGCATGGCGATCTGGTTGCGGATCGCCTCGGCACGGGCCGGCGTCTGGTGATGGCCCCAATAGCGGCCGCGGTCGTTGCCGCCGTAGGGCTGGGCCGCCGCCGCACCGGCCGCGCCGAGCGTAGCGGCGATGGCGAGGGCGGGGACGATGATCTTCGTCAGCTTGGACATGACTTGTACTCCTTGGTTCATTCGGCCGGACGGGGATGTGTCGGCGTCCGTGAGTTCAGGTTTTACGCCCTTAAGATGAACGGCGGAGGAATGCTGCCTCTCGTTCGTGTCGTAAAATGTCGCACCCGGTCGCGGATTGCGGTAGGGACAGGGCATGTCCACCGGCGCTGCTATCCTGATCGTGCTGGCGACGTTCCTCGCCATGGAATTCGTCGCCTGGTCCAGCCACAAGTACGTCATGCACGGCTTCGGCTGGGCTTGGCACCGCGACCATCACGAGCCGCACGACAAGGTGCTTGAGAAGAACGACCTCTACGCGCTTGTCGGGGCCGCAATGAGCATTGGCATGTTCGCGCTCGGCAGTCCGCTCGTTATGAGGGCGGCCGCCTGGGCCCCGGGGACGTGGATCGGCGTGGGCGTGCTGCTTTACGGGATCGTCTATTCGCTGATTCACGACGGGCTGGTCCACCAGCGCTATTTTCACTGGGTGCCGCGCCGGGGCTATGCCCGGCGGCTGGTCCAGGCCCACAAGCTCCACCATGCCACCATCGGCAAGGAGGGCGGGGTCAGCTTCGGCTTTGTCTTCGCGCGCGATCCGGCGGTGCTGAAGCAGGAACTCAAGGTCCAGCGCGAGGCCGGAGTCGCAGTGCTGCGCCACGCGCTGTGAACGCGCGGAGGGTGACACACGGGTCACCCTGCGTCCGGTGGGATTGCGGTTCAATACGTTGAAAGGATTGGGCATGTGCGCAAAGTGCATGGGTGACACTGTCGCGGCGCATTTTCCGACAATGACAGAGAGCAATACCCGGTCGAGGGCGGTGCCCGCGTGGAAAATCGTGAGGGTGTGAGAAATACCCCGTGCGAACCTTCCGGACTGTTGCCCCCGAAAGCAACGATAGGTCAGTAATGGTCACCATGAATTTCTTTTCACTCTGACTTATTCATGTATCATCATGCGAGTTGACTGCGCGGAGGGTGCCGTGTCGCGATTCGCGAACCAGAAATACTTCGATGATCCCGCCTCGCTCGCCGCCGCCCGCAAGGGCATCGTTGCGCCCCAGCTGGTCGAACTGGATGCCGGCCTGCTGTTCCGGTTCGGATCGGATGCCGGCAATGCCATGACCGGCGGCTGGTGGCTCGATCTCGCCGGCTGGAACTTGGTCCATGAGTTCGCGGTGCTCAACGGACTGAGCGTGCCCCATGCCGCGCGGGTCCTCTCGGCGGTGGAGCACTACTGGGGCGGCAGCCGGACGCCCGACCAATTCAACATGCGCGCCCTGGTCCGCGCCGCGATCGCCGCCCCGCTGCTGGCCTGGCAGGGCGAAAGCGCGCCTCAAGCCCACGGCGCCGAAATGATCGCCCCGCCCACCACGGTGAACGGCCGCGCCTTCTTGCAGCTCAATATCCCGGGCCTGTGGGACCCCGCCGTCAACGGCCGGGCCTTGGCCTTCGGCGGCCTGGTGGATTGGCACGCCGAAGGAGACAGCCACATCTTCGGCATGCCGGGCGCTCCCGCGGGGATGATGCTCAACTGACCCGTCGTCCCCGGCGGCTCATTCCGGCCGGGTCCAGATCCAGGCGCCGCTGGCCGCGCAGGCCAGGACCGGCGCCAGGACCCAGGGCCAGCCGGCGAAGACGGCCGAGAGCGCGATGGTGGCCGCCATCGCGGTCAACGCGGCGAGCTTGGCCCTGCGGGAGATCGCGCGGCGGGTGCGCCACTGGCGCAGCGGCGGCCCGTAGCGCGGGTGATCGAGCAGGCGCCGCTCCCACGCCGGGTTGGAGCGGGCGAAGCAGAAGGTGGCCAGCAGGAAGAACGGCACGGTCGGCAGCAGCGGCAGGGCGATGCCGAGAATGCCCATACCCACGGCGATGAGGCCGCCGCCCAGCCAGAGCGGGCGGGTGAGAGGCTTCACTCGGCCGCGTTGCCGATTGCCACCCGGGCCGCCGTCTCGCGGATCAGAGCGATCATGTTGGGCACGCCCTGGGTGCGGTTCGAGGAGAGCTGATTCCTGAGGTCGAACGGAGCGAGAGCCTCGGCGATGTCGGTGGCTGCGACCTCGGCGGCGGGGCGATCCTGCACGGCGGCGAGGACCAGGGCGACGATGCCCTTGGTGATCGCGGCGTTGCTGTCAGCCAGGAAATGGAGGCGGCCGTCCTCAAGTTGCGTCGGATAGACCCAGACAGAGGCCGAGCAGCCGCGGACCTTGGTCGCGTCGGTCTTCAGCGCATCGGGCATGGGATCGAGCTCGCGGCCGAGCTCGATCAGCAGGCGATAGCGTTCGTCACCATCGAGGAACTCGTATTCTTCGCGGATATCGTCGAGCGGGCGCATGGGCGGGGCTCTAACCGCCGGGGCGGGGCGGGGCAAGCCGGGCAAGCGGGCGTCTGCTTAACGGGCTGGCAACTAACTCAGGATAAATACGCATATCCGTTGGGGGGAGTTCGGGATGTTCAGGGCTACGCAGTTCATAGTTCGCCACAAGATCGGGTTTGTTGCGGTGGTCGCAACCGGGGTGTTCATGTTCGGGCGGGGCGGCGAGCAGAAGGCCGTCAAGCCCTGGGACAGCGACGCTGCCCAAGCCTCAGTTGTCCAGGCCAATACCTCTATTGCCGACAAGGCGATTGGCGTGGCGGCCGGTGCGGCCAAGCAATATGCCGGCGTTGACGTGTACAAGGTCCTGCCGGGCACCCTGCGCAAGGATACGGTCGACAACTGGCAAGCCACCGGCGACGCGGTCAAGCGCGCCAACAGGAACTGACAAGAGCCTAATTGCGCGCTTGCGTTTCGCAAGCCTCGCGTCTATCTGGCCACCTATCCCGACATTGTGATGCAACGTCCGGGCTGGCGCCGAAAGGGGCCGGCGCGAAGCGGCATTTCCGGTTTCGGGCTCCTTCCCCTTGATGGGGCGGGTTTGTGGAGTGTTCATGGCGGATATCGCGCGTCTTGTTGAACTGATCGAACCGGAGGTGAAAGCCCTGGGTTTCGAGCTTGTGCGCGTGATCCTGTTCAAGGGCGGCGAAATCGGCTCGATCAGCGGGGATGACGAAATCACCCTGCAGATCATGGCCGAGCGGTCGGAGACGGGCCAGCTGGTGCTCGAAGATTGCGCCAACCTTTCGCGGCGGATTTCCGATGCGATGGATGCTCTGGAGGAAAAGGGCGAGGTGCTGATCGCCGATGCCTATCGGCTGGAGGTTTCCTCGCCGGGGATCGACCGGCCGCTGACGCGCCTCAAGGATTTTGCCGAATGGGTAGGCCATGAGGCCAAGGTGAGCCTGACTGCGCCCGTGGACGGCAACCGCAAGAGCCTGCAGGGCGAGCTTGCCGGTCTTGAAGGTGACACGATACTGCTCGATGACCGCAAGAGCGGACGGGTCTCGTTCCCGTTCAGTGATGTTAGTTCGGCGAAGCTGGTCCTGACCGACAAGCTGATTGCCGCCGCCAAGCCGATCGACGCCTCGGGCGCCGATGAGGAAGAGATCGAACTTGAAGCCGAGGCTGGAAGCCTCGCAGACCGGGAAGACTGATTATGGCCAGTGCGATTTCCGCGAACCGCGCCGAACTGCTGGCGATCGCCAATGCGGTCGCCACCGAGAAGATGATCGACAAGTCGATCGTCATCGAGGCGATGGAAGAGGCGATCCAGAAGAGCGCCCGCAACCGCTATGGTGCCGAGAACGACATCCGCGCCAAGCTTGATCCACGCACCGGCGACCTGCGCCTGTGGCGCGTGGTCGAGGTGGTCGAGGTGGTTGAGGACTACTTCAAGCAGGTGGACCTCAAGGCCGCGCAGAAGCTGGATGCCAATGCCAAGATCGGCGACTTCATCGTCGATCCGCTGCCGCCGGTGGACCTGGGCCGCATCGACGCTCAGTCGGCCAAGCAGGTGATCTTCCAGAAGGTCCGCGATGCCGAGCGTGACCGCCAGTACGCCGAGTTCAAGGACCGCGCCGGCGAGGTGATCACCGGGGTGATCAAGTCGGTCGAGTTCGGCCATGTCATCGTCAACCTCGGCCGGGCCGAGGGCGTGATTCGCCGCGACCAGCAGATCCCACGCGAGGCCGCCCGCGTGGGCGAGCGCGTGCGCGCGCTGATCCTCAAGGTCGAGCGCCAGAACCGCGGCCCGCAGATCTTCCTCAGCCGGGCCCACCCCGAGTTCATGAAGAAGCTGTTCGCTCAGGAAGTGCCCGAGATCTACGACGGCATCATCGAGATCAAGGCCGCCGCCCGCGATCCGGGCAGCCGCGCCAAGATCGGCGTGATCAGCCGCGATTCCTCCATCGACCCGGTCGGCGCCTGCGTCGGCATGAAGGGCAGCCGCGTCCAGGCGGTGGTCCAGGAGCTGCAGGGTGAGAAGATCGACATCATCCCGTGGAGCGAGGACACCGCGACCTTTGTGGTGAACGCGCTCCAGCCCGCCACCGTCAGCCGCGTGGTGATCGACGAGGAAGAGAGCCGGATCGAGGTCGTCGTGCCCGATGACCAGCTGAGCCTCGCCATCGGCCGCCGCGGCCAGAACGTGCGCCTGGCCAGCCAGCTGACCGGTTCGCAGATCGATATCATGACCGATGCAGAGGCGAGCGAGAAGCGTCAGCGCGAGTTCGCCGAACGTTCAAAGATGTTCGAGGAAGAGCTCGACGTCGACGAGACCCTGTCGCAGTTGCTGGTCGCCGAAGGATTCAGCGAGCTGGAAGAAGTGGCCTATATCGAGCTGGCAGAACTGGCCGGAATCGAGGGCTTCGACGAGGAACTGGGCGAGGAACTCCAGAGCCGCGCGCTCGAAGCGCTGGAGCGGCGTGAGGATGCCGCCCGCGAGCAGCGCCGCGCGCTGGGCGTGGACGATGCCCTCGCCGAGATCCCCCACTTGACCGAGGCCATGCTGGTCACGCTCGGCAAGGCAGGGATCAAGACGCTGGACGACCTGGCCGATCTCGCTACCGACGAGCTCATCGCGAAGAAGCGCGTCGAGCAGCGCCGCCGCGACAACACGCGCAAGGAACGCACCGAGGACAAGGGCGGCGTACTGGGCGAATACGGCCTGAGCGAAGAGCAGGGCAACGAGATCATCATGGCCGCGCGCGCCCACTGGTTCGACGACGAGCCCGAAACCGAGGAGGCCGCCAATGCGGAATCCTCGCAATGAGCGCGTAAGCTCCGACATTGCTGACACCGGACCGGAAAGGAAGTGCATCCTTTCCGGTGAGGTGGCGCCGCGCGATGCGCTGATCCGGCTGGCGATCTCGCCTGACGGCGTGGTGCTGCCCGATGTCCTGGCCAAGGCGCCGGGGCGGGGAGCGTGGATCGGTGTCTCGCGTGAGGTCCTTGAAAAGGCGATCGCCAAGGGTCACCTCAAGGGGGCGCTGGCGCGGGCCTTCAAAGGCGCCGCGCTGACCATTCCCGATGACCTGCCTGAGCGGATCGAAGTGGCGCTGATCCGTGCTTTCACCGACCGGCTCGGGCTCGAGATGCGGTCAGGAAAGCTGCTGGTCGGGTCAGACCGAATCGCCGAGAACGCGCGCGGCGGGCACGTCGCCTGGCTCGCCCATGCGGCCGATGCCGGGGAGGACGGCAACCGCAAGCTCGACCAGGCCTGGCGGGTCGGGCGCGAGGAAGAGGGCTCGGGGCTGCAGGGCCTGCGCTTGCCACTGGACCGGGCGGCTTTGTCTGTGGCATTGGGCCGCGACAACGTCGTCCATCTGGCGCTGACCGATTCCGCGGCGGCCGAAAGGCTTGCCGCAGTGCTGAACCGCCTGCTCCTGTTCATGGGCGGGCTCGACGCGAACGGACACAACCAAATCGATCGGGCAGACGGCTGACGCCGGCGTGCCCGATCCGACGACGCATTGAATTTGAAGGACTGTTTGGAACCTATGAGCGAGACCGACAACAAACCGACGCTGGGCCGCAAGCCGCTGGGGCTGAAGCGCTCGGTCGAAGCGGGCGAGGTCAAGCAGACCTTCAGCCACGGCCGTACCAACAAGGTCGTGGTCGAGGTCAAGCAGCGCAAGCTGATCCGCAAGCCGGGCGAGGCCGCCCCGGCCCCCGAAGCCGCGCCCGCCGCCCAGGTCCAGTCTGCGCCGCCGCCCGCCGCCGCTCCGGTCCAGCCGGCCCCGCCGCCGCAGCCTGCGGCGAGCCGCGAGAGCCGCCAAGAAATGCAGGCCCGACTGCTGCGCGAGGCCGAGGAGCAGCGCCTGCGTCTGGCCGAGGAAAACCGCCGCCGCGAGGAAGAAGCCCGCGCCCGCGCGCTGGATGACGAGCGCAAGCGCGCTGAGGACAACAGAAACGCCGGGTCTACGCCGGCTCCGGCGCCTGCGCCCGCGACCGCGCCTGCTCCGGTGGTCGAGGCCAAGGCGGCCGAACCCGTCGCCCCGGCAGCCGCCTCCGACGCTGAGGCGCAGGCAGGCACGCCGGCCCAGCCGGTGGTTGCTCCGCGCCGCTTCACGCCGGTGCCGTCCGCCCCCGCGCCGAAGCGGCCAGAGCCGGCTGCCGCCAAGAAGCCCGGCGCGCCGCAGCGCGACCGCAAGGGCGCCGACGAGCGTCGTGGCGGCAAGCTGACCGTCACTCGCGCGCTCAACGAAGACGAGGGCGCCCGCGCCCGCAGCCTCGCCGCGCTGAAGCGCGCCCGCGAGAAGGAGCGCCGAGCGCACTTCGGGGGCCAGCACCAGCAGCGTGAAAAGCAGGTCCGCGATGTCATCGTGCCCGAGGCGATCACGGTGCAGGAGCTGGCCAACCGCATGGCCGAGAAGGGCGCCGACCTTGTCAAGTCGCTGTTCAAGATGGGCATGATGGTCACCGTCAACCAGACGATCGACCAGGATACGGCCGAGTTGCTGGTCGAGGAGTTCGGCCACAACATCCAACGCGTGAGCGAGAGCGATGTCGATATTGACACCGCGGCGGATGTCGATGCGCCCGAGACGCTGACGGCGCGTCCGCCGGTGGTCACGATCATGGGCCACGTCGACCACGGCAAGACCAGCCTGCTCGACGCGCTGCGCGGCACCGACGTGGTGCGCGGCGAGGCCGGCGGCATCACGCAGCACATCGGCGCCTATCAGATCAAGACCAAGGGCGGTGACCTGGTCACCTTCCTCGACACGCCCGGCCACGAAGCCTTCACCGAGATGCGCCAGCGCGGCGCCAACGTGACCGACATCGTGATCCTGGTAGTGGCCGGTGACGACGGCATCATGCCACAGACGGTGGAGGCGATCCGCCACACCAAGGCAGCCGGTGTGCCGATGATCGTGGCGATCACCAAGAGCGACCGCCCCGAATACAAAGCCCAGAAGATCCGCGAACGCCTGCTCGAACACGAAGTCATCGTCGAGGCGATGAGCGGCGACGTGCAGGACGTGGAAGTTTCGGCCAAGACCGGCGCGGGGCTCGACGAACTGATCGAGAAGATCCAGCTCCAGGCCGAACTGCTCGAACTGCGCGCCAACCCCGACCGCGCCGCCGAGGCAACCGTGGTGGAGGCCAAGCTCGACAAGGGCAAGGGCCCGCTGGCGACCGTTCTGGTCACCCGCGGCACGCTCAAGGTCGGCGACATCCTCGTGGTCGGCACCCATTCGGGCCGCGTTCGCGCGATGCTCGACGACAAGGGTCGCCAGGTGAAGGCGGCGCCGCCGGCGCTTCCGGTGGAAGTGCTGGGTCTGGGCGGCGTGCCGCTGGCCGGCGACACTCTGACCGTGGTTGAAAGCGAGGCCCGTGCCCGCGAGGTTGCGCTCTACCGCCAGGAACAGGCAACCAGCAAGCGGACGACCTCCGCCCCGGCCAGCCTCGAGAACATGTTCTCGGCGCTCGCCGCCAAGCAGGCGGTGATCGAGTATCCGGTGGTGATCAAGGCCGACGTGCAGGGTTCGACCGAGGCGATCGTCAACGCGCTCAACAAGCTCTCGAACGACGAGATCAAGCTGCGCGTGCTGTCGGCCGGTGTGGGCGCGATTACCGAAAGCGACGTGAACCTGGCTGCGGCCAGCGGCGCGCCGATCGTCGGCTTCAATGTCCGTCCGAACGCCAAGGCCCGCGAGCTGGTCGAACGGAACAAGGTGCGGATGAAGTACTTCGACGTCATCTACCACCTGACCGACGACATCGCCAAGGAGATGGCGGGCGTCTGGGGGCCGGAGCGGATCGAAACCGTGGTCGGCCGGGCCGAGGTCAAGGAAGTGTTCCCGGCCGGCAAGCGCGACAAGGCGGCGGGCCTGCTGGTGGTCGAAGGGTACATCAAGAAGGGCATCCACGCCCGCCTTACCCGCAACGACGTCATCATCTCGCAGACCATCATCGCTTCGCTGCGGCGCTTCAAGGACGACGTGCCGGAAGTCCGCGCGGGCCTTGAATGCGGCGTGGTCCTGCAAGACACGAACGACATCCGGCCGGGCGATCACCTCGAAGTGTTCGAGATCGAGATGCGCGACCGGACGCTTTAAGGGCCGCGCCGCGCAGCAGGCGCTGTTCTGGTTCTCCATCGACTTACGGGAGGCGTAAGGGGAGGGCCTCTTGAGCGGCGTTTCGTAACAGGCCCCCCGCGCCGCTGTTCGCTTCGCGAACGCTTGCGGCTCCCCGCTGGCGGGAAGGGGGATTGGGGGCTTCGCTGCCTCCGGCGCGCTGGAGTTGTTCATGCCCCGCTACGTCGCATTTCTCGGTTCCATCAACGTTGGCGGCAACCGGCTGACCATGGCGGAGCTGCGCCATGCGCTGGAGCGGGAGGACTTCGTCAACGTGGAGACCGTGGTGGCGAGCGGCAACGTGCTTTTCGACCATGACGAGCGGCCGACGCGGGGGCTGGAGGAGAAGCTCGAATACGTGCTGCGCGAGCGGTTCGGCATGAAGTCGATCGCGGCAGTGCGCAGCCGGGACGAGGTGGCCGAGGCGATCGCGGGTAACCCCTTTGGGGCGGACGGCAATCCCAAGCTGGTGCACACCGTGTTCCTCGACCGCGAGGCCGATCCGGCGCAGTTTCGGGTGCTGGTGGCCGATCACGAGCGAAGGGGGCGCGAGAGGCTCGCACTGGGCTCGCGCGCGCTCTATATCGACTATGTGGATGGGGCCGCGGGCAGCCGGCTGACCGGCCCTTTCATCGAACGACGGCTGGGCTGCCGGGGAACCGCGCGCAATCTGCGCTCGCTCGCCCGCATCCTTGCCAAGCTGGACGACAACTGATCATGGCCCGCCATTCCGCCACGCCCGAGACCCGCTCCGTCCGCTTGCTCAAGGTGGGGGAACAGGTGCGCCATGTCATTTCCGAACTGCTCAGCCGGCAGATGGTCCATGACGAGGTGCTGACCGGGCACACCATTTCCGTGACGGAGGTGCGGATGAGCCCGGACCTGCGCCATGCGACGGTCTTCGTGAAGCCGCTGCTGGGGGCGGACGAGGACCTCGTGCTCAAGGCGCTGCGGACTCATACCGCCTTTTTCCAGAAGGAAGTGGCGGGCAAGCTGAAGCTCAAATATGCCGCCAGGATCAAGTTTCTGCCCGACGAGAGTTTCGACGAGGTGAACCGGATCGACATGTTGCTCAGTGATCCCCGGGTGCGGCGGGATCTGGATGAGGCCGGGCAAGGCGAATGAGCGAAACCCTGTTCCGGGCAGCGGCCCTGATCCTGCCGCTGGTGCTGGCGATCGTCTTCCACGAGGTGGCCCATGGCCGGGTGGCGCGACATTTCGGCGATCCAACGGCGCTGGAGGCAAGGCGCCTGACGCTGAACCCGCTGCGCCATGTAGATCCGGTGGGGACGGTGATCCTGCCGGGCATGTTGGCTCTGGCGAATTTGCCGGTGTTTGGCTGGGCCAAGCCCGTGCCTGTGGACCCGCGGCGGATGGACAATTCCCGGCGGGACATGATGCTTGTGGCGGCGGCAGGGCCGGCAACCAACCTTGTGCTGGCGGCGGTGGGCGCGGCCCTGCTGGGCCTTCTGGCTCGGCCGCTTGGCGTCCTTGACGGTGGGCAGGCCAGCGGGCTGGTCGGGTTCATTGCGTTGAACCTGATCAACTTCGTGATGATCAACATCTTCCTCGCACTATTCAATCTGCTGCCGATCCCGCCGTTCGACGGCTCCCACATCGTTGAAGGGCTCCTGCCGCGGCCGTTGGCGAAGCAATATCGCAAGGTCCGGAAAGTGGGCTTCGCGCTGGTACTCGTGCTGCTGATCGTGATCCCCACCTTGGTGAAGGGGTTCAACCCGGTGGGCTGGCTGATCGTTCCGCCGGTGAACTGGATTGCCGGGCATTATTTCGCTCTGGCCGATGCGATTGCGGGCGGTTCAGGACGGTAAGGACCACTGATCCTGCCGTCGAAGAAGTTGGCGCGGCGGCACTGACAAGATCGCCGCCAGCCGCTAGGGGCGGCGCATGAGCGCATATCCCAACGGCTGGATCATCCTCGACA
>JGI24751J29686_10000391_pt1 | contig 14670 bp, 15 predicted proteins | sample KBSSwiS6_FD_29686 | JGI IMG/M metagenome (IMG submission 29686)
CGCCGCCAAAACCGCCGCCGCCGAAGCGATCGCCGCCATAACCGCCGCCGCCGCCGCCGAAGCGATCGCCGCCGCCGCCAAAACCGCCTCCACTATAGCCGCCGTAACTCTCGTCACCGAAGCCGTCGCGCTTGTCCCGGCCGCCGCGCGGACCGCGCTTACCTCTATCGAAACCCATGCCTTGCAGTTCTTCCCGAATCTCGCCCCATGTATCGAAAGGAACTGCGCCGGGCGCTGGCGCATCAACCTTCCGGCGCGCAAAATCAGACGCGCCAAAGAAAAGCCATAAAGCAAATAGCGCCCGGCTGCGAGCGCTTTCGCCACCAGATCAGCGCGGAAGATACGCCGATATGGCAGAAAAGGCCGCCAGAGCGAAGATGTAACCGTGTTTTCTTACGGTTGGAGGCATCGTTTCCGATCGAATTCACCTTTAGCGTCCGCGTCGCAAACCGCCGAGTCGGCGGCGCCGCCGATCTGGTTGCGTCCTTCCGAAGCTTATCCCGGCGTGAACGATTCGAAGGAACCTATGACCGACCTTGTCGCCATCTTCGCCGACCCGGCCAACTGGGCCGCGCTCGCCGCGCTCGTGACGATGGAGGTCGTCCTCGGCATCGACAATCTGATCTTCATCTCGATCCTCACCAACAAGCTTCCCGAGCAGTATCGCGCGCGCGCCCGTTTTATCGGCATCAGCCTCGCGCTCGGCATGCGCCTCGTGCTGCTCAGCCTGATCGCCTTCATCGTGACGCTCACCCGGCCGGTGATCGAACCCCTCGGACATCCGCTGTCGTGGCGCGACATGATCCTGATCGGGGGCGGACTGTTCCTGGTGTGGAAAGCGACCAAGGAGATCCATCACAGCGTCGACCGGAATGACGAGGGCGAGATGTTCGACGCCCGCAAGGCGGGGCTCGGCTTCGGCGCCGCGATCGTCCAGATCATCCTGCTCGATCTGGTCTTCTCGATCGATTCGATCATCACGGCGGTCGGCATGACCGATCATGTGCCGATCATGTTCGTCGCGGTGATCGCCGCGGTCGCGGCGATGATGACCGCCGCGGGGCCGCTCTCGCGCTTCATCGAGAAGAACCCGACAGTCGTGATGCTCGCGCTCGCCTTCCTGTTCATGATCGGGATGACGCTGATCGCCGAAGGGTTCGGGGTCCATGTTCCCAAGCCCTATATCTATGCGGCGATGGCCTTCTCGGCGCTGGTCGAGGGGCTGAACATGCTGTCGCGCAATGCGCGCAACCGCCGCCGCGGCTGATCCCCCGCAGAACTGCTGCGACGTCCATGTTGCGATGCTATCGCCGCGGCCCTATGGCGGCGCGATGACAGTCTATCTGCACCAGGAGGATCTGCCCGAAGGCGTCCTCGCGCCCGGCCCGGTCGCGGTCGACACCGAGACGATGGGGCTCGTCACGCCGCGCGACCGGCTGTGCCTCGTCCAGATCGCGGACGGACGCGGCGACGAGCATCTCGTCCGCTTCGCTCCGGGCAGCGACTATGCCGCGCCGCAGCTACGCGCAGTGCTCGCCGATCCCGCCCGGCTCAAGCTCTATCATTTCGCCCGCTTCGATCTTGCCGCGATCAGCCACTATCTCGGCGTCGTGGCGGCTCCGGTCTACTGCACCAAGACGGCCTCGCGGCTGATTCGTACCTATACCGACCGGCACGGCCTCAAGGAGCTGGTCCGCGAGTTGCTCGGCCAGGAGGTCTCGAAGCAGCAGCAATCGTCGGACTGGGGCGCCGCCGACCTCTCGGACGCCCAGAAGGACTATGCCGCCTCGGACGTGCGCTATCTTCATGCGATGAGGACGATCCTCGACGAGCGCCTTGTGCGCGAAGGGCGGATGGCGCTGGCGCAGGCCTGCTTCGATTTCCTGCCCGCGCGCGCCGCGCTCGATCTGGCCGGCTGGCCCGAGATCGATATCTTCGCGCATGTCTGATATCTTGCGGCATGGCGCGTCGAGCCGGGCGCGGCGCCGCCCGCCAACGGCCTGCCCAAATGTCTGAACTCGCCGATCGCGCGCGCAGCGAACGGCAGCTTTGGGCCGCGAGCGGCAGCAGCCACGACCGGCTGATCGCCGTGCTGCGCCTGGTGATGCCGGCCGCGGTCGTCGTGCTCGTCATCCTGCTCGCGCTCGCGCCGCTCACCGTCGGCCGCGATATCAGCTTCGTGCTGTCGAAGGATCGGGTCGCGGTGGCGCGCGAGCGGATGCGGGTCACCTCGGCAACCTATCGCGGCCAGGACAGCAAGGGCCAGCCGTTCGAGCTCGACGCCGCCTCGGCGGTCCAGGTCTCCTCACACGATCCCGTGGTGCAGCTGCGCACCCTCGCCGCCAGGATCCAGCTTCAGGACGGCCCCGCGCGGGTCGATGCCGGCCAGGGCCGCTACGACATGGACAATGAGAAGGTCGCGATCGACGGGCCGGTGCTGTTCCGCTCGGCCGACGGCTACCGCATCGCCACCCGCGACGTGAGCATCGACCTCCAGAGCCGGACCGCGGCGAGCCACGGCCGGGTCGACGGGCGGATGAACGTCGGCACCTTCTCCGGAGATCGTTTCACCGCCGATCTCAACACCCATATCGTCGTGCTCGAAGGCCGAGCCCGCTTGCATATCGATCAGCGGCAGGCCAGAGCATCCGCGAAGCCTGGGGCGGTCGGAGGAATGGTGCGATGAGGCGTGCAATGCAGGCGAAATGGCTGCTGGCCGGCCTGTTCGCCGCGACCACGGGCGTCGCCGCGGCCCAGGCGGTATCCTCGCTCAAGAACCATGATGCGAATGCCCCGGTCGACTTCGCGGCGGACCGGATCGAGCTGCAGGACCGCGCCGATCGCGCGGTGCTGACCGGCAATGTCGATATCACCCAGGGCAACATGCGGCTCCGCGCGAGCCGTGTGACCATCGCCTATACCTCGGCCGACCACACCCAGATCACCCGGATGGACGCGACGGGCGGCGTGACCCTCACCACGCGCAGCGAGACGGCGCGGTCGCAGTTCGCGATCTACGACCTGCGCACCCGGCTCGTCACCATGATCGGCGCGGTCAGCGTCCAGCGCGCGGGCCAGGGCGAGACCCGCGGCAACCGGCTCGTGCTCAACATGAACACCGGCTTCGCCACCCTCGACGGCGGAACGACGGGCGGGCGCGGCGGCGGCCGCGTCACCGGCCGCTTCACGCCGCCGGCGCGCACCGAGGCCGGACCCAACAAGAACTGATCCGGGCGCGACCAGCCGTCACTTTTGAGCGATTTGGCGCTCGGTAAAGCCACCATGCACGAAGCTTGCCAGTTTCCATCGGCACGGCGATTCGCTAGAGCATGGCCGACACCCTTGACTCGCGCCGCCCGGCCCCTGCCCCGCAGAACGGTCGGAGATGATCTTCGCCAGGACGATCCTGCCATGAATGACACCGCCACGCTCGACCGTCCGATCGGCCCTCCCGGCGCCAGCATCGCGCGCGGGCTGTCGGTGGTGTCGATCGCCAAGACCTACGACAAGCGGCAGGTGCTGTCCGACATTTCGCTCGACGTCGCGCGCGGCGAGGTGGTCGGGCTGCTCGGCCCGAACGGCGCGGGGAAGACCACCTGTTTCTATTCGGTGATGGGGCTGGTGCGCCCCGACGCAGGCCGTATCCTGCTCGACGGCGACGATATCACCACCCTGCCGATGTACCGCCGCGCGATCCTGGGGCTCGGCTATCTGCCGCAGGAAACCTCGATCTTCCGCGGGTTGACCGTCGCCCAGAACATCATGGCGGTGCTCGAGCTGGTCGAACCCGACAAGGAGCAGCGTGCCGCGCGGCTCGACGCGCTGCTCGGCGAATTCCATCTGAGCCATTTGCGCGATGCGGCGGCGATGGCGCTGTCCGGGGGCGAGCGCCGCCGCTGCGAAATCGCACGGGCGCTGGCCGCCGATCCCTCGATCATGCTGCTCGACGAACCCTTCGCGGGGATCGATCCGATCTCGATCGCCGACATTCGCGAGTTGGTGCGCGACCTCAAGCGGCGTGACATCGGCGTGCTGATCACCGATCACAATGTCCGCGAGACGCTCGACATCGTCGATCGCGCCTGCATCATCTACGACGGCAAAGTGCTGTTCCAGGGCAGCCCCGAGGCGCTGGTCGCCGATCCCAACGTCCGCCGGCTCTATCTGGGCGAGGGCTTCTCGCTCTGACGATGGCGCAGGAACCCGCAGCGGAAGCCGGGCCATCGCGCCGGCGCAATTCGGGGGTTCGATCGCGGCGCCGCAGGGACGGCAGATAGGCTCGATGGCGATCGGCCCGCGCCTCGACCTAAGGCAAAGCCAGTCGCTGGTGATGACGCCGCAGCTCCAGCAGGCGATCAAGCTGCTGGCGCTTTCCAATCTCGAGATCGAAGCGTTCATCGCCGAGGAGATCGAGAAAAACCCGCTGCTCGAGGGCGGCGAGGCGATGCCCGAGCCCGGCGGGGATGCGGGCGATGACGGCTTCGACGAGGATGGCGCGCGCGACGACGGCTTCGACGCCGATGGGCCGACCGCCGACCGGCTGATCGAGGCGGGCGACGCGGCTGCCGATGCACCGCTCGACGCCGATTACGACACCGAGACCTTCCACCATGACAGCGCGGCCGACAGCGCGCGCGGCGCCGATGGCGGCGCGGACGGCGGCCGCGCGGCCGACGAGGCGCCCGATCTCGACACCTTCGCCGCCGCGCCGCTCTCGCTCCACGACCATCTCACCGCCCAGGCCGGCGAGATATTGTCGGGCGCCGACCTGCTGATCGCGGCGCAGCTGATCGACCAGATCGACGAAGCCGGCTATTTCGAAGGCGACACCCTCGAAATCGGCCAGCGCCTCGATGTCCCGCTCTTTCACGTCGAACGCGTGCTCGCGCTCATCCAGACCTTCGACCCCACCGGCGTCGGAGCGCGCTCGCTCGCCGAATGCATCGCGCTGCAGGCGAAGGAGGCCGATCGCTACGATCCCGCGATGGCCCGGCTGATCGACAATCTCGACCTGCTCGCTCGCGGCGCGATCCCGCAGCTCCGCCGGCTGTGCCGGGTCGACGAGGAGGATATGGCCGACATGATCCGCGAGCTGCGCGGCTATGATCCCAAGCCCGGCCTGCGCTTCGGCGGCGAGCCGGCCACCCCGGTCGCCCCCGATATCTTCGTCATGCGCATCGCCGCCGGCTGGGCGATCGAGCTCAATACGGCGACCCTGCCGCGGCTGCTCGTCAACCGCGCTTATTATACCGAGCTGGCGAGCGGGCGGCAGGACCGGGCGAGCAAAACCTGGCTCAACGAGTGCCTCGCTTCGGCCAACTGGCTGGTCAAGGCGCTCGACCAGCGCGCGCGCACGATCGTCAAGGTCGCGCGCGAGATCGTCAAGCAGCAGGAGGCCTTCTTCCTCCATGGCGTCGAACATCTCCGCCCGCTCACGCTGCGCGCGGTGGCGGACGCGATCGGCATGCACGAATCGACCGTCAGCCGCGTGACCTCGAACAAATATCTGATGTGCGAGCGTGGGCTCCACGAGCTCAAATATTTCTTCACCAGCGGGGTGTCCGCGGCCGACGGCGGCGACGCGGTTTCGGCCGAGGCCGTCAAGAGCCAGATCGCCAAGCTGATCGCCGCCGAGGGCGACGATATCCTGTCCGACGACAAGCTGGTCGACCTGCTCCGCGAAAAGGGCTTCGATCTCGCTCGCCGCACCGTCGCCAAATATCGCGAGGCGATCGGGCTGGGATCCTCGGTGCAGCGCCGCCGGCAACGCGCGATGAAGGCGGCGTGAGGCATGAACGCCTCAGCTCCTAGAGGGGCCGGCTGAAGATCATATCGGCAGCATCAGCCCCGCCAGCGCCGCCGACATCAGATTGGCGAGGCTGCCCGCGACGAGCGCCTTGATTCCGAGCCTTGCGATCGTCGCGCGCTGGTTCGGGGCGAGGCTGCCGGTCGCCGCCATCTGGATCGCGATCGACGAGAAATGGGCAAAGCCGCACAGCGCGAGGTTCGCCGCCGCGCACAGCGACTCGACCTTCGAGACGCCGATCACCCGTTCGATCGGGCCGCCCAACCAGCGGATGGCGAACTGCATCACCCCCAGATAATAGTCTCGTCACGCGCCTGCACGATAAGGTCGTCAGGGTGCGCTTATCGATATGATCGTCGGAAGGCTTATCGACCAACCCTGCCCAGAAACGACCGCTCCGCGGACCTCAACTGCCCTGGCACCTTCGGGAAAGTCGACGATGAAATGAATTAATTTTCCAAGTCCAATGGAAATTGCAAAAAATTCCTTTTCAAAGTGTTTTTGCTCGCCACTGCGGGAGACGACATCAATCACTATCGATCCATGTTCGCCTTCGACATGGACGATGGCAGATATTTTGTATTTTCCCGGTTTGAGGTCTTGATATGGACCGTAAATCAGAACGCCAGAGCCACTCCTGACTTGCTCGTATCCCGGACGCCCAAACAGACTAACACTTCGTCCGATCTTAGAATGAAAAGACGAGTTTGGCGCGCCTCCGTCGACCCGGTCGAGACCAAGAAGCTTAGCGCGCTGCAAAACCTCCTCCCGCCTTTCAGGCGATTGGGTCGCGATGCCTATCTCTCCGCCATCCTGACCTCCTCGAAAGAAATCCAGGCGGAAGCCATTGCGAGCAAAACAGTTTGACAAGAAACCGTGGGAGAAGCCCGACTCAAACCAGCCATGACCTCTCGCAACAAACAAGGAGACGTGATCCAATCTCACCCCCCAATGCGGCCACCAATGCGTTTGTATCGGTTCGCCGGAAAACACAATAACGCCGTCTTCGCGTATCTTCGTAGAGAGAGCTTTAATTAGCTCCCAAGGCTTGAGACAGTGATGAAGCGATTGGTAGAAAAATGCGGCCTCATAAGCGGCCTCTTCCAGTTGCACGATATCGTCGAAATTCATCGTAGATCGCAAAATGTCTAAACCGCGATCAGCCGCACGGCGCCTGCTCAATTCGCCAAGAACTGGGTCAATGTCGATTGCGTGAACCCGGCATCCGGAAAAAGCATAGATTTCCGAGCTCAAGCCCTGTCCAGCGCCCATGTCTAAGACGCGCGGCTCGCTTTTCAGGCATGCCATTGCCAACATGGTCGAGATAACACGAACTTGCTCGCCAGTGCTGGCGACATCTCTCGAACCCAGGGGGTTTGCCGAACCTATCAGCGGCTCGATGTTCATCGGGTGCAACTCGCCCGAAGCCTGATTGAGGAACCGGCCAGCAATCTCTGTATAAAGCGCAATTTGTTGCTGAAAATATTCGTCGGAAAAGGGATCGAGTAGCGTATCGACCTTCGTGTCGTAGTCTAAATCAAATGGAATATATCGCTCTTTCAAGGCGTCATCGTCGAAGTCACCCTTAGCGGCGGCAACTGCCGCAACATATTCCGAGAGATGAGATGTGTGCAGCCTTCGCACCCAAACCTCCAAAATGAACAAGTATTAACCGATTATCCTGGTAACGCTGCAACCGTTGGATATATCAAAAAGAACGTAAGCGGCTAGTCACTTGGAACTGAATTGTAGACGGCCTTCCTGGCGGTGATGACCGATGCGACGCACGATGATCCGGTCTGGTACGGGCAGCTGAACCGATGGCCCACAGGGCCGGCTGATGATCGGTCAACCTGGGATCAGCAGCCCCGCCAGCGCGGCCGACATCAGATTGGCGAGGCTGCCCGCGACCAGCGCCTTGATGCCGAGCCTTGCGATCGTCGCGCGCTGGCTCGGGGCGAGGCTGCCGGTCGCCGCCATCTGGATCGCGATCGACGAGAAATTGGCAAAGCCGCACAGCGCGAAGGTTATCACCGCGGCGCTGTGCTCGTCGAGCGTCGCCTTGATCTGGCCGAGATGGATATAGGCCACGAACTCGTTGAGCACGACCTTCTCGCCGAACAGCCCGCCGGCGAGCTGGGCCTGGTCCCAGGGTATGTTGAGGAGATACATGAGCGGCGCGAACACCAGCCCGAGCAAGTGCTGGAAGCTGGTCCCCGGCAGCCCCAGCCATCCTCCGGCGAGACCGAGCAGGCCGTTGGCGAGCGCGACGAGGCCGACGAAGGCGAGCACCATCGCTCCGACCGACACCGCGATCCGAACGCCGGTCTGCGCGCCGATCGAGGCGGCCATGATGATGTTGGCGGGCCTTTCCTCGGCCTCGTGCGCCTCGGCGGCGGCGATCGCGGCCTGTTCTGGGTCGCCGCCCGGGGACCGATCGTCCGTGGACGGGCGCGGGTCGGGCATGATGATCTTGGCCATCAGCAGCGCGCCCGGCGCCGACATGAAGCTCGCCGCGAGCAGCAGGTCGATGCTGATCCCCATCGCCGCATAGGCCGCGAGGATCGTCCCCGCGACCCCCGCCATGCCCGAGGTCATCACCGCGAACAGCTGGTGCGGCGCCAGCCCCGCCAGATAGGGGCGGATGACCAGCGGCGACTCGCTCTGCCCAACGAAGATGTTCGCCGCCGCGCACAGCGATTCGACCCTGGAGACCCCGATCAGCTTCTCGAGCGCGCCCCCGATCCAACGGATCACGAGCTGCATGATGCCAAGATAGTAGAGGATCGAAACGAGCGAGGCGAAGAAGATGATCACCGGCAGCGCCGCGAGCGCGAAGCTGGCGCCCCCGATCTCGGGCCGCACGAGCGATCCGAACAGGAAATCGGTGCCCGCCTGCGCATAGCCGAGCAGGCTCGCCACCCCGCCCGACGCGCGCGCCAGCGCAGCCTTGCCCCACGGCACATAGAGCACGAGCAGCGCGATCCCCGCCTGCAGCGCGAAGGCCGCGCCGACCACGCGCAGCCTGATCGCCTTGCGATCGGACGACAGCGCAAGCGCCACCAGCAGGATCAGCGCGATGCCGGCGAGGCCGGTCAACCATTTCGTCATTCGGGGGGGTCCTCGCAGGCGGAGACGCCAAAGCCGCAGCATGCCGTGCCGAGGGCCGCGGTCAAGCGCCTCTTTCGCAACGCAGCGAAAGCCGATAGCACCATGCGATGCCCGCTTCGCCCGCGCCCGCAATCCCCCGCTCGCTCTTCATTTTCGCGATCTTCTACGGCGGCATGGTGTGCATCGCCGGAGTGCTGGGCAACAAGCTTGTCGCGCTCGGGCCGCTCGCGGTCGAGAGCGGGATCTTCGCCTTCCTGCTGCTCGTCGTGACGTCGAGCGCGGTCACCGAGGCGCATGGCCGCGCGGTCGCCGGCAAGCTGGTGTTGTTCGGCTTCATACCGCTGATCGTCGCGACGCTGCTGATCGAGCTGGTGCTGGCGCTGCCGCCCGCCGCGGCGATGGATGCGGCCCGGCTTGCCGCGTTCGGATCGATCCTGGGGCAAAGCGCGCGGATGATGATCGCTGGGCTGATCGCCTATGGCTGCTCGCAGCTCCTTAACGTCACGATCTTCTCGGCGCTGAAGCGCGGCACCGGCCGGCTGCTCTGGCTGCGTGCAGCGGTCGCCAGCGTCGTTTCGCAGGTCCTCGACACCCTGCTGTTCGTCAGCATAGCCTTTTACGGCGTCTTCCCGATCGGCAGCATCCTGCTGGGCCAGATGCTCGCCAAGGTGACGCTGTCGATCGCGCTGGTGCCGATGCTGGTCTATCTGTTCCTCGCGATCGGGCGGCGGCTGGATCGAGCGGCGCTTTGACGGCCGCCCGTCGGGCGCAGCCTGCCGAGTCTTCCTAACCGCCCCACCCTCGGCTAAGGGCCCCAGCATGTCGACCGATCACAGCCCCGATCCCATCCTGCTCGCCAAGGCCGAGACGCTGACCGAGGCGCTGCCCTATATGCAGCGCTATGCGGGCGAGACCTTCGTCGTCAAATATGGCGGCCATGCGATGGGCGATCCCGAGGCGGCGCGCGACTTCGCAGAGGATGTCGTGCTGCTCAAGGCGGTCGGAATCAATCCGGTGGTGGTCCATGGCGGCGGGCCGCAGATCGGCAAGATGCTCAAGACGCTCGGCGTCGAAAGCAGCTTCGTCGACGGGCTGCGCGTCACCGACGCCGAGACCGCCAAGATCGCCGAGATGGTGCTGTGCGGATCGATCAACAAGGAAATCGTCTCCTGGATCGCGCAGGCGGGCGGCCGTGCGGTCGGCCTGTCGGGCAAGGACGGACGGATGGTCGTCGCCGAGAAGATCCGCCGCACCCGGCGCGATCCCGAAAGCAATATCGAGCAGGCGGTCGATCTCGGTTTCGTCGGCGAGCCCGCCGACATCGACCGGAGGGTGATTGACACCATTTCGAAGGCGGGGATGATCCCGGTGATCGCGCCGATCGCGATCGGCGAGGACGGGCAGACCTACAATGTCAACGCCGATACGATGGCCGGCGCGATCGCGATCGCGCTCGGCGCCGCGCGGTTGTTCCTGCTCACCGACGTCGCGGGCGTGCTCGACAAGAAGAAGCAGCTGATGCGCGATCTCACCCCGAGCCAAATCGGCGCGCTGCGCGATGATGGCACGATCTCGGGCGGGATGATTCCCAAGCTCGAGACCTGTGTCGACGCGGTCGAAGGCGGGGTCGATGCCGCCGTCATCCTCGACGGCCGGGTGCCCCACGCGATGCTGATCGAAGCCTTCACCAAGCGCGGCGCAGGCACGCTGGTGTGGATGGGGTGATGCCTTTTTCTCCTCTCCCGAAGGCTAGCCGATCCGCACATGGGCGTGTGAGCTGGTCGCAACTGGAGCCCTCTCCCCGCCGGGAAGAGAGAGACTCTGTCCGGCTGATACGACCACGACATTGCCGGTAAAGCGCCGGCCCCCTACATCGACCACTTCACTCCAGAAGGGTTCCGAATGCTTCTCCTCCTCCAGATCGTCGATCTGCTGCTGACCGTGCTGCGCTGGATCATCATCGTCCAGGCGATCATGTCCTGGCTGGTCACCTTCAACGTGATCAACACCTATAATGATTTCGTCCGGCAGCTGCTCTACGCGCTCGATAAGATCACCGAGCCTATCTACCGGCCGATCCGCCGCGTCATGCCCGATTTCGGCGCGCTCGACCTGTCGCCGCTGGTGGCGCTGCTGCTGATCATCATCCTGCAGATGATCATTGGCCATGCCGAGGCGCAGGTGATCCTGGCCGGCGTCTGAGCGTCTGGAGCGCCGAGCCCGACGGCATCGCCGTCGCGGTGCGCGCGACCCCCAAGGCGGGGCGCGACGCGATCGAGGGGATCGTGACCGGCGATGACGGCCGCCAATGGCTGGCGGTCAGGCTGGCCGCCGCGCCCAGCGAGGGCGCGGCCAACGACGCGCTGGTGCGGCTGATCGCAAAGGCGCTCGGCGTGGCGAAACGCGACGTGGCGCTGGCAAATGGAACGGCGTCGCGGCTAAAGAGGCTCCGCATTACGGGGGACCCCGCGACGCTGGGGAGCGCTCTCGACAAGATCATCAGGGACAAGATCATCAGGGGCAAGGCATGAGCGCGGACATCATCGACGGCAAGGCGTTTGCGGGGAGGCTGCGCGCGAGGATCGCGGCGGCGGTGCCGGGCTTTCGCGCCGCGGCCGGCCGCGCGCCGGGGCTCGCCGTGGTGCTGGTGGGCGAGGATCCGGCGAGCCAGGTCTATGTCCGCTCGAAGCACAAGGCGACGCTCGAGGCGGGGATGGAGAGCTTCGAGCATCGCCTGCCCGCCACCGCGAGCGAGGAGGATCTGCTGGCGCTGGTCGCCCGGCTGAACGCCGACGACAGCGTCGACGGCATCCTCGTGCAATTGCCACTGCCCGCCCATGTCGACGAGAATCGCGTGATCGCGACGATCGATCCCGACAAGGACGTCGACGGCTTCCATGTCGTCAACGCCGGCCGCCTCGCGGTCGGGCAGCCGGGCTATGTTCCGTGCACCCCGCTCGGCTGCCTGATGCTGCTCAAGGACCGGATCGGCGATCTGTCGGGGCTCGAGGCGGTGGTGATCGGCCGCTCGAACATCGTCGGCAAACCGATGGCGCAGCTGCTGCTCGCCGAGCACTGCACCGTCACCGTCGCGCATAGCCGGACGCGCGATCTGGCCGCCGTGGTGCGCCGCGCGGATATCGTCGTCGCCGCGGTCGGCCGGCCCGAGATGGTCAGGGCCGACTGGATCAAGCCGGGCGCGACGGTGATCGACGTCGGCATCAACCGCGTCCCCGGCGCCGAGCCCGGCAAGACCCGGCTGGTCGGCGACGTCGCTTTCGCCGAGGCGGCCGCGCTGGCGGGCGCCATCACCCCCGTACCCGGCGGGGTGGGCCCGATGACGATCGCGGTGCTGCTGCGCAACACGCTTGTCGCTGCGCATCGCCGAGCGGGCGCGCCGCTGCCCGCCGACGCGATCTGACGGGTGCGGCGATGATCGCGCTGTTCCTGTCGGCGTTCGTCACGCTGTTTGTCGTGATCGATCCGCCCGGCTGCGCGCCGATCTTCGCCAGCCTGACCAATGGCGCATCGAACGCGCAGCGCCGCGCGATGGCGCGGCGCTCGACGGCGATCGCGGCGGGGCTGCTGCTGCTGTTCGCGCTGGTCGGCGAGAAGCTGCTCGACACGCTCGGCATCAGCCTCGACGCGTTCCGCATCGCCGGCGGCGTGATGGTGTTCCTGATCGCGCTCGAGATGGTGTTCGAGAAGCGCACCGAACGGCGCGAGGGGCGCGCCGACGAGATCAGCCGCAAGGCGGCCGAAGAGCATCGCCCGGTCGAGGACATTTCGGTTTTCCCGATGGCGATCCCGATGATCGCGGGGCCGGGCTCGATCGCGACGGTGATGCTGCTGGTCTCGCGCAGCCAGGGCCTCGAACAGACGCTGATCGTCGTCGCGGCGCTCGTGGCGGTGCTGGTGCTGACCCTCGCCGCGCTGCTCGCCGCCGGGCCGATCATGCGCGTGCTCGGGCCGCGGCTCGAAGCGATGATCACCCGCGTGCTCGGCGTGCTGCTGGCCGCGCTCGCGGCCCAGTTCGTGATCGACGGGATCAGTGGGGCGTTCCGGCTCGGCTAGCGTGATTTCGGGCCGGATGGAATCATCTGGCGGCTTGGAAATTACGGAAAACCAAGGACTCTTAGCACCGTGGACGGTCGCTATCGGCCAACCATCCGCCACAGCCTGAACGGCGAATGGGCCGGAAGCGCGACCGGCTCGAGCCAGGCAGGGACCTTCCCGCCGATCATCTGCGTGTAGAAGCCCTGCGGCGCCTGCGCCTGGTAAATCGTGGCCTCGGCCATGCCCGGGCACAGCAGCAGCATCGTCGCGCCATGACGCCGCATCGCGGCGTGCGCAAGCTCGGGCGACGGCGCGCGAAACGCCCTCTGGACCTCGAGAATGACCTCGCCATTGCGATGATAGGGGCCCGCGAGCGCGCTGTGGCGGGTCATGGTGATCAGCCGCGGACCCAGATCGATGAAGGTGAGCATCGTCGCCGGCGGCAGCGCGTCGAGCTGGCGCAGCGCGGGCAGCCCCAGGCAGCGCCGTGGAGTGCCGTCGGCGCGGGCCTGGCTGCGCGCCTTGCGGACCTCCTGCCGGGTCGGAGGAATCATCGCGGCGAACTGGGCGAGCTGCCCCGACAGTGCGAAGAAGGCGAGCAGCGTGCCGCCGATCCGGATCGGGGCCCATTCCGAATCGAGCAGCCGCGGCAGGATCCGCCAAGCGAGCGCGGTCGCCCCGAACATGCCGAGCATCTGCGCCTGCGGGCCGAAGCGCGATTGCCAGGCGAGCCCCAATGTCGCGAGCAGGCTGAGCAGCGCGACCGAGGCCCAGGCCGCCGCGGTCGGCTCGCGGCGCGCGCGCCAGAAGGCGAGGAGCGCGCCGATCGTCCCGATCACGGGCAGCCAGGCGACGTTGAGCGCGTCGCGCCACGGCTTGGTATAGAGCGGCTTGACCTCGCGGATATTGGCGAACCAGATCCGTTCGAGTTCGGGCGAGATGCGCTCGGGGCGGCCGAGGCATTGCGGGAAGCTGATCGTGAAAAAGGCCGCGACCGCAACCCCCGCCGCGAGCAGCAGCGTGGCGCGCAGCCAGCGGCTCTCGCTGCGCACGAAGCTCAGCCCGAGCAGCAGCGCGCTCGCCAGCAGCAGCGTCGCGAGATAGACCGGCGACAGTACATCGCAGACGAGCTGGCGATTGTCGTAGGAAGCGAAACCCGCATAAGCGAGCGCGCAGCCGCCGCCCAATGTGATCGCATAGGCGGCCATCCGCGGAGCCTGCGCGCGGTCCCAGGCCCACCGCAGCGCGATCGACGCGCCCGCGATCGCCATCATCGGGATCAGTTCGAGCCCGATCCCGAGCGACAGCGCGGTCGCGAGCCCCGCCACCGCGCCGCCCCGCCGCGCGTCGCGATCGGCCAGCCCCGCCACCACCAGCGCGAGCGTCGCAAGCTGCCAGCCATGATGATCGATCCGCAGCGGCATCCACATGAATAGCGTGGTCTGCGCGCACATCAGGATCGCAAACGCGATCAGATAGGCGCGCGGGTGGATCAGCCGCCGCACGGTCAGGATGATCGCCCACAAAGCGGGGGCGAAGGCGAGCATCGGCGCGACCGCGCAGGCGATCCGCTGCGCGGTGAAATCACCGACCAGCGGGCGGAAAGCAAGGATCAGCCCGGCGATCGGCAGGTCGACGATCCGTGACCAGTGGATGTTGAGCCCTTGCGGCGGCGCAAGCTGGTGCTGCCTCAGATC
>JGI24751J29686_10000393_pt1 | contig 14516 bp, 14 predicted proteins | sample KBSSwiS6_FD_29686 | JGI IMG/M metagenome (IMG submission 29686)
GAGGGTCCGCGCCCCCGCCCGCCCCCTCCAGCCGCCGTCCCGGCTCGACACCGCCCCGCCCCTGTGCAACCCTCGGGCTTCAGGCCCCCCGGGCCCGGGGCCGTGGTGGCCCGGGAATCGCGGCGGGCAAGCGGGAGAACTGTCATGAGCCGGACCCTCGGCAAGGCCATCCACCAATGTTACGTCTACCCTGATTTCGATGCGGCGCTGGCCCGCTTCGCGGGGGGCGGGATCGGTCCGTTCTATGTCATGCACGTGCCGGAGGGCGTCGGGCGCTTCCGCGGGGTGGAGTACGAACATGCCATGTCCATCGCCTTCTTCCATACCGGCGACATGTGCGTCGAGGTGATCACGCCCAACGGGCCCCAGACCAACGCCTATTCCGATTTCCTGAAGCGCAATCCGGCGGGCGGGCTGCACCACATCGCCTATCATTCCGACGATTTCGCCGCCTCGCTGGCGGCGATGGAGGCGGCCGGAACGCCCTTGCGGGTGGTCCAGGAGTTCTACAATCCGGAGACCGGCCATATTTTCGAGATCTACTGCGAGCCGGTCGGAGTGGAGAACCCGATCCTGTTCCAGCTGCTCGGCCACGGATTCGACGACTGGTTCGAAGCCATGCGTCGCGAGGCGGAGGAGTGGGACGGCTCGGAGCCGATCCGCGATGGCATGGCGATGATGCTGGAAGCCAAGGCCCAGGCCGGCGGCTGAGCCCGCCGGCGGGCTGGGCCCAGGCACGGCGGAAAACCGCAGGCCAGGACCGTGTCAGCTTTGTCAACTACGCCCCCCNGCCGGCCCAGCGTGGGGAACACGACGGACCGGCCGGGGAGCCCCGCACCGGAGGCCTGTGGGAGGCTTCGGTCCGGGGGGAGGGAGCCCCATGGCACGGGATCAGGGTGGGAGCGGCTCAGAAGCGGGTGACGACGCGGCTCATCAGGCGCCGCCGCAGCAGCGAGGCGGCGGGTTCGCCCGGAACGGCGCCGGAGACCAGCGGGGCGTGGGCGAAGACCGTGCCGTACTCGAGCCGCAGGTCGTAGTTGCGCAGGTGGTAGATGGTCGAGACCGCGCCGTCGTCGGCTTCGAGGCGGAAATGCGGGGTCGCGGTGCGCGGGGTGGCGGCGAGCGGCGTGACCAGGCTGGCGGCGGCCTCGCCCTCGGCGGCGAGGCTCGGCCCCATTTGGCGCGACGGGCCGGTGGGGAGGGTGAAGGTGCGCGGCGCCATCGGCAGGGGCGTCAGCGTTTCGGCGCGTGCCGCGGTCGGCGCGGCGAGCGCGAGGGCGAGGGCGGCGCCGGCCAGCGCGCTGGTGCTGAGCGCGGCGGCGGCGAGCACGCGGATCAAAGCATTGCCCGGAAGATCGTCGTTAAGGAGATCGGGCAGGAGGTTTGGCAGGAGATTGGTACGCATCGAAAGGCCCCCTTCGAAAATGCGGCGCCGCGGCTTCGCTCCCCTGCCACGGCGCTGGCGTTTGGCGGGCACCATCCTGTCGATTTGGCGGATGCCCTCGGTGAAGGAAGTGTCTCTCCCTACGGTTACCAAGTCCGCCTCCAAGCCGCGGCAACGAATGTGGTTAAGTCGTTGACCCTGTTCCGGGAGCACCGGCCGGCGGCCATCCTGCCTCGCGCTTGCCGCTGGGCGGCGGCCGGTATAGGCTCGGGCTCAGAGGGCTGGCGCTGGGGGCGCACGATCCCCGGGCTCGTGCCCGCGAGGAGAGATGTTCATGATCCGTAACGCCTTTGCCGCCGTCGTGATCTGTGCCGCATTCGCCGGGGCGCCCGCGCTCGCCGCCCCGGTCAAGCTCACCGCCACCCTCACCGGCGCGGCCGAGACGCCGCCCGGCAAGGCCGACGGCACCGGCGGCTTCACGGTTACCGCGGACCCCGACAGCAATGATTTCTGCTTCACCTTGTGGGTCGACAAGATCGGCAAGCCGACCATGGCCCACCTCCATTCCGGCGCGGCAGGGGTCAACGGTCCCCCGATTCTCACCCTCGAGGTAACCGGCAAGGACAGCGATGCATGCCTCGCCGTCGACAAGGAGAAGCTCGACCCGATTGTGGCCGATCCCTCGGCCTATTATGTCAACGTCCACACCGCCGAGTTCCCCGCAGGCGCGGTGCGCGGGCAGCTGACCAAGTAGGCGCGTCGAGCGTTCGTCCGGCATGTGCAATCGCTACCAGCCGGGCGAGCGCAAGCGGATTGTCGACTTCTTCGACGCCCGCGTCCTGCGCGAGGTCAATGAAGGCCCGCGCGTGGTCCACCCGCGCGAGCCGGGGTGGGTAGTGAGGTTAGATGAGGGTGCCCAGGGGAGAGGTGCCCTGGTGCTCGACCAGATGAGCTGGGGCTTCCCGGTCTTCGTCAACGGCCGGGTGGGCAAGCGCGGCCAGCCCCTGAAGCCCAAGCCGGTCAACAATGCCCGCTTCGACAAGCTCGGCTCGTTCTGGAAGCGTTGGGCGGCCTTTCCGGCGCAGCGCTGCCTGATCCCCGCGACCCGCTATGCCGAGGCCGTGGGCGAGCCGGGACGGATGACGACGACCTGGCTGTCTCTGAAGAGCCAGCCGTTGTTCGCCTGGGCGGGCCTGTGGGCGGTGAGCGAGGAATGGGGGCCGGTCTACTCGGCGGTGATGACCAGTTGCGCGGCGGAGCTGGCCGAGATCCACGACCGCTCGCCCGTGCTCCTCGCGCCGGAGGACTGGCGGGCCTGGCTGCAGGCTCCGCTGGCCGAGCTCGCGCGGTTCGACCGGCCCTGGCCGGCAGCGGACGTGACGGTGGTGGAGACCGACGTGCTGTGGTCGAAGGGTGGCGAGCCGGAACTGCTGCCGCCGGAGTGAGGGCGAGCGGGACGGGGGCCCCGGATGACAAATGGGGCCGGCCTTGCGGCCAGCCCCATATACGCCTGCCATGCCGTCTGGTGCAGGTCAGACCCGGAGCGCCCCTTGCGGCTTGCTTCTGGCCTGTCTCGAAGCGCGCGGTCGCGGTGATGCCTGCCGAGCGCCCCGACCGTGACACCGGGGGGTGCTGCGCATCGTGATGCTCGTCGCATCGGACCCGGCCGGTTTCGACCAGCGCCAAAGCGCCGCCTTCCCCTTCCGTTGCTCGCTTCGCCACGCCCGGTTGCCCGGGCTTGGCTTCACCTCTTGCCGGAGCTTGTCCGGGTCGCGGATGAGCCGCTTGCCGAACCCGATCCTGGCGGCGTCCGGTCCCGTCAGGCGGGGGCTGGGATGATGGGACGCATGACCCGATGGTCATGTCCCTCACCGTCGCCCGCCGCCCGGCGGTTCCGTGAGCGTTCTTGCCGGCCTTCGTTGCCTTTGCCGTGCGACCATCGCGGCGCTGTCCGGATGGGTTTTGGCCCGTTGGATCAGCTACCGTGCGACCATCAGGCAGGCGTGGTCAGCCCGCAGGAACGTTCATCCGCCTGTCTGTGACTGGCGGAACGAAAACTTTGAGTTTGCCGGGGTTTAGGAGGCTCGCTCTTAACGCCCTGTGGCTGCTCCACCGTTTCCGATGAGCAGAGGCTGCGCCGAGGCGGTGAGTCGCGCAAGAAGTTTCAGATGCAATTACCCACAGGTCGCCGACGTCCCGGTGGATAAGTGCGCCAGAGCGGTGGACAACTTTGCGCCACCGCTCGGGAGGCACCAATTCTCAGCGGTCGCGCTGCGCCAGCAGCCGCAACCGGAGCGCGTTCAGCTTGATGAACCCGGCCGCGTCCTTCTGGTCGTAGGCGCCGGCGTCGTCCTCGAAGGTGACGTGGCGTTCGGAGTAGAGCGAATTGGGGCTCTTGCGGCCAACGACCGAGGCCTGGCCCTTGTAGAGCTTGAGGCGGACGGTGCCGGCGACCTTCTCCTGACTGAGGTCGATAGCGGCCTGGAGCATCTCGCGCTCGGGGGCGAACCAGAAGCCGTTGTAGATGAGCTCGGCGTACTTCGGCATGAGCTCGTCCTTGAGGTGGGCGGCGCCGCGGTCGAGCGTGATCTGCTCGATGCCGCGGTGGGCGCGGGCGTAGATCTCGCCGCCCGGGGTCTCGTACATGCCGCGGCTCTTCATACCGACAAAGCGGTTCTCGACGAGGTCCAGCCGGCCGATGCCGTGCTTGCGGCCGAGGTCGTTAAGCGCCGCCAGCAGCGTGGCCGGAGACATGGCCTGGCCGTTCAGCGCGACGCCGTCACCCTTCTCGAAATCGACCGTGATATATTCCGGCTGGTCCGGCGCGTTCTCCGGGTTGTCGGTACGTGAATAGACGTAGTCCGGGGTTTCTTCCCAAGGATCTTCCAGCACCTTGCCCTCGGACGAGGTGTGCAACAGGTTTGCATCGGTGCTGAACGGGCTTTCGCCCCGCTTGTCCTTGGGAACGGGGATCTGGTGCTGTTCGGCCCAGGCGATCAGTGCGGTGCGGCTGGTCAGGTCCCACTCGCGCCAGGGGGCGATCACCTTGATGTTCGGATCGAGCGCATATGCCGAAAGCTCGAAGCGGACCTGGTCATTGCCCTTGCCGGTGGCGCCGTGGGCGACCGCGTCGGCGCCGGTCTCGTGGGCGATCTCGATGAGGCGCTTGGAGATCAGCGGGCGGGCGATCGAGGTGCCGAGCAGGTAGTCGCCCTCGTAGCGGGCGTTGGCGCGCATCATCGGGAAGACGAAATCGCGCACGAATTCCTCGCGCAGGTCGTCGATGTAGATGTTCTGGTCGGGCAGGCCCATCAGCTTGGCCTTGGCGCGGGCGGGCTCCAGTTCCTCGCCCTGGCCGAGATCGGCGGTGAAGGTGACGACCTCGCAATTGTAGGTCACCTGGAGCCACTTGAGGATCACCGAGGTGTCGAGGCCACCGGAATAGGCCAATACGACCTTCTTGATATCGGACATGATGCTGTGGCTCCGCGCGGGGATGGGGTGAATTGCGCGCGCGCCTAACAGGGGAGGGGGGGAATCGCAACCAACTCCGCCTTGCTCGGCACGCGCGGCGATCCTGAGCGCAGAGGCCGGCGGCACTGGATTGCTTCGCTCCGCCCGGGATGGCGAGGTGAGGCACGCTCGTGAATCGCTACTCCGCCGCTTGCGCCAGGTGCCAATCGGGGACCGGGTCGCTCGCCATCAGCCGCGCGGCCTCGGCGGCGATATAGTCGCGGGTCATCGGGAGGGCGGACTGGCGCTGCACCGTCTGCAGGTGGAAGTTGACCATGTCCTCGTTGCGGAAGGCCTGCTCGGCCCCGGCGAGATAGAACTGCCACTTGCGCAGCAGGCGCTCGTCATAGAGGCGGGCGATTTCCGCGGCATGCAGGTTGGTGCGGTTGTACCATTCGCGCAGGGTCAGCGCATAGTGGTAGCGCAGGATCTCGACGTCGCCCAATTGCCAGCCGGTGTTCTCGATCGCCGTGACGAGTTCGCTCATCGCCGGGATGTAGCCGCCAGGGAAGACATGCTTGCGGGTCCATGCATCGGTGCGGCCCGGGCCGCTGGTCCGGCCGATGGTGTGGGTCAGCATGATGCCGTCTTCGGCGAGCAGCTGGTGGGTCTTGCGGAAGTATTCCTCGAACCGGCCGGCGCCGACGTGCTCGATCATGCCGACGCTGGTGATCCGGTCGAAGCTGCCCTGGACGTCGCGGTAGTCGATCACCTCGAAGCGGACCCTGCCGGCCACGCCTGCGGCCTGGGCGCGCTCATTGGCGAAGCGGACCTGGTCGGGGGCAAGGCTGATGCCGAGCACCTCGCAGCCGTAATGGCGGTTGAGGTAGAGCCCGAGGCCGCCCCAGCCGCAGCCGATATCGAGCACCCGCATGCCCGCCGACTTGCCATGTGTCGCTCCGGGCTCCAGCCGCAGCTTGGCGGCGATCAGGGCCTTCTTGTCGCGCTGGGCCTGTTCGAGGGTCTCGCCGGGCGAGCGCCAGTAGGCCATGGTGTATTGGCGATCCTCGTCGAGGAACAGCTCGTAGAACTGGCGGGTGAGCTCGTAGTGATGCTTGACGTTCTTGCTGGCGCGGCGGCGATCGTTAGCCTGATCGAGCTTCCACAGCGCCTTGTCCAGCCAGCGGCGCCACACGGTGGGCGTGTCGAGCCCGCCGGCGCGCGAGGCATTGGCCATGACCAGCAGGACCATGTCGCGGATGTCGTGCGGGGGCTCGACCAGCAATTCGCCGTCCATATAGGCCTCGCCCGCGCCCAGCTGGGGATTGCGGACGATCCGGCCGGCGGTTCCCGGCCTGGTGAAGCGCAGGACGATCGGTGGCTCGTCTCCGCTGCCGAATTCGTAGGTCCGGCCATCGTGGTCGATGATCGTCAGGCGGCCGTGGCGGACAACCTTGCGCAGCAACCTTTCCAGTAGCCACATTTTCGCGATCCCCTGCGTCCCGGGTAAGGACCCTTGGTCAGCCGGCCAAACGCCAAATGTTTGCCGCAGTTCCCCGCGGATACATTCCGCTCAGCTCAAGCCGCGGGCGAGGTATAGCACGTCTCGCGGCTGGCGCATCAGGTGTTGGCCGGAATCGATGTAGAGCACGGAGCCCGAGGCCAGCCGGCCTTCACTGAGAAAGAGAGTGGCCTCGGCCAGCTCCTGCGGGTGGTTCAGCCGGCCGAGCAGGTTCATCCGGCCGCTGATCTCGTGCTCGTCGTCGACCTGGTCGAAGCTGGGCATCATCGCGCCGGGGGCAATGCCGTAAACCCGGTCGCGCGGGTCGGCGGCGGCCATCGCCTGCATTCGCATCGCCGCCTCAAGCGCAGCCTTGGCCATGGTATAAGAGAAGAAGTCCGGATTGATGTTGCGCAGCTTCTGGTCGAGGAAATCGACCACGCGGCGGCCTCCCGCTGCCCGGGCATGCCGGAGGAACGCCGCTGTCATCCGGGCGGGGCTTTCGGCGTTGACCGCCACGGCTTCGGCGAGGACTCCCGACGACATGGCGGCGGCATCGTCATGAGCGAAGACGGCGGCGGAGTTCACCAGAATGCGCCAGTTGGCGAGCCGCTGGGCCAGGCGGATGACCATGGCCTCGGCAGCGGCCGGATCGGCGAGATCGCAGGATACCGTTTCGGACGAGGGGAGCTGCGCGGCGAGTTGCTCGGCAGCGGCGCGGGACTGGCCATAGTGGATCACGATGTGCCAGCCAGCCGCCGCGAATGTGCGGCAGACCAGCGCACCGATGCGCTTCGCCCCGCCGGTTACCAGGATCGCCGGTTTTGTCATGGCCTGCTTGAAGCACAGAGCGATGGCCGGGGGAAGAGTTACAGAAAACCGATATGGCTAAATTTTGCTTCTGAATTATCCAAATGAAGCATCTTTTGCGTAGTCGAGCGACTACACCGACTGGGTGGCCCTGCCGGTGACCTCGCTGGCGGTGGCGAACGCCACGCGGGGCTCACCACCCGCGACGACGCCCTACCGGCAGCGCACGTTGCCGCGATCGACCTCGCGGCCGAGCAGGCCGCCGCCGACTGCGCCGATGATCGTGCCGAGGGTACGGTCACCCCGCCCGGCGATCTGGTTGCCGAGCAAGCCGCCCAGCGCCGCGCCGATGACCAGGCCGGTCGTGCCGTTGCTGCGGCGGCAGTAGTAACGCCCGTCGGTGCCGCGCCAGATGCGGTCGTCGCGGGAGAGGCGGCGGGGCTCGTAGTAGCGGCCCTGCGCATCGTAGATCGAGCGTTCATAGGATTGGGGCTCGTGGGCGCGACGGCCGTGGGCCGGGGCCCACGGGGGCGGGTCGCCGAAGGCCGGAACCGCGGGCAGGGCAATTGCCGCGAGCATGGTTGCGAGCAGGGCTTTCTTCATTGTTCTGGGTCCTTTCGGCTATCCGGCCGTTTGCCGCTGCTAACCGATAGCGCGCCGAGGGGTTCCGAAACCTGAACGGACGTGGCACGAAGCGGCCCCATGAAACTGGACCTCGTCGACGTCTTCGCCAATGGCCCGCAGAGCGGCAATCCCCTCGCCGTGGTGCGCGGTGACGTGGACCTGTCGGACGCCCAGATGATGGCGCTGACCGGCTGGCTGGGATTTTCAGAGACGGCCTTCCTGCTGCCGCCGGTGGATCCCGCCGCCGATTACCGGGTGCGCATCTTTTCGCCGGCGGGCGAAATGCCGTTTGCCGGGCACCCGACGCTGGGCAGCGCTTTTGCCTGGCTTGCCGCCGGGGGCGAGCCGCGCCATCCCGGGCTGGTTGTGCAGGAGTGCGGCATCGGCTTGGTCGAGGTGCGCCGCGATGTCGGGCAGCTCTCGTTCCGCGCGCCGCCGCTTGTCAGGTCGGGACCGCTGGGCGGGGCTGAGCGGGCCGAGGCAGTCCGGGTGGCGGGGGTGAGCGAAGCATCGATCCGCGATGCCGTCCACGCTGCGAACGGGCCGGACTGGCGACTGCTGCGGGTCGATTCGCTGGCCGAGCTGCTCGCCGCGGAGCCGGCCGGGCGGGCGGAGCCGGGAATCTCGGTCGGCCTCGTTGCGCCGCATCCCGCCGGCTCGCGCATCGGCTTCGAGTTGCGCGCCTTCGTCGCCGATGTGCAGGGCCGCGTGTTCGAGGACCCGGTCACCGGGAGCCTCAATGCCGCAGTCGCCCAGTACCTGCTGGCCGAAGGGCTGGTGTCCGGGTCCTACCTCGCCGCTCAGGGGGGGCAGGTTGGCGCGGATGGCCGGGTCCACGTCCATATCGACGCGAGCGGCGCGCTGTGGATCGGCGGGGTGGTGCGCGCGGTAGCCATGAGTGCGCGGCTGACGCCGCTGGCCTGACGATCAGCCCAGGGCGGCCTGCTTTTCCTCGGCCAGCCGGTCCAGCTCGGCGCGGCTCAGCTTCCGCGCGGAAGTCTTCAGCTGGCCGCAGGCGGCGTCGATGTCGCGTCCGCGGGGAGTGCGGACGGGGGCGCTGATCCCGGCTTCGAACACGATTTCGGAGAAGCGGCGGATGCGCTCGGGGCTGGAGCACTCGTAGATCGCGCCAGGCCAGGGATTGAACGGGATCAGGTTGACCTTGGCGGGCAGCTTGTAGTGCTTGATCAGGCGGACGAGTTCGCGCGCGTCCTCGTCGCTGTCGTTCTTGTCCTTCAGCATCACGTATTCGAAGGTGATGCGCCGGGCATTGGAGGCACCTGGGTAGGAGGCACAGGCCTGGAGCAGTTCCTCGAGCCCGTACTTGCGATTGATCGGCACGATCTCGTCGCGCACCTCCTTCGACACGGCGTGAAGCGAAACGGCGAGGTTGACCCCGATCTCCTCTCCGGCCCGAGCCATCATCGGCACCACGCCGCTGGTGGAGAGGGTGATCCGGCGCTTGGACAGGGCGAGGCCGTCGCCGTCCATGACCAGGCGCAGGGCATCGCGCACATTGTCGAAATTGTAGAGCGGCTCGCCCATGCCCATCATCACGATGTTGGTGAGCAGGCGGCCGTCCGAGGTGTAGGAGCCTTCGTCCTCCTCTTCATCGAGACCGGACATCGCGCCCTTGGGCCATTCGCCCAGTTCGTCGCGCGCCAGCATGACCTGTCCGACGATCTCGCCCGGGGTGAGGTTGCGCACCAGGCGCATGGTGCCGGTGTGGCAGAAGCGGCAGTTCAGCGTGCAGCCGACCTGGCTGGAGACGCACAGGGTTCCGCGATCGGCATCCGGAATGAAGACCATCTCGAATTCATGGCCGTCAGCCGTGCGCAGCAGCCACTTGCGGGTGCCGTCTTCCGAATGCTGGGCAACGACGACTTCCGGCCGGCCGATCACGAACCGCTCCGCGAGCCATGGGCGCATGGCCTTGGCGATGTCGGTCATCGCCTCGAAATCGGTGACGCCGCGGTGGTAGAGCCAGTGGAACACCTGCTTGGCGCGCAGCTTGGCGGCCTTGGCGTCGAGCCCGGCCTCGGCAAACAGTTCGGCAATGCGCGGCCGCGGCAAGCCGAGCAGGTCCACCCGACCGTCGGCGCGCGGAGTCACGTCGCGGGGGACGGGCACCGCGTCGATGTGCCCGGGGATCGGCATGAGGTTCGTATCGGCCATGAAGGCGCGCGATATAGGCGCGTTTGCCGGGAAACGCTAGGGTCTAGCGCAGGCGCGCGCAGCCCACCGTGGCGGCGTCCATGGCCGTGGCGGCGCCGTCGAGCTGCCAGGTGTTGCCGAACGCGCGGCCCGAGGCGTCGCGGGCGCTGACCGACATCGTCGGGGCCGAACGCATCGCGGCGACGATCGCGGCATCCATCCGGGAATCCGGCGCCCAGGCGTCGGCGAGGCCCGCAGCAAGAGCGAAGCGTTGTCCTCCGAGCGAAAGCGTGACCGGCCGCCCCGGAGCCAGCCGGCGCGACAGGCGCAGGTGTACCTGCCCGCGTTGGCCCTGCCGCGGCCAGGTGCCGATCGCTGCGAAGGGCTGGAACTCACGCGAACGAGCCGAGGGCTCGGCTATCGCGATGGCGTAGCAGCGTGGCACCGCGGGATCGCGGAAAGCGCCCCAACGGCCGAACATGCCCAGGCTGTCGCGCGCCGGCGCGGGCGCCGCGACGGCAAAGGCGCCGAACGCCAGCAAGGCGGTGATACCGGATCGAACGCTCACCCGTATGCCTTCGCAGAAGGATTCGCTGAACGGAAGCCCAATCCGATTGCAATTGGCGTCATGCTGGTGTTCCATCGGCAGTCAGGCCGCACAGAGGGGCTCACTGGTGCCGGACGCAAGATTGCTGCGGGAAATTCTGGACTCGCAGTTGGAAATGGTCTGCCGTTTCCGGCGGGACGGCACGATCGTGTTCGTCAACCGCGCCTACTCCGAGATGGTGGGGCAGCCAGCCGAAGCGCTGGTCGGCCAGAGCCTCTGGCAATTCATTCCGCCGGAGGATCACGAGATAGTGGTCGCGCAGATGAATTCGCTGACGCCGGGGAAATCCTTCGTCACCATCGACAACCGGTTCGACACGCCTGCGGGCATCCGCTGGACCCGGTGGCGCAACCACGGTCTCACCTGGGACGAGGACGGCGGCCTGCTCGAAGCCCAGTCGACCGGGTTCGACGTCACCGATCAGAAGCAGCTGGAGGAGCAGCGCCAACTGTTGATCGACGAACTCAATCACCGGGTGCGCAATACGCTGACAGTCGTGCAGGGCATGGCGTACCAGACCTTCCGTGGCACCGAAGTACATGCCCGTCCGCTGGCTGCCTTCAATGCACGCCTTCATGCCCTTGCGGGAGCCCATACAGCCCTGAGTCGTTCCAACTGGGACGGCGCGGAGATGACCGAGGTCGTCAGGGAAGGACTGGCGATTTGCGGAGAGGACATCGCCCGGGTGAAAAGGTCGGGACTGGCGATACGGCTGAGGCCGACTGCCGCCGTTTCGCTGGTCCTGGTGCTGCATGAGCTGGCAACCAATGCCGTCAAATACGGTGCGCTGTCGAATCATGCCGGCCGGGTATCCGTCGCCTGGAATCTCGCCGAGGACGATTGGCTGGTGCTGACCTGGCAAGAACATGGCGGGCCACCTGTCGCCCCGCCCACCCGCACGGGTTTCGGATCGCGCCTGATCACCAGCTCGGTCACCCGGCAGTTGCAGGGAAAGGTCGATCTGGATTTCGATGCCGAGGGCCTGGTCTGCCGGCTGGCTTTTCCCCTCCGTCCCGCGCGGGCTTCCGGAGTGCCGCAATGATTGCCGGCAAGCGCGTGCTCATCGTCGAGGACGAATTCCTGGTCTCGGCAATGCTCGAGGACGAACTGCTCGACCAGGGCGCGCAGATCGTTGGCCCGGCCGCGAGCCTGTCGGAGGGCTTGCGGCTGGCGGAACTGGGCGGTTTCGACCTGGCGGTGATCGACTGGAACCTCGATGGCGAGCATTCGGCGCCGATCGTCGAGGCGCTCCGCGCGGCGGGGGTGCCCTTCGTCATTTCGACCGGCTACGGCGCGGTGCCGCAAGCATTCGTAGGCTGTCCAGTGCTGTCAAAGCCCTACGATCCGGCGGAGCTGGTAGCCGTGTTCGGGAAATTGCTGGACCGGCCTTGAGGGTTGTCCCTGGAGCCGGTCCGGCGGCCGCCGATCAGGACCGGCAGATACGGTTGCGACCCTCCGACTTCGCCCGGTAGAGCGCCTCGTCGGCGGCGCGCAAGGCCTCGCGCGGGTCCGGGTGAGCAAAAATGTTGGCCACGCCGCCCGAGAAAGTGACCTGGCCGATCGGCTCGTCGTTCTGGCGGTTGATGAAGTTCCGGGCGGCGAGGCTTTCGCGGGCATCGTCGAGAATTGCAGCGGCCTCGGTCACGCTCTTGCCGCGGAACAGCACGACGAATTCCTCGCCGCCATGCCGGGCAACGTGGCATCGGTCGCCCGAAATGCGGCCCAGGACCTGGGCGACGGCCTGGATTATGCGGTCGCCGGTATCATGGCCGTGGGTGTCGTTGACGCGCTTGAAGTGATCGATGTCGCAAATGGCGACGGAGAGGTTGTCGATCTCCGCCTGGGCTTCGCGGATCTCTTGCTCCAGCACGGCCTCGAAGGCTCGGCGGTTGGGCAGGCCGGTGAGGTGATCGATCTCCGCATCGCGCCGCGCGCGATCCAGGCTCTGGCGCAGGGTCTCTGCTTCCTGCGCGCTGCGGGTCATTTCGTGCTCGACCTGGCGGGTCCGCTCGAGCATCGCCTTGGCGATCCCGGCCAGGCTGGCGACCATTTCGGCAGTCGGCGCGCTGCTCGCCACCTGAGAAATCGCGCCGACGTGCTGTTCGAGGCTGTCGCCGTAGGCGTTTGTCGCGTTGCTCGCCTTGCTGGTTGTCGCCGCGAAACTCGAGATCGACGTGTCGAGGCGGGTCATGAGCCGGTCGAGCTCGGCTTGCTGGTCGGCAAGGCTGTCGTCCGACTTCTCGACGGGAGTGTTTTCGTCGACCCAAGCTTGGGTGATCCTCTCGCCGGCACATTCGCGCTCGGTGATGCGCTGCGCCAGGCGGGGAATGGCTCCCGACCATGCCGCGTGAGCAAAGACGAGATTTTCGGACGTCACTTCGAGCTCGTGACGCAGCAGGAAGTCCGAAATCTGCTCCAGCAAATCGCGTCGCGCTGCATGCGCTGCGCCGTGCGGGGAGGATGGGCCAGTGGACTCGGCTTCGCCGTCCGCGTCGGCCGAGCGGTTCAGAAACTTGAACATCAGTACGCTACCCTAGTCATTAATGTGCAACCCTATGACGCAGGGAGTTAGCAATTCTTGGCTGACAACCGATTGTTTTTGCTCTACGAAAATCTACGGCATCGGCTGCCTTTCATGCGCGCCCATCCGGTTCCAGGCGTCGAGCGCAGCGACCTTGTAGGCTTCCGCGAGAGTCGGGTAGTTGAAGGTGTTCTCCATGAAATAGTCGAGCCCGCCCTTGAGGTTGAGCACCGCCTGGCCGATGTGGACCAGCTCGGTCGCACCCTCGCCGATGATGTGGGCGCCGAGCAGGCGGCGGGTCTTCAGCGAGAAGATCAGCTTCATCATCCCGGCGTGGAGGCCCATGATGTGGCCGCGCGAGGTTTCGCGGAAGCGGGCGATGCCGACTTCGTAGCCGATCCTGCGCTGGCGGCATTCCTCTTCGGTGAGGCCGACCGTGCTGATCTCGGGCACCGCGTAGATGCCGTAGGGGAAGTAGGCGGGCGCGGGCGGGATCGGCAGGCCGAAGGCGTGGCAGGCGGCGATGCGGCCCTGTTCCATCGAGGTGGAGGCGAGGCTGGGAAAGCCGATCACGTCGCCGGCGGCATAGATGTGGGGCACGGCAGTCTGGAAGGTCTTGGGATCGACCTCGAGCCGGCCGCGGTGATCGGTGGCGAGGCCGCAGCGGTCGAGGTCGAGCGCGGCAGTCGCGCCTTTCCGGCCGGCGGCGTAGAGGACCATGTCGGAGCGCAGCTGGCGGCCGTCCGCGAGGAAGGTGACCGGCCAGCCGTCGGCCCCGCGTTCGATCCGCTCGACCGCGCAGCCGAGACGGATGGTCATGCCGCGGTCGCGCAGGGTGTGGACGAATTCGGCGATGATCTCGCGGTCGACGAAATCGAGGAAGGTGTCGCGTGGTTCGACGAGGGTGACCGGCACGTCGAGCGCGGAGAAGATCGTGGCATACTCGATGCCGATGACGCCCGCGCCGATCACGACCAGGCTGCGGGGAACGCGCGGGGCCTGGATGATGGCGTCGCTGTCGAGCACGTGATCGTCGTCGAAGGGGATAGCCTCGGGGTGGAACGGCTCGGTGCCGACCGCGATCAGGATCTTGTCGGCGCAGACCGGCATTTCGCTGCCGTCGGCCTGGAGCACGGTGAGGTTGTGGGCATCGGTGAAGCGGGCCATGCCGGCGAGGGTGCGCACGTTGTTGCGCTGGAACTGGTGCTCCAGCACGTCGACCTCGTGCTCCAGTGTCTTGCCGAGACGCATGCCGAGGTCTTCGCCGCAGATGACTTGCTTTACCCGGTAGGAGCTGCCGTAGAACCCGCGTTCGCGCCAGCCGGAGAGGTTGAGGGCGGTCTCGCGCAGGGTCTTGCTGGGGATGGTCCCGGTGTGCACGGAGACTCCGCCAACCCGGCGGCGGCCCTCGATGACGAGGACCGAGCGGCCAAGCTTGGCTGCCTGGACGGCGGCGCGGCGG
>JGI24751J29686_10000395_pt1 | contig 14494 bp, 8 predicted proteins | sample KBSSwiS6_FD_29686 | JGI IMG/M metagenome (IMG submission 29686)
CGAGGGGAGGCCAAGATTTATTACTAATATTGAATCTGCCTCCAACGGAATTCTTATGGCGTACTGGAGCGGAAAGAAAACTGCAGAAGCAATCGCCGATGTGTTGTTTGGTGACTATAATCCCGATGGTCGTCTTCCTTTCAGTTATCCAAAAAGCATGGGCGAATTCGTGATGTACGATCGCAAACCAACGGAAGAAGTAAGAGAAGTATTCAATGATAATGCTGGCAGTGGTTATGATCCGTTGTACCCGTTTGGCTGGGGGCTTAGTTATACAAGTTTTGAGTACAGCAATCTCCAACTAAGTGCGAACACATTAAGCGGCGATGCAAAGTTGAATATTAATATCACAATAAAAAATACAGGTGGCCGTGCTGGTAAACATACCGTTGAGTTGTATACGAGAGATCTATACGCCAGCATTACGCCATGTATGAAAAGGCTGAGGGCATTTCAGAAAATAAGTTTGAATCCCGGTGAGTCAAAGACGGTAACCTTTACCATTGATAAAAACGACCTGGCATTTGTCAATGCACAGTTAAAAACAGTTACTGAACCTGGCGAGTTTGAAGTGATGATTGGCGATAAAAATGCAAAGTTTACTTATCAATAAGTATTTTGTTCTGCCAGTCTCATTACACGAAGTAATACAGGTGTTACTTCATTTAATTCTCAAAAGCCGGTCGATCTAAAAGTATAAAAATGAAAACCCGTTATCAATTTATTATTACAGTCTCTATTCTGTTCTTTCTCTCCAAATATGATTATGCACAAAAAGCTTCTTTATTGATAGATGCAAACGCAACGAAAGAGACAAAAGCATTATATAAAAATCTTAAACAATTATCTGAGAAGCATATTCTATTTGGCCATCAACATGCAACAGAATATGGACATGGTTGGTCGGGCGACGAAGGAAGATCGGACGTAAAATCAGTTACAGGCTCTCATCCTGCAGTGATAGGTGTTGACTTCAGCGGCCTAAGCGGAAGACCCGATGGTGAGATTGAGCAAACCAAAAAACAACTGCAAAAAACAATTGCAGATACATATGACCGGGGTGGCGTTATAACTGTATCCTGGCATTTTATTAATCCTGTTTATCGTGGTGGGTTTTATTGGGTGGATAGTTTATCACAACCAACGGTAAGGTTATTATTGCCTGGTGCAGAATATCATTCCAGGTATAAGCAAATTTTGAAAACTATTGGTGAGTTTTCAAAGTCAGTGAAAGGTGCTGACGGAAAAACCGTACCGATGATCTTTCGTCCGTATCATGAATTTGACGGCGATTGGTTTTGGTGGGGAAGGGCTCATTGTACCATTGATGAGTTTAAATCTTTATGGAGATTCACTGTGAGTTATCTGAGAGATTCAATAGGCGTTCACAACTTCATCTATGCTTTCTCTCCCGATAACAAGTTTATTACCGAAGAAGAATATTTAGAACGTTATCCCGGTAATGATTTTGTAGATATGGTAGGTGTAGATAATTATGGTGATTTTGGACGATATGGGCAATATCACCTTGATGAAGGGTTTCTGAAACTGAAGATCATTAATGATTTTGCAATTAAAGTGAAAAAGCTGGCTGCGTTTACTGAAACCGGATTAGAATCGATTCCTGATACAGTTTGGTGGACACAAAAACTATTAAAAACCATTACAAGAGAAAAACTCCAGTTATGTTATGTTTTGGTTTGGCGCAATGACAGCAAAAGCCCAACTCATTATTATGCGCCTTTCCCGGGTCATATTTCGGAAAAAGATTTTATCCGTTTTTATAATGATCCTTACACATTATTTGAAACAGATCTAAAAAGAATTTATAAATGAGACGCAGGCTTTTCGTTGTTACCTACTTTTTTATTTTGGTAAATGCAAATGCCCAGCCGGTTAAACAACATGGTCGATTAAAAGTGACCGGAACGCAATTAACAGATATTCACGATAGCGCTGTTGTATTGCATGGTATGAGCTTTGGCTGGCACAATCTATGGCCACGTTTTTACAATAGCGCTGCTGTACACGAATTGGTGACAAACTGGAAATGTACTGTTATCCGTGCTTCCATGGGCATACAATTAAATGATAGCGGGTATCTCAAAAGCCCGGCCCGGTCGATACAGCTGATGGTAAATGTGATTGATGCATGTATTAAGGAAGGAGTATATGTGATCATTGACTGGCACGATCATAACATCCATCAAAGTGAAGCAAATGAATTTTTTAATTTGATGTCGAAGAAATATGGAGGTTACGCTAATGTGATCTACGAATTGTTCAATGAGCCTGATCATGAGACATGGCCTGAAGTAAAAGCCTACAGCGAAGAAATTATAAAAATCATTCGTGCAAATGATCCCGATAATATCATACTTATTGGCTCGCCACAATGGGACCAGTCCGTTCATTTACCTGCAGCCGATCCTATAAAAGGATATAATAATCTTATGTACACCATGCATTTTTATGCCGGCACACATAAAAAATGGCTGCGTGACAGAACTGACGAAGCGATAAAAAGTGGCTTACCGGTTTTTATTTCAGAATGCGCAGGGATGGAGGCNACAGGTAACGGTCCATTGGATATTAATGAATGGAATTTATTTAAAGATTGGATGGATGAAAAGAAATTAAGCTGGATCGCCTGGTCAGTAAGTGATAAAAATGAGACCTGTTCTGTTTTAAAACCATCCGCATTATCAACTGGTAGCTGGAAAGAAGAAGATATAAAGGAGTGGGGGAAACTGGTTAAAGAATTATTGATTCAATATTAGCTGATCGTTGCTGTGCATACTAACAAAGTCTAAACAAATAAAATAGCAGCTCATTAGCATGGTCTTTGTATTCCCAACAAGGAATAAAAAATTTCTTAATCCTAAAAATCAAAGCTCATGAGTCACGAAAAGTATATTGGATTGATTGATGCATTAAATCGCTGTGCAATTGAATGTAGTCATTGTGCAATGGCTTGCCTGGAAGAAGAAGATGTGAAGATGCTGACACGATGCATAAAACTGGATTTGGATTGCGCCGAGATCTGCCGGTTAACAGCCTCCTTGCTTTCAAGAGGATCTGAACACGGTGAACATTTGCTGCGGGAATGTGCTGAGATCTGCAACGCCTGTGCAGATGAATGCGAAAAACATTCTCACATGGAGCATTGCAGGAAATGCGCAGAGGAATGCAGGCATTGCGCTGAAGAATGCAGTGCGATCGCATAAAACGACGGGATGCTGACCAGCATCCTTTTTATTTTTTATTCATCAAAATTTTATTATGCCAACTGATCAATACCACGAGCCGGTAGAAGAGCTTACACAGAAAACAAGAACATTCGCACGGATGGTCCAATCGATGATCGAAGAAGCAGATGCTATTAACTGGTATGAGCAACGCATATCTGTTGAAAAAGATAAAGAGGCAAAAACGATCATGGAGAAAGCACAGGAAGAAGAATTCATTCATTTTGCAATGGATCTTGAATTCCTGCTGCGAAAAAAAGATAAATGGAGAACTGTTGTGAAAAATATTTTATTCAAACCGGGCGATATTACGGAGAATGCAGAGAAAGCAGAAGATGCAGTTGAAAAGTAATCAGCTGCTTGTCATTAATCGGTTCTTTAAAAACTAAGAATTATTATACACCTTGATCAGCGGCTCTCTTAATACCGCAGCGGCATCTGTACAATAGAAATAAATAACATCAGCAATAGCCTCAGGCTTTACCCATTTTGCAGGATCGGCTTCCGGCATTGCCTTGCGATTTTGCGGCGTATCGATCGTACTCGGTATTACAACAGCGGTAACAACATTTGTTCCTTTGGCTTCATCATTCATCAGTTCTGCTAACCGAAAGATGAGTGATTTGGCTAACCCATAGGCTACCATTCCTTTTCCATTCTTAGCACTCAGACCGGGCTTGGAGCCAATAATAAAGATCCTCCCGCTTTTCTGCTTCATCATTTGTATAAACACAGGTCTTGCTGCATTATACGCAGTTTCAAAATTCAGTTTGTATTGTTTAGCAATATCACTTGTTTTCGTTTCCGCAATCGACCCCATTGCAAAACCACCTACAGTTAACACGGCAGCATCAACAGAACCATATTTTGAGATCACACTTGTAACAAATTGTGCCGAGTCATCTTCATTCATGAGGTCAACAACAACTTTTTCAAAGCTATCCGGGGGGAAATCCATGGGCACGGGGTCATTGGGAATTATTGTTCCGATCACTTTATATCCTTCATCAATAAATTTTTTTACCACTGCCTGTCCCATATTGCCGGATGCGCCGGTTACAATTGCTGTTTTCATGTTATTGGTTTAAGCTGCTGTGTTGATTTAATTTTTTAAGATAACTTCTTTAAAAAACCCTGCTATGTTGGTATGCCTTCCTAAGTGATGCACTTGCTGTACCATTTCAGTTTTCAAAAGTACAATCCATCCAGTATTTTCCACATAAACTTTGGTACTACTACTGGTTTCGGGATGTATTGGCAATGCCGGTTTTTTTTGATGAGCGGCTATTCTAAAAGGAAGGACCAAATTTTTTTTAAAATACCACGAAAGTAGTATTGGCAATTTTTAATGTGCGAAATACTTTCAGTTTATAATCCTGTGTAAAGCCTCTGCCACTACCACCACCACCGTAAGAGTTATCACATAACCAAACAACTGCATTGAGATGATACAAAATGTCATAACTCTACCACTTTGCCTTTTTTCTGACTTATTACAGGCAAGATCGATTCAATCTCCAAAAAAATATTTTCATAGCAGCTTAAGGGTAAATCCAATCGTAAGCTGGATCCATAAAACATTCGCAACAGCATTTCCGTACCTGTGCCTATTACAAAAATTTCGAAGAACCGATCAATGACGATTCATGTACCTGGCAATTCAGGTAGGCTCCCGGTTAATAAATCAATATAAGTAGCACCGCCATCCGATCTCTATAAAATCTATCATTCAGTCTAAGTCCTGTTTGAAAAGCTTCGTTTGTAGAACCCAACTATTTGCCACGCCCAATGACCAACAGACCATTGTATTCTTTATCTGTTAAAGTTTGGCTGATCGCTGCTCTCGTAACAGCCATACTAAACTCTTGTCATCGCGAAGAGGTAGTAATTCCTCTTCGGGTAGATTTCGAGTATGCCGTTCAGGATAGCAATTATAACGTGCCGGTACAAATTAACCTGGCCAATCGAACAGAGGGAGCTCAATTTTATAAATGGACTTTTCTAAACGGAGCCCCTGCTGAAAGCAATTATAAAGATCCGGGCTTTGTATATTTTGATAAACCCGGAACAATAACAATCAAATTGGAGGCCTGGAATGATTTTGAACGTAAAGAAAAATTAATTGAAATTCTTTTAGATTCAGTCCCTAAGGCAAATTTTAAATCCGTTCCACGCATTAATAACATTTCACCGGTTGATTGGGATTTTGAATTCACCGGTGAAGGATGCTCTCAATTCAATTGGACATTCCAGGGCGGTACGCCGGCTACATCGACAGAGAGAAATCCCCGACAGGTACATTATGATATACCCGGTCAGTATCGGGTAAGCCTGAGAAGTATGAATCACAGGGGAAGAGTTGATACTATTTCCAGGGTGATTACAGTTTTACCTGCATTAAATGCATCATTTGATATTGTGCCCTCTTTTGATGATGATGATTATGAAGCGCCGTTGACAGCAACATTGGCAAATCATACGGTGGGAGCGACAATACATAACTGGCAATCTGCCGGCGGTGTATTTTCAAATAGCACTGACTCATTGCCTGCAGTAACGTACAGTTCACCGGGTAATTATACAGTAAGCTACACAGCTTCTAACGGCAAGCAAACACAAACTGTAACCAAAAATATCCAGGTACTTCCCGGTACGGGCTTAAGAAAATTCCAAAACATTAAACTCGGGATCAATACGGCTCATGCTTCAACCGGTAGCTTTTTTTCTACATCACTTCGAAAGGTGATAAAGAAAGATAGCGTGAATAGCAGCAATGGATCAAAGATCGATATCTGTTTTTTTGGATTGAGTGAAAGTTTCAATTTCAATAAGTTCATTTCACCCAATGACGTTCAGAACTGGACATTTACTGCCCTGCCTTCTGCTACAAATACCCTAATCGTAAATGAACAGGAAAGCTGTATGTGTGGTGTAAATCTGAGTGTTGCTGCTTTTGATGCGATCGTTTCCGGAAGTGCTTTTGATGCCATCGCAGTCCCGGTGGTGCCCGGAAATAATGATGATTTTAATAACAGCATCGTACCAAGAGTAATCGTTTTCAAAAATAGCAGTGGAAAAAAAGGTGCGATTAAGATAACACAATTTGTAGCCAATGGTGATGAGAGCTACATCCTATGTGATATAAAAGTTCAAAAAGACTAATGCATCAGGGTATAAAAAATATAATTAGTTTAACTGTATGTTTTGTGTGTATATCTGCTATAAGCTTACATGCACAGCAGGTAGATCTTGAAAATGCGTTGAGCAGTTTCCGGAAAAAATTTGAGCAGGGTAAAAAATTAAAAATATCAGGAGGTATTAATGCAAGCACTACTTATTCGTCAAGCACGGCAGGCGGATTAAGAGATCCTTTTGTTTACCTGGTTAGTGGTAATATGAACTTTAGCTTTCTCTCCATTAATATCCCGGTGAATCTCAGTTTTACGAATGCTGGTTTCTCTTATAGCTATCAATACCCGCGGTTGCCCAACAGGTTAAGTATTCATCCACGGTACAAATCAATCCAGGCGCATATTGGTGACTTCAGCATGAACTTTTCGCCGTACACAATGAGCGGTTTTCAAATCGTAGGAGCAGGAGTCGATTATAAACCAAAAGGAAAATGGCAATACAGTAGTTTTTATGGACGATTCCAAAAAGCAGTTCCTTATATCGAAAACAATGGAAACAACCTGGCCAGCTATAAAAGAACCGGCGCCGGTGTAAAAGTCGCTTTGAATGATATCAAGTTGCAAGCTGCCGTTTCAATGATCCGCATCCAGGATATTAAAAATTCATTGACCATTGCCCCCGATTCAGTTAATATTTTTCCCAAAGCAAACTTTGCAATGTCCGTTGAAAGTCGTTATAAGCTCACCCGTTCATTACAGGTGGAAATAGTAACAGGACTTAGCTTTCTCACAAATGACGTACGGGCAAAGAAGGATAGCATTACAAATCTTGCAAGAGATATTGTAGGTGCATTCACAACTGTAAATGCGACCACTAATATTTACAAGGCGCTAAAAACAAATATGACTTATACCATTGGCAGCTCCAATTTGGGTATAGGTTATGAGCGCATTGATCCGGGTTATCAAACACTCGGGGCTTATTATTTTAATAATGATCTTGAAAACATCACGATCAATTTCGCCCAGCAGTTGTTTAAAAACAAACTGAACCTGAGTATGAGTGTAGGAACTCAAAAAGACGATTTGAAAAATGAAAAAACAGGAAAAAATCGTCGCATGGTGTCAGCCATTAATGCAAGTATAAATGCCAGCAAAAAATTCACATCAAGTGTCAGCTACACCAATTTCCAAACTTTCACGAATATCAAACCACAGTTCCAATATATTAACCAGCTAACACCTTATTCCAATCTTGACACATTAAATTATCGCCAGCTGAGCCAATCAGCAAATATTAATGCAAACTTTATTTTAAGATCAGACAAGGAAAAATCAAAGATCCTTAATGTTAACCTGAGTTTCCAGGATAGTTATGATGAGCAGGGAGGTATTATTTCCAAAGGAAACGCAAGCCAGTTTTATAATCTTTCCCTGAATTATACATCTGTCCGTGTTCCAAAGAATTTTAACCTATCCGGGGGATTGAATGCAACCTACAATACAATCGGTATAAACAATATGATAACGGTCGGACCAACCGTGATGATCGGAAAATTATTTTTAGACAGAAAATTAAGAACCAATTTTTCTGCTTCCTACAACATGACTGTGCAGCAGGAAGAACTGATGCAAAAGATAATAGCGGGTCGGTTCACGGCCGGATATACGTTGCTGAAAAAACATCAGCTCAATTTAAATGGTGTGTACATGTATCGCGTGATAAAGGGTAAGCCAGGAAAAGATTTTTCAACAACATTTAGTTATGCATACTCTTTCTGATATGAAATCATCACAATATAACTACAGCAATAAATACTGATATATGAGAATGACTTTACAAGCACGGGCCGGTTTTTTAATCCTGTTTTCATTTATGTATTTGCAAACATTGCAAGCAGGAAATGATGAAAGGGATAAGAAAAAAACTAAAGCAACCACCGTCAATAAAAGCAGGCGTCTAAACTTCCAGGAGTTTGATGAGAGCTATTATTCTTACCGGAACCAGTCGGCCGACCCGGAGTTAGACAAATTGCGTGCCCAGGCAAAAGTGAGCATCAATGAGGTGGATGAACAAAACAGGTATATCGACTATTTATCGCCTGCTGATCTGAACAGGTTGCCGATCGGTTTAAAAAAACGGGTAGGAAATAGTACTGTAAAGATCGCGGTAACCAGCGCCATATTTACATCGAGATATGCAGAGCTTACTGTTTATGCAAAAGTTGATATACCGCAAAACAATACAACCAATGTCGGGGCAAATGGTACCAATAACAAAACAATTTTTTTTGGCGTAAAAGGTTTAAAACTTTCTAAAGATGGCGGGTTGATCGGTGATGCGAAGCTTGTGTTGATGGGTGACTACGCCATACCAATCAATGGTAATAAAACTGCCCTGGTATTGAAAGGAGGATTTGATATACAAACAGGCCAGGGTTTGGATAAAACCTATATTTCAATCGACTGTAACGGATTTAAAGAATTAGGATTGAATGCAGACGTTGAATTCCCAAGAAGTTTATTGATCCCCACCGATGCACAGGGCAACCAGATTGCCGGATTGGTAAAAGCAAACTTTTCAACGATCGTAAGCAACTGGAATGATATCATTGCTACCATTCATTTACCCAGTTTTGAGATAAAAGGCATAGATGGTGTTGGATTTAAAATAGATGATGCAGCTATCGATCTCAGTGACTATCGTAACAATGCAGACATTGTATTTCCGCAGGGATACCAGCAAAAATATATTGGTAATGATCCCCGGGTTCTGAGTTTATGGAGAGGAGTATACGCAAAAGAATTAAAAGTTATTTTACCCAAGTCATTTGTCAATAAAGATAGTGCTAACAAACGGGTAGCGTTTGGAGTCAATGACCTGGTCATCGATAACAATGGGATCACCGGATCATTTTTTACCGAAAACATCATTCCAATCGATAAAGGTTCTGCTGCCGGCTGGCAGTTTTCAGTGGACAGCTTTCGGATAGCACTTGAGGCAAACCGGCTGCTGCGTGCAGGATTTGGCGGCCGGGTCGGTATCCCGGTAAATCGTACTGATAGCATCAACCAGGTGCCTGAGAGTGAAAAGCGTGATATGATCAAAAGAAAATTCCTTGCTTATTCAGCAGTGATGAGCAGCACAGGTGATTATTTATGCAGGGTGGTTACAAAAGATTCTTTAAGTTTTGATGTTTGGAAAGCAAGCGTATTGCTACTCCCCAACTCATACATACAATTAGAGGGGAATAAAAATGCGTTTAGACCCTCGGCGATGTTGCATGGCCGGATGGATATCGCGTCAAAGACCGGTACGACCGGTACAGAACGTGCCACCAAAATTTTAGATTTTAAAGGAATTGAATTCCAGGGTTTGCATATACAAACACAGGCACCCTATCTCACTGCTCAATACTTTGGATATAACGGTGCTATCAAGATCGGAAAGTTCCCGGTGAGTATAGATAGTATTTCCTTAAAAACATTTTCTCCAACAGAGGTTGGTATTGGCTTCAACCTGAAGGTAACGATGCAGGACTCTGCATTCAGTGGTAAAACAAGATTGTATGTGGTTGGTAAATATGTACAGGAAGAAAGCCTGGTGAAATGGAAATATGACCGGCTCAAAATAGAAGACATAACGATCAATGCACAGATAGGAAAAGTTTCACTCAATGGAACGGTGGTGTTTTTGGACAATGATCCTAAGTACGGTGATGGATTTAAAGGCAATATAAACCTGGGTATAAAATTCAGGCAAAATGATTCATTGGCGGTCGGTGTAACTGCAATATTCGGTAACGCCGGTTATCGCTATTGGTTTGTGGATGGCATACTGCAATTTCCCGGTGATGGAATTCCGGTTGGTCCCGGATTAAATATAAATGGTTTTGGCGGCGGCGCTTATTATCGGATGAAGAAGGGTGATTACACACCCGGTGCCACAGTTACTACCGGGTTTGATTATCTGCCTGACTCGACTGCAGGGTTGGGATTAAGAGCATCGGTATTATTTAATGTCGGTAAAAAAGAATTGGATCATGGGCAGGCATCGCTGGAAGTTGCTTTTAACCGGCATGGAGGAATGCGATACATCGGATTCTATGGTTATGCAAAAATTATGGCGCCTTTAAAGTTAAATGAATTGCCGGGTGGTAATGCAGTAACATTTATGCAGGATCAATTCAAAACAATTGAAGATAAAATAAAAGGTCTCTCTCCTGATTCGCTCAAAGGATTAATGGATACAAAAGTATTAGACCCAACAACGGCGGCTAAATCACTTTACAATGGTTCTATCCCCACATCATTTGATATGGACCTCAGGGCAGTTTTAGGAATAAGCTATGATTTTAATAACAATATATTCCATGCAAATTTTGATCTGTATGTAACCACGCCTGGAAATTTTATTTCCGGAGTTGGTGCAGGTGGAAGAGCAGGCTGGGCAGTTCTTCATATCGATCCTTCCATTTGGTACCTGCATATGGGCACACCTACAGATCCCATTGGTATAAAAATCGGCATTGGACCAATTAGTGTACGCACGAGTTCATACTTCATGCTCGGACATAATCTGCCGGCGTTTCCGCCACTGCCGGTTGCGTTACAAAACCTGATGATACAAAATCATATCCAATATGAATCGAATGTGGGCGTAGGTGAAGCACAAGATATAAAGGATGGAAAAGGTATTGCATTTGGTGCCGGTGTGAGTTTGAATACAGGTGATGTTCGTTTCCTGATATTATATGCAAGCTTCCAGGCAGGGATGGGTTTTGATGTGATGATAAAAGATTATTCTAATATGATTTGCTCGCAAACAAATGAGACGCCCGGTATAAATGGATGGTATGCACAAGGAAGAGTGTATGCCTATCTGCAAGGTGAGTGTGGTGTAAGAGTTAAATTGGGACCGATCAAAAAGAAGATACCGATCATTAAAGGAGCAGCAATAGCTGTATTGGAAGCAAGATTACCAAAGCCATCCTGGTTCGGCGGATTTCTGAATATCAATGTCAGGCTGCTTGGAGGTTTGGTCAAGGTGAATCTAAATCTTAAATTCTCTTTTGGCGATGACTGTACATTAGTTCAGGGCACTAATGGAGAACTTGACTTTGATGAGTTTAAAGTGGTAACCTCTGTAACTCCTGCAAATAATGCACAAAATGTAAGTTTGTTTGCCCGGCCTGTTGTTAACTGTCTTACTCCCCCGGAAGGACCGTTTGAATTACCAGCCGATGAAGAGGGCGCATCACAGGAAACCTACCGTCCGCATGTTTCATCCATCTATTTTACAAAAGGCGGTCAGCAGTTTGGATGTATCTATAAACTGTCTGTCGATAGTACCAAGATCACATTATATCCTGACAGTGCATTTACAGCACAAACCGATTATACACTCAATGTAAAAATTCAATACCAAAAACTTGTATCGGGAACCTGGATCAACCTGACCAATACGGATGGTACTCCCTTGCTTGAAACCACAACGGTAAATTTTAAAACCGGTGATAACCCGCCTAATATTCCTGATGAGAATATCGGGTACATGTATCCGTTCAAGAATCAGCGGTTCTTCTATAAAAATGAAATAAGCCANGGTAAGATCTTCACTACCACCAATCGTAATGACCTGTTCAGTTCATTCAATAGCTGGAAAGCTAAGTTTTATAAAGCAACGGGAAAAGTGTTGATAGCTACCACTGATGTTACTTACAACGGTACCGCCAAGCTGGCCTCTTATACCATTCCACCGGAATTGGAAACAAATACCAATTATATCATGGAGATGTATGGTCTGGGTTATGTAGGTGGTCTTGTAAGCGATACTACCCGGCCAATCATTGAAGTGAATTTTAAAACCAGTAACTATACAACGCTTGCTGCCAAAATCAATGCATTGCAGCAAATGAATCCAACACCTGTTGTAGGAAGAGTTGAAAGTGATGTAATAGATCTGCAGGCAAATGTATCACAGCAATATGAAGGATTTGAACTTGCAGAGCTGGCGCCCACACCACTTACAGGAAACAAGCCGCTTATTGAAGCGATCGCGCAGCTCGACAATGAATACTACTATAATAACAAAATCAAGGACCTGTTGAAGTATCCAACATTCTTCCCTTCTGAGAATATTGTAATTGTCCGCGATACTTCCATCACTGATATCGGGTTGATACCTGTAAAAGCAATATCTATTTCAAGCTATTATTTGAATGCATTAACAAGCGGAACTTACAATACGATCTTGTATGACAGGCTTCCTTATATCTATGACCTCAACAAAGTATTTAATCTCGACTTTATTGAGCTGCGCACCAAGATCATCAACAAGAAATTGAGCAATATGGCTAATGCGCCGCTGAGTTACCCGATGTATGAATGGTACAGGCCCTGTTGGTTGTGTGCAAAGCGTCAGCGAATGACACAGATATGGGTCGATTATTTTAATAGTGAAGCGTATCGTAATTCATTAAGTACCGGTAATATTAACCAGATACCGGTTGAAATGCGTGATATCGTTACCAAGCCTTTTCCATTCATGACAATGGGTGATTATAAAGTTGACTTTGCTATTAAACAGGCTACAAGCTGGAATGGACCTGATAACTTTAATTATACAAGAGGAAACGGCGCTTTATTTACTTATCATAACCCGATCGAGACACAATTCTTTAATGAACTGCAAACAGGAACCTTTACACGCAGCAATAATACCTGTGGCAGTGGTGAAACAGGAGGCAGTGTTACGTATTCGATTCCGGCCGGTACCTATAGTTCTACAGTAAGCCAGGCTGCAGCAAACCAGCTTGCCATAAATGCACTGAATGAACAAGGACAGGCTTATGCCAATCAAAACGGCACCTGCTGCAGCAATGGCAGTTGCTATGTTCCCGGAATCGTTACCATTAATTTGACATCTTATATTTCTGATTGCTATTATAATTCTTTCAGCATAAGCTTTGAAGGAAGCCAGGGTACTTATTATTATAATTTCCCAACAGGTTGGTATGGTGACTATATAAGCATCACTCTTCCGGCAGGTGCCTATAATGTGACGATGACCTCCGATAACTATAACGGCGGTAACCAGTTCACATTAGATAATCCCTGGCAGAGCTGGTATTCCAACTATGCAAACATGTACAATTTCGTGATGTCAGGTGGCGATACATACAATTTTAGTATTTCGGCTTCATGTTCCGGTAATCAATGGTAATAAATAAAAGATATCCAATTGTGATTAAAAAAATAATAAAGAAAACTGAAATGAAAATGAAGCGTGGTTTATCAATTATTGCAGTGATGCTGATCATGATCGGTCATAATAATTCACTGGTGGCACAAAAAACACCTGCGAAAACAAATGCTACAGGAAAAAATCCTAAAACAACAACTACTGTGCATGTAGGGATCCAGGCGATCTATTCTGTAAGAAACAGGCAAATAAAGATCAGGTGGGCGCCTGTAAACGAAGTGAGCTGGCGCATGGCTATGAAATACGGATTTATAATTGAACGCCGCACCATATTGCGTGATAATAATATACTCACCGGGGCCGATCAGATCAGGTCGTTTGTATCCTACCAGGCAATTAAAGATTCGCTTAAATACTGGGAACATATAATTGAGATCAACGATAATGCCGCAGTAATGGCACAGGCACTGTATGGAGAAACTTTTGATGTGGATCTGAATAATGCTGCTAAACCAGGTAAGGTTCCCGGTCCTGGTGCAACCTTGCTAAGTAAGGCTGAAGAAAATAAGCAACGCTTTTTATTTGGTATGTATGCTGCTGACAACGATTATCCTGTTGCTGTCCTGGCAGGGCTTGGCTATACCGACACAGCTACACGTATCAATGAAAAATATTTCTATCGTATTTATAGTGCCGGACCTAAAGCACTGGTTAAAAGTGATACGGCGATGTTGTTCGTGTCACCGCTCGAAGTATCAGAACTGCCGCAAGCGTCAGATATATCTGCAGAGCCTTCAAGCAAATCCATTGTACTTAGCTGGGATATGGGGCGTACTAAATCCTATTACAACGGTTTTATTGTTCAGCGTTCAACAGATGGAGGAACCACTTTTAGAAATTTAACCAATAAA
>JGI24751J29686_10000398_pt1 | contig 14174 bp, 12 predicted proteins | sample KBSSwiS6_FD_29686 | JGI IMG/M metagenome (IMG submission 29686)
ATAATGCGCGGCATGGCGGCGGAACTGGGCGTCCACGGCATTCGCGTCAACATGATCGCGCCGGGCTACATCAAGACTGACCTCGGCTCCGGCGCAGGCGATGACAGCGCAACCGACGCGATGTTCGCCTCGCGCACCCCGGTCGGCCGGGCTGGCCGCGTGGCCGACGTGGAAGGCGCCGCGGCCTACCTCGCCAGCGATGCCGCCAGCTTCCACAGCGGCGACATCCTCAACATCGATGGCGGCTGGCTGGCCAACTACTTCTGATCGGAGAGCAACGATGGTTCCACTATTCAGTCCGTTCCAGCTCGCCTGGGTCACCAACGACCTCGACCGCAGCATGGCCCTGTTCCGCGACGAATACGGCGTGCCCGAATTCATGGTGATGGAATCGCGCTTTCCCGCCGTCGTCCATGGCCAGACCGGCGAGATGGTCCTCGGCATTGCCCTCGCCAACGTCGACGACAAGCAGTTCGAGTTGATCCAGCCGATCGGCGGCGGCGTGGACTTCATCTATCGTGACGTGCTGCCGGCTGACGGATCTTTCGCCAATGTCTTCCACCATGTCTGCATCCGCATCGAAGGCCCGCTGGCAAACTGGGATCGCCATGTGGCGAACCTGCGGCCAAGCCAGCCCATCGTCTACACCGGCGATCCCGGTGACCATGTGCGCTTCATGTACACCGACGACCGTCCAAGCCTCGGGCACTACGTCGAACACGTCTGGTTCAACGCGGAAACGACTGCGCAGATGAAAGCGGCGATCCCCCATCACGTCTCGCCAGCCTGGGCCGCGGCAAACGGCTGATCGACAATCAGCGCGGCAAGCATGGCAGGTGGCCTATGACCTGCGCAGGCAGTTCGGCGTGGACCCGGCGGCGATCCGCGAGCGCTTCAGCTTCTACTACGAGCGCTTCCCGGTGAAGATCGAGGTCACCTGAGGCGAAGGCGGAGCGTCGCTGACCTGGCACTGCTCCGCCGCGCCATTCCGTCCTATTCGGCGGCGGCAGCGCTCTGGCTGGGGTGCCGGTTGCAGCGCCCGTCGCCCACGCGGAACAGCTGCTTCGCGCGCGATCCGCAAATCATGGCGACATCCTCTTCGGGAATGCCCTCGAAGATGCGGTCGATCACCGCCTGCGAGTTGGGATAGGTCGTTTCCGAGTGCGGATAGTCCGACGACCACATGATATTGCGGCCACCCGGCAGGTTGCGGTTGAGGATGCCCACGCGCTCGTCAATGAACGAGCCGTAAATGTTCTGGTCCATGTAGAAGCTGGGCGCTTCCCTGATCGGGCATTTGGTCCAGAACCGTTGCTTCGACCAGGTCGCGTCCATATAGCCCGCAAACCAGGCGAACCAGCCGACCCCGCTCTCGATGGTCGCGAACTTGAGGTCGGGAAAGCGATCGAACACTGCGGTGTAGATCAGCGTGGCGATTGGTTCGGCCATTGCCACCTTCGTCATCGGTAGGTCGATCAGGAACTTCTCCGGATCGGTCCAGCGCGCCGCACGGGCGCCGAGGTGGACCGTCAGAGTAAGACCAAGATCCACCACTGTCTTCCACAGCGGATCGAACTCCGGCTGGCCATAGTGGCGCGGCCCGTCGGGATCGCCGGTCAGGGCGAGGGTCTGCGCGATGGCGCCGTTGAATTTCTCGGTCTTCGACGACGACATCGGAAATGCCGGGATGTTGACGCAGGTAAAACCCAGGGCCGCCGCCTTGCGCATCATGTCGATCGCCTCGTCGACCTCGCGGATCGGCACATAGGCCACGCCGCACAGGCGATCGGGCGCATAGCTGCAGAAATCCGCCAGCCAGCGGTTATAGGCATGGAAGCTCTCGATGAAGAGCTCCTCGTTGGACGTACCGAGCGGCCCTCCGCCGAACAGCACGGCGGCATCCATGCCGTCCTGGTCCATGTCCTCCAGCCGCGCGCCCGGCATCCAGCCGCCCGAGCGGGCATCCGACAGGCGTCCGTTGACCTTGAAGTCCTTACCCGACCGGCCCGCCTGGGCGTTCAGGAGGTTGACCTTCCTGCGGCTGCCTTCAAAGACCACGTAGTCGGCGTCCTCGGCGTGCTCGATTTTCGGCGCCAGGTCCCGCAAGTGCGATGGCAGGTACTCGGCCCAGAACGTCGCGGGGGGATTGACGTGGGCATCGGCGTCGACGATCTGGAAATTACGGGTCATCCTGGCGTTCCTTTCCCGTTAACTGCTCATCCTCGCGTGCTCGGAAGCGGCCGGTCCGGGCGGATCGAGGCCCAGCGCCTCGGCCACCAAGCCAACGGCGCGCGACGTTGACCAGTGGCGCCCGCCGCTGAGAACGCTGCCCAGCTGCGACATGCGAACCGCGGTGCAGGCCATCTTGAAAGCCGCGAAGGCCTCGTACCATTCGAAATCCCGGGCCGACTTGCCGCAAACCTCTTCCCACAGGGCGATGGTTTCCGCCCGCGATCCCATGCCCTCAAGGGGGGGAAGCCCCTGCCCGATGGTCTGCAGGTGGTCGGAAACGGTCCACCAGCCGAGATCGTGCAAGGCGCCGCCCAGCGACGGGTGTTCCCAGTCGACCACCGCGCCAACGTGGAAGGTGTCGTCAATGATCATGTTGCCGAGCCGGGAATCGCCCCAGACGATGCCCTCCGGGCGATGGACTGGCCAGGAGGCCTCCAGCGCGGCCTGGGCCTCGCGCAGGAAGTCCAGCGGCTCACCCTGTGCCTCCACCCAGTCGAGATAGCTGGCCCACCGCGCCCATTCCTGCCCGAACCCCTCGGCCGGGCCTGTCTCGCTCCTGAGGAACGCGGCCTGTCCGGGCGCGAGGGTCTGGATGGCCGCCAGCTGGCGGACGGAGTCTTCCCACAGAACCCGGCGCTGCGCCGGTGAAGCGTCGAACAGCCAGCCCTGCCGGGCATAGGGAGGAATGGTCACGGCCACCCGCCCGGCCACCTTCGCCATCACGAAGAACGGTGCGCCCAGCAGCGACGGATCGGGTTCGTAATAGAGCGGCTCGGGCACCCTGACCCGGCCGACGCCATGCAACAGCTGCAGGAGCTTGAACTGGTCCTCGAAGTGGTCTTCGAGGAACACCTTGTGCGTGGTCGGCTTGATCCGGACAACCATCCCGCGCCGGCAGGCGCTCCCGTCGACGTCGGTCCAGTCCGCGTCGAACAGGATGGTCTCGTGCGAACCGCCGGCGCCGCGCGGGTATTCCAGCCCGGTGACCTGCACCGGCCCCAACACGCCGAGCCGCCCCCGCAGCCACCCCGAAAGTTGATCCGCCAGCAGCGGCAGCTCACGGATCTTCGGCGCGAACAGAACACCGCCTTCATCCTTCGTTGCGTTGCTCTGGTCTTGCAGCAATTCAGGCACCTCCGGGGAAGCGGTTCGCTGCTGGACCTTGCCCGGCCGACGCCTGTAGTGTCCAATATCATTGCAGCCGCGCCTGATCACAATACAAACGCCAGTAATCCACGCGGCCGACCGCTCGCATGAGCGTATCACACGAGTGGCAAATGATATTGGACCCGAACGGGACGAGGCCCGGATAGTCCGCAGGCTGGCAGGGGGCTGATCGCGGCCACCTGGTCTGGGCGCGAGACTGGCGAGAGCACGCTTCGAGAGAGGACGGACATGATCACCTATGCAGACGCGCTCGTCTCGGACGATTCCCGCTTCCGGGATGCCTACGATATCGAGAATGAGGCGCATCATGCCGGCACGATCGTGGTCGAGGATCCCTTTCCCCGCTTTGCGGAACTCCAGCGCCAGGCGCCGGTGCACCGCGGCAAGCTTGGCGAGCTCATGGGCTACGGACCTGACCAGAACTTCCACTTCCACATTCCCGGCCGCGTCACCTACACCGCCTTCTCCTTCGCCGCCTGCAATCGCGCCCTGCTGGAGAACCAGCTCTTTTCCTCGGCCGTCTATGACGAGTTCGAGAGCATGAAGACCCACAACCACTCGATGATCAACCGGGTAGGGGCCGAGCACCGCATGCTGCGCGCGCCGATCCAGCCGATGTTCACGCCCGAGGCCGCGCGGACCTGGTGGTCGGAAAAGGCAATCGAGGACACCGTCAACACCCTGCTTGACCGGATCGCCCCGAAGAAGAGCGCCGATCTCCTCTATGAATTGTGCGCGCGCATGCCGGTGCACATCGTTTCGGTGGGAATGGGCATCTCGCCCGAGGACATCGTCCCCTTCCGCATCGCCGTGATCGCCGGTGGGGGCGCCGGGATGAACCTCACGCCCGAAGAACGGGCGATGCGCCGCGCCGAAGGCCATGAAATCATGACCAAGGTCATCCGTCAGCGCCGCGAGAACCCGTGCGACGACATCATTTCGCGCCTGGTCACTGCCGAGGTGACCGAGCCGGACGGCACCAAGCGAATGTTCACGGATGACGAGATCATCGACAATTGCCGCCTGATCGTGAACGCCGGCGGCGGCACCACCTGGCGCCAGCTCGGCATCACGCTCTACGCGCTGCTGGAGAACCCGGACCAGCTGCAGGCTGTCCGCGACGACCGTTCGCTGATCCCGCAAGCCCTGCTGGAATCCGCCCGGTGGATGGCAAACGACACGTTCTTCCCCCGCCGCGTAACGCAGGACGTGGTGCTGGAAGGCGTCGAGATCCCCGAGGGCGCCATGCTCCTCATGGTTCTCGCCGCAGCCAATCGCGATCCCACCCGCTGGTCCGATCCTGACAGCTTCGACATCTTCCGCGAGCTGAAGCCGACCGTCGCCTTCGGAGGCGGCGCCCACGTCTGCCTGGGGCAGCACGTGTCGCGCCAGGAGATGAAGGTCGCGCTGAACGCGGTGCTGGACCGGTTGCCCAATCTGCGCTGGGATCCGTCCAGGCCCAGGCCGCGCATCTCCGGCAGCATGATGGCCCGGGGGATGACCGCGGTGCCGGTAGTGTTCGACTGACCGACCCCGCGCGCCGATCTCCTCAGTCCGGCGCGGCCGGATCGAGCTGTGCCAGCCGCTTGCCGATCGCATCGGTGGTAAACATATCCGCCAGATGGGTGATCGCCCCATTCAGCCCCGATTTCACGTCATAGCGCTCGGTCAGCTTGCCGGCCGCGATCAGGGACTGGGCATAGGCATCGAATTCGGCCCGGCGCGCGTCGAACTCGCGGTTGCTGAAGCCGACGAGCCTGATCTGGTGCGACATCGCCCGTTTCAGCAGGAGGTCCATCGACGGGCCGCCGGACGAGCCCCCGGCGCCGTCGCGCTCATAATGGCCCATCAGGCCGCAGACTACGATGGTCCCGCCGCGCGCCAGCGCCGGCAGGATCGCCAGCAACAGCTCGCTGCCGACGTTGTCGAAGTAGAAGTCGACCGTGCCCTCGATGCCGCGGATCTGGTCCGCGAAATCGCCGGCGCGGTGATCGATCGCCTGTTCGAAACCCAGTTCATCGACGAGGTATGCGCACTTGGCCGGCCCACCGGCCAAGCCGATGGCCCGTGCCCCGGCCGCCTTGGCCAGTTGCCCCGCAACCCCGCCAACCGCTCCCGAGGCACCGCTGATCAGGATGGTCTTGCCGGCGATGTCCCCCATCAGCTGGAGCCCGCCCCAGGCCGAGTACCCGGACAGCCCGAGCACGCCTAGCGCCTCCTTCTGGTAACGCAGGTCGATTGGCCTCACCGTGTCGGCGCTGACGACCGAAGCGGTGCACCAACCGGTCCGTCCCTCAACCCACGCGCCGACCGGCAGCGCTGGCGCGCGCGAGGCCACGACCCGCGATACGCCACCCCCGGGGAGCATCGCGCCAATTGGCAGCGGCGGAAAGGCCCCGCCAAGTGGCCGCTCCGAGGTGTGGATCGCAAGCAGCGGATCAACCGAGAGCCAGGCCGTCTCCAGCAAGACCTGACCGTCCCCGAGCGGTGGCAGGGTGATCTCCTCGATCCGCAGATCCTCGGGGCGCGGGGTTCCGGCGGGACGGCGGGCAAGCACGACCTGGCGCGCCGTGGCGGGCGCGCCCCTCATGCCTGATCCCTGCGCGGCAGGGCGAGGTAGGCCAGGGTCTTGCTGCTGTCGAGCGCAGGGCTGGTGGGCATTTCCTCGGTGCCCATGCGCCGGCCCATCTCCTTAAGGCTGGTCTGAAGGTCGGGCGTATCGAAGCTGTAAATGCTCAGCCGGTCCCACGGGCCGGCCCCGTCCGGCGCCTTGACCAGTTGCAGGTCGTAGCTCTCCGCCTTGACCAGACCGGGCACCCGCAGCAGGTCGGGGAAGTGCTGGTTGTCGTACCAGTGGCTCATCTCTTGCGTACGCCCTTCGATGGCCGCCGCGAACACCACGAACTTCGCCTGCATATCTCCGCTCCCGACTGGATCGGCCCACCTCGGCCGCCCCGCTTGTGGTCCGATCATAATACCCAGCTGCACAGGCTGGTATATGCCGCCGCGGCGCACTTGCGCAAGTACACGGCGATACCTTAATAGTACTCACTCATACTATTTCGATATCTGTACGAACCTTTAAAGATAAATACAAATCTTGACAGAGAACTCGACCTGAACGACATTCGCGCCACATCGACTGACCAAGATTTGCCAGAGCGCAGCCTTGGCTGGCTTCTCACGCCTCGTGCAATCGCGTTATGCGCAGCGGCCCGGCAGTTCTGTCGCACCGAAGGAGAGGACATTGGCGGGAGACAAACGCAATCGCGCAGGCGTGTTCGTCGATGGAGCCTGGATCGAAGGTTCCGTTCCCCTGCCGGTGCACAACCCCGCCACTGAAGAGGTCATCGGCACCGTCATGGCTGCCGGTCCCGCTGATGTTCCCGCCGCCATCGCCTCGGCCCGAGCCGCATTTGATGACGGCCGCTGGTCAGGCCTGCCCCGGGAGGAGCGGGTCGCCGCCGTGGGCCGGATGCTCGATCATTTCGCCGCCAACCGCGATGCCATTCGCCAGACCATCATGGCAGAGACGGGCTGCCCCATTTCCGGGCCTGTGATGCCGGTCCAGTTCGACCTCGCCATCTCCGGCGCGCGCGACCTTCTGTCCTACTATCTCGAACTGCGCGACATCGAGGAGAACCCCCTCCCCCTGCACGAGCGAGTGAGCGCAACCGGCGCCGTGATGACCAGCCTCAAGCGGTTCGTGCCCGTCGGCGTGGTGGCGGCGATCTCGGCCTACAATTTCCCGTTCTATCTCAACATCTGGAAAGTGGTCCCGGCCCTGATCACCGGCAACACGGTGATCCTGCGGCCCAGCCCGCTCACCCCGCTCTCCGCCCTCCTGTTCGCCGAAGCCGCGCAGGCCGCCGGCCTCCCGCCTGGCGTGCTCAACGTGGTGGCCGATGCCGGACACGAAGGCGGCGTAACCCTCAGCACCCACCCCGCCGTGGACATGGTGACCTTCACCGGTTCGACCGTCGTCGGCCAGGAGGTCGCCCGGCAGGCGGCGACCGGGGTCAAGCGAATCCAGCTCGAGCTCGGCGGCAAGTCGGCCCAGATCTACCTGCCTGACCGGCTCGAGCGTGCGGCCATGGCGGCCCGCAGCGTGGTCCTGTCGCATGCCGGGCAAGGCTGCGCCCTCGGCACCCGCATCCTGGTTCCCTCGGCGGAAAAGGCACGCCTGATGGACCACATGGCGGCGAGCCTGAGCGAAGTGGTGATCGGCGATCCGGCCGATCCGGCGACCGTCATGGGCCCAGTGATCACCGCCGCCCAGCAGGAGCGGTGCGAGCGCTATGTCGCCGCTGCCGTCGATGCAGGCGGCCGCGTGATCACCGGCGGCAGCCGCCCGCGCCATCTCCAGCGCGGGTACTACTTCGAGCCGACCATCCTCGACCTGCCGGACAATTCCAACCCGGCCGCGCAGGACGAGATCTTCGGTCCGGTGGTTGGCGTGATCGGCTACGATTCGATCGACCACGCCGTCGCGATCGCCAATGACAGCATCTACGGCCTGTCTGGCTATGTTTATGGACAGGACGTCAGGCAGGCCATTGCCGTGGCCGAACGGCTGCGCACAGGGACGGTCAACGTCAACGGTTCGATACTGTCGTCCTACGCGTCGTCCGGCGGATTCGGCGCCAGCGGGATCGGGCGTGAGCGCGGGCTGGAAGGCATTCGCGTCTACCAGCAGATCCAGGTCATGAATATCACCAACTGAACCGCCACCGGGAGAGAGACATGCTGCTGCAGGACAAGTCGGTAGTCATCACCGGGGCGGGCTCGGGCGTGGGCCGAGCCGCCTCCCTGATCTTCGCCCGCGAAGGCGCGCGCGTCGTCTGTGCCGACATCAATGAAGACTGGGCGCAGCAGACGGCCGAACTGGTCAGGGAAGCCGGCGGCCGGGCCGTCTCCGTGCTGTGCGACGTGAGCGACCGGTCCGCGGTCGATGCCGCTGTGGACCGCGCCGTTTCCGAATTCGGCCGGCTCGACGTGATGTACAACAATGCCGGCGTGGCCACGACCATCGGCACCAAGCGCGTCACCCTGATCGAGCAGGACGAGGATGACTTCCAGCGCCTCGTCTCGATCAACCTCGGCGGAGTGATCTTCGGCTGCCAGGTGGCGGTGCGCACCTTCATCAGGCAGGGCGGCGGCGGCGTCATCGTCAACACGGCCTCGGTGGCCGGCCTCGTCGGCTGGGGCGGCGTGATGTACGGCGCGACCAAGGGCGGCGTGGTCCAGCTCACCCGCGGGCTGGCCGTCGAAGTCGCCCCCCACGGCATCCGGGTCAACTCGGTCTGCCCCGGAGGCATGTACACCAATTTCGGCCGCACCGGCGGCGAGGGTTTCGGCGAGATCCCCGAGGACAAGCGGCAGGCCCTTGGCAGCTTCCACCCGCTCGGCCGGCCGATCCTGCCCGAGGAATGCGCGAACGCCGCGCTGTTCCTGGCTTCGGATCTCTCCAGCAACGTGACCGGCGTCAACGTGCCGGTCGACGGCGGTTATTGCGCGGCCTGAGCCGGGAAGCGGGGAACAACGGCATGTCTATCGACGGGTTCAACGTTTCTCCGCCCACCACCGAAGGCGTGCTCGATCCGGCCTGGCTCGCGGCCACCGTCTACGGCGACCATCCGGGCGTGGTCGTCGCCGGGGTCGAGGTGCGCGAACTGCTGGTCTCCACCGCCACCAAGCTGCGCGTCGGCCTCACCCTCGAAGGCGCCGGACACGAAGTCCCGCGCGACATCTGCATCAAGGCCATGGTCGACGAAGTGGGCCTGCGCTACGGCGGCAGCAGCGCCGCAGCAAGCGAAGCGCGCTTCTACAGACACCTCGCCGAGCCGCTAGGCAAGGCCGGCCTGATGACGCCTCCCTGCCTGTTCTCGGCGGTCGACCCGCAATCCAACCGCGGCATCATCGTCATGCGCGACCTGGTCGTCGAAGGTGGACGGTTCCTCTCCGCGATGAGCCCCTACTCGCCGGACGAGGCGCGGGCGAGCCTCGCGCAGTTGGCCTGCCTCCATGCCGCAAGCTGGGAGCAGCCGGCCAAGGACCAGCCGTGGGTGCGCCGCGCGGTCGACGACATCGCGCAGACCTCGATCATCCCGCTCGACCTGCTGCAGGAGCTGATGGACGGGCCACGCGGCGATCTGCTCCCCCCTGCCGCGCGCGATGCACAGCGCTTGCACCGCGGTCTCGGCCGCCTTGCAGAGCGGTTCCGCGCGCGCGAGAGCTGCCTGGTCCATGGCGACGCCCATGCCGGCAACATCTACGTTTTGAATGGCCGCACCGGCCTGATTGACTGGCAGCTGCTGCAATTCGGCAACTGGGCGCTTGATGTTGCCTATCACCTCACGGCGGCTCTCCTGCCGGAAGACCGGCGGGCCCAGGAACGCGCCCTGCTTGGCGAATACCTCGGCGCCCTCGCCCAGGCCGGCGGTCCATCCTTGAAGGTTGATGAGGTCTGGGACGATTACCGGGCCGCCATGCTCTATGGCCACTATCTCTGGGCGATCACCCGCCGCGTGGCACCAGACATAACGCTGGAGTTCAACCGCCGGCTGAGCATGGCGGTGGTCGAACACGACAGTTACGCGTTGCTGGGCATCTGAGTAGGGCCAACAGGTCCGTCAAAAGATGATCCCAGCCACCTTGAGGCCGATGATCTCGTCCTCATTGTAGCCGAGCTCGCCGAGCACCTCGTCGTTGTGCTCGCCGGGAGCCGGCGCGGGGCGGGCGGCGAAGGGCTGCTGGTCGAACCGCATCGGCGTGCTCACCACGTTGAGCACCATGCCCCCGCCGTAATCGACCGGTTGCAGGAAATGGTTCGCCAGAACCTGCGGATCGTGTTGCAGTTCGCCTGGCTTCTTCACCACGTCCCACTGCCCGTCCTGCGTCGCAAGGATGTCCATCCATTCGGCCAGCGGGCGCTTGGCGAAGATCTCGTCGAGTATGGCGACGCATTCCGAAAGGTTCTTGCGGATCGCCTCCTCCGCCAGGAACCGGGGGTCGTCCGCCAGTTCCGGGTGGCCGATCGCCCGGCAGAAGCCCGGCCAGTAATGCTCGCGCTGCATCATGCACAGCGCCACGAAGCGATCGTCGGAGGTCTTGTAGCAATTGACGAGCGGATTGGGCATTCCCGTCCGCTGGCGCTTGGGGAGTTCGTCGACGCCGGTGAAGATCGCCTGGGTTATGTGGCCCTGCATGGTCCACATGCTCGCTCCGAGCAGGGAGACGTCCACCACCGCGCCTTCGCCGGTCTTCGCCTTGCGGTAGAGGGCCGCTGCAATCGCGCCGGCCAACATCGAGCCGCTGGTGGTGTCGCCGTAGGCGGCCGAGGGCATCATCTGGGGATAGGGCTGGTCCGCCGGAGTGACGGCCTGCGCAACGCCGCCCCGCGACCAGTAGGTGATCTGGTCATAACCGCCCTTGTCCCTATCGGGACCGGCCAGCCCCGTGCCGCTGCCGACGGCGTAGATGATATGGGGATGACGTTCTCGGATCTGGTCGATGTCGACCCCCATCTTGCGGCGGGAAGATGGCAGGATGTTGGTCAGGAACACATCGGCATCCTCCAGCAGCCGGTCGAGCACGGGAAGCGATCCGGCGAGCTTGAGGTCCATGGTGATGCTGCGCTTGCCGCGGTTGTAGCTTTCGAACGAGAGGTTGAACGGGGCGTCGTCGGGCCGCATGCCATGGGTGGTAAGGGCGCGGATCGGATCGCCCGCCGGCGGCTCGATCTTGATTACACTGGCTCCCATGTCGGACAGTATTCCACCGGCTGAGGGCACGAAGGCCCACATGGCGAGCTCCACGATCTTGACGCCTTCCAGTGGCTTGCTCACATCCGACTCCCCGATGTTCTTCCTGCGGCCCATTTAGCCCGCACTGTCCCTGGATAGCTAGGGCCGGCGCGCCGGACCTGTCCTACATCAACCATGCGTGCTCGTCCTGCGATCATGCTGCCGCCACTCCCGGCTTGGCGGTTCCTTCCCCCGTTCCGGCCTTGCGCGGTGTGGCAGGTTCGGACGCAAGTTCGTTCGCGAGGGCCGCCAGAAGCTGCGGGCGTCCCTTGGCCGGCGCTCCGGTCAGCCAGGCGATCCAGAAGTCGGTGGTCAGGTCGGGGGGCAACCCTTCCACGTGGCGGAAGGTCACGCCCGGATAGCCGCGTGCGGCATGGGCCTCGCTCGTCAGCGCTACCCCGATCCCGGCGCCAACCAGGTCAAGGGCCGTGCCTGCGCGCGTGAACTCCTGGACGCGGTTGAGCGCGAAGCCGAGCGACTGGGCGCGGGCGTCGAGAAACGCGTAAACCGCCGAGGCGTATTCCGCCGGGGTCGCAATGATCGGAATGCCTTCCAGGTCGGCGATGTCGATCACCGGCTTGCCGGCGAGGTCCATGGTCGCCGGGACGGCGAGCATCGGGTGATATCGAGCAACGATGCGGCAGCTCATCTGCGGGTCGCTCGTGAACTGCGACGAGATGAAGGCCAGGTCCAACCGCCCGTCCAGCAATTGCGCGCACTGCTCGGCGGTGGACATCTGCTGGAGTTCGAACTCGATTCCCGGGGTGAGTTGGCGGGCCTCAGCCAGGGCGCGGGGCAAGATGTCCACCACTGCGGTGCTGACATAGCCGATGCGCAACTTGTCGTTCACGCCAGCGTTGGCCTTTTCCGCCATCCGCACGGCCCGGTCCAGCCGCGCCAGCGCCGGCCTCACGTCGACGAGGAAGGCCTCACCGGCGGCGGTCAGCTTCACGCTGCGCCGGGTGCGGTCGAACAGCCTGAAGCCGAGCGACGCTTCCAGCCGCATCAGCGACTGGCTGAGCGGCGGCTGCTCCATGTTCAGCCGCTTGGCGGCGCGGCCGAAGTGCCGCTCGTCGGCGACGGCAAGGAAATGGCGCAGATGACGCAGGTTCATCGGACTGACCTGGCGCCACGCCACCCTTGTGTGGGTTGCACAATCATCGCCCAACCTCTCGCTGGTCCGCTCTGCTGGCCGACCTTGATCTGCGCCACCGGAAATCCGGACGGCACAGATCAAGGACGTAAACCACTGTTCGACGAATTCCAATATGAATGGAGGGTCCACTGATATCATATGGCGAATAGTTTGGAGGGGCGGCACGGCGGGAGGCTCAGGTTGGCCGCGCGGCACCTCGACCTTTGGCGCGGATGCTTATGCACCGGCACCGCTCTCGATCAATGCAAGTGGGCGTGAAAGACCGATAATGATGCCGAAGCGCTGGACGTGCCAACCGGTCCCGGCCATCGTGCGCCGGCTTTTCGTCTGAAAGAGTCGGCGGAGGCTTCGGCCTCCCCGCACCGGGCAAAGATCCGGCAACGAAATGCAGCGCCGCCTCCGGGTCACCTCCAGAGCAGCGGTACGGTGAAGATGCGAGCAACCGCCACGCGGTCGACGGCAAGGAAAGGCAGCTGGATGAGTGACGGAGATTTTTCGGCCGCCGAGATCGCCCGCCGGTACACGGGCCCGCTCGCCACCCCGATGCAGATCAGGGCCGAACAGCAGGCCCATGCCGCACTTGCCGACCCGCGGATCAGGGCCCTGCGCCCGCGGCTCGAACAGATCGCGCGCAGCCGCCCTGCCGCCGCCCTGCGCGACGGCGACGCCCAGATCGGGCGAACGATCGATCTCTACAGCGTGGCCTTGGCGATGCGGGTGTGGAGCGCGGACTACACCTGCCCCTGCATCATCTGGCGGGTCGACAACACGCCCCATGCCTGGTTCGGCCACGTCCACCCCGCGATGGGCACCGCGGGCGACAATCCCGACCATCTCTACCGCGGGTGCTTCCTGGATGGCGAGGCAACCTACCGGCTCAGCGGCCGCCTGCCCCCTCCGGAAAGGCGCTCGATCCAGGTCAGCTTCGAGATATTCCGCGGCGGTCCCGGAAGGTCCCCCATCGCCGCGCAAACGGCGGCCACACCCGACATGGGCAACCAGGTCGCATTCCTCGACGCCGCCAACATCGACTCCGATCCGGATGGCAGCTTCGACCTGGTGATCGGCCCGGCGGCTCCCCCCGGCACGCGCAACTTCATGAAGACCGTTCCAGGCCCGATGACCCTCGCTTTCCGTGACGTGCAGTCGGACTGGGCGCAGGAGCCCACTGCCGGCGAGATCACCCGGATCGACGGCGTGCCGCCCGGGCCCGAGCGCGGCCACGACCAGTTCGTTGAACAGATGCTCGAGGAACTCCCCGGCTACGTCGAGACCTGGAGCGATTTCAACACCCGTTGGCTGGGCGGCCTCACCGAAAACGCCATCGTCGGCCCGGCACCGCGCGATGGCGGCTGGGGCTATCTCGCCGCGGGCCGGTTCAACCTCGATGACGATGAAGCGCTGGTCGTCACCATCACCGACGGCGGCGCGCCCTACATCGGCATGCAGGTCACCAATCACTGGATGATGATGCCGCGCGACACCTGCGGCGGCACGCTGAGCCTCAACACGGCCCAGGTCGCCCGCAACGGCGATGGCAGCGTCACCTACGTCCTCGCAGTGAAGGATCCCGGCGTCGCCAACTGGATCGACACGGGCGGCCTGCATGGCGGGGCCTTCCTCGTCCGATGGCAGGCCGTTCCGCCCGGAGCCGATGCGTCGCGGCTCCTCCGCAGCTTCGCGCAGGTCAAGCTTGGGGAGGTTGACGCCCTGGTCGACCCGGCCGTGCCGCGTCTCGATGCCGACGCTCGCCGCCGGCAGATCGCCCAGCGGCGGCGCGATTACTACCTGCGGCTCGGCAAGCCACTCTGAGG
>JGI24751J29686_10000402_pt1 | contig 13951 bp, 14 predicted proteins | sample KBSSwiS6_FD_29686 | JGI IMG/M metagenome (IMG submission 29686)
CCCCCTCCGTCACCCGCCTGCGGCGTCTGCCACCTCCCCGCAAGCGGGGAGGAATTGAAGGAGCGCGCGATGCCCCACCCTGCCCTCGCCTACAAGGTGCTGACTTCCGAGCAGATGGCGGCCTTCGCACGCGACGGCGTGTTCGCCGGGGCGCCGGTCGACGTGGCGGACGGGTTCATCCACCTTTCGACGGCGGAGCAGCTGACCGCGACGGTGGACAAGCACTTCGCTGGGCAGGAGGGATTGTGGGTGCTGGAGGTTGACCTCGCCGCGCTGGGCGCGGTCGTGAAGTGGGAGCCTTCGCGCGGCGGGGCGCTGTTCCCGCATGCTTATGCGATGTTGCCGCTGGGCGCGGTGGTCGCGCGGGGCCTGCTTGAGCGGGACGGCGAAGGGGCGGTGCGGCTGCCGGGTTGAGCGGCGGCGGCTTGCGCCCTAGGCCAGTCGCTCGCGAAACCACTGCGCCACTTCGGTCTCGCCGAGTTCGCCGGCGGCGAGGCGCTGGACCATCACGGTCGCCTCCGCCTTGTCGAAAGTCAGGCCGATCCCGTTCAGCCGCAGGAACAGTCGTTCGCCGACCCAGGTGCTGCGCTTGTTGCCATCGACGAAGGGATGGTTCTTCGCCAGACCGAAGGCCAGGGCGGCGGCCAGTTCCGCCGCGTCCGGCTCACCGTAGAGCGACAGGTTGACCGGACGCGCGAGAGCGGATTCCTGGGCGTTCTCGTCGCGCAGGCCGATAGCGCCACCGTGCTCGGCGATCTGCCGTTCGTGAACCGCCTCGATGACCTGGCGGCTCACCCATTTCCACTGGGTCATTTCGCCAGGACGCGCAGGATATCGCGATCCTCGTGCATGATCTCTTCGGCCAGCGCCATGGCTTCGGCAAACTCCGGATCGTACTTGCCGATCACGAATTCGCCGTTGGCCTTCTCCACGAAGTGCAGTTCATCGCCTTGCGAGACCCGCAGGCGCGTGAGCACGTCGCGCGGGATTACGACGCCGGTCGAGTTGCCGACCTTGATGAACTTGGCCTTGGTGTTCATACGGATGTTATAACAAGCGTACGTCGTTTTCGCAAAAGCGTCGCCTGCCCACCCCCGGCCCCTCCCGCCTGAGGGAGGGGAGAGCGTCAGCGCAAGGAAGCGTAGTAGGTTTCCAGCGACCCTGCCCCCAGTTCCCCCCGCCCGATCAGCTCGCCGAGCACATGGGCGCACAGGTCCACGCTGCCCAGCGCGAAGTGGGCGATGACGGCCATCTTCGAGAGCTGGCCGGTGGCGATCCTCGCCAGTGCCAGCGGGTCGCGGACATAGACGATGTCGGATTCCAGCAGCTGGTTGCCGGGCTTGCGGAAATCGCCGTCGAACACGGTCGACGCGATCGACCAGCGTTTCACGTCGAGGAAGCAGTGCGGGACGAAACCCTGCGCGCGCATCCATGTGTCCACTTCGCCGAAGCTTGGCTGGCCTTCGTAGAGGCATATCCACGAGACCTCGAGCTGGACGAACAGGCACTGGGCCAGCTTGCCCGCGCCGTTCTGCAGAACAGTCAGCTCCGCGCCCTGGATGTCGAGCTTGAGCAGGTCGATCGGCGGCAGGCGGGCGACGTCGTCCATGCGGATCGTCGAGACCGGCTCGCGGGCATGGACCGTTCCGAAGTCGCTGAAGCCGTTGAAGAAGCGCAGGGCGTCAGCGCGGGGTTCGAGGAGCGAGGTCATGCCCGTGGCGGCGCCGGCGACGCGCAGGATCTGGTTTGTCCCGTCGAACAGGAATTCATTGTAAATCGTCGCACGGTCGCCATAGGCGGCTTCGATGCTGGCGATCTGGCGCGGATCGCCCTCGAAGGCGTTGAGCCGCGCCAGCCCGCGGTCGAGCAGGACCTTGTAGATCGGCTCCTCGTTGATCACCGAGGCGCCGACATCCATCGCCTCGACCGGCTCGTCGAGGTCGAGGAAACCGAAAATACCCTTCATCGCGCGGCATCACCCCCTGTTGCGGGGGGCACATTGCGGACTGACAACCGATTGCGCCAGTCCGTTTTGCCCCTCAGTCGGGCGTCGCCTCCACATCGACGAAATTCATCTCGCTCGCCGGCAGGTCGCCGTCCTTGAGCTCGGCTTTCAGTTCGGCCTCGCGGACTTCCATCCGGGCCAGCATGGCGACGAGGTCGACCCCGGCCTTGCGCGCCATTTCGAACACGCCCTTGGCCTTGTCTTCCTCTTCCTTGTGGTGGTGCTTCATCTGCTCACCCAGAACCTGGAGCTTGGCGGCGAGCTTGTCCTGCCCGGGATCGGCGAGGACATCGTTGATCAGGAGCTTGCCGGCATCGTGCTCGACCAGGCCTTCGTCGAGCTTGTCCTCCTTGGCCTCGCGGCGCCCACGCAGGGCCGGGTAGAATAGCTCCTCCTCAAGCGCCATGTGGATCTTGACGAGGTTGCAGACGTGGACGCCGATGCGGCGAGTTACATCCTCGCCGGCATTCTTGAGTTGGTCGAACAGGGCCTCGACGCGGTCATGATCGGCTTCGAGCTTGGCGACGGCGTCGGCGTAGGCGTGGGACATGGAGGGCATGGGGCGCAGCTTTCCGGTTGAAGGGACGTTGCGAGACCAACCGGGCGCGTCACGCGCCGTTCCCGCGCCTGCCCCCACGGGCAGCGGCTTTGCAACAGGCGGTCCCGGGTCTAAACGCCCGCCCCATGCCTCACGACAGAATGCCTCACGACATCCACATCATCGGCGGCGGGCTCGCCGGCAGCGAAGCCGCCTGGCAACTGGCCCGGCGCGGTCACCGCGTGCGCCTTTCGGAAATGCGGGGAACGGGAGAACGCAGCCCCGCCCACCAGACCGATCGTCTGGCCGAACTAGTCTGCTCCAACTCGCTGCGCTCCGACGATCACGAGAAGAACGCCGTCGGCCTGCTCCACCACGAGATGCGCCAATGCGGCTCGCTGATCATGGCCGCGGCGGAGAAAGCGCGCGTTCCTGCCGGGTCGGCACTGGCGGTGGACCGCGAGGCGTTCTCCGGCGAGATCGAGCGGGCGCTCACCGCCCTGCCCAGCCTTGAACTGGTGCGCGAGCGGGTCGACGCCCTGCCCGCCTCCGGCCTCACCATCGTCGCCACCGGGCCGCTGACGGCCGAGGCGCTGGCGCAATCGATCGGGGCGGCCACGGGCGCGGAAAGCCTCGCCTTCTTCGACGCGATCGCGCCGATCGTCTACCGCGAGTCCATCAACATGGACGTGGCCTGGATGGCCAGCCGCTGGGACAAGGGCGCCGAAGCCTCGATCGCGCTGGGCGGTGACGGGCGCGACTACATCAACTGCCCGATGACGCGCGACCAGTACCTCGCCTTCCGCGAGGAGATCCTTGCCGGCGAGAAGGGCGAGTTCAAGGAATGGGAGGCCAGCACCCCCTATTTCGACGGCTGCATGCCGATCGAGGTCATGGCCGAGCGGGGGGTGGATACCCTGCGATTCGGGCCGATGAAGCCGGTGGGGCTCGATAACCCTCACTGGGCCACGCCCGAGCATCCCAAGGGACGCTGGCCCCATGCCGTGGTCCAGCTGCGGCAGGACAACGTGCTCGGCACGATCTGGAACATGGTCGGGTTCCAGACCAAACTCAAACATGGCGAGCAGCAGCGCATCTTCCGGACGATCCCGGGGCTGGAGAACGCCGAGTTCGCCCGGTTCGGCGGGCTGCACCGCAACACCTTCCTCAATTCGCCCACCCTGCTTGACCGGCAGCTGCGGCTGAAGCGCGCGCCGCACGTGCGCTTTGCCGGGCAGATCACTGGCTGCGAGGGGTATGTGGAGAGCGCCGCGGTGGGCCTCCTGGCCGGAATCATGGCCGCCGCCGAGCTGGGCGGGGCCAGCTGGGCCGAGCCGCCGCGAACCACCGCGCTGGGCGCGCTGCTCGCCCACATCACCGGTGATGCCGAGGCCGAAAGCTACCAGCCGATGAACATCAACTTCGGCCTGTTCCCCCCGCTGACCGAGGTGAAGAAGAAGCAGCGCAAGGAAGCCTACACCGGGCGCGCCAAGGCCGATTTGGCCGGATGGGCCGAATTTGTGCAAAATATTATCAGGGGGTGACAGTAGACTGCAAACTTAATAGTATATCTCCGGTAAGGTTTCGCCGATAATGGCGCGATCTTTGGCTAAACTGGGGGAATCTATGAGGAATTTGCTTTCGATGCACTGTTTGGCATGGCTGTGGCGACTCCGGCAATTGCCAATGACGGCACTTGGACTGGTGTTTATGGTGGAGTTTCAGCAGGTTATAATGTCAGCAAGTCTGATTCGACTGCAACGCTCGGCGGCGCCTGGACCAGCCAACCCGCCGCGCTGCAGACCCTGGTGACCACCAACATGTCGGCCCGGCAGCAAGCCAAGGGCGGCAACGTCGGCGTCGACATTGGTTACCTCTACCAGGCCGGCGGCGTCGTGTTCGGCGTCGAGGCCGAGGCTGCGGCGATTGGCGGCAACGCCATCCGGTCGAGCGCGACGGTCAACTATTCGGCGGCCCAGAACTTCAAGTTCACCAACACCATCGATCCGAAGACCATGATCGCGCTGAAGGCGCGCCTTGGCGGCGTGATCGCCGAAGACACGCTGGTCTATGTCAACGCCGGCTGGGCTTGGGTTTCGGCGAACCACGCCGCCACGGTTACCGCCAGCGAACTGACCGGCCTCGGCCTCCTCGCCAACGGCAGTTACCTGAAGCAGGGCCTGTCCTCGAAGACCCACAACGGCTTCCTCGTGGGCGGCGGCGTCGAGCACAAGATCTCGGACAACTTCTCGATCCGCCTGCAGTACGAATATACCGACCAGGGCGACATCAGCTACGTCACATCCTACCTGCCGAACAGCACGAACGTCACCCCTGCCTACAACGAAACGGTCAGCCAGGACCTGCGACTCCACCTGATCCGCGTCGGCTTCAACTACCGCTACTGAGTTAGAGCAAGGGGATCAGTTCGCCTGATCCCCCTCGCCCCGACCGTCTTCGACGCCATCTTCGACACCGGCTTCGCCACGCGGCGGCGCCGGTGTCTTGTTGATGGCCCGCGCGCGCGCCGCGGGGCTGCATTTGCAGGCGGGCTGCTGGTGCGGCTTGGGCTTGGTGGTGGCGAACTCGGTGCGATCCAGCCGGCCGTCGCCATTGGCATCGGCGGCCTTGAAGCGGTTGGAGCCGCGCACCGCCCATTCCTCGAAGGTCAGCAGGTTGTTGCCGTCGACATCGAGCTTGCGGAAGGCCGCGACGCGGGGGGCGAGCATTTCATTGCGGGTGATCCGGCCATCGCGGTTGCGGTCGAGCCGGTTGAAGCGGCGCTGTTCCTTAGTCGCCTCGCTGGCCTCTGGCAGCGCGGGACCGGCAAGGCCCTGACCATCGGCAGTGGGCAGCGAGAGGTCGCCGGACAGCGCTGAGGCTGGGCCGACCAGCGGCAACTTTCCTGGATCTATTGCCGCGCGCCCCTGCCACCAGAACAGTCCGGCAGCGGCCAGGAACAGGGCCCCGAAGGCGCCGACCAAGGTTCGATTCATCGCCGTCCCCCCGTGAAAATACCGAGGACACGGCTAGCCGATAATCGATTGCAGCGCTACTGTCTCAGCGGCCTAGCAGACCTATCCGCACGGCGGTCAGCCAGGCGCCGGGGGTGTAGAGCGCATCGGCGCCACCGTACCGGGCAGCGCGAAGGGTGACGCCGGCGAGCACGGCCAGTGGGCGCATGGCTCGGGGGAGGCTGGCGGGCTGTTCTGGAAGTTCCGGCAGGCCTTCCGCACCGAGGGAAAGCTCGGCCAAGGCCCAGGCCCGTGCGAAGACCGTTACGGCGGCGACCTCCGCACCGCCAAGGCCCAGCTCGGCGGCAAGGGTCGCCATGGCCCGGGCACGGCCCTCGGCGAAGGCGGCCCCATCGACCGGCGGATCGGCCAGCAGTTCTTCCCAGCCATCGACCAGTGCGACCAGTGCGGCAGGATCGCGCCATGCGGCCAGCCCGGCGAGCAGCGGCTCGCCCTTGGGCCAGGCCGCCTTGTCGCCCGACAGACGATCGCGCCACCAGGCCAGCTTGAGCTGGGCCAGCATCGGCTCGCGCGCCGCGCGGACCACGCCGGCAAGGCGGGCGTCCAGCGCCAGCAGGGTCAGCCAGCGGCCCCGCGTGCCCGCCGGCGCATAGGCCAGCGCCAGCCGGGCAAGCGGGCTCAGGCTCTCGGCGAAGTCCTGCGCCTCAGCGATTGCAGACCTGCCGGACGGCCGCGACGATCTTCCCCTTATCGATCAGCGCCGCCTTCTCGAGGTTGGCCGCATAGGGCAGCGGCACGTCTTCGTCGCAGACGCGCAGGACCGGAGCGTCGAGATCGTCGAAACCTTCGGTCATGCAGATCGTGATGATTTCCGAGGCGATCGAGCAAACCGGGAAGCCCTCCTCGGCGACGACCATGCGGTTGGTCTTCTTGAGGCTGGCGAGCACGGCGGCCTTGTCGAGCGGGCGCAGGGTACGAAGATCGAGCACTTCGGCCTCGATCCCCTCGCCCGCGAGCATCTCGGCCGCTTCGAGCGCGAGGCCGACGCCGATCGAGTAGGAAACGACGGTCACGTCCGAGCCTTCGCGCACCACCCGCGCCTTGCCAATCGGCAGGACGTGGTCGTCAAGCTCGGGCAGTTCGAACGAGCGGCCATAGACCAGTTCGTTCTCGAGGAAGATCACCGGGTCCTCGCTGCGAATCGCGGCCTTGAGCAGGCCCTTGGCGTCCGACGCATCATAGGGCGCAATCACCACCAGGCCCGGCACCGCGGCATACCACGGCGCGTAATTCTGGCTGTGCTGCGCGCCGACGCGCGCGGCCGCGCCATTGGGCCCGCGGAACACGACCGGGCAGCGCATCTGCCCGCCCGACATGTAATTGGTCTTCGCCGCCGAGTTGATCAGATGGTCGATCGCCTGCATCGCGAAGTTGAAGGTCATGAATTCGACCACCGGACGCAGGCCGCCCATGGCCGCGCCGGTGCCGATCCCGGCAAAGCCGTACTCGGTGATTGGCGTGTCGATCACCCGCTTGGGGCCAAACTCGTCGAGCAGGCCCTGGGTGACCTTGTACGCGCCCTGATACTGGGCGACTTCCTCGCCCATCACGAAGACGCGGCCATCGCGACGCATTTCCTCCGCCATGGCGTCGCGCAGGGCCTCACGCACGGTGACGGTCTTCATGTTGGTCCCGGCGGGCACGGCGGGATCTGCCTTGGGCACGGCACTGGCGGCGAGCTGCTCGGTCCCGCTGGCAGCCTTGGCCGCCTTGGGCGCTTCGGATTCCTCGGCCTTCTGAGCCACGGCCGGCGCTTCCGCCTTGACGGAAGCGGGAGCGGCGTCGGATCCGTCCTCACCCGCGATCTGGGCGATGATCGTGCCGACCTTCACCCCGGCAGTGCCAGCGGGAACGAGGATCTTCGCCAGCGTACCTTCGTCGACCGCCTCGAACTCCATGGTCGCCTTGTCGGTCTCGATCTCGGCGATGATATCGCCCGATCTGATCGCATCACCTTCCTTGACCAGCCACCTGGCCAGCGTGCCTTCCTCCATCGTCGGCGAAAGCGCGGGCATTTTCAGGTCGACAGCCATCAGTAGCGCTCCACCAGGACGTCAGTGTAGAGTTCCGACGGCTCCGGCTCGGGCGAGTTCTCGGCGAAGTCTGCCGCGTCGGAAACCTGGGCGCGGATGCGCTTGTCGATCTCCTTGAGCTTGTCCTCGGCCACGCCGCGGGCGATCAGTTCGGCCTTGGCGCTCTCGATCGGGTCATGCTTCTCGCGCATTTCCTGCACTTCTTCGCGCGTGCGGTACTTGGCCGGATCCGACATCGAGTGGCCGCGATAACGGTAGGTGTGCAGTTCCATCAGCACGGGGCCATTGCCGGCGCGGACATAGTCCACCGCGACATTGGCGGCGGCGCGCACTTCAAGCACGTCCATGCCATTCACGTTCATGCCGGGGATGCGGAAGGCCGTGCCGCGGCGGTGGAAGTGGGTTTCGGCCGAGCTGCGGGTAACCGCCGTGCCCATCGCGTAGCCGTTGTTCTCGACCACGAAGATGATCGGCAGGTTCCACAGGGCAGCCATGTTGAAGGTCTCGTAGACCTGGCCCTGGTTGGCCGCACCGTCACCAAAGTAGGCCATGCATAGCCCGCCGTCCTCGCGGTACTGGTGAGCGAAGGCGAGGCCGGCGCCGAGCGGCACCTGGGCGCCGACGATGCCGTGGCCGCCATAAAATTTGTGCTCGGTGCTGAACATGTGCATCGAGCCACCCTTGCCGTGGCTGATGCCGGCGGCGCGGCCAGTCAGCTCGGCCATGATCACCTTGGGATCTATGCCATAGGCCAGCATGTGGCCATGGTCGCGATAGCCGGTGATGACACTGTCATGCCCTTCCTTGAGCGCCGACTGCAGGCCCACCGCCACGGCTTCCTGGCCGATGTAGAGGTGGCAGAAGCCGCCGATCAGGCCGAGGCCGTAGAGCTGGCCGGCTCGCTCCTCGAAGCGGCGGATGAGCAACATCTGCTCGTAGAAGCGGAGCAGCTCGGCATCGCTTGCGCCGTAGCGGCGGTTCGCCTCGAAACTGTCCTGCAGCGCGTGGAGCGCCGGAAGCGCGTCAGCGGAATCCTGCGCGGGCGCAGGTTTGGCTTCGGCCGGCGCGGCAGCGGACTTGCGCGGCGCGGCGGCCTTTGATGCGGGCTTGGCCAAGTTCAGTATCCCCTGGGGAGGTGGGCTGATGAAGCCGTTCTATAGGGCCAATCTCCACAACTGGGAAACGGCTTCATACGTATTTTGTTATCGGATCGCGCAAGATTCAATCTCAGCCAGCGAGACGGCACGACCAACCGCCGCGGGGGGTCACTTCAGCATCATCACCATCTCGTCAGGGTGAACGACATTGAGATTGCTGCGCAGCAGTTCGCCGGCCAGATCCGGATCGGCGTGACGCGGATCGAGCAAGGCGACGCGGTTCTTCAGTTCGTCACGCTGAGCGGTGAGCTTCTGCACTTGCTTCTGGCGCTGATCCAGCGTGCGCAGGTTTTCGCTCCATGCCAGCAGCCCGCTCGGCCCGGCGATCGACCACCCAGCCATCAGCACCAGCGCGCCGAAGGCCATGGCGCGGCTGACCCGGGATCGGGCAAATCGAGGTTCGGATCGACTACGCTGCATCCGGCGACAGAATCACAAGATTCCAGGCGTGACAAGGCTTTTCATGGCACTTTTGCGACCAGCCCCCGCACCCGGTCCGTTCAGGGCGCTGTCGCCACCAGCTGGTCGCCCCCGAGCACCCGGTAAAGCGTGATCCGGCTGCGCACCGCGTCGAGCCGGGTGGCCACTTCGGAGCGCTGTGCTGCATAGAGGCTGCGCTCGGCATCGAGGTTCTCAAGCGAAGAGGCGACCCCGCCGCGATAGCGCGCGGTGACCAGTCGGGCGGTATCGGCGGCCGCTGCCGTACGACGCTCAACCGCAGCCAGTTCGGCGCCCATCGTGCCTTGGCGGGCCAGCGCATCGGCCACTTCGCGGAATGCAGACTGCACCGTCCTTTCCCACGTGGCGAGCGCGGCGTCGCGCTGGGCCTGGCTGACCTTGACATTCGCACGCGCCCCGCCGCCGGAAAACAGAGCGTAGCTGCCGGTCGCGCCAAGCGTGCTGGTGAGCGCGCCGCCCTGGAACAGGCCCTCGAACGAGGTCGCAGCCAGCCCCAGCAGCGCGGTCAGCGAAATGCGCGGAAACAGTTCCGCCCGGGCAACGCCGACATCGGCATTGGCGGCCATCAGGCGATACGCGGCGGCGACCACGTCGGGCCGGCGCAGCAGGACTTCCGAGGAGGTGCCGGCGGGCACCGCCACTATCGACTGCCCGACGCTGGCGAGATCGTCCGGCAGGAGCGAGGGATCGACCGGCGCGCCGACGAGCAGCTCGATCAGGTTGCGGTCCTGAGCGAGGGCCGTGGTCTGCGCCGCGACATCGGCTTCGGCCGTTGCCAGAACCTGCTCGGCCTGGCCGACATCGCTGCGCGCCGCCACCCCGCCGCGCAGCAGCGCTCGCTGCAGTTCGACCTGGCGGCTCGCGACGGCAGCCGTCTCGCGGGCGACCCGCAACAGTTCGGCATCGGCCGCCCGCTGGGCCCAGGCACTGGCAAGATCGGCGACGAGGCCCAGCCGGACCGTGCGCGCCGCGGCCTCGGTGGCGAGCGCGGCGCCCTGTTCGGAGCGGGTCGCATTGGCAAGGCGGCCGAACAAGTCGAGCTCAAAGGCGCTGACCCCGCCCGAAGCGGACCAGGCCGTCGCCCCGCCCGTTTCCGTGGAGCGGCGGGTCACCCCCGCCCCCACGCCAACTTCCGGCAACGGGCTCGCCCGCTGGACAGCGACGCGCGCCCGCGCCGCCGCGAGGTTCGCGGCGGCGACCCGCAGGTCTCGGTTGTTGGCCAGGGCCTGGCCAACCAGCGTCTGCAGGCGCGGATCGGTAAAGATCTCGCGCCACGAGACCGCCGGCAGGGCCGCCTCGCTCTGGCGCAGATAGGCATCGCCCACTGGCCAGGACTGCGGCACCGGCGGCGTCTCGCGCACATCGGCGGGTGCGAGCGAGCAACCGGAGAGCAGCGCGGCCAGGACCAGCGGTGCGGCGCGGTTCATGCCGCCACCTCCGCCGAGCCGCTGCCGAACCTGCGTTTCAGGGCCTTCAGCCCGTCGCGCACCCCACGCCGGACCAGCACGAAGAACAGCGGGATGTAGAAGATCGCCAGCGCCGTCGCGCTCAGCATGCCTCCAATCACCGAGGTGCCGATCGCCAAGCGGCTGTTGGCCCCTGCCCCCGTCGCTGTCGCCAGCGGCAGGACACCGAAGATGAACGCGAAACTGGTCATGAGGATCGGCCGCAGACGAATTCGCGCAGCTTCAAGCACCGCATCGATCACCCGCGCGCCCTTGCGCTGGGCCTGATCGGCAAATTCGATCATCAGGATCGCGTTTTTGGCGGCAAGACCCATCGTGGTGAGCAGGCCGATCTGGAGGTATATGTCGTTCGAAAGGCCGCGCAGGGTCACTGCCAGGACCGCGCCAATCAGGCCAAGCGGCACAACCAGCACCACCGCGAGCGGGATCGACCAGCTTTCGTAGAGCGCCGCCAGGCACAGGAAGACCACCGCCAGCGACAGGGCATAGAGCAGCGGCGCCCGCCCCGAGCTCAGCCGCTCCTCGTAGGAGCTGCCCGACCAGGCGATACCGGTCCCGGGATACTTGGCCGCGAGATCGGCAATCGCATTCATCGCCTCTCCCGAGCTGACGCCTGGCGCGGCCTGGCCCTGAAGCTCGAAGGCGGGGACGCCGTTGAACCGCGACAGGCTGTTGGGCGCAACCGACCAGCCCAGCTTGCTGAAGGCCGAATAGGGCGCCATCTGCCCGTTGGCGGTGCGCACGTACCACTGGCCCAGCGCCTCGGGACTGGAGCGGAACGGAGCATCGCCCTGGACATAGACCCGCTTGACCCGGCCCTGGTCGACGAAGTCGTTGACGTAGCGGCCACCCCAGGCGGTGGCGAGGGTGGCGTTGACGTCGGCGGGGTTGGCCCCGAAGGCCGTCAACCGCTGCGGATCGACATCGATCCTGAGCGTGGACCTGTCGGGCAGGTCAGTCGTGCGGACCCCCTGCAGGCGCCCGTCCTCGGCAGCGTCGGCGACCAGCTGGTCCCGCTCGGCGACGAAGCTGGGGCGCGACATCCCGGAGGTGTTCAGCAGCTGCATGTTGAACCCGCTACTCGATCCCAGGCCCCGCACCACCGGCGGGGCAAGCACGAAGACCTGAGCGTCGCGCATGCCCCGGAAGGCGGCCGTTGCGCGCTGGGCCACGGCGTCGGCGCGATTATCCTTGCCGGGACGGTCGTCCCAGTTCTTGAGCTTGACGTAGCCCTGCATGGTGTTCTGCCCGCCAGCGCCGGCGCCGGCGCCAACAATGGTGAACACCGCGTGGACCGTCGCCTTTTCGTGCGTGAGGAAATAGTCCTCGATCGCATGGGCAACAGCAGATGTGCGTTCGCTCGTTGCCCCGGCGGGCAGGCGCGCCTGCAATTGCAGGACCCCCTGGTCCTCTGCCGGGAGGAAGCTGCCCGGCAGACGCGCGAAGAGCACGATCAGCAGCGCCACCACCACGAGGTAAATTCCCATATAGCGCCACTTAAGCGCCACGATCCGCTTGATCGCCTCGACGTAGCGGTCGGTGTTGCGCTGGAGGTTCCGGTTGAACCAGGCCTGCCCCGCTGAAACTCGCCCGACGAATCGCGGAAACCGGCGGACGAAGAGCGACGTCTTCACCGAGCCATCTGCCTGAACCGGTCGCAGCAGGGTACTCGTCAGCGCCGGGCTGAGGATCAAGGCCACCAGCACAGACAGGACCATGGCCGCGATCACCGTCAGTGAAAACTGCCGGTAGATCACGCCGGTCGACCCGCCGAAAAACGACATCGGCAGGAATACGGCCGAGAGCACCAGTGCGATCGCCACCATGGCGACCTGAATCTCGCGCATCGACTGGATGGTCGCCTCGCGCGCGGTCATGCCCGGATTCTCGTGCATCAGCCGCTCGACGTTCTCGACCACGACGATGGCGTCGTCGACCAGCAGCCCGATGGCCAGCGCCAGGCCGAACAGGGTCAGCGTATTGATGCTGAAGCCGATGAGGTAGAACACAGCAAAGGTGCCGAGCAGCACAACCGGCACGGCGATGGCGGGTATCAGGGTCGCCCGCCAGCTCTGCAGGAACACGAACATCACCACCACCACCAGGGCGATGGCCTCCAGCAGCGAGACAACCACCTCGTGGACCGAGAGCTTGATGAAGGTGGTCGTGTCGGTAACGAAGTCGACATTAAGGCCGTCAGGAAGGTTGCCGGAAAGCTCGGCGACCTTGGCCTTGACCAGTTCGGCGGTCTTAAGTGCATCGGCCCCGGGGGCGAGCGAGATCGAGATTCCAGCACCCGGATGGCGGTTGTAGCGTGAGATGGCGCCGTAGGATTCGGCGCCCAGTTCAACCCGGGCTACGTCCTTGATCCGCACGGTCGAACCGTCCGGCAAGGTCTTGACTATGATCTGCTCGAACTGCTCGGGCGTCTGCAAGCGCGATTGCGCCGTGACCGTCGCATTGAGCATCTGGCCGGGCGGCGTCGGCATGCCGCCAACCTCGCCCGCAGCCACTTCGGTGTTCTGTGCGGTAATCGCGCTGATCACGTCGCCCGGCATCAGCGCAGCTGCGGCCAGGCGCTGCGGGTTCAGCCAGATGCGCATCGCGTGTTGCGAGCCGAACACATTGACGTCGCCCACGCCCTCGACGCGCGACAGCGGGTCCTGGAAATTGGAGACCAGGTAATCCGAAACGTCGAGGTTGGAGCGCTGGTCGGTCTCGTCATAGAGGGTCAGGACGATCAGCTGGTCGGACGACGACTTGGTGACGCGAACACCCTGCTGCTGGACCTGGGCCGGCAGGCGCGAGACCGCCGATGCGATCGTGTTCTGGACCTGCACCTGGGCCGTATCCGGATCGGTGCCCTTGGCGAAGATCACCGAGATGTTGACCTGACCGCGCGAGGTCGATTGCGAACTGAAGTAGAGCAGCCCGTCGAGCCCTGTGAGCGACTGCTCCAGCACCTGGGTCACGCTGGTTTCCAGTGTCTGGGCCGAGGCGCCAGGGTAGTTCGCGCGGACGTTGACCTGGACCGGCGCGATGTCGGGATATTGAGCCACCGGGAGCGACAGCACGCTGCCGATTCCCGCCATCATCACGACGATGGCGAGGACCCAGGCGAAGATCGGCCGGTCGATGAATATCCGCGACATGCCCCGCCGCTCAGCCGCGACCCGCCGGGCCGCCGCCGCTGCCGCCCTTTGGCGGCGCGATCCGCTGCGGCGCGGATTGCGGCACCGGCTTGACCGCCGTGCCGTT
>JGI24751J29686_10000403_pt1 | contig 13939 bp, 14 predicted proteins | sample KBSSwiS6_FD_29686 | JGI IMG/M metagenome (IMG submission 29686)
CCAGCCGCATCAGTTCATTGGCCGCCTCGGCCTCCGAAGTCGCCATCACACCCCTTCCAGCAGCCGATCCGCCTGGGCCCGCGCCTCGGGCGTCACCTCCACGCCCGACAGCATCCGCGCGATCTCTTCCTGCCGGCCCGCCGCGTCAAGCAGGTGCACGGAGGTTCGCGTCACCGTTCCCTCGCTTGATTTTTCAATCAGATAGTGTCGGTCCCCCCGCGCCGCGACTTGCGGACTGTGGGTCACCGCCAGCAATTGCCCGCCCCCCTCCTTGTTAGGCGCCGCCAGCCGCGCCAACCGCTCACCAATCGCGCTGGCGACCGCTCCCCCGACCCCGCGGTCGATCTCGTCGAAGATCACGGTGGCAGCTCCACCCTCTTCCGCAAGAGCGACCTTCAAGGCCAGGATAAAACGCGACAATTCGCCGCCCGAGGCGATCTTGCCCAAGGCTGCGAAGTCGGCCCCTGGATTGGTTGCAATCAGGAACTCCACGGCATCGAACCCGCCCGGTCCCCAGCGGTCCTCCGGCAGCCGCACCACCGCCGTCCGAAACCGCGCCGCATCCAGCTTCAACGGCGCAAGTTCCTGTATTACGACCATATCCAACCGCTGCGCCGCCTCGAACCGCTGCGCCGAAAGCCCCTCGGCTCGGGCCTGGTATTCCAGCTGAGCTTCGTGCGCGGCACACTCCAGCCCGCCAATCTCCGCCTCGCCGCTCTCGATCGCGTCAAGCTGGCTGCGCATGGCCAGCATCCGATCCGGCAGGTCATCCACCGCGCAGCCATGCTTACGCGCCGCGGCGCGCAGCTCGAACAGGCGAGTCTCGATCCGGTCGAGCGCTTGAGGGTCATGGGCCAGAGCCTCAGCCGCGCGGTTCAGCCGGTCCTCCGCCTCGCTCGCCTCGATCACCGATCGGTCAAGCGAGTCAAGGGCTTCGGCCAGCAAGGGATGCTCCCCCGCGATCCGGTCGAGCCGACGCGCGGCCGAGCGCAAGCTCGCCAGCGCCGAATCCGACCCGGCCCACAAGTGCTGGAGCGCGGCAAGGTCATCCGCCAGTTTCTCGCCCTTCTGCATGGCCGCGCGGGCCTCGGCGAGCTGCTCCTCCTCGCCCACTTCAGGGCTCAGGCCATTCAGTTCCGCCAGATGGGCCAGCAGCAGGTCCTGGTCATCCGAGGCCTGCGCCACCCGCCCCCGTGCGACGGCAAGCCGGTCCTCCGCCTGCCGCCAGGCCTTCCACGCGGCTTCCATTCCGCCGACGTCGGACCGCGCATAGCGGTCGAGCAGGGCCCGATGCCCGCGTGGGTTGACCAGCCCACGATCATCATGTTGCCCATGAAGTTCGACCAGGAAGGGCGCGAGTTCACGCAATAAAGCCGCGCCCACCGGTTGATCGTTGATGAAGGCCTTCGACCCGCCGTCGGCCTTCAGCTGCCGGCGGATCAACAGGGGCTCGCCCGGCTCGACCTCCACCTCCGCCTCGGCCAACGCCTCGGCAATTCCCGGCGGCAGCGCCGCAAACTCGAACGAACCGGTAACGCTGGCCTTGTCCTCCCCGGCGCGCACCAGCCCGGAATCCGCCCGGTTGCCCAGCACCAGCCCCAGCGCATCGAGCAGGATCGACTTGCCCGCCCCGGTCTCACCGGTCAGCACGCCCAGCCCCCGGCCGAACTCGAGGTCGAGCTCCTCGATGAGCACGATGTTGCGGATCGAAAGACGGGTCAGCATCGCTTGGCCCTGGCTGTCCTCGGCGAATGTTCGCGTCACGTTCTAGCGCCGCGCCCACTCAAGGCAACGGGCGCTGCACGAAAAGCCGCCATTTTTCCGGGCAAAAGAAAACCCCCGCCGAAGCGGGGGCTTCTTGACGCCAACAATCGCGAGAGGCTCTCAGAGCCCGGCGATCGCCTGATCGACCAGTCCCTTGTCTGCGGCGGCATCATGCCCCTTGCGGATCAGGGTTCCGGCGGCAACCGCAGCCGCCGCGGCGGCCTTGTTGCGCAGATCCTGAACCGCGGCCAGTTCAGCGGCGGCGATCTTTTCCGAGGCCATCTTCTCGCGCCGGGCGATCAGGTCGGTAGTATCGACCTCGGCCTTGGCGACAATGGCTTCTGCCTCATGCTTGGCGTGAGCCAGCATCTCGGCGACCTCGCGCTCGGCATTGGCGATCTTGTCGGCATATTCCTTGCGCAGGGCTTCCGCCTCCGCACGCAGGGCCTTGGCCTCATCGAGCTGATGCCGAATCTCGGCGATGCCCTTGTCGAGTCCGCCGGTGATCGCCTTGGGGACCTTGAGGAACAAGGCGATCAGGATCAGGACGGCCATGGCGGCGGCCACTAGGAACACGGGGCCCATGCCCATAAGGTTCGGTCCGGCATGTTGCTCGGCCGCGGCGGCGGCATGCTCGGCAGCGGCCGCCATCACGGCAAGCGCGGAAATATCAGCCATTGAGGGCCTCCTTGACGGCCGCGGTGCCCGCGGCCTTGGTGACCTTGAGCCCGGCGAGGCGCGCGGCAATATCTGCCGCAGCCTCGCTGGCGACGGCCTCGATCTCGCCCAGCGCCGCGTTGCGCGCGCCGGCGATGCGGGCATCGGCCTCGGCGACGCGAGCGTCAATTGCGGCGGCAGCTACCGCCAGGCGCTGCTCCGAAGCCTTGGCCGCATCGGCCTTGGCCTTGGCGATCACGCCGTGGGCTTCCTCGCGCTGCTTCAGCGCAGCCGAGGACCACGAGGCCTGCTCGGCATCGGCGGCGGCCCTCGCGACTTCCGCCGCGGCAAGGTCCGCCGCGATCTGCCGGTCACGCGATTCGACCGTCGCCATGATCTTGGGGACCATGCCCCGACCGATGATGAAGAAGACGATCCCGAAGAATATCAGCGACCAGAATATCTGGCTCGCAATGGTTTCGGAAAGCTGCGCGATTTGAGGCATCGTGGTGTCCGGTACATCTGGCCGGCGCGCGAAGATCCGCGAACGCCGAGGATCAGCCGGGCAGCACTGCCGCCCGGCCGGTCAATCTCTCGATTTCGTCAGGCGACGAAGATCAGGATCATCGCGACGACGAACGAGAGGAGGCCGAGAAGTTCGGCGGCGGCGAAGCCGATGAACAGACGGCCCTGCTGGCCGTCGGCAGCGCCAGGATTGCGCAGCGCGGATTCGAGGAACGAACCGAACACGTTACCCACGCCGATGGCGGCCATGCCGGCGCCGATGGCAGCGAGACCAGCACCGATCAGCTTTGCGCTTGCAGGTTCCATTTCAAAACTCCTTTTCGCAGAATTTCTTGTGTGACGAACTTTATGAAGGTTCTTGGCTTAGTGAAGGTTCTCGGCGTCGTTGAGATACAGCGAAGTCAACAGCGCGAAGACGTAGGCCTGGATGCCCGCGACGAGGATCTCGAGGGCGCAGATTGCGATCATCAGGACGAAGCTCGGGATACCGATCACCGTGCCCCAGCCGAGGCCGGCATTGCCGCTGCTGATCACGAAGCTGGAGAGCACTTCGAGAAGAACGTGGCCCGCCATCATCGCAACGAACAGTCGCAACGCGAGGGAGAAGGGGCGCACCAGGAAGGATATGAGCTCGATCACCGGGATCAGCCAGAGCAACCACACCGGCGTGCCATGGGGCACGAACAGCGAGAAGAAGTGCAGGCCGTGGCGCCAGAACCCGACCACCAGCACGATCGCGAACGACATGATCGCGAGCACGCCGGTCACCGAGAAGTGGCTGGTGAAGGTGAACGGGTGGACGCCGACGAGACCGAGCGGCAGCAGGCCGAGCACGTTGGCGAACAGAATGAACATGAACAGCGAGAAGATGTAGGGCACATACTTCTTACCGGCCGGGCCGATGTTGGCGGCAAGCAGGTTGTCGATGAAGCCGGTCATTGATTCGACCGCCATCTGCCAGCGGCCGGGGACCAGCTGCCGCTTCATCCCGCCGCCGACGAACAGCAGCAGGGCGACGACGGTGATCGCCATCCACAGCGCCGAATTGGTGAAGGGAATGTGATAGCCCGCGATCTGCCAGTGATCGGTGCCGAACATCGGCTCGATCGAGAACTGGTGCATCGGGTCGACTTTGCCCTGTTCGGCTGCCACGATTACGCCTCTTGCCTGCCTGTCTTGCGAAACAGCGCCCCTGCCGGCCCCTTTCGGGAAGCTCAGTCGGGGCGCTTGTTCGCGATCCGTATGATGTTCCTGAAGGCGACGATGATCCCGAGGGCCATCACCACCAGCAGACCTCCGTGCTGGGACTTGCCGGTCGTATAGGCGATGACCTGGTCAACTACCCACCCGACGAACGCCCCGCCACCTATCCCGCCGAGCAGTTCGGCGAGAACCCGGTTGCCCATGCGATAGTTCGCATCGGCTTCCGCGCCCGCGCCTGAACGGTTGCGCTCTTCTTCCCGCTCGCGTGCGGCCTTGAGCCGCGCTTCGAGCGCGTCGATCCGCGCATCCTCGCCAGGTTTCCGTTCGGATGGTTCGTCGTTCATGCGTGCATTCCTTGTGAAAACACCGCGCAAACTCCCCCCAACCCGCCGGAGGCCCCGGCCCCTTAGGCGGGCCGTCAAACCAAGTCAACCGCGCCGCGGCCTGTGCAAAAGATGCGGTGCGACACGAAAAAGCCCGCCGCAGCCTGACTGCGGCGGGCCTTTCCCGCGCCGTGCGGCAGGTTGCTCAGGGGCAGCGGGGGTCGCGCTGCGGCGGAGCGGAGGTCCGCGTTGCCCATGAGCCATCCGGAGCCTGATATTTCTCGCCCGGCGCGGTCCGCGCGATGGCGAGGCATCCGGCCGTCAGCGCATACTCCTCAACCGTGGCGTGCTGGGCCTGAGCCTGCTGCGCGTAGACCGCCTTGCGCTTGATGTTGATGTCATCGACCATGGTCTTGAGGGAATGCGTCGGCGCTCCGACCACGGCGAGATAGCCGTCCATCTTCTCGCCCACCTGGCCGGCGGCGCGCGCGGCGGCATAGGCCGGGTCGCGCTGGGCGAGCGCCGGCGCGGCTATCACCGCGAGGGCCGCGGCCGTGGCGGCGAGGCGTACAGGAATGCAAAAATTCCGCATCAGAAAATCCCCGAATTCTGCTCGATCGTCTTCCCGGCATCGTCAGCGAGGCGATAGAGCACTTCCTGCTTGATGTTGATGTTCAGCTCGATGACGATCGGCTTGTCGGGCGCGTTCACCGAAACGCACCCCGCCAATCCCGTCGAGCCGGCCACCAGCACCATCGCGCCGAGCGCCCGCCTGAGCCTTCGATCCGGTCCGCTGCCCTGCCGTCCCACCATGGTCCGGCTTGTCGCAAGCGGCTGCCGATCGGTCAATTCGCCACGGTTCATCGCTTATTCTCGCTGTCTGGAGACTGAATGGGAGGTGCAGGCGGGGTTTGGCCACCATCGGGACTGCGCGGAATGCGCCGGCCGCGCGCGTCGAGCAGGCCGAGCGTCCGCGGATCCTTGATATAGGCCGGATCGTAGAGCGCCTTGAACGAGGTGATCAGCTGGTAGAACGGCGCGCGCAGGTTGACGTTGAACTGCAGCGGCAGCCTGGCGAACCGGCTGGTGATGAAGTTGCGCTTCGCCCCGGCGCCTTGCTTCACCCCGTCGAACCGCACCCGGGTGACGATGTCCCCGGCGATGGCCCCGTCCATGGCGATGCGCATCTGACGGTAATCGAGCGATTTCAGTGCATCGAAGGCGAAATTCGCGACGGGAGACAGGTCCTTGTAAGTCAGCGCGCCGACATAGGCGACGTTGCCGCCCGGGGGCCGCGACGTCAGGGAGCCGCCGACGATCCTCCCTCCATTCTCGTCGAAGACCAGCGGCAGGGTGCCGTCGAACCGGCCCGTTGCGGAAAGGTTGGCCAGGTCCATCTGGGCGACGAACTTCGCCGCGTCGATCCCCTCGACATCGAGCTGGTAGCGCCGAGTCTCGGCGACCCCGAGGCGCAGGTCGACCGGGCGCAGGAACATCCGCCCGCCCAGTAAGGGCCAGGTTCCGCCTTCCACGGCCAGGACCGAGCCCGGCTTGAGCTGGAACAGCACCTCGCCATCGGTCACCACGATGCCGGGGTTCATCGAGGCGATGGTCAGGCGCTGGTTAGGCTTCGACACGAAGTTGACGAGGTCGGTGAATTCGATCGTCCCTGCCGCGCCGGTGGCCGGCCCGAACGCGGCAGCGAAGTCGAGCGAATCGGTGCCGAACTTGCCGGACGAGCGCACCCGGTCTCCGTCCCAGCTGATCACGCCGCGACCCGAGACTGTGCCGCGGGCATTTGCGATCACGCCGAGGAGGGCGTGGGTGAGCATGTCCGGTCGCAGCCTGTCGTCGAGCAGAATGCCCGGCACGTCGAGCTCGGCATGGCCGCGCGCTTCGGCCAGATCATGCGCGATCGCCACCTTGGCCACTTCCCGCTGGGTCTGCGGCTCGCGCAACATGGCATCGGCCATGATGCGATTGTTCTGCAGGGTCAGCGTTACTCCGTTGGCAACAAGCGGTTCGAACCGGTCAACCTGCGCGCGGTCCTCGATGCGGAATTTGGCTCCGCTCACCACCAGCCTGCCCTCGCCGTAGCGCCACTCTCCCCCGGCATCGAGCAGGTCGAGCGGCACCGCGCCGATTCGCACCTCCGTCCCGGCAAAGGTCCCGGCGATGTCCATGCCGACCACTGCCTTGAGCTCGGCCAGGCGGAAGCGGCTGGCCGTCTCGGCCGGGCCGAGCGCAACGTCCAGCGCCCTGGCATAGAGCCCGCCGGGCGCGGCATAGCCGACAGGGCCGCTGGCGATGCGGATCGGCGTCTGCCCGAGCCGTCCGGCGAGCTGCAGCGCCGGCGCGCCGAAGGCCAGGCGGGTTCCCCGTCCATCACTGCGGACGATCGCTCCGCCCGGTCCCGGGCACAACCGCACTGCCTGCCCGTCGAGCGTTAGGTTGGCGTAGGCGAGATGGTCGAAGCGGACGGTTGTGCATGCCGCCCACAGGTTGAGCGCCCCGCCTGCGCTGCGAGTCCCGCTGATCGGCAGGATCAGGTTTTCCGCGCGTCCCCCGGGGAGGGCCCCGCTGGCGCGCGCCTCGCCGGTGAATTCCAGCGCCCCGCTGCGGCCCTGCGCGATGGTCAGGACCGGGATCGCCACACGGGCATCGCCGGCGCGGTATTCGGCCATGGCCAAGCGCACCACGGTGCTGCCCCGCGAACCCTGCTCCATCCGCGCCTCGATTCGCGGCAGGCCCGGCCCGCCGGTCGAGACATTGCCCGCCAACCGCACCGGCCCATCGCCGCCGGCGTAATGCACCCGCGAGAGCGCCAGCAGGGTCGCTCCGCTGCGTCCGGCCAGGCGCCCCTGCGGCAGGACCAGGCTAGTCTGCCCGCCAGCTTTACGGGCAACGAACGCGGCAGCGAAGCGGCTCGCCCGCCCTTCCCGCTCCAGCGCCTCGCGCAATTGCCTGAGCAGCGGTGCGACGAGGCTGCCCTCGCCCTGCCGCTCCATCGTCACCAGGCTCGCCAGCGCCGAATTGCCCAGTCGCAGCCCGCCCGCATCGATGTCGCCCTCCGCCTCAAGCCGGCTGCCTTCGCCGCGCGTGCGCAGCGTGGCCTTCAGCCCCGCCGTCGTCGCCTGAACATCGGGTAGTGCCAGCCCGCGGGCCAAGCCATCCACCCGCGCGGTAAGCGCGCCGCCGCGCCAGACCGCATCGACCGTTCCGTTGAGCCCGCTCGTCTGCGCGGCGCCGAATCGTCCTGCGCCCGCGCCGATCCCGAGCCGCGCTGCCACGCCGTCGAGTGCCTTGTCCCCCGTGGCATCGAGCGCCACCGCCACATTCGCCAACCGCGCGGCCCTGTCCGGGCAGTCGAGCAAGGTCGCCCGCAAGGGGCCCTCCAGTCGCGGTTTGCCGTCGGCCACGCCGAGTTTGCCATAGAGAGTCGCCCCATCGGCGCGGCAGCCAGCCAGCGCCAGCTGAGGCGCCACCGCCGCCAGCGTGCCGGCAAAGCCCCCGGAAAGGTTTCCGGCACCCTCAAGCCTGAGGCCCACGGCGCCGTGATTGCCCAGCAGCCGCCCTCGCCCGTCGACCACCGCGAGGTCGAGGTCAGGCAGGCCCGCGCCCTTGCGCTTGCCGCCGAACACCACTTTGTCGAGCGAGCCGAAGCTGACCTTGTCCCCGTTCCAGACCCCATAGAGCCGCGGCCTGACCAGCGTCACCCGGCCGATGGCGGGGAAGCCCAGCCGCGGCTCGATCGCGATCACCGCGCGCTCGATCGTCAGGTCGGGCGCACGCGGATCTCCGATCACGACATGGCTCAGCACCTGCTCGCGCGGCCCGATCGATTCGATCCGGTAAGTGCCATTGAGGCCGAGGTCGCGCAGCTGCCCGGCAATCACATCATCGGCGATGCGGTCCCGCGCCAGCCAGACTGTGCCAAGCCCCAGCGCGACGACCCCTCCTGCCACGGCCGCCACGCGCAGCCAGCGCGCCCCGCGCTCGGCTGCCGAATGCTCGGGCCCTTGCTGTTCCGGCCAGAGGGCAAGGCCCACATCTGTGGACTCGTCGTCCGTAGCCTCGCTCATGCCCCACCCTTGCGCGCTCCGGCCCGAAAGGCAATGCTGCACGCGCATGCAAGGGGGCTGCGGGGGACCGGTGGTGGCTGACGACGAACTGTTCGCAAGCGCGCCGGCCGCGGCTCCCAGGTCTGATGCGGCCAACGATCCCAGCGGTCATCGGGCCCGCCTGCGCAAGCGCCTGCTCGATGGCGGGATCGACGCGCTGGGCGATCACGAGGTCATCGAACTCCTGCTGATGGGCGCGGTTCCTCGCCGCGACATGAAGCCCCTCGCCCGGTCGTTGCTCCAGCGCTTCGGCTCGCTTGCCGGCGTGCTCAATGCGGATCCGACCGCCCTCGCTCGCCACCCCGGCATGGGCGAGGCCACGGCCGCGGCCCTGCGCATCGTCGCCGTCGCCACCCGCCGCCTCGCCCGCCAGACGGTCTACGATCAGCCGATCCTCGGCTCATGGCAGGCCCTGATCGACTACCTCACCATCGACATGTCGCACCTCACCAAGGAGCGCGTTCGGGTGCTCTACCTCAACACTCGTAACATGCTGATCCACGACGAGCATTTCGGCGACGGCACGCTCGATGAAGCCTCGATCCACCCACGTGAGGTCGTCCACAAGGCGATGGACCTCGGCGCGGCTGCCGTGATCCTGGTCCACAACCATCCGTCCGGCTCGCCCGAGCCGAGCCGCGCCGACATCCAGATCACGCAGCGCATCGCCGAGGCCGGTCGCTTGCTCGGCATCACCGTTCACGACCACGTAATCATAGGCCGGACCGGCCACGTCTCGCTGCGGGCGCAGGGCCTGATATAGACCCTATTTCAGCCAGGTGGAATCATCGTCATCGCGTCGGGGCGGGCCAAATTTGGCTCCGTGCCGGCCCTTCCACCTGGCTGAAATAAGGTCTAGCGCCGAAGCCGCGTGGCCAGGGCCCGCCGGATCCGTTCCAGCACCAACTGCGGATCATGGGGTCGCGCCAGTTGCGGGCCACGCTCGCACAGGTCTCCGGCTGCCCTGGCCGCGGTCTCGACATTGCCCGCAAGGATGACCTCGACATCGGGCCACTCCCGCGCCGCCAGCGAGCGCAGGGCAAAGCCATTGCCGTCGCCCGACAATTCCACGTCGCTCAACACAAGATCTGGCGTCATATGCGACGATCCGAGCACTGCCCGGGCTTCCTCGTAGCTCGCCGCCTCGATCACGGTATAGCCACAACGGCGCAGGTAATCGGCAATCGCGTGGCGGACGAGCACGTCGCTGTCCGCCACTAGCAGGCGCTGTTCGCGCCCCGCAGGTGGTTCTTCGTCTGCCATGGTTCACCGATCAGATCTTCTACAACCCCAACAAGCTGCGAAGGTCCGAAAGGTTTCGAAAGGGCCGCATGGGCATGACGAGAGAAATCAGCCGGCACGTGGGCCGACAGCAAGACCACCGGCATGGCGGGCCACGTGCTGCGCACCTGCGCGGCCAGTTGCAGGCCGTCGAGCGAGCCGGGCATGTTGATGTCGGTGGCCATCAGGGCCAGAGGTTGTCCGCTGCGCAGGATGTCAAGCGCCTCGTCCGCGCCCGCGGCCTCGATCACGGCATAACCGGCATCGCGCAGCCAGTCCGCATTGGCGAGGCGGATGAAAACCTCGTCTTCGACCAGCAGAACCGGAACCAGCTCCGCGCCGCTGTCGACCACAGCAGCGGGCGGCCTGTGCCTGCCTGAACCCATTTGCGCCCCTGCTCTCCGGCAACCCCCGTCCTGGTGCCGGCTTCCTGCAGACGGTCTGGCAAACAATTGGAATCGCAGCAATATGTATTTGATTTAATTCACAGAAAAGTGACCGGCGGCCAGGTCGCTTCTCAGCGCCCTTGCCATTCGCCGCGCACCGGCATAGCGGGCGCAGCCAAATCGTCCGTGCGCGCGACGAAGGTTTGGTCCCGCGCCCCACCCAGGAGTATCCCATGGTCCCCCGCTACGCTCGCCCCGCGATGACCGCCATCTGGGAGCCAGAAGCGCGCTTTCGCATCTGGTTCGAGATCGAGGCTCATGCGACCGAGAAGCTGGGCGAGCTCGGCGTGGTGCCGCCCTCCGGGGCCAAGGCGCTGTGGGACTGGTGGGCCACCAATCCGCGTATCGACGTCGCCGCGATCGACGCCATCGAGGCGGTTACCAAGCACGACGTCATCGCCTTCCTCGATTGGGTTGCGCAGCTGGTTGGGCCCGAAGCCCGCTTCATGCACCAGGGCATGACCAGCTCCGATGTGCTCGACACTACCCTGGCCGTCCAGCTCGCCCGCGCCTCTGACCTCCTGCTCAAAGACCTCGACGCCCTGCTCGCCGCGATCAAGCGCCGCGCCTATGAGCACAAGTTCACCCCCACCATCGGCCGCAGCCACGGCATCCACGCCGAGCCGACCACCTTCGGCAAGAAGCTCGCCGAGGCCTATGCCGAGTTCAGCCGCTGCAAGGCCCGCCTCCAGCACGCCCGCGCGGAAATCGCCACCTGCGCCATTTCGGGCGCGGTCGGCACCTTCGCCAACATCGATCCCGCGGTGGAGGAATATGTCGCCGAAAAGCTTGGCCTTTGCCCCGAGCCGGTCAGCACCCAGGTGATCCCGCGCGATCGCCACGCGATGTTCTTCGCCACGCTGGGCGTCATCGCCTCCTCGATCGAGCGCCTCGCCGTCGAGATCCGCCACCTCCAGCGCACCGAAGTGCTTGAGGCGGAGGAATACTTCTCGCCGGGCCAGAAGGGCTCGTCGGCCATGCCGCACAAGCGCAACCCGATCCTGACCGAGAACCTCACCGGCCTCGCCCGCATGGTCCGCTCCGCCGTCATCCCGGCGCTGGAGAACGTGGCCCTGTGGCACGAGCGCGACATCTCGCACTCGTCGGTCGAGCGCTTCATCGGCCCCGACGCCACGATCACGCTCGACTTCGCCCTCGCCCGCCTCACCTCGGTGGTCGACAAGCTGGTGGTCTATCCCGAGCGGATGGAGAAGAACCTCAACAAGATGGGCGGCCTGGTCCACTCCCAGCGCGTCCTCCTCGCGCTGACGCAAGCCGGGCTGGAGCGCGACACCGCCTACCGCCTCGTCCAGCGCAATGCGATGAAGGTGTGGGAGAGCGACGGCCAGCGCTCGCTGCTCGAACTGCTCAAGGCCGATCCCGAAGTCGCTGCCGCGCTCACGCCGCAGCAGATCGAGGACAAGTTCAACCTCGACTATCACTTCAAGGCGGTCGACACGATCTTCGCTCGGGTGTTCGGGGAGTAGGCGATCCGTCGAGACGCCGCATCAGGCATTCCGCTTCAGCGCCTCCTCACGATGAACGGGCAGATATGGCATCCGTTCGTCCTGAGGAGGGTGAAGCCGAATGGCTGAGGGACTGTCTCGAAGGACCCTCAGAACGAGAGCTTGATCGTACCGCCGAAGGTCCGCTCGTCGCCCGCCGTGCCGGCGATCAGGCCGGTGTTGCCCGGAGCGACCTGCAGCAGGTCGATGTAATTCACGTCGAAGGCGTTGCGCACCCAACCGAACACGTCCACCCCATCACCGCGGAAGCCGAGGCGCAAGTTGGTGAGCGCATAGCCCTCCACCTTGGTGTAGCGCGACGGCGAGGCATTGGAGTTCCAGTCGGAGCGGTAGTTGCCGTCCACGCCCAGATAGACCTGGCCGTCCTGGTCGAGCAGCTTGGCGGGGATGTTGTATTCCGCGCCATAGGCGAACGACCACTTTGACACGCCTGGCAGCCGTTGCCCCGAGATGTCGCACGAGCGCGGGCTGAGCGCCCCCGGCACCCCGGCCTGCGACAGATCCGGCGTCACCCCAGCCGCGTAGAACGTCCCGCCCGAAAGCTCCGGCGGACACGGCGCATTGGTGAACTTGACGTACTTGGCGTCGGTATAGGCGCCGTTGACATAGGCGGTCAGCCGGTCGCTCGGCCTGATCTTGAAATCGGCCTCGATCCCCTGCGGGCGGACTTTCTCGGCATTGGCCAGATAACCGCGCACCGTTCCGAACTGCCCGCCGTTGACCGTGGCCTGGAAGTCCTTGATCTCGGAGCGGAAGGCCGCAATGTTGAAGGTCGCGCGGCGGTCCCAGAACTGCGCCTTGATGCCGATCTCGAAGTGGTTCACCGATTCCGGTTTCACCGTACTTGCCGTCAGGTCGGGCACGTTGGCCGTTGTCAGCGGCAAGCCGTTCTGGTTGATGCCGAGTGTTTTGAAGCTCTTGGCATAGGTCGCATAGACGAGGACGTCGCGGGCGACCTTGTAGTTGATATTGAGGTCGTAACTTACGTTCCACTTGCTCGCGACCGGCGAGGTGGTCTGCGGCTGGTAGACGTTGCACTGCGCGGAGGTACCTGCAATCGTGCCAGGTGCCGGAAGCTCCGGAGCTACCGGGCAGCTGATGACCGCGCCGATTCCGGTCGTCACCACGCGGTTGTAGAAGCCTTCCTTCTTGTCATAGTTCAGGCGCAGGCCCGGCTGGATCGTCAGCTGGTCGGTCAGCTTGTAGCTGAGCTGCCCATAGAGTGCCGCGCTCTCGCTTTTGAGGTACTGGGTATTGCTGGCAGTCAATCCTGACAGCGTCGTCGGTAGCGTGGCCGAATTGCCGGTGCTCCAGATGGCCGCATCCGAGCCCTGCTGCTCCAACCCCTGCGTGTCGATCCGCTGCTTGAACCCGAACAGGCCCACCACGAAGCCGAGCTTGTCGCCCTCGTAGTTGTAGCGGAATTCCTGGCTGTACTGGTTCTGCTGCGAGGGGTTGTTCGAGGCCGAAACCACCGAAAGGCCCGAGAAATCGCGGTCGTTCTGCGGCTTCCAGTCCCAGAACCGCCACGCGCTGATCGAGGTCAGCGTGCCGCTGCCCAGCTTCCACTTCACCCGCAGCGAGGCGCCGCCGATCGTGTTGCCGGCCTGCAGCGGCGCGTCGATGTCGGTCAGGCGGTCGTAGACGTTGCGGCTGGGCACGGCATAGGGCGCAATGCCCGCGGTCGCCCGGGCAGCATTCACCGCGGCCACCAGCGCATCGTACTGCCGGGTGAGCGCGCGCTGCGTGGTTCCCAGCCGCACGAACGAGGTGCCGAAACCATAGGGATCCTGCTTGGAATAGTCGCCCGACAGCGTGATCGAAAGATCGTCGCTGGGTTGGAACAGCAGCTGGGCGCGGATGCCCTGGTTGTCCTGCTCGTTGATCCAGCGCCCGGTCGCCACGTTGTAGATCGTGCCGCGCCGGCTGGTCGAGGCGATGGCGATGCGGGCGGCGACCTTGTCGCTCAGCGGGCCCGAGACGGCCGCCTTGGCCTGCTTGAGGTTGAGGTTGCCCAGCGTCAGCTCGGCCCGGCCCTCGAAATCGAAAGTCGGCTGGTTGGTGGTGATGTTGATCGCGCCGGCGGTGGTGTT
>JGI24751J29686_10000413_pt1 | contig 13522 bp, 13 predicted proteins | sample KBSSwiS6_FD_29686 | JGI IMG/M metagenome (IMG submission 29686)
AACGAGGAACGCGCCGATGCGCGGCTCGGCCGGATCGGCGAGCCGCACTGTCGCGACGGGTGGAGCGAACGGCGCGTTCATCCGGCGAGCGCCAGCGGCGCAAGCTGCGGCGAAAGACGCGCGACGACCTCGTCGACCCGCCCCCACGCGAAGTCGCGCACCAGCCGGGCGAGCTTGCCCTCCATCCGGCCAAGCGCGGTGTAGTGCCTGAGGCGGGAGCGCAATGGGGCGTGGGCGACGCGGGGCTGGCTCGGATCGATCTCCCACGGGTGGAAGTAGAACGCAGCCGGTTGGCCCAGGGCGTTCACCTGCCGGATGGCCCAGCAGGTAAAGCCATAGGGCAGCACCCGGAAGAACCCGCCCCCACCCGCCGCCATGCGCCGTCCGCGCAGTTCGGCCGTGGTCACCGGTAGCTCGATGAACGGGCTGTCCGCCAGCGGCCGGAACGCAAACCTCGGAGCCTCGCGCCAACCATAGTGATCGTGCACCAGCGGGGCGACGCTGGAGGAATAGGCATAGCCCTGGTCGGCCAGCACGGCGAAGGCCCAGGGCGTGCGCGCATCGATCGAAAAGCTCGGCGCGCGGTAGCCGCGCACTGGCGCCCCGGCAGCATCTTCCAGCGCTTGCCGGGCCCGGACGAGGTCGGCGGCGAAAGCCTCGGCACCAAGCGCGAACACCCGCGTATGGTCCCAGCCATGGCTGGCGACCTCGTGACCCGCCTCATGGATGCGACGCACCAGCGCAGAATGGCGTTTGGCCACCCAGCCGAGTGTGAAGAAGGTCGCCGAAACCCCCGCCTCGGCAAACAGGTCGAGAATCCGCGCGCAATTGTTCTCGACGCGACTGGCGAGGTCATCCCATTCGCCGCGGGTGATCACCCGCTCGAAGGCGCCGACCTGGAACCATTCCTCGACGTCGACTGACAGGGCATTGACCACGGCCAAGCTCGGGTACTCCCTTCGCAGATCAGGCGGCAGCCTTCTGGTCGTTCTCCAGCCACTCGATCAGCAGCGACAGGGTGTGCTTGACGCTCGCCTCCTGCTCGACCAGCCGCTGTTCAAACCGGTCGAGGCGGTCAGCCATGCCGGCCATGCGCTGCGACAGCACGGCGACGTCGGATTTGACGCCGGCGTCCCCCGCCCCGGCAAGCGGCGCAGACTGAGTCTCCAGCGTGTTGGCCAGCTCTATCACCGCCTGCTGCAGCTCGGCGATCAGCGCATCGCGCTCGTCGAAGGCCTCTTTCATCTCGGCGAACGGGACCGCGTCGATCTGGGCGAGCAGTTCGGCCGGCGCCTGGGCGAACACCGGGGCTGCAGCGTCGACCACAGGAGCGGCCGGCGCCAGCGCCGTATCCGTCGCCACTTCCTCCATCACCCGCTCGAACAGTGACATGTCGAAGTGATCGCTTTCTTCCACCGAGCCCATCAGGAACAGACGGTTGGCGATCTGGTTCAGGCGCCGCGGCACGCCGCCGGTCGCCTCATATAGCGCCGGATAGAGCGCGCTCTCGATCGAGGGACGACCGCCCCAGCCGACCAGCTTGAGCCGATGCTCGAGATAGGGCTGGACCTCGTCGGCATCCATCGCATCGAGGTGATGGGTGGCGATCACGCGCTGACGCAGCTGTTCCAGCCGCGGACTACCCTGCAGGGTATCGCGGAACTCCGGCTGACCGAGCAGCAGCGTCTGGAGCAGCGGCTGCGAGCCCAGCTGGAAGTTGGAGAGCATACGCAGCTCTTCGAGCGCCTCGATCGAGAGGTTCTGCGCCTCGTCGACCACCAGCAGGCACCGCCGTCCGCCCCGCGCCTCGGCGTGGAGCAGGCCCTCGATCCCGGCGAGGGCCGCGGCCTTGTCGCTGGCGTCGAGCACGAGCCCGAAGGACTGGGCGACGACGTTGACGATCTCGTCCCCATTGAGCGCGCTGGTCACCACCTGGGCGGCGGTCAGGCGCTCGGGGTCGATCGTCGCCATCAGGTGAGCAGCAAGGGTCGACTTGCCCGAGCCGATCTCGCCGGTGATGACGATGAAGCCCTCCCCCTGTGCCAGGCCATAGCCGAGATAGGACAGCGCCTTGCGGTGCGTCAGGCTCTCGAAATAGAAGGCCGCGTCCGGGGTGAGCTGGAACGGGCGTCCGGTAAAGCCATAGAATTGCTCGTACATCGTTCTGTCCCTTGGCTCAGAAGAAGGTGTAGCGCATGCCCAGCATGGCCGAGGCGTCCCACGTGTCGACGGCCTGGCTGCGCTGGATGCCCTGGATGGAAAGGGCGGCATTGGCGGATAGGTGATGGCCGATCGAGCGGCTGTAGCTGGCGTTCGCGCCGATGGCCGTGCCGTCGCTGCCATCAAGCCGGCTGTCGAACCAGTCGACATAGGCGAAGGTGCCAAAGCTCGAATTACGGTCGATCTGCCCGGTCAGCCAGGCTGAAACCCAGGTGTTGGTGTCGGTAACGCCATTGGCGGCGGCCAGCACGGTGCCGGGCGCGGCGATGAACTTGCGGCGGTCGTGGCCCGCGCCAAGGCCCATTGCAAGGCGACCGGCCGTGACCGAATAGCTCGCCTGGATGCCGCGTGAACGGAACGTGGCAGAGCGCACCCCGCCCAGCGCTCCGGTCAGGCAGGCGCTGCCGGCCGGTGCGCCCGTGCTGTTGCCATTGCCCAGAGAAGTGACGCAGCCGTTGATGTCGCCAGTCACCGCGTTGCGGCTGACCTCGAAGTCGGTCGGCAACTCGACCAGGGCGCGGTTGACCGTCCCGCCAAAGCCGGCAATCGAATCGTAAACCGAGACGTTGAGCTGCGACCGGCGCGATGCGCGCCAGCCGAANGAGCCATAGTAGGTGGTCGATCCATAGCGGCGGCCGACGTGGGCCTCGAAGGCGGTGCGCCGGCTTGGTCGCCAGGTCACTCCGGCATCCCAGGTCAGGCCGCTGGTGTCATAGGCGATCCTGCGGCCCGAGTTCTTGTCGGTGATCAGGCGGCCGTCGCTGCCGAGCACCGGAGCGCCGGTGATCGGGTCGCGCACCGCATCGCGGCTGGTCACCCGGACCTTCTCGTAGCCGACTCCGCCGACCAGCGAAACGGTGTCCGATACCGGAACGGCCACATCGGCGCGAAGATTGGCGTCGCGCACACGCTGGTCGAGGTTCGAAATATCCTCCTGGTACCAGCCGCCGCCCACGCCGATGCCGATAGGCAGCGGTTCGCCCGGGGCAACCCCGGCGTGGAACGTGGCCATCTGGGTCACCGAGTGATCGAACACGTCGACATTGCTGGCAAGCGGCGTGCCCCGGACCGCGTGGCCCGAGCCGATTTCGGTATAGCCGATCCGGTACCCGGCATCGATCGCCACATCGCCGGCGTGAGTGCTCACGGTCGGGCCGGCATAGGCCGACCACAGGCGGGTGCCCGAGTTGGGTGCATTGCCGCCCGGCAAGGCCGCGCCACCGTCGGTGGTGGTGCGGGTCGCCAGCGCCCCCGCTTCGATCGCCACCGTCCGCGGGATAATGCCGACCGAGGCGCGGGCGAGGCCGGAGAGAGTATCGCCGTTGTCGGCCTTGCCGTAGCCGAAGCGGCGCTCGTAGCGGACCGAGAAGCTGGCTTGGGTGTTGCGCCCGTCGAGCCCGCCCTCGACGCCGGCAGCAAGGGTCGACCAGGTCAGGACGTCATGCGTCGGCGCCAGTTCGGCGCTGATGACCTGGGTGGCCTCGATATAGGGCGAGATGCGAGCACGGCCGTGGCGGCCGCGATGACCACCGGACGACGCCGCGACGGGAGTATCGCTTTCGGAATTGGCGGCAGAGGGGCCATCGTCGGCCCCGTCCGAGGCCTTGCCGTACGAGATCGATTGCGCTCCGGCGGCTGCCGGCAGGGCAGTCCCGGCGAGCAGCAGCCCGCCCAGCATTGTGTTGAAATGGCTACGGTTCATGGCCCCGTCCTATTCCGTATATCCGTAATACGACCCGAACCGCCTCCCAGACGGCGAGAACTGCACCGCGTTCAGCAGCAGCTGAATGTTCGGACAGCCGGCAAGGAGCGCGATGGCGTCCTCCAGCGCAGACTGCCCGGTGCGATCGGCGCGGGCGACGACCAGCGCCTGCCCCACGTATTTGGCCAGCTCCGCGGCCGGCGAGGCGGCCAGCGCGGGCGGACTGTCGAAGATGACCATGCGGTGCGGCGCGCCCTCCGTGAGGCGGTCCAGCACGGCCCGGGTGCGCGAGGAGGCGAGATATTCAGTGTCCGAGGTGGTCGCATTACCCGCGGGCAAGACCCACAGGCCCGGAATGTCCGTCCCCACCACGCAATCCGCCACGTCGATAGCCGGATCGCTTAGCGCGTCCATCAGCCCCGTCCCGCCCGGCAGGCCGAGCGTGGAGAGGATCGAGGGCTTTGCGAAGTCCGCGTCGACCAGAACGACCTCGCTCTCCTTCTCGGCGGCAATGGCGAGCGCGAGGTTGGTCGAGGTCCAGGTCTTGCCCTCGCCTGGCAGCGGCGAGCAGACCAGCACGCGCTGGGCCGCGGCCCCAAGACTGCCGCGCAGCTGGCCCGCCTGGAGCAGGAGCTGGCGCTTGACGATGCGGAACTCCTCGAGCAGCGCGGTCACGCTGCCTTCGGGCACGATCATCCCGGCCTCCCGCAGATGCGCGCGGTCGACCGGGTGGCGCATTTCCGGGAAGCGCACCGGGCGGGCGGCGATCACCGGCTGGGCGGGTGCAACGGCAACGGGCGCGCGTGCGGCCTCCTCCGACACCGGCGCATGGGCCGCTGCCGGCTCGATCGTCACCTCGCGCATGACCACGCGGCGTTGCTGCTCGGGCGGCAGCGGCGCGGCGATACCGCCCATGCGCGAAAGGTCGAAGCCCTGCAGCGCCCGCTCGACCGACGATGCGGTCTTCTTGTCCCCAGCTCCCGGCAGGGGCGTTCCGGGCAGGGGAATCTTGGTCTGTTCGGTCATCCCTGCCCCCTCACGCGACCATCTGCCGCTGGACGAATTCGCTCACCAGCAGGAGCACGAAGACCACGGCGAGCGCGGTGCTGCCGCCCATGAAGTACCTGAGCCGCTTGGCTTCGAGCGCCCGGCTCGCCTCGGTTTTCACCAGCGAGATCGCGCCAAGCACCGGAAGGCCGAGGGCCTGTTCGAGCCGCTGGCTGGTTTGGAAGGTCTTGCGCAGCTGACCGAGGCCGAACGCCGCGGCGATCCCGCCGCCGATGCCCATGACCAGCACGGCGAACAACAGCAGCGGCCGGTTGGGCGCGTTAGGTGCGCGCGGGGTGGTCGGCGGATCGATCACCTGGAACTTGACCGCCGAACGCTCGGTCTCGACCTGACCGCGAAGGCGCAGGGCCTCGCGATCCTGGAGCAGCTTGTCGTACTGCTGCTTGAGTACGTCGTAGTCGCGGCTGATCCGCTGAGCCTCGGCGGCAACGGCCGGATTCTCGGTCTGCTGGGCGCCGATCCGCGCAAGATCGCCCTGTACCGCGGCGCGGCGGGCCTGCAGGGCCTGGAGGTTCGCCTGCTTCTCGGCCCGGATGGACTGGAGCGAGGCGTAAGCGGGGTTGGGTACGCCGCCCCCCGGCCCCTCGGCCGTCGCCGCCGCCCGCAGCTGGGCGACCTGGTTCCTGTGCGCGATCACGTCGGGATGGCTGTCGGTGAGCCCGCGGGCGCGCATGGCGGATAGCTCGGCCGAGGCCTGGGCCAAGGCGCCCTTGGCCCCGCCCGCCGCCGCGCCGGGCATCGTCGCCGGGGTTCCGGCGAGCTGGCCGTTGATGGCTGCGAGCGAGCTTTGCGCCGCAGCGATGTCGGTATCGACCTCGCGCAGTTGCGAGCGCGCCGCTTCCATCCGCTGGAGGATCCCCGCACCGCCTGCCGAGAGCTCTGGGTATTTGGCCTCGAAGGCCAGGCGCCGCTGCTCGGCCTCTTCCAGCTGCTTCTGCCGTGCAGTGAGCTGCTGGTTCATGAACTCGAGCGTGTCGGTCATCTCCCCGCGCCCGCCGGCGAGATTCTCCTCGTGGAAGATGTCAATCATCTTCTGGACGATGTCGTGCGATAGCCGCGCGCTCTCCGCGTCCGAGAGGCTACCGTCGCTCGAAACGGCAGTAATCTCGAACAGGCTGTCCTGCTGGCTGACTACCTTAACTTCCTTGCTGAGATCGAGGACCATGGCCTCCATCTGCCTGGGGCTGGTGATCCCGTCGCCAAGCGAAGTCCCGCGGATCACCTTTTCGAGGTTCACCGCGCTGGTCAGGGTCTGGCGCACGCGGTCGATGTCGCGCTTGCGGTCGCCCACGCCGATGCCGATCTGCTCGGCCAGGGGGTCGTCCAACTGGACGAAAATCCGCGCCTTCGATTCGTAGGAATTGGGGATTGCGGCCACCGCCAACCAGCCCACCAGGCAGATCGCCCAAGCTGCGGCCAGGGCGACCCACTTGCGGGACCACACCGTGTGGAGGGCGGCGCGCGCTTCTTCGAGAAGACCGTTCATGCGGGCAACGCGGTCCTCAGAAAGTGCTCTCGGGGATGATGATCACGTCCCCGGGCATCAGCATGACATTGGCCTTGCTTTCGCCCTTGCGCAGCAGGTCGGCCAGGCGCAGCGCGAACTCGGCCTGCTTGCCCGTCGCCTTGTCGAAGCGGATCAGCTTGGCCCTGTTGCCGGCGGCATATTCCGAGAGCCCACCCACCGCGATCATCGCGTCGAGCACGGTCATGTTCGCCCGGTATGGGATCGAGGCAGGCTTGGTCGTCGCGCCGACGACGCGGACCTGCTGGCTGAATGTCCCGGCAAACTTGTTGACGATGACCGAGACCAGCGGCTCCTGGATGTACTGCGAAAGCTGGAGCTTGATGTCCTCGGCCAGCATCGAAGGAGTCTTGCCCACCGCCGGCATGTCGGTGATCAGCGGCGTGGTGATGCGCCCGTCCGGACGGACCTGCACACTCGCCCCCAGCTCCGGATTGCGCCAGACGAAGATCGTCAGGTCGTCGAGCGGCCCGATTACGTAGTCCTCGCCCGGGCCTTCCTGCATGGCCACGAACGATGCCGGGGGCAGCTGCGGCCCGCTCGCCGAACCGGCGCAGCCTCCCAGAGCAAGGGTGCCCACGGCACAGCCGGCGAGCAGCCTGGAAACGCGGGTCAGTGGCATCAGGGACAGTCCTCGCTTGCGGCCCGGCCGCGCCGCGAGGTTTATCCCCCACGTCGCAACTGCGCCTAATCTCCCCTCCGCTATGGTGGAAAAGGGTGAATAAGGGGTTAGTGATCAAGGATTGCAGCGGCGTCGGGAGGCCCTAATTTGCCCCGGTCCCAAACAGGGACAGTGCCTGCCGGACAAGTTAACTCCGCGGGTCGACTGGCAACGGCGACCCTGCCCCATGGGGGGCTGGCCATCGCGGCCCGCCGCGCCTAATGGGCGGGCACGCCGATTCCATTCCTTGCAATGAGGGCAAAACCCTTGCGCATCGCCATTGCATCCGATCACGCCGCCGTCGAACTCAAGGCGGAGCTGCGCGAGTACCTGATCAGCCTCGGCCATGAGATCGCCGATCTTGGTCCGGAAACGGCCGACCGGGTGGACTATCCTGACTACGGCTACAAGCTCGCCGCCGTCGTCGCCGACGGCACGGCGCAATATGGCGTGGCCTTGTGCGGGTCGGGTATCGGCATCTCGATCGCGGTCAACCGCAATCCGGCGCTGCGCTGCGCGCTGGTGTCCGAGCCGCTCTCGGCTGCTCTCGCGCGCGAGCACAACGATGCCAACTGCATCGCCATGGGCGCACGGCTGACCGGCGAGGACATGGCCAAGGCCTGCCTCGACGCCTTCCTTTCGACCGAGTTCGGCGGAGGCCGACATGCCGGCCGCGTCGCGAAGCTCTCCAATCCTGCCCTCTGACAGCAACAGGGAAACCCAGATGACCGCCGTGACCCCCAATGGCTTCTTCACCGCCGGCCTTGCCCAGCAAGACCCGGAGATCGCCGGCTGGATCGGCAAGGAACTGGGTCGCCAGCGCGACAAGATCGAGCTGATCGCCAGCGAGAACATCTGCTCGAAGGCCGTGCTCGAGGCCGCCGGCTCGATCCTGACCAACAAGTACGCCGAAGGCTATCCGGGCAAGCGCTACTACGGCGGCTGCGAATACGTCGACGAGATCGAGACCCTGGCGATCGAGCGCGCCAAGCAGCTGTTCGGCGCCAATTTCGCCAACGTCCAGCCCAATTCGGGCAGCCAGATGAACCAGGCCGTGTTCCTCGCCCTGCTCCAGCCGGGCGACAGCTTCATGGGGCTCGACCTCAACGCCGGCGGCCACCTCACCCACGGTTCGCCGGTCAACATGAGCGGCAAGTGGTTCAAGCCGATCCCCTACACCGTGCGCCCCGACGATCACCTGATCGACATGGACGAGGTCGCCCGCATCGCCCGCGAAAACCGGCCCAAGCTGATCATCTGCGGCGCCACCGCCTATTCGCGCGAGTGGGACTTCAAGCGCTTCCGCGAGATCGCGGATGAGGTGGGGGCATACCTGCTGGCCGACATGAGCCACTTCTCCGGCCTCGTCGCCGGCGGCGTGCATCCCTCGCCGGTGCCCCACGCCCACGTCACCACCACCACCACCCACAAGTCGCTGCGCGGCCCCCGCTCGGGCATCGTCCTCAGCAATGACGAGGACGTGGCCAAGAAGATCAACTCGGCGATCTTCCCCGGCATGCAGGGCGGCCCGCTGATGCACGTAATCGCCGCCAAGGCCGTGGCCTTCGCCGAGGCGATGACGCCCGAGTTCAAGGCCTATGCCGCCGCCGTGAAGGCCAACGCCAAGGCACTGGCCGCCGCGCTGCAGAGCGAGGGGCTGAACATCGTTTCGGGCGGGACCGACAACCACCTCATGCTGGTTGACCTCAGCCCCAAGGAGATCACCGGCAAGGCCACCGAGAAGGGCTTGGATCGCGCCTCGATCACCTGCAACAAGAACGGCATCCCGAACGACAAGCGCTCGCCCTTCGTCACCTCGGGCATCCGCCTCGGCACCCCGGCGGGCACCACCCGCGGCTTCGGCACGGCCGAGTTCGAACAGATCGCCGGCCTCATCGCCGAGGTCGTCGAGGGCCTGCGCAAGAACGGCGAGGAGGGCGACGCCCAGGTCGAAGCCGCGGTCGCCGGCCGGGTGGAGGAGCTCTGCGCGAGGTTCCCGATCTACCTGGGCCTCAGCTACGGAGTCTGATCCTTGCGCTGTCCCTTCTGCGCCCATGACAATTCGCAGGTGAAGGACAGCCGTCCCACCGAGGACAACACCGCGATCCGCCGCCGCCGTCAGTGCGAGGGCTGCGGGGCGAGGTTCACCACCTTCGAGCGCGTGCAACTGCGCGAGATCATGGTGGTCAAGTCCAACGATGTGCGCGAACCGTTCGACCGGGCCAAGATCGAGCAGTCGGTCACCCTCGCCTGCCGCAAGCGCAATGTCAGCGAGGAGCGGATCGACCAGCTCGTCTCGGGCATCCAGCGCCAGATCGAGACCATGGGCGAAAGCGAAGTGCCGACCAAGGTGATCGGCGAGATGGTCATGGACGGGCTGAGGCAGCTCGATTCGGTCGCCTACATCCGTTTCGCCAGCGTTTACCGCGACTTCTCCGAGGCCAAGGACTTCGAGGAATTCGCCAGCACCGTCAGGGATGCGGGCGGAGGGGAGTGAGGCATGGGCCTACCGTTCTTCACCTATATCCTGCGCTGCGCGGACCAGAGCTACTATACGGGCCACACCGACGACCTTGAGCGGCGGATGGCCCAACATCTGGACGGCACACTCGGCGGCTACACCCATGACCGGCGCCCGGTCGAACTGGTGTGGGCGGACGAATTTCCGACGCGCGACGAGGCGCTCAGGGCCGAATTGCAGATCAAGGATTGGTCGCGAGCCAAGAAAGAAGCTCTGATCCGGCGCGATTGGGCAGCGGTGCAACGGCTGGCGCGGCGCCAAGGGCCCTTCGAGACGAAGGTTCAGCCTGCGGCTTCACCCTCTCCTCAGGGCGAACGGGAATGGGGGACTGATTTCCCACCCTCAACCGTTCGTGCTGAAGAGGGCTCGAAGCCCAAGGCCGAGAACCGGTCTCGAAGCACCGCCACCCCCGTTCTTGCTGAGGAAGGACCGAAGCCGAAGGCTGAGGGCCTGTCACGAAGCACCAAGCCCCTCATCGTCCTCGTCCGCCCCCAGCTCGGCGAAAACATCGGCAAGGCCGCCCGCGCCATGCTCAACTTCGGCCTCGCCGAGCTGCGCCTCGTCGCCCCGCGCGATGGCTGGCCCAACCCTTCGGCCGGTCCCGCCGCCGCCGGCGCGGATATCGTGCTGGAACGCGCCGAGGTATTCGAAACCCTCGCGCAAGCCGTCCACGATTGCGCCCACGTCTATGCCACCACGGTGCGCAAGCGCGGCGTCACCAAGCCGGTGCTCACGCCCGAACAGGCCGCCCGCGAGGTCCACGACCAGCCGGGTCGCTCCGCCTTCGTCTTCGGCCCGGAACGCTCCGGCCTCGAAACCGAAGACGTCGCCCTGGCCCGCGCCATCGTCACCGTGCCGATCAACCCCGAATTCGGCTCGCTCAACCTCGCCCAGGCGGTGATCCTGTGCGCCTACGAGTGGTCGAAGCAGGCCGATCTCGCCCAGCCGACGGTCGAAGACCTGCTCCCCCCGGCCCAGCAGGAGGAGCTCGAAGGCATGATCGGCCAGTTCGAGGACCTGCTCGAACCGCGCGGCTATTTCCGCCCCCCCAGCCGCGCCGCCGCCACTCGGCGCACGCTTCGCAACATGCTGACCAAACCGGGCTGGAACCATCTGGAAGTGCGCACCATGCGCGGGGTGCTGTCGGCGCTGAAGCGGCGGCCAGAGGATAATTGATTGCGTCGTCCCGGACCTGATCCGGGACCACTGTCGGACCTTCAGGCGAAACCCATCCCGCTCGCCTACCTCGCAGCTCCGCACCGGACAGCGGTCCCGGGTCAAGCCCGGGACGACGCCAGCCCGGACCCAAGCGCCCTCAAAGTGCCCGAACTGGCTTGACTCTCCGCCCCTTCCCCGCCAAGGGCGCCCCTTCGCAATTGACCCCGCACGCCCGGTGAAGCGGTGGTCGCATCCGGCATCATGCCCGGATGGTGCGGCCCCGGGCCCTCAAGGGCAGCGATTCCCGCCGTCCATCGCAAATTGGAGCATATGCGCCATGTCGAAGCGCAACGCATCGAAGTACAAGATTGACCGCCGCATCGGCGAAAACCTCTGGGGTCGTCCCAAGAGCTCGGTCAACCGTCGTTCCTATGGTCCTGGCCAGCACGGCCAGCGCCGCAAGAGCAAGGTGTCGGACTACGGCATCCAGCTGCGCGCCAAGCAGAAGCTCAAGGGCTACTACGGCGAAGTCACCGAGAAGCAGTTCAAGAGGACCTACCAGGAAGCCGCCGCGATGAAGGGCGACACCGGTCAGAACCTGATCGGCCTGCTCGAGCAGCGCCTCGACATGGTGGTCTATCGCTGCAAGTTCGCGCCGACCATCTTCTCGGCCCGTCAGATCGTTTCGCACGGCCACATCTATGTGAACGGCGTGAAGTGCAACATCGCCTCTCGCCGTGTGCGCCCGGGCGACGTGCTCAGCCTCGGCAAGAAGGCCAAGGAAATGGCGCTGGTCGCCGAAGCCCAGAGCCTGCCCGAGCGCGAGATCCCCGACTACGTTTCGGCCGAGGCCGACAAGGCGACCTTCGTGCGCGTCCCCACGCTCGACGAAGTGCCCTATCCGGTGAAGATGGAACCGAACCTCGTGGTCGAGTTCTACTCGCGTTGATCCGCGCTCAGAAGCGTTGGAATTCTGGAACGGGCGGCCCATGTGGCCGCCCTTTTCGGTTTTTGCGAAAGGGGCTTGTCGCAGCCCTTTAACTATCCGGCATCACGGGCTGGGTCGTGCAGGAACTCCGGTCCCGGTGCGACATTGGATGGCCGTTATGCAACGCTATCGCTTCATCACTCCCCACCGCGCCGGCAAATGGTATACCGATCTCGAAACCGCTCAGCGCCATGCCTTCAAGGTCGGCGCCGGCTTCCTCGCCGAGCGCACCGGCGAATTCTGCGCCTATCGCGACACGCGCCTCGAGATCGTGGAAGAGCGCGGGTCGGTCGAGTAACGTCGTCGCTGGTTTGATCCGGGACTGCTGGCGGACCGTCAGACCCGGCCTCACACGCCGCTCAGCACACAGCATCGCAGGGGCCACCGATCCCGGATCAGGTCCGGGACCACGCTAGCGTTCGGCAAAGTAATCCCGCCGGAAGGCCGCGGCGAAGGCGCGGAAGCGATCTTCCGCAATGGCGCTGCGCATCCCCGCCATCAGCTGCTGGTAGAACGCCAAGTTGTGCTCGGTCAGCAGCATCGCCCCCAGGATCTCGCCGGCCTTGTGCAAGTGATGAAGATAGGCTCGGCTGTAGTTGGCGCAGACATCGCAGGCGCAGCGTGGATCGAGCGGGCCGCTATCCTCGGCATGGCGGGCATTCCGGAGATTGATCGGTCCGGCATGGGAGAAGCCTTGCCCATTGCGGCCCGAGCGGCTGGGCAGGACGCAATCGAACATGTCGACCCCGCGCTCCACCGCGCCGACGAGGTCATCGGGTTTGCCGACCCCCATCAGGTAGCGCGGGCGATCGGCGGGGAGCATGTCGGGGGCGAAGTCCAGTGTGGCGAACATCGCCTCCTGCCCTTCGCCGACCGCGAGGCCCCCGATGGCATAGCCGTCGAAGCCGATGTCGCGCAGGGCCTCCGCGCTCAGGCGGCGCAGGCCATCATCGAGCGCGCCCTGCTGGATGCCGAACAGGGCGGCATTCTCCGCATGTTCGCCCCCGGTATTGAATGCCTCCCGGCTGCGCTTGGCCCAACGCATCGACATTTCCGTAGAGCGGGCGATGACGTCACGCGGCTGGTCGGCGCGCGGGCACTCGTCGAAGGCCATGACGATGTCCGAACCCAGCAGGCGCTGGATCTCCATCGAGCGCTCGGGGCTGAGCATGTGGCGCGAACCGTCGAGATGGCTGGCGAAGGTGACACCTTCCTCGGTGATTTTCCTGAGGTCGGACAGGCTCATCACCTGGTAGCCGCCGCTATCGGTGAGGATCGGGCGGGGCCAGTTCATGAACTTGTGCAAGCCGCCAAGCCGCGCGACCCGCTCCGCGCCGGGGCGGAGCATCAGGTGGTAAGTGTTGCCGAGGATGACGTCGGCCCCGATCCCGCGCACTGTCTCCGGCTTCATCGCCTTGACTGTCGCCGCAGTACCCACCGGCATGAATGCGGGAGTGCGGATCTCGCCCTTGCGCATGTGGATGACCCCGGTGCGGGCCTTGCCGCTGGTGGCCTGGATGGTGAAGGAAAAGCGCGGGGGCATCTTGCCTGCGGCCCTTAGGGGGAATCGGCATGAGGCGCAAATGATCGAACCCGTCACCTATGCCGCCTTGGCGGGCACTGCGCTGGTCGCCGGGTTCATCGACGCCGTGGCGGGCGGCGGCGGGCTGATCACCGTG
>JGI24751J29686_10000415_pt1 | contig 13459 bp, 8 predicted proteins | sample KBSSwiS6_FD_29686 | JGI IMG/M metagenome (IMG submission 29686)
GAACTGATACATCTAAAGTTCAAATGAGTGAGGAAGAATGGAAAAAAGTTCTTCCTAAAGATGTGTATTCGATTGCTCGTTTAAAAGGGACCGAAAGACCATGGACCAGCAAATTTGAAAACTTCAGTGATACAGGTACTTACTATTGCGCCGTGTGCGGGAATGCTTTGTTTAAAAGCGATACCAAATTTGATAGTGGTTGCGGATGGCCCAGTTTTTATGAGCCGATCAGTAAAACAAGTATTATTTATACACCGGATCATTCACTTGGTATGACAAGAACAGAAGTACAATGTGGCCGTTGTGAGGCACATTTGGGTCATGTATTTGATGATGGTCCGCCGCCAACAGGTCTGCGTTTCTGTATCAATGGTGTAGTGCTTGATTTTGAAAAGGCAAAAGAAGCGGAAAAGAAATTTAATGAAAAGGAAAAGCAATAATTCTGATCCTGATTAGGAAGAAAGCCTCCGATTTTGTTCGGAGGCTTTCTTGTTCAATTTATCTTGCATCTAAATAGTCTTGTTCAATAAAAGTGTATTTAAAATCCCATTCCCTTTTATACTTTTTGTCAACCAATAAGTTTCGTACATAGCTTGAATCATTATAAATATTCCGTTTTGAAGAATACAAGTATCTTTTATTATTTGTTCCGATTAAATTTGGTTTATAATGTGATATACGATAAGTATTGTCAAAAATGACTACAAAAGAATCAAGTGGTTGATTGTAGCCGCCAAATGTAAGTCCACTTCCAATTCCTCCATTATTTAAATGAAATACTTGCTTAGATTCGTTCGCATTCAGAACAAAAGAACTTTCAGTCTGAATCAGTCCATTTTTATATCCGTCAACTTTAACGGAATGAGACGTAGTATTTTCAAATTGGGTATTACTTATAGTAATTTTATCTTTTACACATCCCAAAAGAAAAATACAGAATAATAGACAGATATTATTTTTCATAAATAATGATTTAATAAAACCCTAGTAATAAATCAATTTGACTATCTGTTACTCCTACTGGCTTATGATTTTTTAATTGTGTTGACAATGAAGATAATCCAGATACATCCCTTAAAAAACCCGATTCAATTGCAGGGAAAGTGTAGCCAGTAACTTGGTCATTGGGAGTGCCAGTAAAAAACCAAAGCGTGTTGTCATTTATATTATCAACAAGATTTATAAACAAGCTTGTGTAATCCGCACTTAATGAAGGTGTCCAATACTGATAAGCCTGGTCATTGGGATAAATAGGGGCATTAACAGGATGATAATTCCACTCACCATAATTATTTATTCCCCTTTCCGCATACTCACGATGTGATAAATACCATTCAATAGCAACTGGCCAGCTTTCCTGTATTTGACGACTTACAAAAGCATAGTTAAGTATACCCACTTTTTGGGAGTGAGTTGTATGGGCCGTTTCATGGCAGGTTGCTGAAAATATTTCATCCGAATCAAATTCTGTTCCTTCACTATTTTCAAACCTCCAGATCTTAATACCATTCATGAAGATTGGGTTTGAGCCAGCCACATTATCACCATTTTTGGCGAGATAGGTTGTTTTAGTCCATAAAAAAATTCTGAAGCTTACAGGTCTTGTTAGGCCGCCAATATCTTTATAATGATACCTGTAAGCTGCCCGGAAAATATGGCCTGCAAATCTATCGAACCCATTTGCAATTACGTGATTCCAATCGCCCTTTTGTTTTGGCCCGTCGATCCAACATACACCATTTTGAAAATAATTATGCCAGTTCTGTTTAACATTAAAATGGTTTGTCTCGAAAAATATTGAATAATTGCATTTTCTTTTGAAGTTGTACTTCATCCGGTAATTCCCGAAAAAATCGGGCTGGGCTAAATAAATAATAAACCATCTCCTGGCTCTTACTTTAACCCCCTCCATTCCATAGTTGGTGCCTAATCTTGTATCATTTATTTGAATATTACCACCTGGTGTAAAATCAAGAGTTAGATAACAGTTCATGTCAATAGTATCGTCATAATTCCCCGTTATTTTATATGCTTCATCCAATAATTGATCAACGAAGAATTCATTGTCATTGTTTAAGCCTAATAAGGGTTTATCTACTTCAGGAATGTATAAAGGAGATAGTATTTCGTAATCAATGGTATCGTTAAACTCATAATTAACCGGTACAGTTGCATATTGAAATGTAGGTAAAGAATCGGCAATTGACGGATCGTGATAATAATTGCCTGTCTGAGTTACCGGATAATCAAAGGGTAAATCTGAAAGCTCTAATGTTGAATCTAATCTCAGATCATCATATTCATCCCAATTCTTTGGGCTGAATTTGACATAATAATATGTAATTTTTATCTCAACAGGATGTAATGAAGCCACTCCTTTCCCTTCTATATTCTCTAATGCCTGTTGCATGATTTCGGGTGTGTAGGGATTTTCCAATTTGTCTCNTAAAATTACTTCGCCTTCCTGGTATTCAAAATTCGAATTTTCTGAATTTCCATTACTACTATTGGCCATTTCAAGTTTCGCTTCGGGTTTTTTAATTTCTCCAATTTCTCTTTTGCAGGAGTTGAAAAGAATTGAGGTTAATGCAATAGCTATCACCCCGATATGCCTGATGTTGTTTAGCATACGATAAGTTTTTAATTAATGGATAAATGTTTCTTTGTTACTTACCAGAGAGGAATTAACCTGAGAGTAAAGAGCAGCTACTGTATATTGAAGTTAAAAAGATTTTTAATACTAATAGCATTCTTTCAAAAAAATCAGTACCCCGATAAATCATAACGCCGTTTGTAAAAAAAACCGCCTCCCTCCGNCGGGCTTTTTTATTTTTACTANCAGGAAGCTGTTTACATTTGTCCACTTAAATAAATCATCATGAGAAGGATTGTTATCAGTGTCGTTGCAATTATCTTTTACCTGCAACTAACTGCCCAGTATAAACTCACCGATAAGATACCGGCTGATGCTTCAGTCAAGATCGGTAAACTTTCAAACGGATTAACTTATTATATCCGCAGGAACCCAAAGCCTGAAAAAAAACTGGAACTGCGGTTGATCGTCAATGCAGGTTCGGTTTTGGAAAATAATGAGCAGCGTGGTCTTGCTCACTTTATGGAACATATGGGTTTTAACGGCTCCAAAAATTTTCCCAAGAATGAACTGGTAGATTTTTTACAAAAAAGCGGTGTTGAGTTTGGCGCTGATCTGAATGCCTATACCGGCTTTGATGAAACAGTTTACATTCTACCTATCCCAACAGATGATGCTGCAGTTGTTGAAAAAGGTTTTACCGTGCTGGAAGACTGGGCCTTCAATAATTTATTTGATAAGGGAGAAATAGAAAAAGAAAGAGGCGTGTGTTAGAAGAATCAAGGCTTAGTAAAGGTGCGGATGAACGGATGCTCCGCCAGTATTTCCCAAAATTGTTTAATGGTTCAAAATATGCTGAACGTTTGCCAATCGGTAAAGATGAGATCTTAAAAACGTTTAAGCCCGAAACACTGATAGGTTTTTATAAGAACTGGTATCGTCCCAATAATATTGCTGTAGCCGTTGTTGGTGATATTGATCCGGCCGAAGCAGAAAAAAAGATCATTGCTCATTTTGGGAAGTTTAAAAACCCTGTAAATGCACCGGTACGTCCTGCTATCATTCCAATCAAAGAAAGAATGAAAGCAGAAGCAATGGTGGTAACGGACGATGAAGCAACGAATACTGTTATTGAAGTTTTTAATTTTATAAAGCCCGCTAAAAAAATAAATACCTGGGCAGATTACCGGGAGTCAATTGTTGAGGGACTGGTAAGCTCATTGATCAATCAGCGGTTAAGTGAACTGACGCAAAAAGAGGATCCGCCGTTTGTTTTTGCAAGTACCGGTAATTCGCAATTTATACGCGGATACAATGCATTCACTTCTTTTGCCGTATTAGGGGAAGGAACGACTCAAAATGCGATCGATGCTTTATTTGCTGAAACAAACCGGGCAAGACAATTTGGTTTTTTACAAACAGAACTGAACAGGGCTAAAGCAAGTTTATTAAATAGCGCCGAAAAAGCATTTAATGAAAAAAATAAATCCGAATCAGGCCAGCTCATTGGGCAATATGTAAATAATTTTTTACAGGGATCGCCTATCCCCGGGGCTGAAAATCGCTATAAGTTCTTAAAACAAGTTCTTCCTTCGATCACATTACAGGAAATAAATGCATTAGCCAAAAAAATGCCATCGGTTAATAGAGCATTTGCAATGATTGAGGCGCCGACAAACGTGAAAGATAAATTGCCGGATAATGCTACTTTATTAAAAGAAGTTGTTGCTGCTACTTCAAAACCTGTTAAACCTTACGAAGAAAAAGCAGTAGCCTCACAGTTACTCGGTAATGAACCGGCTGCAGGAAAAATAACAGCTGAAACAAAAAATGAAAAGCTGGGAACAACCGATCTTACTTTAAGCAATGGCATCACTATTACACTCAAGCCTACCACCTTTAAAAATGACGAGATACAAATGGATGCCTGGCGCTGGGGCGGCTTTCAAAACTTTGAATTAACCGATAAACAAAATGCACAATATGCAGCCAACCTCGTACAGGTAATGGGAGTAAAAGATATGTCACCTACTGATATCAGGAAATTCCTGGCTGGTAAAACTGTTTCTGTTACGCCGTATATCAATGATCATGAAGAAGGAATTGAAGGGCGTAGCAGCGTAAAAGATTTTGAAACTTTTTTACAGATGGTGTATTTGTATTTAACACAACCGAGAAGGGACGAAGGCGCTTTCAAATCTTTTGTTTCCAAACAAAAAGGACAGTTGCAGTTCATCAAACAAGATCCGCAGGCATGGTTCCAGGATACGATGACAAGTATCATTTATAATAATAACCCCTGGGCACAGGCGATACCTGCACCTGAGGATTTTGATAAGATCAATCTCGATCGCAGTTTTGAAATTTATAAAAGCATTTTTGGAAATGCTCATGGCATGCATTTTACTTTCGATGGTAATATTGATATGACAACTGCAAAACCATTATTGGAAAAATATCTTGGATCCCTGCCGGCTGTTCCAAAAGAAAATAAATTCAAAGACAATGGTATCCGGCTGGTAAAAGGTGTTACAGAAGGAAAATTGAAACGCGGTAAAGAAAAACAAAGCCTGATCGTTTTTCAGTTTGAAGGCGATGCTGAATATACCCGTGAAGAAAGAATGAACCTTGCTGCCTTGATTGAAGTAATGAATATAAGGATCATTGAAAAATTGCGTGAAGAAATGAGTGGTATTTATGGTGGTGGTATGTCCGGCAACATTGTAAAAAGGCCGTATGTGCATTATAATATCTCAGCCTATTTGCCCTGCGGCCCGGAGAACGTCGATAAGCTTTCCAATGCTTTAATGGACCTGATAAAAGATGCCCAGGAAAAAGGCATTGAGCAAAAAGACCTCGATAAAGTGAAAGAGACGTGGAAAAAGCAATACCATGTAAACCTGCAAAACAATGATTACTGGCTGAGTTCACTTTCTTCCGCATGGATCGATCAGAATAACCCTGAGAACATTTTGGATTATGAGCAGAAAGTGGATGCATTGACTGTTGATGGATTAAAAGCAGCGGCAAAAAAATATCTTACACTCAATAATATGGTAAAGTTTATTTTATATCCCGAGAGTTCGGATGTAAAACAAGAGGTAAAGACATTGAAAGCTTTTTGATAGTATTATAGCTTTATCAACAGGAAGCTCCCGCATAAACCGGGGGCTTTTTTATTTACCAATACCCACCTCCGTTCGCCACTAATCGAAACAATTTTGCTGCAACAGTTCTAATCAGTAAGTTTAGCATTCTAAACTAATTCACACATGAGAAGAACGACCGCATTGGCAAGCCTATGTTTCATTTGCATTGCTTCCCTTTCACAAAAAGTTTCATTAGTACAATTTAAAAATCTCAAACCCCGCAATATCGGCCCGGCCGGTATGAGTGGCCGTATCACATCCGTTGATGTAGTAAATGATAATAACAATATCATTTATCTCGGTTCTGCTTCAGGTGGCGTATGGAAAACAGACAATGGCGGTAATTCATGGTCACCGGTATTTGACGAGCAACCTACGCAGAATATCGGTTCTGTTGCAGTAGAACAGTCCAATCCTAATATTGTTTGGGTAGGAACGGGAGAAGGTAATCCGCGTAACTCACTCAACCTCGGTGAAGGTGTTTTTAAAAGCCTTGATGCCGGTAAAACATGGAAACGGATGGGGTTGGAAAAAACAAGAAATATTCATCGTATCCTGATCGACCCGGTTAATCCGAATACCGTTTATGTAGCAGCGATCGGAAATCCTTTTACCGCACATCCGGAACGGGGGGTTTTCAAAACAACAGATGGCGGTGATACCTGGACGAAAGTTTTATATACTACAGACAGTTCAGGTTGTTCCGACCTGGTAATGGATCCATCTAATCCCAATCGTTTGATCGCATCCATGTGGCAGCACCGCAGAACACCCTGGGATTTTAAAAGTGGCGGCCCCGGCAGTGGTTTATATATCACCATTGATGGCGGAAAGAACTGGAAAAAATTAGGTAAGGATGATGGATTGCCGGATGGAAATTTTGGAAGAATTGGTTTGGCATTTGCCACCAACGATTCCCGCCGTGTATATGCAATGGTTGAAGCAACAAGAAATGGTTTTTATAAAAGCGATGATGGCGGTATGAAATGGGAACTGGTAACAAACGATCCAAGATGGGTAACCAATCGCCCGTTTTATTTCCAGGATATACGGGTTGATCCGAAAAATGAGAACCGCATTTATAATATTCATGACCGTGTTGAAATGAGTGAAGATGGTGGAAAAACATGGAACGAGTTTTTGCCTTATTCAGGCATTCACCCGGATCATCATGCCTGGTGGATCAGTCCAAAGGACCCCAACTTTATAATCGAAGGGAATGATGGCGGTATCGGCATTACTCATGACCGCGGTAAGAGCTGGACTTTTGATGAAAAAATTCCGGCCGGCCAGTTTTACCATGTAAATGTGGACAATGAAATGCCTTATAATGTAATGGGTGGCATGCAGGACAACGGCACATGGCATGGTCCTGCTTATACATGGATCAATGGTGGTATCCGCAATTATTACTGGAACAATATCGGTGGTGGTGATGGTTTTGATGCCATGCCTGATGCAGAAGATGCAAGCTGGGTATATAGCCAGAGCCAGGGTGGATCAGTTGGCAGAAGGAATTGGAAAACAGGTGAATCATGGTTTGTAAAACCGCTCGCATTAGATCCAAAACTTCCGTTACGTTTTAACTGGAACTCCGCATTGGCACAGGATCCATTTGATAAGAAAACAATTTACTTCGGCGATCAATTTGTGAATAAGAGCACCGATAAAGGTGTGACATGGGAGGTGATCTCGCCCGATCTTACAACCAATGATTCAGTGAAGATCGCAGCATTTCAAAATACGGGTGGATTAACAATGGATGTAACAGGTGCTGAAACACATTGCACCGTTCTAACTATCGAACCATCCAGGAAAGAACAAGGACTTCTTTGGGCAGGAACTGATGATGGTAATGTACAGCTCACGAGAGATGGCGGAAAAACATGGACAAATTTCCGTGGAAAAATTCCGGGTATGCCGCTAAGCTGTTGGGTACCCCAGATAAAAACATCTGCGCACAATGCCGGTGAGGCATTTGTTGTCGCAAATGATTATCGCCGCGGTGATATGAAGCCTTATATTTTCCGTACAACCGATTATGGAAAAACATGGACAAGAATGGTGGATGAAAATAAAGTGAAAGGTTATGCATTGTGTGTATTGCAGGACCCGACAGAACCGAATTTAATTTTTGTAGGAACGGAGAATGGACTTTGGATCAGTTTTGATAATGGTAATTCATTTGAGCAATTTAAAAACGGTTACCCTTCTGTTTCCACTTATGATTTTGCAATACAGGAACGTGAAGCTGACCTGGCGATCGCAACCTTTGGCCGTGCGCTGTGGATACTGGATGATATTCGTCCATTAAGAAAAGCAGCAGCGAATAATGGCAAAGCGTTTACTGCTCCCGTTACAGCTTTTGCCGCACCCGATGCCTATCAAAGTCAATATCGTGCCGCAACAGGTTATGAGTGGAGTGTATATGGCTTATATGATGCAGAGAACAGGAGACGCGGTGCTGAAGTCTCCTATTTTATAAACAAACCAAAAGGGTCTGATACTGCAAGACAACAACCTGCTCCCGCAACTACGCAACCTGCTGCAGCACCACAACAAGGTGGTGGTGGCGGAGGCGGCGGTGGTCGTTTTGGTGGTGGCGGATTTGGACAAGGTGGTTTTGCTGCTGGCGGACGAAGAGGTGACAGTGCAATAGTGAGAATTTATAATTCCAATAATGAATTGATACGAACATTACGGTGGGGTGTTGATTCAGGTTTCAACAGGAATTACTGGGGAATGGAAGAAAAAGGTTTTCGTCAGCCAGGATCACCAAAGCCGCAACCGGGGGCGCCCGAGCCAGGCGGTTTCCAGGTATTGCCCGGAACTTATAAACTTGTTATCACCTATTCAAGAAGTTCTGACTCCACATTCGTTACCGTTAAAGATGATCCCCGTTTAGGAAATCGCAATGATATAAAACTGGCTCAAAGAAAAATGTATGACCGTTTAAGAAAAAGTGCGGATAAACTGACAACAGGTATGGACCAGTTAACTGAAAGCGAAGAGTTGTTGACGAAGATGCAAACACAGTTGAGAGGTGTGGAAGGAAAGGATGCTGATTCATTAAGAAAATCAACAACAAAAATGCAGGATGAAATAAAAACGATCCGCGAATTCATTAGTGGTAAAACTTCTGAGAAACAAGGTTTGTCAAGAAGCCCGTTTGAAGTGACTGTGATGACGCAGCTCCAGGGAGCCCAGCAATCGATCGGAAGTAAAATGGTAGTCCCCACCGCACAGGTAGAAACAATGGTGGCTAATGCTGAAAAAGCAGTTAAAGAAGCTCTCGATAAGATCAATGCATTTTACAGCGGCAAGTGGAAAGATTATCGCCAGCAGGTAGAAGCAACCAAAGTAAATTTATTTAAAGAATATAAACCTATCGAATAACCAACTATAAATTAAAAACGGGGCGATCGCCCCGTTTTTTTATTCGATGATCTTTTCAAAACTAATTAGTTTCCCGTCTGTAGCGATACCTTCCAGCACGACGTGAAATTTTTTTGTATTATCAGTATTATAAAAATTGATCCTGATCTCATTACCGTCTGTTACCATTATATCGGGATTCCAGTATAGTGTTGTACGGGTGTCTTTTTTCTTTTTATCATCCTGGTTACATTTTTTACAAAAGGAACATTCCTTTTAAAATGAGAGATACAGGCAATTTGACATTCATTTTGCCGCAATCGCTTACATTTGTCGCTAAGAAAATACTGCTTTTCAACAGTATGCTTAAAACTTGCAGATTATGAAATTGTCGCATCTCTCTGAAACTTTAATTGGCTCTGAAATTGTAAAACTGGGTGGTGAAATAAAGGAAAAGATCGACCAGGGCGAACGTATTTATAATTTTACGGTTGGTGATTTTGATCCTTCCATATTTCCCATCCCAAAAGAATTAGAAGATGCTATTGTAGATGCGTATCGTAAACATTTTACGAATTATCCAACAGCAGAAGGTAATCTTGATCTGCGGGAGGCAATTGCTTCTTTCATAAAAGATACTGAGAAACTGGATTATGGTATGAATGAGATTCTTGTTGCTTCGGGCGGCCGTCCATTGATCTATGCTACATTCCGGGCATTGTGTGATAAGGGTGATAAAATAATATATGCAACTCCTTCCTGGAACAATAATCATTATACCCATTTTGTAGAAGGCGAACACGTTATAATAGAGGCAACGGCTGAAAATAATTTTATGCCAACTGCCGCCGATATGCGTCCGCATATAAAAGAAACTACACTGATCTCTTTGTGTTCACCACAAAATCCAACCGGAACAACTTTTCGCAAGGAAGAGCTCGAAGCTATTTGTGACCTGGTGCTGGAAGAAAATGCGAGACGCGGTGAAGCTGAGAAAAAAATATACATCATGTATGATCAAATGTATTGGCATTTGACTTTTGGTGATATCAAACATTATGATCCTGTTTCATTAAGACCTGCCATGCGTGACTACACTATTTTCATCGATGCGATCAGTAAAGTGTTTGCAGCAACGGGTGTAAGAGTGGGCTGGAGCATGGCGCCGCAAAAAGTGATCGCAAAAATGAAATCTATTCTTGGACATGTCGGTACCTGGGCTCCAATGGCCGAACAAAAAGCGGTTGCTGCTTTTTTGTCTAAACGGGAAAGCATCAATCAATATCTTGTTCATTTTAAAAAAGGAATTGAAGAAAGATTGCATACTATTTATGAAGGATTCATACAGTTAAAGAATGAAGGATTGCCCGTTGATGTGATTGCGCCTGAAGCCGCCATTTATCTTACTATAAAAATTGACCTGGCCGGAAGAAAAACACAGGATGGAAGATTATTAGAAACACAATCAGATGTTACCGCTTATATTTTAAATGAGGCCAGGCTTGCAATCGTACCCTTTTATGCATTTGGTACAAGCAGAAGCAATCCCTGGTACCGGTTAAGTGTTGGAACTTGTAAGATCGAAGAGATCGAAGAAATGCTGGGAAAACTGAGAAGCGCTTTGAAGAAAATAAGTTAATTCTTACCAATTAAAAATCTGAATGCTTTTAATTCCTGGTATCGTATTGCCTTCAGGATCTTTTTTTTGCTTTGAGTAATATAATTACGATTGATGAGTTCGTGAGCCAGGCAGAAGTTATCAGGAGTTTCAATGAGAAGAAGCATTTCATTTACCCGTCCCATCTCTCTTTCAATGGCCCACTCGGGCAATGAATGATGCCGCGTCAATATCAATATTTCATGATCGTTGGGTTTCATAGCAGTCAATAGCCTTACCTCGGATTAGACGGACAACCACAACTGCTTCCTTTGCGGCCACCAGAATAATAGTTCTTGCTGCACGAGGCGCTAAGAATCATAATCAATATCAGTACCGGAAATAATATTCTTGAGGATGCTTTCATAAATTTGTTCAATGGACTCCTTTCGGAGCGGATTCCAAGTTAAAACTAAATTAGGCAGAATTTATTATACCTTTTGACAAAAAAGCCATAAAAAGCCCGATGCCTGCTGATTTTTCGTCCACCGCATTGAGAAAACCACGCATTTTAATATCTCCCCTGGATTGGGGTCTTGGTCATGCTACCCGGTGCATCCCCATTATTCGTGAGTTAAGCAGGCTGGAATGCGATGTCTGGCTGGCCAGCGATGGTTTTCAAAAAAGATTATTGCAGGAAGAATTTCCTTCAATCACTATACTGGAGTTGCCGGGTTATAAGATCCGCTATTCAAAATCAAACACAGGTTTTCGATTGAGAATGATCGCACANATCCCGAAGATCCTTGATATTATNAGTTATGAAAACAAATGGCTGAGAACAAAAGCCCCGGTGTATGAATTTGATGCTATTATTTCAGATAACCGCTACGGGTTTCATCATCACAACANAAGTAATGTATTTATCACACACCAGTTACGTATCAAAAGCAGGATGGGGAAATTAATTGANGGTCTTCTGAACAGTGTNAACTATAGTTATATTAAAAAATTCAATCAATGCTGGGTACCGGATGAAGAAAAAGAAACCAACCTGGCAGGTGAATTATCACATCCCCGTCAATTGCCAAAACCAGCTGTTCATTANGTCGGAATTCTTTCAAGATTTGAACCGGTAAAAATTCCTGTTATAAAAAATCATGTGCTGATCGTTTTATCCGGTCCTGAACCGCAAAGAACAATATTAGAAAATCTGGTTATAAAGGAAATAACACAGTTCAATGGTACGGCTACTATCGTGAGGGGTGTACCCGGTGCAGAAAAAATTATCCCTTCTACCAATACACTGAAATTTTATAATCATCTCCCCGCTGCTGAGCTCAATAAAGAAATGGAACAAGCTGAGTTCGTGATCAGCCGAAGCGGTTACAGCACCATTATGGAAATAGCCAGGCTGAACAAGCAATCGATTTTAATTCCTACGCCTGGGCAGGGTGAGCAGGAATATCTTGCAAAACATCTTGCCGAAAAAAACTATGCTTATTGCATTGATCAAAAAAAGTTCTCGCTAATAAAAGCATTGGAAAAAGCTAATCAATTCAACTACCAGTTATTTCCTGCTTATGACGATCAAAAATTAAAAATGGTGATCGGGAATTTTGTCAAACAATTAGAAATAAAGATCAATCATCCCGGTTATGAGGCATTTTTAGGATAATCAAAAAACCAGAATTCCTTTTCAGCCATTCGAAAGCTCTTCCAGTTATCCGTTTTAATTTTAAGTGCAAACACACCACAGGTTGGAATATTATCCACTTTTGCATCTGTCAGCATATTGGCAAAATGAGTAATGCCTTCGTTGTGTGAGAATACCGCTATGCAATCATCTTCATCATCGGTATTCTCTATCACGGTATAAAAAACTTCGGGTCCGGCAAGATAGAGTTCCGGTTTATAAATGATCTTATCTTTTTTAAACTTCATTTCCTCCGCAATGATCTTTGCTGTCTTGGCAGCACGTTTAGCCGGGCTTGCAATAAATGCATCGATCTTTATCTTTTTATCTAGTAACCGGTGTGCCATGGCCGGTGCATCCCGTTTTCCCCGTTCATTCAACGGACGATCCATATCATCAAGACCGGGATCACCCCAGTCGCTTTTTGCATGACGAATCAATAAAAGAAATTTCATAATGATGTTCCATTAAAATTACAAATAACAAATTCCAAATCCCAAATAAAATGCAGGCAGGAAAAATAAAAGCTATTCGATGTATCCTTGGAATTTAGGATCTGAAGTTTGGGATTTACTCTAATAGCCTCTTACTTTCTTTCCTTCCATATAATTCATGAAAGCCCGGTTCACCACTTTGTTGCCCCCGGGTGTGGGATAGTTGCCGGTGAAATACCAGTCACCCAAATTGCTGGGACATGCTTTGTGAAGGTCTTCGATGGTTTGAAAAATAACTTCCACGGGTATATTCAGACCCTTTGGAGTGATCAGTTCAGCGATCTTTTTTGTGATCTCTTCTGTTGTAAATAATTTATAAAACTGCTTTACTACATTTTCTGTATGCAGCTGGTTATTGCGTTGCAGTTCTTTACATTTTTCATGTAATTCTTTCATGCATTCCAGCTTTCCTTTTTCCCGGGCCAGTTCAACTGCTGCATTAAACGCAATGAACTCTCCCATCTTACTCATGTCAATACCATAACAATCGGGGTAGCGTATCTGTGGTGAAGAAGAAACAATGATTATTTTTTTCGGTTTTAACCGGGCCAGCAT
>JGI24751J29686_10000416_pt1 | contig 13405 bp, 10 predicted proteins | sample KBSSwiS6_FD_29686 | JGI IMG/M metagenome (IMG submission 29686)
GTGGTGCCGAGGGCGGGAGTCGAACCCGCACGTCCTTTCGGACAACGGATTTTAAGTCCGCAGCGTCTGCCATTCCGCCACCCCGGCATGTTGTCCGTAACCCGAATTCTACCAAGACTTTCCTCTTTCCACTAAATCACCAACATAGTGATGTCGATACATCGATGAGGGACAGATGAGGGACTGCTCTATCCCGCCTTTCGCTCGAACTCGACCACTTGACCCATTGTTTCGATCAACTTTTCCACGGCTGCTTCCAATGCTGCGTGTGTGGCCCGCGCATATACAGTCGTGACTCCCGGCTTTGAATGGCCCAAGAGATCCTGAATGTCGTATTCGTGGACTCCACGCGCTCTCAATCGAGTTAAAAACGTTCGTCTGAGATCGTGCCAGATAATTCCACCCGATGTGGTTTCACCAAATGGAATTCGAGCCCGCTTGCATGCTGTCTTCGGGAGATTCGAAAGAGATCAACTGCAGTGCGCGAGTACTGGTGGCAACCAATCGCGATCTCAGGCGAGAAGTTGCGGAAGGAAGGTTTCGCCAGGATCTTCATTACCGCGTTAATGTTTTTCCAATCAGGTCGCCGGCCTTGCGCGATCGCTTGGATGATTTACCGCTCCTGGTTGATGTTTTGGTAAACAGAATTCTCGAGAGTGGGAAACTCGGTCGCGCAATTCGCTTTGATTCAGAAGCTTTGAGCGTGCTGCGAGGTTACTCTTGGCCAGGAAACGTCAGAGAACTAGAGAATGTAATCGAGCGATTAGCTATCAACGCTCGAATCTCTGTTGTTTCTGATGCGGACGTCCGGTTAGATATTGAAGTCAATGGCTTCGCTCGGTCTGACGAACAGCGCGAAATCATACTTACAAAAGGACTGCGATGCCTGACTAATAGCGGAGTGTCGGTGCGCCATCTATCAAAACTTCAGGAGCTCGATTTGTATCTCCAAGAGCTTGCACAAGCTGGTGGCGACGTCACTAAGGCAGCGCGTCGACTAGGCATCAAGCGAACAACTCTTCACATGCGTATAAAACGACTAGAAAAGAAACTGACGTCAGGATTTCACTCCACGGGTTGAGCCTTTCCCGTACGCGAGGCGAGGCGATACGAAGTCTCAGGTGCGTGGTAAGGTATCTGGTCGACACCTCTCTCAATGATATCTGCGAAGGCACAAAGCGCGGGCGGGTTACTGCTCCTAGGAAAAACGCCGCCTCGTTAAATCCGAAACTCCACAAGATTACTATGTGCGATTGGAGAAGCCTGAGAAGGGCATGTCCGTGATTAACTGCTTCATAAGAAGTTTCCTCACAAGGAAACTATTTGTTTAGCTTTGTTTGGCGACCCTAATACATGGTGGTAGAAAACTTGAAATCCATTCATGCTTATTTATCTGCCCATCTGTGGCAGTTTCTACAGGAAAAGCATTCGTACTGATAGCATGGTGTCGAAGGAGAATTTGACATGCCGGAACAAGGTGGCACTACTACACAATCAGGTATCTTTTGCCAAAACCTCTACGCTGCTTTGCGTATTGCTGAAATGCTAAGCGGCCAGGATTTGCCGGCGACCTCAAAAATTATTAGCGTGCGTGTTGAGGCGCCCGTAAATGTGGACGACGTTGTTGTCACCTATGAAGATGGGCACCGCGACTACGTACAGGCTAAAGAGAATCTCTCGGCATCGGGCGAGATATGGCTCAAGATTTGGCGCCAGTTTCTAAAAGAATATGAGAAGCCCGATTTTGATCGCGTAAACAGCAGACTGATTCTCTGTGTGGGTAGCTCTAACGAAGATTATGTGCTCCTGGAAACAATGTTTGAGGCTGTGAAAGGGCGCTTGAACTTTGGTGAATGGCTTTCTCGTTTAAAGAAAAACGCTAAATTGTGGGAACTATGGCAGGATAAAATTGAAAAGCTCTTTGCCGAAGGACAACCCTTGGAGTCCATTCGTCTCGACAAATGGACCTTCCTGCGTTGTGTGCGCGTTCAAGTGCGCTTGCGTGATTTTCTTGATAGGCAGGCAATTCTATCTTTGCCATTGTCTCAAAATGACAACGGGTTAATTTCCTCTCAAACACTCCACTCAAATGTGTGCAAATACATTTCAAACGACGCGAGAGACCGTGTTGAGCATACCGTCGTGTCTTTGTCGGAGCGGTTGGAGTCCGACCATCGAATCCGTCTTTACGCTCCCCCGCCACTGGCACAACTCCTTGATGCCATCTATTCGTGTAGTGCTACTTTGCGGGCGCAACGCGGTGAATTTGGCGCCCTAACAGGAAGCCATGTAGAACGCCCGGTTACAAAGGAAATTATCGAGTGGATGCTGACAACAGGATGAACGCAAAGACTCACATGACCCATAATAGAGAACGGGCGGCCTTATGGCGCATATTAGGTTTTCGTACGCAATTACATTTCATCCCATCCCCGCACCTCCGATTGTTTCTTAAGCATTGACTCACAGTCTCGTGGTCAGTTCGCAGACTGATCGCCTCCAAAGAAGTTCAAGGAACATAAGGCTCATCTCCGATCACCCACTATTATGCGGTGCCGGCGGTACGTAGAAAGAGTGCCCGGGGGTAAGCTCCGCGACATTGCCATATTTCATGGCCGCCGTGACGCAGCATGTAAGAACGAGTCTGACATGTTCGGCCTCACAACGCGGTTCCCGTAACCGGACTTACATGTTCAGACTATTCAGCGCGGGCGAAACAATGTTGGAGAAGGACCAGAATTATACTGTGAAAGCGTAAGCAACAAGGACCTGGCTTGAAGGCTCCCCAGCAAGATAGTAGAGTCTTACCTCCTTAATCGGATGGAGGGACACAAACACGTGGGCTTACTCAGAAGATCTGTGTCGAGTGCGGCTCGAAAGACGCCGCTTGTAAAAGACGTAATTACCAGGATTAGAGACACCTCTCTGGAGGTCGAAAGGCTGCGTATTCAGTGCCGCCAGATCGAAGACGCTGTTAACCAGTCAGGACTGCTTCCATTACCACCAGAGCAGTTACAGCGGCGAGTTCTCGGCTACTACTCACCCACTTTTGTTAGTTCAGGAGATCGAGATGTTGATGATCTCAATACGCTGCTCGCCAAAGTAGGTACGAGCCTTCAACAGTCTGACCGTATTCTTGACTTCGGGTGTGGCCCAGGCCGCGCACTGCGAGCACTTCATTGCCGTGGCTTCGATAAAAGTAGACTATTCGGGTCAGATATCGACCCCGAACCTATTGAATGGTGTACTCAGAACTACCAACGAGTAGCGACTTTCAGCGTCAACGATCACGAGCCACCCACTTCATATCCCAATAACTTCTTTGATTGCGTCTACTCAATCAGCGTGTTTACGCACTTACCGGAAGAGATGCAGTTCGCATGGCTTGCGGAACTCAGGAGAATAAGTAAACCCGGTGGCTATCTGATGCTCACCGTTCATGGCCCTGATTTTGAGTACCTTCTTTCAGATGCCCAGAAGAAGACGCTTTCTACTCATGGATTCGTTTACAGGTCAGTAGGTGACACGGAAGGTCTACCATCGTTTTATCAAGCTGCGTATCACTCGCATGAATACATTCAACGAGAGTGGTCGAAGTATTTCCAGATTCATCATATTGAGTATAAGGGACTGGAAGCGTATCAGGATGCTGTTCTGTGCCAGAAGTCAGGGATCTGATTGCTTCGCCGTCACGGCAGAATCTTCTGCTATATGTCGACCGAGGACAGACGGAAGAGTGGCAGAGGGAATACCACGAAGAGCGGCCACATGCTCTGAGTGTTATGACGCCCAAAGAGTTTCTACTAACCTAAAACTGACCTCCTCCCTTAAAACGCGGCCAAAATAAAAAATAGAGAAAAGCGGGCTGACCTCCTCCCTAAAAAGACTACCAAAATAACTTAGAGAAAAGCGGTGTAATCTCGGGACGCTTACATTGCGCCTGGGATATACTGCGGCGTGAGATGGGGCGGTGAGATCATGCTCCGGGTTACTTCCTACTAAATGACGCCTATGCCCAAGCCGTTCGTATTCATTAGTTCCACTTCCGACCTCATTGAAGAGCGGCAAGCATTGGAGGATCTCGCCGAACTATTTGATTTTTACTTCTACGAAAAGGACCGCGCTCGTAAAGAAACTCCTGAGGAGCACTGCCGTAAAATGATCGAGAGCGCCCATGTCCTTGTTGGCATACTCGGCACTACATATGGCACCTCATTTCCTGGAAGCCAGGATGAACTTTCTATCGTTGAGTGGGAGTTCAATATCGCGCGTAGCCGGAAAGAACTTGAAATTATGGCCTTCATAAAGAAGGCCGTTAATGAGGTAACAGATACCGATCCGAGACAGCAACGATTTTTAGCTCGCGTGCAAGACTTTCGCGCAGGAGTGTGGTGCAGATTCTTTGAATCGCCTCCGGAACTCATAAAACTAGTCCACGCCGCCCTCACCGGGTGGCTTACTGACTTTTGGGCCTGCAAGCAAGAAGCTCAAGCCCCATTGGTGCGCTGGTCCCAACGACTAACGGGGGGAATCGCAGTCTTTATGTTTCTGATAGAACTTGCTGCTGTCGTGATGTATCTCAGCTTTCCAAATTATTTCCAAATCACACTGTTAATCGGTTTTCTAGTCATAGGAATGTTGATCCAATTGGCGAGCACTATCTTTCTGTTAATGGAAGGGGGACGTAATGTCGGACGCTAACGCTGAACAACGGAATCGGCGGGAGGGGAGCATTGCTGAAGTCGTAAAGCGCGAAAATCGTCGCCGCAAGCGCCTGTTGCAGTTAATTATGGCCCTGTTTACTGCGACGATAGCAATCGGCATTCTCCTACTAGTATACGGACGGTCCGATGCTGAAGTTATTGATCAGGAGGTGACAAGAAAAGTAGCGCCCGTCCAGGAGAGTTATAACCAAATCAAGCCGACATTAGACCAGATACAAAACATACGTACGATTCTTAATGAGGTTTCTCAGGTCCAGCAGGATTTTAATCAACAAATGGAGGCGCTGAAAAATGTTAGCGCAAGGCTGGATAACCAGGACCAACAACTGACACATTTGAATGAATCACAAAAAAAACTGGCGGATGAAATTCCTGCGGTTAAAACACGCTTACAGGAAATTGAACCAGTCACTACCCAAGTTTCACCATTAATATCTTCTTTACAGGATGTGCGCTCTCATATGGAGCAGCAGGAAACACAACTTGCCTCGATACAGCAGCGACAGGAGATGTATAAAAATGTCACCACTGCCGGCCCGTTGGGAACCTTACTCGCCGGCATTTTATTGATTCTCATCCTGGGGTTAGTGGTACAGTCCATTCAGATCGTGATAGAAAAATTGTTCGGGCTAAAGACACGTGCTCTCATTAACTCCCTCGAAAATATCTTTAACATTATCACGCTGGGCCTAGGTCGGGCAGATGATGCCCCCGCCCAACATATATCGAAGTTGGTTAACGAGGTGATCCACATACTCGAAGAGACGGGACGAGCGAACCTGTTCGGGAAACCAAGACTCGACTCGCTCACCAAGCGGGACCTGCATATGGCGCTGAAGCGGATTGAGGCCGAACACCTTCTACCAGGTACCGTAGACAGCTTTCAGGAGGTCTTGGACGCTGTTAGAAATTTAAAGGCTGAGCTGAGACACATCGACGTGGACCTGCTCGAAGGTGACGCGAGCGCCAAAATTGCCGCTCTGCGTAACTCCTTGATGCCACTTGCTCACGACTTTAGAGCCCTCACCAAGGACGGCCAGCTCATACCGCATGTGCTGCTCGGCGACCTGTATCAACTGCGTCAGATTAACGTGCCCGAGACGCTAAACATACTCGGACAGCTTCAGCGCGAGGTCGACGATAGCCTCGCGACAGCAGACAAGGCCGTGGTGGAGACGCAGTCCGTGCTCGCCGACGTGCAGAAAACCGGCGACGTAGGGCTGATTGCCAACGCCGAGACGCGGGCGAACGCGGCAAGTCTCTGTGTTGACGGCTTGGCAGACGTTTACGCACACCTGAAGCGCATCGCCGAACAGATCACCGCATTCGGCAAGGCTTTCGACAGGGCCTTTGCCCCGGTGTGCAACGTTTTGCAACAGGTTGAGATATGGTACGACACGATCATGAAAGGGTTCGAGGAGCGCTATAGTCGACAGATGAAAGCAGTTTCTTTGATCGTCAGCCTTATAATTACAGTAGGGCTCAACCTTAATATATTTAGTCTGTACAGCAGCAATCTAACCTTTACCCCTGTTGGCGAAGCAATAAGCCGTGGGCTAAAAGGGAATGGCTTTTATACCTTACGAATGATCTTGGCTTGGATCATTACAGCGGCGCTACTGAGCACCGTGGCATCATTCTGGCACGTCGCATCAGCGTCGTTGCCTCGTACCAGGGTGAACACGCAAAAGACAGTTTGGTCATAGGTTAAGGCCCAATTGGGCGATTAGCCGAACGTGTGTTTACCGATACGTATGATCCCTTGATCTCAGGGTTCGATTCGGATGTCACCGAAGTTAAGTTGGCGTAATCCCAGCAGTTCAAACTCACAATCGAACTGTGAAACAAGCAGCGGTGTGATCCGATAGTTTCGGTTCCGCGACGGTACATGGCGTATCGACAACGGTCCTGAACTTTAGTCAGAACAATTGGGCTGTCGCTTTCGTCGACGAGCGGAGTTATCTCGAATAGCACGTACAGCATCGTGATGCTGTGCTCAATACAGCAGACCAGCATTTATCGCCGGCTGATTGACTTCAAGAATGCGACGAGCGATACCGGTCTGTACCAGCAGAATGGACACCTCTATTTATATCCGAGGTGTTTGGTAGTCCGGTTTCGATTGCCGCCAACACGTGGGTGCAAATCGTGTTCACGCGTGATTCAGCCGGCACCTTGACTGGATATGTCGACGGAGTACAGCAGTTCTAGGTGTCCGACTCAGGCGGTTACGGAACTATCAGCAGTGCCAACATCCTGCGATTTTTTTCCGAGACGACATCAGTTCGAGCGAAGCTTCAGCCGGATTGGTAACGCAGTCCCAAGATATTTTCACCAGCGGTTCTCAGGACACTCCAATGTCACTTCTTCCATGAGTATGACAGGTCGTGTCATCTAATCACTATTGACTGATCAGCAACCCTCAGCTTAAGTTATGCCTGTTTTGGGGAGGCGAATTCATGTATCAGCATGCACCCTCATCTTAGCAGCCTCTCATGTCCCGTTCTATTATGAGCCTAATCCCTGACGTCCTTGAAGGGTCGCAACATTATGTCTCACATCTCCTCCCCGCGACGGCATGCCAAATTATTACTCGTTCTAGTATCGATGATCATCGGGACTTTGATAAGCTTCCCACCTTTTTCGGTAATTGAATCAATAACTTCGACAGCCATGGAAGGAAGTATGCACCCGAAGCGCGATCAGGAAGTCGCACAAGTCTTCAAGCACGAGATTATAAGACTTGATGTATCGGCTGTTGCGCGACAGGTGCGGGAATCTGGACGATTATCACTTATAACGCAAAGTCGAAGATTTGACCTCAATCTGATTCCACACGATTTGCGTGCGCCGAACTATCGTGCTGAAGAAGTCACTGCTGGTGGCCTTGTGCACCCAATCGAGATTGGTTCTGTCCGCACGTACAAGGGAAGGGTGTTGGGTATGGATAGAGCCCAGGCACGATTCACTATCTCTAATGAGATGATTGAGGGGGTTATACTCACAAAAACTGGAAGTTACTACCTAGAACCAGCCAAACGATTCTCAGCGTCAGCTGATGTTTCGGATTTTATTCTTCATAAAGCTTCCGATGTCCCAGATATCTCGACTTTAGAGTGCGACGTAACAAAGGAGGACAAACCTGTCGAGCTAAGGGAGCGTGGCATTGCTGATTCTGGCACATCAGTATTCGACGGACGACCGCTAGGGCGCGTAGTTGAGATTGCTACCGAAGCTGATTTTGAGTACGTGAATTCACTAGGCGGTTCTCAACAAGCCAACAATGAAATCTTAAGCACCTTGAACGTAGTTGAAGGAATCTATGAAGAGGAACTCGGTCTTACCTTTCAGGTAACCTTTCAACATACTTGGGCAACCGTTGATGATCCATACACGACAACAGATAGCGGTTCACAATTATTAAATGAATTTCGAGACCACTGGAACTTGAACTTTCAAACCATCAATCGCGACGTTGCGCATTTATGGACCAGCAAACCGGCAGGTGGAATAGCATTTGTCGGAACGGTTTGTAGAACAAACGCTGCGTACGGACTCAGTAGCGGATCCATTGCCAGTACACCCACTCACGAGTTTGGACATAATTTCGGCGCGCTTCACCCCGACCAGCAAACTCCACCGGTGACTGAATGCGCCGGGACAATAATGCAGTCTATTCAGGCTCGTGATCTTACCTTTTGTCCTTTTTCTCGCAGCCAAATAGCTGCATATGTCACTGCTAGCGGAAGCTGCCTGGCTGCGTCCCCGCAAAGTTGTGCAACGCTGACTCTATCGGCAAGTGATATATCGTTCGGCCCGAATGCCGGCTCGAGTGCATTTAAAGTGGATTCCGTATTAGGGTGTTCTTGGACAGCGAGAAGTGATGTTGACTGGATTACCATTACATCCGGAGGCGCAGGTAATGGGAGCGGTGTTGTTAACTATTCTGTCTCACCTAATTCGGGAAGTTCAATCCGCGTTGGAACAATCGCTGTAGGCAGTCGGACTCTTACTATCTCACAAGATTCTGTGTCTTGTGCCCCGATCCCGCCACCTCTGAGTTGGTGGCGTGCCGAAGGAAACGTAAACGACAGTGTTGGTCCTAACCACGGCAAGTTGTTTGGAACGGCGACATATGCGAATGGATTAGTTGGGCGGGGATTCAAATTCAATAACGTAACCATCTTTGATGATTATTTATATGCCCCAACGTCAAGACTACCTAGGGGTAATAGCGATATGACCGTGGAGTTTTGGTTCAATGAAGGAGCGACTGGTTCGGAGCTTACCGTCTGGTTTGAGCAGTATATTGGCGGAAGTACTAGGGCACGCTATGAAGTTATTATGTCCCGGTTTCGTGTTCTTTTTCGTGGTGATCTGACATCCTTGTCTGGCAATTTTGAATCCTCTGACCCGTTACAATGGCATCATGTGGCAGTCACTAATCAAGGTAACACTTGTATCTTGTATTTGGATGGGAAAATAACCGCAAGCGGCAACGTGCAAATTGATCTTCCTCAAAGTACAGCATTTTACATCGGCCAAGGACAGAAGGGTTTTGTTGATGAAGTGAGTGTTTATAACCGCGCTTTAACCCAGTCTGAGATACAGGCGATCTTTCTTGCTGGGAACGCCGGCAAATGCGGAGCAACTAACCCAACGACGCGACCGACACTCTTAACTGAAGGAAATACAACACGGGCAATCGCGGTCGATTCTGTAACGTTCATACGTGATCCTTTGCCATTTTCCAGTATGCTGAACTTAAGTTCGGATTCGCGGACGAGAGTTATGCTATTTGCGTCAAACTTAGAGTTGCTACCTGGCGAAACTGGTTCGGTCGTTGCAGTGCAGGCTGAAGACTTACAACACAGAATTTATCCGTTAACTGTTGAGTATGTGGGAAAGGTTCCAAACTTGGATTGGCTCACACAGATAAATGTTCGTTTACCTGACGGACTTGCTAACGGCGGAGATGTTTTGGTTAGTTTCAATTTACGTGGCACTCTCAGCAACAAAGCTCTGTTAAGCGTTAGATAGACTCCAGAACGACCGTGAGGCCTTTCACGTTGACCCAAGAGTATGGATTATCAAGTAAGTCAATCGTGCTGTGTTGTGACGGAATTTAGAAAACAACACTGGCGTTGAACCATAGGCTGGTGACTATAGCGAAACGGACGGTCGGCGGTCGTAGCGGTTGATTCCCGAGTCTTTGCGTCCTCGCACACTCGCTAGATCCAGCCTCATTAGCGATTAATGCATTTCTTAGAACACTGCTCTGTTCTCGCACTCGAAAACGTAGAGGAATGACCAAAACCAAATTTGTAAGTTCGCGATCGCTTATGGTTGCAAATACCCACTACCTACTCCCAAGGTGAGAGAGAGAGGGTCTCAGAAATGGCTTTTATGATGTGCCGTCAACTATCCTGTCAACGTTCAAATTAAGCCTTGTAAGTTACTGAAACGGCTCATGTTATTAGCTTGAGCCTTTTTATTGAGCGAGTAGCGCAAACTCAATGGCACCTGGGATTTTTAATCTGAATTAGCCATTAACATAGGTCCATCGACTGCGTATCATGTTAAAAGTCGCGTTGCGAACGGAACCGACAACCACTAACCCTCTCGCTCGTCTATTGACTTAACTAGCTATTTGCAATAAAAGCAGTCTGCTACACCGATCCTCTTCGGTCAGGAGTTTCCCAAATGCGACTCCCGCCTCGCGTTCCCAAAGTTTCTCTGTTCCTAAGCTCGTCGTTTTCCACCATCGCCGCGTTCATAACGATCGATCTACTGGTCATCCCGCTGAGCGTTTCAAGCCAAGTTCGTCGCGACTGCGAAGGTTCGCAACAGACCATTACAAATGCCGATGTGCGTCTCAACTTGGATGTTCCCAAGCTGGACTTTAAGAAACGAGGTCAGTAGTGAAGGAAAATACACTCACTCCAATCCTTTTACTCTCTTCCGTAGCCCGCAGGGGAATATACGGAGCATTGAGTCGAACGGGTAAAAGCGTATTGGACGACACAGTTGATCCTAGGCTTCTACAAATCGCGCGCAGCTATTTTCTGACAGAGCGGAACGAGGAAAAAGATGGTGAGCTTGTACATGCTTTGTCACAAGTAGTCAACGAAATTTGGGCGGCACTACTTGAGGCATCGTTTTTTGCTGGCATGTGCATCATGGCTTTCGCTTTCTTTGCTTGGCATGCATCTTTGCGTGAGTTGCTGATCACGACGACCATTATTCAATTGGTTACTCTACTGCTCATGTCGTTAAATTCCTTAGTTCTAAGGAGGCGAGTAGTAGCTGCTGAAAGTCAGTTGAGCTTCCGCAGTTTATATCTCTCCAAGCTAGAGGGCGAGCTTGTAGAACGAACTGAGCGACGGGCTACCATAAATCGCACTCAGCAACCAACCACGGGTGAACCATTGCCAGCGCCGCCGGGCATCACAGAAATCGCACTTGAAAATGATTCTGATGGCGTATTTGCGGAAATGAGAAAACATCTCACGAGCGTTCGCCGCTATCACAGAATAGTATTGTGGACATTGATCGTTACGTTCCTAGCTTTCCTTTCAGCGGGTCTTTGGAAAATGATAACTGGGTTGGAAACGACCTCAGATTACATTCAAGCCTTCGGCAGTGCGGGCGTTGGCGGAATGCTTTTATGGTTTGGTCAAAAGACACTCTGGGCGCATCGGGTTTCTCAAGTATCCTTGGCGCTTTTTGAATCGTACGTCGCTGAAGTAAGAGCTTCGCTCGCCGAAATACCATTGTCAGTCCCAGTGGAAGAGAGACGACGAATGCGAGCGGAAATCTGGACAACTTTTCGGAATGGATTGAATCAGCTTTGGCTTTCGGAACGTGAAGCTGTAAAGGCCGGTTCGCAAGATTAGTTCAATCACACCCTGTGAGGTTCGAGTCCTTTAACTTTTTTACAAAGCAACAGCGACGCTACAGGGGTCATGTGCTGCGCGGCATGCAACTAGGGGGTTGCCTCCCATTAATGCTCCAGCATCTGTAAACGGCATTGTTAAGGAAGCGACGCAACAGAACCTAATCGAAAGCTCGGGTAACAACATCGTTAGTCGCTTGCAATTGCGTTTGTGTCGTAGTCTACAACTAAATGGAGCAACCGACCTCAAGCGTATTCGCCAGATTCTTAATTTATAAGACACCCAAATCTTCTATGGTTAGAGGTAGATCTGAAATTTGGAGGAGGGTGAAATGGCTAAAAGCATTCCCCGAGTGTTTGTAGGCTCATCTTCCGAGTCTCTCCGTTTGGCTCAGGCCGTTCAGACAAACCTTGAGCATTGTGCCGAGGTTCGTATTTGGAATCAGGATTTATTCCAAGTAGGGAATAGCTTTCTTGAGGATCTACTCAAGTTAACATCTGAGTTTGATTTTGCCGTGTTCCTGTGGTCTTCGGATGACAAACTGACGAGTCGTGACGGAACACATTTATCAGCACGGGATAATGTGATTCTGGAATCGGGGATGTTCTACAGTGTCCTAGGCAGAGAAAGAGTTTTTCTTATAATGCCGGCTATCGAAAAGATAAAGGTGCCATCCGATTTAACCGGAATTACCCACTTAACGTTCCGAGAACCATCGGACGGGAATTATCGGGCTGCACTGGGACCAGCATCGAGAACCATTCAAGAACGTATTGAAACATTGGGCTTTCGTCACGGGCATTCCTCACAGGATTCGAAATATATCCCTGGTGTCTTTAGGAATATTCGAGAAGCTTGGCCCACAATGAAAGTGGACTGTTGGCAAGCCAACACAATCGCCATATTAGGAAATAGAGGCCTCAGTGCATTTGGTACAGATCAGTCTTTGGTTTCTTTGGCAGAAGGAGATAGGTTTTCAAACCTTCGGAAGTTAAGGATTGTCTTGCTAAGTACGGAGGCGCATTGGTTGCATCAGGGATTCATACAGCTTAGATCTTACGAATCAATGGAGGTTTTTCGAAAAGAACTTAAAGCTAACCACGAAATAATCGAGTCAGCCATGGCCAAGCTTTCGAAACGACTTGGAGATACTAAGTCTGGCATTAGATACCATCACGGAGAGCCAAAATTCGGCATGGTAATTACCGACAGAGTTGCTTACATAAATACTTATGCAGAGCAGCCTTCTACGCAGGTAGTTGACCTGCCAATCTATCGCTTCGAGAAGTGGCCTGGCTCGCTTTACGGTGCATTCAAGCGCCACTTTGATGACTTATGGCATAACAAATCAGTCCCAGGTACATTTCAGAAGGAACATTTTGACTTTGAAACATCTGCAGGCGGCATCCTGATTGCTGAACAAGCACAAAAAAAATATGTTGCACTGCTGAGAAGGCACGATGGTTATTGGGTACTTCCAAAAGGACATCGCATGATTACCGATTCAAATTTGGAACAAACAGCAACGAGGGAAGTAGCAGAAGAGACTGGTTTGAGTTTGACGGATTTTCGCGTCGAAAAACCGGTTGGGTATTATACTTATGATGAAACGGCCGAAAAGTTCAACGTCAAAAAAGTGGTTCATCTTTTTCTAATGCGCTGTTCCCCTGGTCGTATGCCAATCTTACAACCACCAGAGTTCGCCGAGGGGAAATGGTGGGAGATTACTACGGCACTGCCTGCGATGTTATATACGTATCAGAAACGTTATCTGGAAGAGGTTCT
>JGI24751J29686_10000421_pt1 | contig 13313 bp, 9 predicted proteins | sample KBSSwiS6_FD_29686 | JGI IMG/M metagenome (IMG submission 29686)
CCAGCCACGATCAGGATACGACCCTGCGCTATGGCCTGACCCTGCCGCGGGCGGTCATGGCGGCGCGGTTTTCCCGCTTTGTGAGCGGCCGCAATGCAGGTTGAGGCCGCCTGCAACCTGCCGAAAGGCCGCCCGTGCCGGCACTGAATGATGCGGAGCGGACCGGGCTTGCGCTTGCCGCCCAGGCCTGCCCCCGCGGCCTGCTGGCCGGGGTGGCCGCGCTGTCCGTGGCGGGCTCTCTGACCGAGGGGCTCGGGATCATGCTGCTGGTGCCCATGCTCGGGCTGGTCGGAGCGGGCCCTGCCGCTGCCGGCGGCGGCATGGTCGGGCGATGGTGGAACCAGCTGGCCGGGATGGGACTGGCTGTGGGCCTGCCGGGCCTGCTCGCGCTGTTCGTCGGCCTGGTGGCCCTGCGCGCCGCGCTCGTGCAGCTGCGCATCCTTGGCGAGGAAGCGCTCCAGCTGCGGCTGGCGGGCAACCTGCGCGGCATGGTGCTTGGCGACCTGCTCCACGCACGGTGGTCGTGGCTTGGCCAAGGCACGCAGGCGCGTTTCGTCACCCTGCTGATGAGCGTGGTGGACCGGGCCAGCACCGTCCTGCAACAGGGCCAGACGTTATTTGCAGCGGCATCTACCCTTGCGGCCATGCTGGTCGTCGCCCTGCTGATCGATCCCCTTCCCGCCCTTGCCCTGGCGCTGGGCGGGACGTCGGTCGCCGCGCTCCACATGGCCCTGCGCGGTAGCGCCCGGCGGGGCGGGGAGCTGCTCGACCGCTGCCATGTCGCCATGTTCGGCTTTTATTCGGAGCGGATCGCCAACCTGCGACTCGTCAAGGCATTCGGGACCGAACGACGCGACCTTGCCAGGGGCAGCGACCTGCAGGATGCCATGCGCCGCGCGCGGCTGGATTTCGCCGCAGGGCGGGGCCTGGGGCAGTTCGTACTGCAGGTGGGGACGGCGCTGGTGGTGGCCGCGGCCGTCTGGCTGGCGGTCAGCCGCTGGCATTCCGCGCCCACCACCCTGCTCCCGCTGATCGCAGTGTCGGCGCGGGCCACGCCGCTGCTCGGGGCGCTGCAATCAGGCTTTCACAACCTGGCCCATGGCCTGCCCGCGCTGGCCGAGCTGGGCCGCTTTGCCGCCGAGGCGCGGGCGGCGGCCGAACCCGCCACCGGCGACAAGCGCCCGCCGCGCCTGCGCCGGGAGATCGCGCTGTGGGCAGTTACCGTGCGGCACGCCGGTCGGATGCGCCCCGCTCTCGACGCCGTCAGCCTGCGGCTGGAGGCCGGCACGATCACCTCGCTGACCGGACCCTCCGGCGCTGGCAAGAGCACTCTGGCCGATGTCTTTGCCGGCCTCCTTCTGCCCGACGAGGGAACGCTGGAGATCGACGGCGAGCCGGTGACGGCGCCCCGCTACGGGGCCTGGCGCGGGCAGGTCGCCTATGTCCAGCAGGAGCCGGTGCTGCTCCATGCCTCGATCCGCGACAACCTGCTCTGGGCCGTCCCCGACGCCGATGATGCGCAACTGGAGGAGGCCTTGCGCCGGGCCGCTGCCGGTTTTGTCTTCCATCTGCCTGAGGGGATGCACACCGTGGTGGGCGACCGGGGGGCCACACTTTCCGGCGGGGAGCGCCAGCGGATCGCCCTGGCGCGCGGCCTGCTGCGCCGGCCGGAGCTGCTGATCCTTGACGAGGTGACCAGTGCGCTGGACCTTGCGAACGAAGCTCTGGTGACCGCAGCCGTCAGCGCGCTCCGCGGACAGATGACGATCCTCGTTATCGGCCACCGCGGCGCCCTGGCGCAACTGGCGGACCGACGCTTTATCCTCGAAGCCGGCCGCGTCGTTACCGATATCACTGATAACGCGTCGCAAATTGTCGCGGGCGGAACGCTCCCTGCGATGAGGGGTTGATCCGATGAGATGGGTTGCGCATGAAACGGTGCGGGTGCCCGGGAGCGCCCTTTTGCCGGATGCCTTGATGAGATTTTCCAAGTTTGCCGCTGCCACGCTGCTGCTCGCCGCCGTATGCCATCCAGCTGCGCCGGCTCTCGCCGCAGAGACTCTCCCGCTCGGCGGGCACACTGCGCCGAATGGGTGCACCGGCAAGCCGGGGGAGGCCTGGATCAATGTCGCGGTGGAGGGTGTGCGCAACAGCTCCGGGCTCGTCGCGATCACGCTCTATGCGGATAATCCGCGCAAGTTCCTGGTGAAGAAGGGCTCGCTCTATGTCGGACGGATTCCGGCCCAGGCCGGCACCACCACCGGTTGCATCTACGTGCCCCGGCCCGGCGTCTATGCCATCGCGATCTATCATGACGAGAATGGCGACCAGGCATTCAACCGCACCGGCATCGGTCTCCCGGCCGAAGGCTATGGCTTCGCCAACAATCCGAGCACGCTTGCCGGATTGCCGAGCTTCCAGTCGGTCCGGCTCTCGATCCCCAAGCCGGGCCTGCTGACCCGGGTCCGGATAAAGTATCCCTGATCAGTTGGCGGCGAGGCTGAGCTGCGCCGGGGCTTCGGCCTCGGCAATGGCATGGGCGCGCGGGTCGTCGACGTCGAGCCACCAGGCCCCACGCGGATCGGCGCCGATGTCCATGGTCGCCGCCCGGCCCCGGTCGGCCAGGACCTGCATGCCGTCAGACAGGCTGCCCGACTTGCCCATGGCAATCGCCGCGGCAATGGCTTCGGGCAGTTCCGGCGTGACGAGGAAGGCGCCGCAGTCCACCGCGTCATAGGTGGGAATGGTCTTGCCGATGGCGACAATGCGGCCTTCGGCGTCGGTCCTGACCCAGGTCGCATCGTCGGGATCGACCAGCGGATTCTCGAGCCGGCGGTCGATCGCCAGGGTCACCCCCCGCTCGGGCGCGCCTTCACGGGCCAGGCGCTGGAGGATCTCGGCCGAGAACATGTGATCGGCCATGACCAGCAGGAAATCGCGGCCGCCCAGCGCCGCGACCTTGTCGGCTCCGGCAATCACCGAGAACCCGTTGGGCTTCGACCAGTCGCTCACGCGCTCCGTGTGGATGGCCATGCCGTTGCGCTGCGCCAGGGCCGCGAGGAACGCTTCGACGCGCTCGCCCTCATGCCCCGTCACCACCACGACGCGGGTGACTCCGGCGGCGGCAAGCTGGCGAATGCCGAGCTCGATCAGGGGAATGCCGGCCACCGGGGTGAGCGGCTTGGAGTCCGACAGCGCGGAGAGGCGACTGCCGAACCCGGCGGCGATGATGACCGCGTCCATTTGCCCGCCCCGGTTGGTGCCGGGATTACTCGGCGGCGATGGCCGAGGGGGCGATATACTGCTCGACCATCCGCGCCGCGTCGTCGTCGTTGAACTGGACGGGCGGGTGCTTGCAGAAATAGGCCGACGGACCGGCCAGGGCGCCGCCTTCGCCACGCTCCAGCGCGACCTTGCAGCAACGGATCGCGTCCATCACGCAGGCGGCCGAGTTCGGGCTGTCTTCCACCGAGAGGCGCAGTTCGAGGTTCATGGGGACATTGCCCCACTGGTTGCCCTCAAGCCGCAGGAAGCACAGCTTGTTGTCCTTCTGCCACGGCACGTAGTCCGACGGGCCGACGTGGATGTTCTCATCCTCGAGGCGCTGGGCGAGCATGGCCTGGACGGCCTCGGTCTTCGATTCCTTCTTGGAGCCGAGGCGCTGGCGATCCAGCATGTTCATGAAGTCGGTGTTGCCGCCGGTGTTGAGCTGATAGGTCCGCTCGACATTGACGCCGCGCGCGCCGAACAGGCTGGCGAGGACGCGGTGGACGATGGTGGCGCCGACCTGGGCCTTGATATCGTCGCCCACGATCGGGATGCGCTTCTCGGCGAAGCGGCGTTCCCACTCGGGGCGGCTGGCGATGAACACCGGCATGCAGTTGACCACGGCGATGCCCGCCTCGAGCGCGCATTCCATGTAGAACTCAGTCGCCTCTTCCGACCCCACGGGCAGGAAGTTGACGAGGATCTCGGCGCCGCTGTCCTTCAGCGCGGCGACGATCGATTCGCGGGTGGCTTCCGGCGCGTCGGCGACGATGAAGCCGCGCTCGCCCATGCCGGTCATGTGCTCGGCCACGCCATCGAGGATCTTGCCCATGATGACCTTGCCGCCGGTGGCCGGGACATCGGGCTGGAACACCGCGGTGCAGTTCGGGCCGGCGAAGATCGCCTCGGCCACGTCCTTGCCGACCTTGCGCTTGTCGACGTCGATGCCGAGCACGAAATCGACATCGCCCGCGCCATAGCCGCCGATCACTTCGTGGATCAGGCCCTGCGCGGAGTTGTTCTGGCGGTAGTAGGCAACCCCCTGCACCAGCGAGCTGGCGCAATTGCCAACGCCGATGATTGCAACCTTGATTGGCTTCATCAAATCGGATCCCTTCAGGCGGGAACCCTAGCCGTCGCTGCGGCCGAGCCCCCGATGATTCATGTTCGGTTGAGCAACCTATCGCATCCGCGGATGCCCTGCGCCAACAAGGGCCACGGCAAACTTGCGAAAAACAACGATTTCCTTCGGCCCAGCGTTCCCAGATAGTTGTGACCGGCCACGTCAGCAGCCAAAGGCGGTTGGAAAAGTCATGCTCGGGCGCCGTAACTATAGTTGGTGCGGCCCCGCCGCAAGCGATTATGACGATTCGATGAAGGCGGTTCGCCGCAGGATGAGAGAAGGGCAAGGGGTGAGCGAGACATCGGGAGTTCCCGGAAGGGGCGCGGCGGCAGGCCAGCAGCCGGGCGGGCCGGTGCGCCCGCAGCGCCCGCGCGAGCTGCAGGACGCGCTCAATCACTATCTCTACCACCCCCTCGCCTGGCAGCTGGCGCGGCTGCTGGCGCGGACGCCACTGACCCCCAACATGGTGTCGATCATCGGCGGCTGTTTCGTCCTCGCCGCGGCCGTGGCCTATGCCCTGCCCGGCTGGCCGGGGCCGGCGCTACTCGGGATGGTGTTGCACATGACGTGGCACGTGGTCGACGGGGCGGACGGGGATCTTGCCCGCATGACCGGGCGCTCGAGCCCGATCGGCGAGATGGTCGACGGGCTGTGCGACTATACCAGCCACATCGTGCTCTATTTCGTGCTCGGCTGGCTGCTGGCCACTTCGATGAACCCGCCTGCCTGGCCCACCGCGCATCCTGCGTTGTGGATGTGGGCGGCGGGGCTCAGCCACATCGTGCAGTCGAACCACGTCGAGGTGCAGCGCCGGCAGTACCAATGGTGGGTCTACGGAACGAGCTGGATCCGGCACAACCACAGTGCGGATTCGGCGACCGGCAAGAGCCTGTTCGGCGGAATCGTCTCGATCTATCTCGCGCTCGCGACCGGGCTCACGCCCCATGCCCTGAAGATCGACGCAGCCGTGGCGGCGAGCGCGGACGATCCGGCGCGGCGCGAGGCGATCCGCGCGGCGGTGCGGGCTGAGGCCGGGCCGCTGCTGGCGCTGTGCAAGGTACTCGGTCCCAATCCCCGCGCCATCGTGCTCGGGCTGGCCATGCTGGCGGGGAGCCCGCTGTGGTACTTCCTGTACCAGGCGCTGATCCTGAACGGGCTGCTGGTGGTCTCGGTGGTGGCGCACAACCGCGCCGCCAAGCGGATCGCTGCGCGGATCGCAGGGCCGACGGGCTGACTCGACAAGGCCCCGCCGCGGCGTATCATCCGCGACCATGGCCGATGCAGACCTGCTGACACAAGCGCGCGGGATCGCGGGGGGAATCGTCGCCCTGCGCCGCGCGATCCATGCCGAGCCCGAGCTGGGCCTGATCACGCCCAAGACCCGCGACAAGGTGCGCGCGGCCCTGGCCGACCTGCCGCTGGAATGGCGCGAGGGGCCTTCGACGACCGGGCTGGTCGCCACCCTGCGCGGGGGCGCCGGGGGTCACGGGCCGGAGCGCCGCCGGGTCCTGCTGCGCGGCGACATGGACGCCCTGCCGATGCCCGAGGAAACCGGGCTGGCCTTCGCCTCGACCGTGCCCGGCGCGATGCACGCCTGCGGCCACGATGCCCATACCGCCATGCTCGCGGGTGCGGCGCGGCTGCTCTGCGCGCGGCGCGCGGGGCTGGCGGGCGACGTTCAGTTCATGTTCCAGCCCGGCGAGGAGGGCTATCACGGCGCGCGGCTCATGATGGACGATGGGCTGCTGGATCCCCTGCCCCACGCCGCCTTTGCGCTCCACGTGATGCCCAATGCGCCGCACGGGCTGGTCGCGGGCCGCGAGGGGGCCCTGCTGGCGGCGGCCGACCAGATCAGCATCGCCATCGAAGGGCGCGGCGGCCATGCCTCGATGCCGCACCAGACGCTCGACCCGGTGCCGGTGGCGGCCGAGATCGTGATGGCGCTGCAGGCCATGGTCACCCGCCGGTTCAATGCCCATGACCCGGTGGTGGTGACGATTTCGAAGATCGAGGCCGGTAGCGCCCACAACGTGATTCCCGACCGCGCGGTGCTGACCGGGACCATGCGCACGCTCAGCCCCGATCATCGCGGCGAGCTGCACATTGCGGTGGCGCGGCTTGCCGAGGGCATCGCGGCGGCCCATGGCTTGCGCGCCGAGGTGACCATCCGCGAGGGCTTCCCGGTGACCATCTGCGACGGCCGCGCGGTCGATTTCGGCGAGGAGGTGGCCCGCGAGCTGTGCGGGCCTACGGCCTTCCACCGCCTGCCCGATCCGATCATGGGCGCGGAGGACTTCGCCTATGTGCTGGAAAAGGCTCCCGGCGCGATTTTCTTCCTCGGCGTGGCGCATGAGGGCGACAACTGGCAGGAGTGTTGCGGGATTCACTCCACCCGGATGATGGTGGACGAGAGCGTGCTGCCGCAGGGCGCGGCGCTGCTGGCGGCGCTGGGCGAGCGGTTTCTGGAGCGGGGGTTTGGTGCGGGCTGAGTGTTTCCCCTGCTCCGTTCGTCCTGAGGAGGGGCTGAAGCCGAAGGCAGAAGCCCCGTCTCGAAGGACCTTGCGCGGGTGCTTCGAGACGGCCTCTGCCTGCGGCTTCGGCCTCCTCAGCACGAACGGAGGGTGAGGCGGGGCATTTCCGCAGCCCGCTCGGGGGGTGCGGGGTCAGTGGAAATCCCGTGACCTGGGCAAGATCCGCACATTCCTCGGGTGCCGACCCGGGTTGGGGCTTGCCGCCGGGCGCTTGATCGCGTCCCCCCGCGCCAGCTCCGGCTCGCAATGCTCGCCCCCGGCCAGCTCGCCCAGCAGGCGGGTCGCATCGTGCACCGTCTTCACCATCAGGTGGACCACGCCTTCCTTGCTGCGCTGGATCTCGCCATCCACCACCATCAGCCGCGCGGCCATGACCGGACGGCGCTGGGCCTCGAAATCGCGGGCCCACATCAGCGCGTTGACGATCCCGGTCTCGTCCTCGAGCGTGACGAACAGGGCGTTGCCCTTGCCCGGGCGCTGGCGGATCAGGACCACCCCGGCGGCGCGGACCTTCGCGCCGTCCTTCGCCGCGTTCACCTGTGCGCAGGAGAGGATGCGTTGCCGGGCGAGGCGCGCGCGCAGGAACTGCATCGGATGGCCCTTCAGCGACAGGCGCTGGGTCTGGTAATCGGCGACGACCTCTTCGGACGCAGGCATCGGCGGCAGGGCCGCGTCAGGCTCGGCGGCGAGTTCGGGGGCTTGCATGGCGTCGAACAGCGAGAGCTGGCGCGCGGGCACCCGCCGCACTTCCCAACCCGCCTCGCGCCGGGTGAGGGCGAGCGAGCCGAGGGCATCGGCATCGGCCAGCAGCGAGAGCGCGCGCGGCGGCAGCTGGGCGCGGCGGGCAAGGTCTTCGAGGCTGGCGAAGGGAGCGGCCGCCCGCGCGGTCACCAGCCCTTGCGCCCAGGCTTCGCGAAAATGGTCGATCTGGCGCAGGCCGAGGCGCAGGATCCGTTCGCCTTCCAGCGTGCAGTCCCATTCGCTCGCGTTCACGTCGATGCAGCGCACTTGCACCCCGTGTTCACGGGCGTCGCGCACCAGTTGCGCGGGGGCGTAGAAGCCCATCGGCTGGCTGTTGAGCAGGGCGCAGGTGAAGGCCGCCGGCCAGTGGCATTTCAGCCATGACGAGACATAGGCCAGCCAGCCGAAGGCCTGGGCGTGGCTTTCGGGAAAGCCATATTCGCCGAAGCCCTTGATCTGCTCGAAGCAGCGCTCGGCGAAATCCTTCGGGTAGCCGCGGCGGACCATGCCGCCGATCAGCTTCTCCTGGTAGTGCCCGACCGTGCCCATGTGGCGGAAAGTGGCCATGGCGCGGCGCAGGCCGTCGGCATCGCTGGGGGTGAATTCCGCTGCGACGATGGCGAGCTTCATCGCCTGTTCCTGGAACAGCGGCACGCCGAGCGTCTTGCCGAGCACTTCCCTGAGCTCGTCCGGGTTGTCCGGCGGGCCGGGAAATTCCACCTTTTCCTCGCCGTTGCGGCGCCTGAGGTAGGGGTGGACCATGCCGCCCTGGATCGGCCCGGGGCGCACGATCGCCACCTGGATGACGAGATCGTAGAGTTCCCTGGGCTTCATCCGCGGGAGCATGGCGATCTGGGCGCGGCTTTCGACCTGGAAGGTGCCGATCGAATCGCCCGTCTGGAGCATGGCGTAGGTGGCCCCGTCCTCGCGCGGGACCGTGGCGAGGGTGTAGTCGCCGAGGCCATGGCGGCGCAGCAGGTCGAAGCCCTTGCGGATCGCGGTAAGCATGCCCAGCGCCAGGACATCGACCTTCATCAGGCCGAGTTCCTCGATATCGTCCTTGTCCCATTCGATGAAGGTGCGCCCTTCCATCGCGCCATTGTGGATCGGGACGATCTCGTCCAGCCGGCCCTGGGTGAGGATGAAGCCGCCGACGTGCTGGGAGAGGTGGCGCGGGAATTCGAGAATTCGCCCGATCAGGTCGCGCATCCGCAGCATCTCGGGGCTGTCGGGGTCGAAGCCGGCCTCGTCGAGCCGCTCTGGCGGCATGCGGCTGCCGCCCCAGTGGCCCCAGATCGTGCCGGAAATCCGCGCCGTGATGTCCTCGCTGAAGCCCAATGCCTTGCCAACCTCGCGGATCGCCGAGCGTGGACGGTAGTGGATCACGGTCGCCGCAATGCCCGCGCGCTCGCGGCCGTAGCGGGCATAGATGTACTGGATCACCTCCTCGCGGCGCTCGTGCTCGAAATCGACGTCGATGTCGGGCGGTTCGCCCCGCTGCTCGGAGAGGAAGCGGGAGAACAGCAGCTTTTCCTTCACCGGATCGATCGGGGTGATGCCGAGGAAGTAGCAGACCAGCGAATTGGCCGCAGAACCCCGTCCCTGGCACAGGATTGGCGGATCGAGGCTGCGGGCGTGGCGCACGATGTCGTGGACGGTGAGGAAATAGAACGCGTAGTTGCACTTGGCGATGAGGGCGAATTCCTCGGCCAGGGTGCGCTCGTAGGCGGGCGGCAGGCCTTGCGGGAACCACGCCCGCCCGCCCTCGCGCACGAGGTGTTCGAGCCAGGCCTGCGGGCTCCAGCCGAGGGGCACGGGTTCGTGCGGATATTCGTAGGCGAGTTCGGGGAGGGTGAAGCTGATCGCATCGAACAGGTCGCCCGTGGCTGCCAGCGCCTCGGGACAGCGGGCGAAGAGGCGGGCCATTTCCGCGGGGGGCTTGAGGTGGCGCTCTGCATTGGCGGCGAGCTGGCGGCCGGCGGTCTGCACAGTCTTGCCGAGCCGGATTGCGGTGAGGGCATCGTGCAGCGGGCGGTCCTCGGGCGCGGCGAAGAGCGCGTCGTTGGTGGCGATGAGGGGGACGCCGCTCTCCTGCGACAGCGCCATGGCCTGCGCGAGGCGGCGCGCGTCGCTGCCGGCGCGGGGCATGCGGGCTGCGAGCCAGAGCGGCTGGTCTGTTTCCCTGAGTGTGCCCAGCAGGACTGCATCGCCGCCCATGGCGATAAGGGCCATGTCCTGCGCATGGTCGAGCAGGTCGGGCAGGTGGAGCTCGCACTGACCCTTTTCGGCCCGGCGGTTGCCGAGGGTGAGCAGGCGGGTCAGCCGGCCCCAACCGTGGCGGGTGCTCGGATAGGCGACCACGTCGGGGGTGCCGTCGGCAAAGCCGAGCCGCGCGCCGACGATCAGGCGGAAGCCGGATTGCGCGCCGCCAAGGTCCCGCCAGGCGCGGTGGGCGCGGACCACGCCGGCAACGGTGTTGCGATCGGCGAAGCCCAGCCCGGCCATGCCCAAGGCATGGGCGCGGCCGATCATCTCCTGTGCATGGCTCGCCCCGGCGAGGAAGCTGAAATTGCTGGCCGCGACAGGTTCGGCGAAGAAGCTCATGGGAACTGGCCGTGGAGGTACCAGTGGGGGTGGGGCTTCTCGGCATGGAGCCCGTGGCGGAAGACCCACCAGCGGCGCCCCTCGTTGTCCTCGACGCGGTAATAGTCGCGGGTCAGCGCTCCGCTCTCGGCGTTTATGGGCGCGTGGCCGGAATGGGCGCCCTCGTGTCGCCACCATTCCGCCGCGATCCGCTCGGGCCCCTCGGCGAGGCGCACGGCGAAGATGTGGCCGCGCCAGCGGAAGCGCAGCGGGGGGCCGTCGGGGACGCCGGCGATCACCTCGATCGGCTGGGGTGGGTCGAACAGGCAGAGCGGACGGGGCGGGGTCTCGTTGAGGCGGGCGGCGAAGGAGGGGGTCTTGCGGGGCAGGCCTTCGCTCAGCGGCAGGGCGGCTTGCGCCACCTCCGGGAGGTGGCGGTTGGCGGGAATCAGGCGGTACACGGCTTCGGGGCCGAGGCGCACAGCGAGGCGGTCGACCAGCTCGGCGACGCTGTCCTCCACTGTTTCCTCGCCCTTTTCGAGGCCGATCTGGCGGGCGGCGAGGGGTTCGCTGCGGGTGATGGCGAGGGCTATGCTGTCAAACCCGAAGCCGGGATCGATCGGGTCGGCCAGGCCCTCGATCCGTTCGCGCAACAGGCGCATGATCGGGGCGGGATCGCGGGTCGGGCGGCCGGTATCCACCGCCAGCCGCCGCCGCGCGCCATCCGCCCGGCACAGGGTGACGACGAAGCGGCGGCCGCCGAGGCGGCGCTCCTCCATCTCGCGGCCCAGCCGCCGGAGCAGGTCTTCGGCCATGTCGAGCACGTCGTCGGTCCGCGCGACGGGTTCGGGGAAACGCTCCTCGGCGCGCAGCGGCGCGACATGGCCGCGCGGCACGAGCGGGCTCGCCACTTCGCCGAGCAGCTGGCGCAGGCGCAGGACCAGGGCCTCACCAAAGCGGGCGGCCAGCGTGGGTGAGGGGCGGGCGGCGAGATCGCCCAGGGTGGCAAGTCCGGCCCGGCGCAGGGCGACGAGCGTGTCCGCCGGGAGTTCGAGGGCCGCCACGGGGAGCTCACGGACGTCGCTGCCGCCGTGGCGGGCGCCATGACGAGCCAGGGCACGGGCCGCGGCGGCATTGCCGGCGAAAGCGGCGCGCAGGGCGTGGCCGGCCTCGGCGAGTTCGGCCCTGACGGCGACGAGCAGCGCGGCCTCGCCGCCCAGCAGGTGGGCGCAGCCGGTCACGTCGAGCAGGGCGCCGTCGGGCGGATCGGCGGCGACCACCGGGGTGAAGCGGTCGAGGTGAGCGAGGACCTGGACCAGCGCCGCGGCGGTGCGCGCCGGGTCGTCGGGCGTGGTGGCGAGCTCGGGGCAGCGGGCGCGGGCGTCGGCGAGGGTCATCCCGGCGGCGAGGCCGAGGGCCTGGGCCTGCGGATCGGTTGCGGCGAGGCGCAGGGCGCTGCCGCTGCGGGCGATGAGGACGAAGGGTGTTTCCCTTGGCAGGTCTTCAGGCCGCGCGACCTCGCAGGCCAGCCAAGGGAACCACAGTGCCAGGAAGCGGGGTTGCGGGTGGAGCGACGTCGGCGGCGGTGGAGGCTTCGGGGAGGGGGCGGAAGAGACCATGGCTGCGGTTCCATTCGAGGTGCCAGCGCGTCTGCCCGCCGGCCCAGCCGCGGCGGCGGTCGAGCCGGGCGAGCAGCATCGGCTTTCCAGGGGCCGAACCGGGGAGCGCCGAAGACGGGGCGCTGGCGATCGTCCAGCGGGAGAAGGCGGCGCTCGGCCGGGGTTCGGCATCGATCCGGACCATGACCACACGGCTGCCCGAACGTTCCGCCGCGAGGGCGAGGCGGCGGCTGGCAGTGAGATCGTAGGCGGCGAGGCGGCCCACGCTCTCGACCACCACGCCGGCCAGCGCCGGGCACCGCGCGGCATCGAGCGCGGCGCGCAGCAGGGCGGGCTCGTCTTTCGCTTCGACCAGGGTCAGCCGGGCGGGATCGAGCCCCAGCCGGGCGAGGCCTTCGCCATGGAGGCGGGCATGGCCGCTCCCCCGACCGCGCGGGCGGACAAGGAACAGCGCGCCTTCTGTGGCACAGACGGAAACGAGGGCGAAGGCAAGTGCGGCGGCGCGATCCTCCCGCGCGGCGTGGACTTCGTGGAGCCGGCTGCGGTCCAGCCCCGGAATCCCGGATGTTTCATGCGAAAGGCGCGGAAAATGAGGGCTCTCCTCTAGGGCGGACGGACCGGACATTTGCGAATCACCTGCCATGTTCCTATTATGTTCTATTCTGGCAGGGGGGCAAGGGCAGGTGAAGAGGGTGGTGGCGGTCAGCCCCCGGCCGGATCGAGCGTGCCGAGCACCGCGACCACGCCGACCAGCGCAAGGCCGCAGGCGAGTTCGGCGCAGAGCGAACGCATGAGAGCGCTGCGCGCGCCGGCATCCCCCCGCTCCAGCGCCGGAGTCAGCCGCCAGCGGTTGAGCGCGGCGAGGCAAAGCATGGCGGCAAACAGCGCGAGTTTCGCGGCGAGCAGGGCGGTCCACAGCGAACGCGGCGGCAGGGCCCAGCCGGCGATCAGGCCAGTGTTGATGATCCCGGTGACCACCAGCAGGATCACGATTACCGTCCCCGTGATGGCAAAGCGGGCGAGGTGGCGGGCCGCGGCCTGCGCCGGTTCGCCCCGCAGTACGCCTATGACGAAGTGCAGCAGGGCGGCCAGCCAGCAGGCGGCGGCGGCGAGGTGAACAGTGTCGGACAGGCGATGCACGAGCCCAGCGGTGCCTTCGGTCGCCCCCGCGTGGCCGGTGAAATCGATGGTGACGAGCGCGGCCAGGCCGGCGAGGACAGGTACGGCGAACGGCAGGCGCGACCACAGGATCGTTGTTGCCAGCACCGCCAGAGCGACAAGGCGAACGATCAGGACCAGGCCAAGCGGGGTGGCTCCGGCGACCACCATGACGGTCTCGCGGTCAATCTCCGTAATCGGCGTGGCGGCCATGGCGGCGACGCTCGCCACGAGCCACCAGATCGAAGCCAGTCCGGCGAGGACGGCGAACACCGCCGTCACTCGCCGGGT
>JGI24751J29686_10000425_pt1 | contig 13139 bp, 13 predicted proteins | sample KBSSwiS6_FD_29686 | JGI IMG/M metagenome (IMG submission 29686)
TGCCGGTGTTGCTGGCGCCGATGGCCGGAGCTTGCCCGCCACAGCTGTCCATCGGGGTGATGGAGGCCGGCGGCTGGGGTGCGGGGGGAGTCCTGCTTATGACGCCCGACGAGATCCGTGGCTGGTGCAAGACAGTGCGGGGGGCTTCCGCCGGACCGTTCCAGCTCAACCTGTGGATCCCGGAGGACACGCCTCGACCGGACGAAGCGGCGCTGGCTGCGCAGGTTGGGTTCCTGCGCGGGTGGAGCGAAGAGATCGGCAATCCTGGCGTGGCCGGACCAGGGCTTTTCGCGGCGCAGTGTGATGCGCTGATCGATCTCGCGCCGGCAGCGGTGTCCTCGATGATGGGGGTCTATCCTGCGGAATACGTGGCGCGGTTGAAGTCGGCGGGAATTGCCTGGTTCGCGACGGTCACCACGCTGGCGGAAGCCGAGACGGCGGCGGCGGCCGGGGCGGACGCGCTGATCGTGCAGGGGGCCGAGGCGGGCGGGCACCGTGGGTCGTTCGATCCGGCGCGCTCCGAGCGCGATGCCTGCGGCCTGTTTGCCCTGTTGCCGGCCATGGTCGATGCGGTTGACCTGCCGGTGATCGCTGCCGGCGGGATCGCTGATGCGCGCGGCGTGGCGGCGGCCTTGATGCTGGGCGCCTCGGCTGTCCAGATCGGGACAGCCTACCTGCGCACGGCCGAGAGCGATGTGGCATCGTCGTGGAAGGATGCGCTCTCCGCGACCGGCCCCGGCGATACGCTGATGACCCGCGCCTTTACCGGGCGCGCCGGCCGGGCGCTTGCCACTCGCTATGCCGTGGCGGCCGCCGAGCCGGAGGCGCCGCCGCCGATGCCGCACCCGATCCAGCGCGAACTGACCAAGCCAATGACCCGCAAGGCCAAGGCGGACAACGATCTTTCGCGTATGCAGGCCTGGGCGGGGCAATCGGCGCGGCTGGCCCCGGCGGGCGCGGCGGCCGGCGTCACACGCGCGATCTGGGAGGGGGCGCTGGACCTGCTCGATCCGGTTCGGCTCGCCACCTGAGTGGCGGTGGAGCCCATGCGACGAGAGGAGTTCCATACCCACTTGTTATTGAGAACGGATCGCAATATCTCTCGGGTACAGCTGTTCGGGACGATCGATGTACGTTTGCATCTGCAATGCCATCCGCGCTGACCAAATTCGCGATGCCGCGCTGCGGTGCGAGGGAGGTCCAGAGGTGGTCTACAGGCATCTGGGCAAGACGCCGCAATGCGGGCAGTGCCTCGAAGACGCAGCGGAACTGATCTCCGCCGAGCGCGCCCTGGCTGCCGAGATCGGAGAATTGCTGGCGGACTGATCTCGATCGATTCAGGCAAGGCGGGCGATTGCGCTGGTCTGACATGAAGGGCATGATTGCTCCCTCATAGCGCAGGAGCACAGGAAATGCAGGGCGATCCGCAGGTTATCGATTTCCTGAACAAGGCTTTGCTCAACGAGCTGACAGCCGTGAACCAATACTGGCTTCATTACCGCATGCTGGACAATTGGGGCATCCACCGGCTGGCCGAGTTCGAGCGGCATGAGTCGATCGACGAAATGAAGCACGCCGATCGCCTGGCCGAACGCATCCTGATGCTGGACGGCCTACCCAATTTCCAGGCTCTCGGACGGCTCAGGATCGGGGAGAACGTCGAGGAAATCCTGCGCGCCGACCTGGCGGTGGAGCACGAGGCGATTCCCCTGCTCAAGGAAGCCATCGCGCACTGCGAGGCGGTCCGTGACTATGTCAGCCGCGAACTGCTCAGCGACATTCTCAAGAACGAAGAGGAGCATGTCGACATGCTCGAGAAGCAGTTCGACCAGATCGCGCGGATGGGCCTGTCCAACTATATCCAGATCAACAGCAAGCCAGCCGGCGATTAGACCCTATTTCAGCCAGGTGGAATCATCGTCATCGCGTCAGAAAGCCCGCTGGCAAGGCGCGGCGTGCAGCAGGGGCTAGTCGCCCCTGCCAGCGACGAAACGCAGTCCAGCGGGCTTTCTGGCGCGACCCCGCAGGGGCGGGCCAAATCTGGCCCATCGCAGCGTCAGTCGTCGGTCACTATGCGAGAGCATAGCTCCCTCCTCTCTCCTCGCGCTGGGCCAAATTTGGCTCCGTGCCGACGTTTCCACCTGGCTGAAATAGGGTCTAGGGAGTGCTGTCAGAGCTGCGTGGCAAGGGCGCCCTCACGTCGCGGGCTGTCAGCCAGCTCGCCTGGTCCTGCTCCATCGAGCGGCGATTTCAGGTGCCAGTTGATCTGGCTGGTCAGGAAAGCCGTGACAGCCTTCACGTAGGAGAGCTCCATCCGGTCGGAGCGGGTCATCAGTGCGATTGGCATGGTTGCCGGCTCCCAATCCTCGAGCACCGGGACCAAGGCTCCCGTGGCAAGCTCCTCATGCGCGAGAAAGGCCACGTTGAGCGCAATGCCGAGACCGGCGGCGCAGGCCAGGACGCTGGAATGGCCCTCGTTGAGCACCAGCGAGGGCCGTGGCCGCATCGTCAGCTTCCGTCGGCCCTTGCTGAAGCGCCAGATCCCCTCGTCGGTGGCGCCGCCTCCGCCGTAGATGATGCAGCGGTGCTGCGCGAGATCGGCCGGCTCCCGTGGCACGCCGTGGCGCGCAAGGTAGTCGGGCGAGGCCAGATAGAGATGGCGCGTGTGGCCGAGAACGGTCGCAGACCAGCCCTGCATCGGCTCGTGCCCGATCCGCAGCAGCAAGTCGGCGTTCTCCGATCGGAAGCTGAGCGACTTGTCGCCCATGCTCACGTCCACCACGACCTCGGGCATGAGCTCTGCGAGGCGCGGGAGGGCCGGGAGCAGGAACAGCCGCACGAACGAGGTCGGCGCGTCGATCCGCACATAGCCACGCAGCTGGGTGGCCGAATGCACTGCGTCCTTGGCGACGAGATAGCGCTGCACCGTGTCGCGCGCGTGCGGCAGAAAATCGTGCCCCTTGTCGGTGAGTTCGACCCTACGCGTGGTGCGGTGCAGCAGCTGCACGCCGAGGTCTTCCTCCAGCCGGGCAATGTGGATCGAGGCCATGGCCGGTGACATTTTCATGCGCGCCGCCGCCCGGGTGAAAGAACCCTGCTCCACGATCTCCACGAAGGTTTCCAGTGAGGTGAGCCGGTCCATTGTTTTATAGCCCGATATAGTGAGTTCAACAGATGATTGATTATCAAGTGGAGTGAGCCTGTCTATACCTGTGGCGACAGTCACCCGACCGAGGGACGAATGGGACCGGATGCCAGCTTATGCAGTAGCCGCGCGATGCCGGCCCGCGCCTTGGGCGAAAGACGGCGCGCGTGACTGCGGCCGCGCCAGGGCCGGGTTTTCTTGCCGGCGTCAAGGTGCTCGACCGCGGGCACGGCATGCCGGCCGCGCTGCTGTCGTTCCTGCTGCGGCAGATGGGCGCCAGGGTCCTTCGGGAAATGCCGCTGGCGGACGATCCGTTCGTTGACGTCTATCCGGCCTACCGCACCTGGCGCGAAGGAGACGAACGGCCGGACACCCCGCTTGCAGACCTGATGGCCGAGGTCGATGTCTGCATTTTTTGGCGGGGAGGACTTCCCCGGTGTGCGGCGCACGACCGCTGCTTCGATTAGGGGCGACCATGCGCGGCTGATCACGCTGGATATCACGGCCTACCCGGCCGAGCTGGGCCGCGACGGTGATCCCGGCGCGGACGTGCTGATCCAGGCCGCCTCCGGCCTCTGCTGCGAGCAGCGCAGCGACCGGCCGGCGCTATTCGCGATCCAGCCGGGCCTGTTCGGTGCGGCCCTGCGCGGCGCGACCGGCGTGCTTGCCGCGTTGGTCGAGCGGGAGAAGTCCGGGCTCGGGCAGGCGGTGCGCACCTCGCTGTTCGAGGGCGCGCTGACCTGGTTGTTGCCGATGTGGTTTCACACCGCCAACTCCAATCCCAATCGTCATGCTCCGCTCGGCGTACGCCCGCTGGTGTTCGCGTGCAGCGACGGGCGCCACGTGCATCTCGCCTTCAGCAGTCGCGGCGCGGCATCGCGCGCCTACAAGGCGCTCGGGATCGATGATCCCAAGGTCGTGAACTACGAGGGCCCCCCGCTTTATGGCACGGCCGCGGACGACTTCTTCGGCGATGTGGACAAGATTGCGCCCTACGTCCGCCGCCACACGAGCGGGTGGGTTATCGAGGCGATGACCAAGGCGGACGTGGCGATCAGCCTCATTCGCGCCCCGGGGGAGTGCTGGGACGATCCTCAGGTCGAAGTCAACGGGCTGCTGGCGACCAGCAGGGACGGCATGCGCCATGTGGCGCGGCCGATCCTGAGCGAGCCGGGCGCACCGGTGGAGTCCGGGCAAGGCGCCAGATTGCAGGGCAAGGGGCAGGGGCCGCTCGGCGGCGTACGCGTCATTGACCTCGGGCTCAACGTGGCCATGCCGGCCGGGGCGCGGTTCCTGGGAGAGCTGGGCGCCGAAGTGATCAAGGTGGAGTCGCTCGATCCGCCCCGCGGGCCGACGTGGGATCCGGTCAACGCCGGCAAGCTATGCCTGCGGGCGGACCTCAAGTCGGCCGGCGGGAGCGATGTCGTCAGCAGGCTCTGCGCCGGATCGGCTCTGGTCATGGCCAATTTCCGCCCCGGGGTTCTGGAGCGCCTCGGCTTCGGTCCGGCCGAGCTTGCGGCGCAGTTCCCCGGCATCTCGCTGGTCCAGTCGCCCGGATTCGGGGCGACTGGACCGCAGGCGATGGAGCCGGCCTTCGACATGACCATGCAGGCCTCCACCGGCCTGCAGGTCCGTGCCGGCGGACCGGGTAACCTGCCGGTATGGATTCCGACCTTCGTGATCGACGTCGCGGGCGGGCTGCTCAATGCCGCAGCGGGCCTTGCCTGCATGTATCACCATGCCCGCACCGGCGCGGGCAGCATGGCCCAGGTGCCGCTGCTCAACGCCGCGATCTACCTGCTGTCCGAACTGGTCCAGACCGCCTCGTGCGAATTCATCGGCGCGCCCAGCGTCAATCGCGCGCAGACCGGATACCATCCGGCCGAGGCGATGTACCAGGCGGCTGACGGCTGGATCGCCATTGCCGCCCGCGACGAGGCCGGCGCGCGATTGCTGGCCGGGACCCTGGAACTGCCGGCCCTTGCCGCACTCCCTCGAAATGCATGGGGCGAGGCCGAGGGCGAGCAGATCGCCGCCGCTCTCTCGCGCTTGACGGTGCTGGAGGCATTGCAGCGGCTAAGGACGGTGGACGTTCCGGCGGAACCCTGCATCTCCGCCAGAGCCTCGGGCCTGCTGCAGGATCCGCGGCTGCATGCGGCGGGTATCCTCTCGCGCTCGACCTACCCACAACTGGGCGAGACTATCCAGCTCGGGCGGATGGTGCACTTCTCGCGCACCCCCACTGCAGGCGACTTGCGCCCGGTGGTCCCCGGCCAGGACACGCGCGAGGTGTTGGGTCTGCTGGGCTACGAAGAAGAGCAGATCGAGCGCCTCTTTGCCGAAAGAGCCGTATCGTGACCGACAGGGCAAACAGACCGGGAGATGGCCATGGCGCAGCCGAATGACGCAGCAACCACCAGGTCGGCGATCGTGACGGGAGCCGGCTCGGGGATCGGCCAGGCGACGGCAAAGCGCCTCGCCAGCGACGGTTTCGCCGTGGTCTGCTTCGATCTGCGGGGGGCGGCGCTACCGCCGATGCCATTGTTGCGGCGGGGCACAGGGCCGCCGCTTACAATGGCGACGTGAGCAATCCCGAAGACTGGGAAACGGTGGTCGAGCTGGCCGAGGCGACCTTTGGCCCGGTCCACGCCCTCGCCAATATCGCAGGAATCTGCCCCGGCAGGGATTCCCTCGCCACGAACTCGACCGAGTTCATGAACCGGATCATCCAGGTCAATCTCATGGGCAGTATGTTCGGGATGCGGGCCGTGCTGCCCGGCATGATCGAGCGGGGCAGGGGCAAGATCGTCAACACCTCGTCGATCTCCTCGCTCAACGGCTATCCGGCGCTCGCCGCCTACAGCGCCAGCAAGGGGGCGGTGGACGCCGTGACCCGGCAGGCGGCCAAGGAATATGGCGGGCACGGCATCTCCATCAACGCGATCGCCCCCGGATCGGTGGCCACGGCCATGCACGCGAACCATCAGGACACGGTGCGCAAGATCCTTGAGGAGCGCGGCGATGCCGCTGCAGCCACGCCGGATCGTCCGGCGGAGATCTTCTCGTTCCTGATGTCGCCGGCCTCCGATTACCTCAACGGCATCGTCATCCGCTGCGGCAACTAGCCGCGGGCAGCCAAGGAGCCACGATCAGTGGGCGTGGTAGAGGAAGCAGCGGCAAGGCTGGCCCGAATCAAGGCGCGGTACCAGGCCGAGGCCGCCCGGCGGATGCGAGCCGACGGCGTGGCGCAGTACCACCGCGCGTCAACCTGGCTGCCGCAGATGGTCGACGATCCCTTCGTCGCGCCCGCCCCGCGCGACCCCATCTCCGAAACGGTGGAGGTGGCACTCATCGGCGCGGGCTTCGCCGGGCTGACGATCGCCGTGCGGCTGCTGCAGGCCGGGGTGAAGACCCTCAGGATGATCGACCGCTCCGGCGGCTATGGCGGCACTTGGTACTGGAACCGCTATCCCGGTGCGATGTGCGACGTAGAGTCCTACATCTACCTGCCGCTGCTCGAGGAAACGGGCCACGTCCCGACCCGAAAGTACACGCTGGGCGAAGAGAACCGCCAGCATTGCGAGCGGATCGCCGACCAGTTCGACCTGCGCCGCCGCACGTCGTTCCAGACCTCGGTCACCGAACTGCGCTGGGATGAGGCGGACCAGCACTGGATTGTCAGCACCGACCGCGGTGACGTGATCAGGGCCCGGTTCGCCGTCTCCGCGCTGGGGCCGCTGAACAGCGCCAAGCTGCCGGGCATCCCGGGGGTCGAGAGCTTCAAGGGTCGCATGTTCCACACCAGCCGCTGGGACTACGCCTACACCGGCGGCAGCGAGCATGGCGGGTTGGATCGCCTGGCCGACAAGCGCGTCGGCATCGTCGGCACCGGGGCGACGGCGATTCAGGTCGTCCCGCATCTCGCGGCCTGCGCCAAGGAGCTTTACGTCTTCCAGCGCACGCCCTCCTCGGTCGACTGGCGCGGCAACAGGCCGACTGACGTGGAGTGGTTCAAGTCGCTACCCCCCGGCTGGCAGCGCGAGCGGATGGACAACTTCAACCGCGCCACCGCGGGCTTCGAGGTGGCGGAAGACCTGATCGGCGATGCCTGGACGCAGACGGTGCAGGGCTTCTCCCGCAAGGGCCGGGAGGCGCTCGCCAAGGAGCTCGACATGGAGAGCAACGATCCGCGCCTGTTCGAGCTGGCGGACCTGAAGAAGATGGACAGTCTGCGCCAGCGGATCGATTCCCTGGTCGAGGATCCCGCCACGGCTGGGAAGCTGAAGCCCTACTACCGCTGGAACTGCAAACGGCCCGGCTTCCACGACGATTACTTGCCGGCGTTCAACCGGCCCAACGTGACCCTGGTGGACACCATGGGCAAGGGGATCGGGCGGTTCACCGAAACCGCCGCCGTGGTGGAGGGCAAGTTCTACGAGCTGGACTGCGTGATCCTCGCCACCGGCTTCGAGACGTGGGACACCCATTACACGGAACGGTCAGGTTTCGAGATCCACGGGCGGGCGGGCCGGACCATGACCGACAAGTGGGCGCAGGGCTATGGCTCGCTGTTCGGGGAGTTTAGCCACGGGTTCCCGAACCTGCTGCTGGTCGACAATGCCCAGGCGGGTCCGTCGAACAACTTCCAGCAGACGGTCGAGGCTCATGCCGCCCAGTTCTGCCACCTCGTGCGCTACTGCATGGGGCATGGCTACCGGTCGGCCGAGGTCAGGGCCGAGGCGGAAGCGGCATGGGTCGATACGATCCGCTCACTGGCCGGCAAGCGGGCGCGCATCTACGAAGGCTGCACGCCGAGCTACTACAACCAGGAAGGCCGCCCAGCCGCCGATGCGGCGCTGACCGGGTGGTACGGCGGCGGCCCGGTCGCCTACGAGGCGGCGCTCGCCGAATGGCGCAAGCAGGAGCCCACCCTGACTTTCGACTTCTCATGACCGCGCGCCAGCACCTTTCGGCAGTTGCCGCGCCGGCAGGACGGCTAGGGTCAGGACCATCAACCGCGTCTGAGAGCCTTGAAATACGGACGTTTTCCTGCGACTTTCCTCCTTGGACCGAGCCATTTTGACTCAAACCTCGATGACGCGGTTAATGGGTTCTGACCCTAGCCCGGGCGACCTTCCTCGGGGAAGGCCAACGACAGGTGTTCGGCAGACATCGCCGGGCGGTCCCCCCCTTCCATCTCCACGACGATGCGGTTGCGGATGAGTACACCCGGCCCCTTCGGCTCGGCGCTGATCACTTCGCCCGACAGGCGCAGGCGGGCGTCGCAGGGGACCGGCAGGAGGAAGCGCAGCCGGTCGTAGCCGTAGTTGAGCGAGCCCGAGGCCTTCCCCTCGTCGCTCATGTCGATCGCGCTGTGGAGCAAGTAGGGCGTGAGCGACAAGGTGAGCAGGCCGTGGGCGATCGTGGTTCCCTGGGGCGCCGCGCGCCTGGCCCGGTCGACATCCATGTGGATCCAGGCCTCGTCGTGAGTGGTCCTGCCGAAGCTGTCGATCATCGCCTGGTCGACCGTGACCCATTCGCCCGGGCCATAGGGCACGCCGACATAGTTGCGGCAGTCCCAGAGCGAGGTGGCCGGCAGTTTGTTGGTCGAAGCAGTCATCGAAATACCCTCTCTGGTGCGACCGCGGGCGGTGACGCGGACATGGCTGCGTCCCTTATCCGTCCGCACGGTATCGGTGTCTATAGAATTGGAAGGTCAAAGACAGAAGGTGTCAGTATCATAGTAAAATGAGATGACGTCAAAAGAAAAATCTATGATGAAGATCTCTATTACCGTGCTTTGTACCGCGATGACGCGCATTCGTGTCATATGGTGCGCATAATGGAATTGCCGTCCAGGCCCGACGCTTTCGATATTATTTCTACCTCCCCCGATGTGGTATGGTGGCCAGCGATGGCCGGAAATGGGTTCGGAGGTGTTTCCCGCGCGATGAGCATGGTGAAGTGATGCAGGAGAGCGAGAAATGAGCAACGACAACGTCACGCCGATCACCCGCGACGCGGGCCTGATCATGGTGTCCTCCGACGGCCACGCCGCACCCCAGTACATGGCGGATTACCTCCCATATCTCGACAAGCCGTTCCGCGACGACTTCGCCGACGTCTGCAAGGAGCACGACAAGCGCCTCGCCGAAAACCGCATCACTCCCAGTTCCGACCTTTACGATGCCGACATGGTCGAGCGGCAACGGCGTACAGTTGAGGATCCGCTGTCATACCGCGGGGAGTGGGACGCCGGCTTCCGCGCCAGACAGGCGCTGGAAACCCAGGGCTGCGCCGCCGAGGTCCTGTTCCACCAGTCGCTGCTGTGGCCGTTCAGCCCGGGGATGATCTCCTCCGGCGTCGGCGCACGCACCTGGACCCCGGAGCATTTCGTCGCCGGCGCCACGGCCTACAACCGCTGGCTGGCCGACTTCGTCAGCGTCGAGCCCGATCGCTACGCCGCCCAGGCCATCGTCTTCTTCTATGACGTCGACCAGGCGATCGCCGAGGTCCGCTGGGCGAAGGAGAACGGCTTCCGCGGCGTCATAGCGCCGGGCTGCGATACCGCGCTACCGTTTCACTGGCACCCCCGCTACGAGCCGTTCTGGCAGGTCTGCGAAGAGCTCGACATGCCGCTGAACTTCCACGTCGGCACCGGCGAATCCCCGGGTGACCGGTCGCCGGACATCCCGATGAACCTGCGCTCGCAGCTGGTCGAAATCGAGTGCGGCGTCGCCCCGCGGCGGCACCTGCCCTACATGATCATGTCGGGCGTTCTCGAACGCTTCCCCAAGCTGAAGCTGGTCTTCACCGAGATCCGAGCCGACTGGGTGCCCCAGCAGCTCTCGCTGATGGACTGGGTGTGGGAGCATGGCCGCACCCACCGCAGCACACTGCCCAACCCACCGAGCTTCTACTGGAACCGCCAGTGCTACGTCGGGGCATCGCTGGTCTCGCGAGGCGAAGTGCATCACCACGCCGAGATCGGGCACCTGATGTTCGGGATCGACTACCCGCACCTCGAAGGCTGTGCCGCCGATGTCCTGAACTACCTGCGCGCAGTGCTGGCCGACGGGAACATGACCGACACCCAGGTCAAATCGTTCCTCGGCGAAACCGCGGTGGACGTGTTCAACTTCGATCGGGCCAAGCTGGCGCTGCTCGCGGCCAAGTGCGGCTACACGATGAAGCAGCTGCGCGAAGCGATCCCTTCGACCAACCTGCCTGAAGTGCTGCAGCGCACCGACGTCAACCGCACCTGGAACCTCGAGAAGTTCGCTTCCTGAGCCCGGCAGCGGCTAGACGACTGCGCCGCCGCTGACGTGGATCATCTGCCCGGTGATGTGCCGGCTTTCGGGAAGGCACAGGAAGGCGACCACGTTGGCGACGTCTTCGGCCTCTCCGACCCTCCCGAGGAGATTGGCCAGTGAACTGTGGTCAAGCCGAGTCTCGGGGAGATGGAGCAGCTTGCCGGTCACGGGCTTCCGGATGAGGACCGGATCATCGAAGCGGCGCGAGCAGTGGTGGAGGCCGGTGGAGCAGAGATTGTCGCCGTGAGCATGGGTCACCGGGGTGCGCTGGTGGTCGAAGCTGAACGGGTTCTGGCGCTGCCGGCAATTCCCGTCGAAACGCGCAGCGCCGTTGGTGCGGGCGACAACTTCGTTGCCGCCATGACCTTCGGTCTGGCCGAGGGATGGGGTACAGAACAGGCGTTTCGGCTCGGCATGGCAGCCGGAGCCGCAGCGGTTCTTACCCCGGGCACAGACCTGTGCCATCGCACCGATATTGAGCGGCTTGCCGCGACAATCGGGGTCACACACCGCATCGGCGGGGAGCCAGTGCGGTGAAGGTCTTCACCACCAGGTCCTACGACCGCGAGTTCCTCGCTGCCGCGAACGACGCTGCCGGTTCTCGCCATGAGCTGCGGTTTCTCGAGCCGCGGCCGGGGTGGATACCTTCGCCATCGCACACGGCGCGGATGCAAGCTGCGCCTTCGTGAACGACAGCGCGGACTGGCACGTTCAGGCTTCATTGCGGGCAGGCGGTACCGGTCTGCTTGCGCTGACCCGGAAAATTCATCGGGCCTATGCCCGCGTACGGGATGGTGACGTCGCGCTGGGTGGGCTGCCCGGTTCCTGTGTGGTCGCACGATTGCTCTGCACCACTCCGCGGGTTTATGCGTCCAGATGGCAAGGGCCATGGACTCTACACCATAGCCGCCGCATATTCCGGTAAGCGATAGAAAGGAGAGCAAGATGTACGCGCACATCCTCATCGCCACCGACGGGTCCGAGGTTGCAAGACGTGGAGTTGATCACGGACTTTCCCTGGCGCGCAGCCTCGGCGCGCGGGTCACCCTCCTCACTGTGACCGATGCCTATCCGCTGTATGCAGGTGGGGAATTGGGCGTCGTCGCATCCGAGTCCGTCATGGCAAGCTATCAGAGTCAGCAGGCCAAGGCAGCAGCGGCAGTCCTCAATTCTGCGAAGCAGGCGGCCAGTTCCCATGGGATGTCGGTCGATACCGTTCATATTCCGGATGCGCCGGCAGCCGAAGCAATCATCCAGGCGGCCTCGACTCGGGGCTGCGATCTGATCGTGATGGGTTCCCATGGACGGCGAGGGCTTGGCCGGCTCGTTCTCGGCAGCAAGGCCTGGGAGGTGGCGTCCCACAGCACGGTGCCTGTGCTGATCGTTCGCTAGTCTGCAGCCAGAGCGTTGAAAGAGCTTGCCAAGCCACATTGCAATTACCCGCAGGGCCGCTATCTTGGGCGCATGCGGGCCGGGCCCCTCTGGCGACGCGCCGACTAGGCGATCGTGATGTCGGACCGCATCGAGTGCGCTCGATGCCGGTATGTCTGACAAGTCCGCCCAGGCGGCTTCTGAAAACACGGCAGGTGCAGCCACCCGATGTCACAACGCTAACGGCGGGCCCTTGAACCTGCACGGGATGATCATGACCGGTAAGAAGTTTCGCACGTTCAGCGCCATTGCCATTGGCGCTGCCGTTTTCACGATGATTGCGACCCCAGCGGATGCCCGGCGCGGGGGCAGCTTCGGTAGCCGCGGCGCGCGCACGGCCGTTGCGCCGCCCACGACCATGACCGCGCCGCGTCAGGTGGCTCCGGTCCAGCGCACGATGACCGACCGGCAGCCCCCTGCTCAGAACCCTGGTGCCGCAACCGCCGCGCGGCCCGGCATGGCGACGCCAGCACGGTCGGGCCTGGCCAAGGGCCTGATAGGCGGGCTTCTCGCGGGCGGGCTTATCGCGATGCTGATGGGTGGTGGTCTTGGCGCACTGGGAGGCGCGGGAATGTTGAGCGCATTGCTGCAGGTTCTGCTGATCGGTGGTCTCATCTGGCTTGGCCTGCGTCTGTTCCGCCGGAGGCCGGCGCTTGCTGCGGCCGGCGCGCCGGCCGCGGCTGGGGTCTCCGCGTTCAATGCCAATCCCTTCGCCCGGCCTGACCCGATGACCCACGGCGCCGCTCCGCAGCACCACACCGCGAGTTCGGTCGCCAGCGATGATCTCGTGATCACCTTGGCAGACAAGAACACCTTCGAAAAACTGCTGGCCCAGGTGCAGGATGCGTTCAGCCGCGAGGATTATGCGGCGCTGCGCGCTTGCGCCACCCCGGAAGTCATGTCCTACCTCGCCGAGGAACTGAGCCAGAACGCCACCAAGGGCGTGCGTAACGAGGTTTCCGGCACTGAGTTGCTCGAGGCGGAGATCGCGGAGGCATGGAGCGAGGGTGATGCCGATTATGCCACCATCGCGATGCGCTATCAGAGCATCGACGTCCTGCGCGACCGTATCACGGGCGCGGTGGTGCGGGGCGACCCGACCCAGCTTACCCCTACTACCGAGCTGTGGACCTTCGTGCGAGACAGGCGCCACCCGTGGCGCCTATCCGCCATTCAGGAGGGTTGATAGGGCCGGGCTGAATCGGACCGGGGCGAGCTCCGCTCGCCGCACGCTCGGGTGCACTGGCTTT
>JGI24751J29686_10000427_pt1 | contig 13121 bp, 13 predicted proteins | sample KBSSwiS6_FD_29686 | JGI IMG/M metagenome (IMG submission 29686)
CACCCATCAAGAATACTTCCGTGGGTGGCCGGGCGGGGGAGCGGGCCGGTGCCGCAAGCCCATCGCGGAGACGATGGGCGCACCCAGCTAAAGACTCACGCTTCCCCTCCCGCCATCTGGCGTTCAGCCGCTCCGCCCTATAGGGTGGCCCCAAATTCCTGCTCCGAAAGGCGCTTTCCGGCTAATGTCTTCTGCGATCCGCAAGTTCCGCCCCGTTCTGCGCGCCGCGTTGCTGGTCACCGCCGTGGCGATGATCCCGGCGACCACCGCCGGCCTCGCCGCGGTCGACGCCTCGGCGGGGCCGGAATTCAGCCGGTTGTTTACGGTCTACCAGATCATCAAGGCCAACTATGTCGAGCCGGTGGACGACGACAAGCTGATCAAGGGCGCGATTCAGGGCATGCTGACCAGCCTCGATCCGCACTCCTCCTATCTCGACGGGTCGGCGCTGAGCCGGCTCGATACGCTCATCCAGGGCAATTATTCGGGCCTTGGGCTGTCGGTTGCGGCGGATGACGGCGCGGTAAAGGTGGTCTCGCCGATGCGCGGCAGCCCGGCCGACCAGGCCGGGGTCAAGGCCGGGGACTACATCACCCACCTCGATGGCAAGCTGATCTACGGGCTCGATCTCGATGAGGCTGTGGCCCGGATGCGCGGGCCTGCGGGGACCTCGATCCGCCTCAGAATCTTCCGCCCCGGACGAGACGAGCCCTTCGAGGTGACTGTCACGCGCGGGGTGATCAGCCTTGAGCCGGTTACCTCCAAGCTGACCGACAATGTCGGCGTGATCACGGTCAACGAGTTCTCGGCGCAGGTCGGGAGCTATGTCGGCCGCGAGATCGCCAAGCTCAAGCAGCAGTCGGGCGGCAAGCTTGCCGGACTGGTGCTCGACCTGCGCCAGAACCCGGGCGGATCGCTGGACGAATCGGTCGCCCTGGCCGATCTCTTCCTGACCAGCGGCGACATCGTCTCGCAGCGTGGCCGCGTTGCCGCCGAGAACGAGTACTACCGGGCCGAGACCGTGTTCAGGGGCGATGCCGCCAAGGGCATGCCGCTGATCGTGCTGATCGACGCCGGCTCGGCCTCGGCCTCCGAGATCGTCGCCGGCGCGCTGCAGGACCACCACCGCGCCCTGATCATGGGCCAGCGCTCGTTCGGCAAGGGCTCGGTCCAGTCGATGATCCGGCTCGACAAGACCCACGCGGTGAAGCTCACCACCGCGCGGTACTACACGCCCTCGGGCCGCTCGGTGCAGGAAGGCGGGATCGAGCCCGATATCCGCGTGCCGCAGATCTCCGACCCCGATGCCCGCAAGCGCGCCGCCATGGCCTATCGCGAAAGCGACCTCCGGGGACATCTCGTCAACGAGGTCGATCTCGACGACAAGAAGCTCGAGGACGACAAGCAGCAGGATCCGCGGTTCAAGATGACGCCCGAGGAACTGAAGGCCAAGGGGATCGACGATTTCCAGTTGTGGTACGCAGTGAACACGATCAAGCGCACGGGCAGCCCGGCGCTGGCCGCTGCGGCCAAGAAGTAACGGAGCGGCGGCGGCATGCCGACCAGGGGGCGAGCGGCGTTGCGGGCGGCGCGGATGGTGGCGCTGGCGGTTCCGGCTGCCTTGCTCGCGGGAGCCTATGTCTCGCAATATGGCTTCGGGCTCTACCCGTGCGAAATGTGCTGGTGGCAGCGCTATGCCCATTTCGCCGCCCTGCCCTTCGCCCACCTCGCCTTCGCCTTGCCCCGCTCGCGTTGGCCGGTCGCATTGGCGATCCTCGGCGTTGCCGCCTCGGCGCTGATCGGGGCCTATCACGCGGGGGTCGAATACCACTGGTGGGAAGGGCTGACCGCCTGCACCTCCACGGCCGACCTCTCCTCCGGCAATGCGCTCGACGCGATCCTCAACGCCCCGATGATCCGTTGCGATCAGGCCCCGTGGACGCTTGCCGGGATCTCGCTGGCCGGCTTCAACTTCCTGTTCTCGGGAGCGGGCGCGCTGGTCGCCGCCGCGCTGCTCGCGCGCAGCCGGAAAGGATGAGGCCATGAGCAGGCAGACAGATCGCATCCTCAGGGTCGACCAGGCCGGCGAATTCGGCGCCGTGCGGATCTATGCGGGCCAGCTCGCCGTGATGGGCGACCGCGCGCCCCATGCCCGCGAAGTCCAGGCCATGGCCGCACAGGAGGAAGACCACCGCCGCCGCTTCGATGCGATGTTGGCCGAGCGCGGAGTGCGTCCTACCGCCCTCGCCCCGCTGTGGTCTGCCGCCGGTTATGCGCTGGGCGCGGCGACTGCGCTGATCGGCCCGGAAGCCGCCATGGCCTGCACCGCCGCGATCGAGACCGAGATCGATCGCCACTATACCCAGCAGCTGGACGATCTGGGGGACAGCGATCCCGAGCTGGCCGAAGTCATCGGCAAGTTCCGCGACGACGAACGCGAGCACAAGCAGGCCGCGCTGGATGCCGGGGCCGAACGCGCGCCCGCCTATCCCCTGCTCTCGGGCGCGATTCGCCTCGGCTGTCGGCTGGCGATCCGTCTGTCGGAGCGGATCTAAGCCCTCGCGGCGGCGGAATTTGCGCCAGCGCAAGGCTCGCCCCGCCGATCCGCTTCATCTACCGTTCAAGCGCCAGCCGCCCTATATTCGCCGATCCAACCTGCCGGAGCCCCATGCCATGCGCGCTTTTGCCCTACTCGCTTCCGCCCCGCTGGCCTTGATGGCTGCCACGGCCAGCCCGGCCGCCGCGCAGGACCTGACCGATCCCTCCGGCGAGCGCGTCAATGCGCTGATCATTTACGGGAATGACCAGTGCCCTGCCGGCCAGGGCGACGAGATTACCGTCTGCGCCCGCAAGCCCGAGAGCGAGCGCTACCGCATACCCGCCCCCTTGCGCGAAACCCAGTCGACCCGTGTCGAGGCGTGGAACGAGAAGGTTCTCGCCTATGAAACCGTGGGCCGCACTGGCACCAATTCCTGCTCGCCGGTCGGCCCGGGCGGTTCGCTCGGCTGCACCCAGAAACTGATCGACCGCGCCTATGCCGAGAAGAAGCAGGAGACCGATGTCGGCTTCACCCAGATGATCCAGGACGAGCGCGCCCGCCGCGCCGCCACGCTCGACGCCAGCGCCGCCGCCACCCAGGCCCGCGTCGAGCAGGCCGAAAAGGACTACGAGGCCCGCGAACGCGCCCGCCAGGAAGCCGCAGTCCAGCCCGCCGGGGCGGGCGATCCGACGGTGCCGGCGACCAAGCCTTGAGCCTGATGCTTCGAGACGGTCCTCAATCTGCGATTTCGTCACCTCCTCAGCACGAACGGGGTTTGTCTCAATTCCCCGTTCGTCCTGAGGAGGTGCTGAAGCCGGAGGCTGAAGTGCCGTCTCGAAGAACCGCAAGCGCTATCTTAACCCGCTCATGCTAAGCGGCGCAGCATGACTGCTGCCCCGGCCCGCATCCTCGTTGTCTTCGGCACCCGCCCGGAGGCCATCAAGCTGTTCCCGGTGATCGCCGCCCTGCGCGCCGATCCGCGGTTCGAACCGGTGGTCTGCGTCTCGGCCCAGCACCGTGAGATGCTCGACCAGGTGCTGGAGATCGCGGGGCTCGTCCCCGATCACGATCTCGACCTGATGCAGCCGGGCCAGACGCTCGACGGCCTCACCGCCGCCCTGCTCACCAGCCTCGGCAAGGTGATGGACGAGGTGCAGCCCGCCAGGGTCATGGTCCAGGGCGATACCGCCACGGCCATGGCCGGGGCCCTCGCCGCCTACTACCGCAAGCTCCCCGTCGATCACGTCGAGGCCGGCCTGCGTTCGGGCAATATCCACCACCCCTGGCCGGAGGAAGTGAACCGCAAGATAATCGGTGCCATGGCCAGCTTGCACTTCGCGCCTACGCAAGTCTCCGCCGCCGCGCTTCGCCGCGAGAACGTCGATCCCGCCCGTGTCCACGTTACTGGCAACACCGTGATCGATGCCCTGCACTGGGTCACGGAGCGCATTTCCGCCGAGCCCGCCCTTGCCGCGGACCTAGCTGCGGTGGAAGCCCACTTCGCCGGGAAGCGGATCATCGGCGTCACCACCCATCGCCGCGAGAACTTCGGCGAGGGCATGGCCTCCATCGCCAATGCCATCAGCCGCATCGCCGCGCGGCGCGATGTCGCCGTCGTCTTCCCGGTCCACCTCAACCCCAATGTCCGCGCGGTGATGAATGAGCGGCTCGCCGGGCTCGACAACGTCGCCCTGCTCGAACCGCTCGACTATCCTCACTTCGCCCGGCTGCTCTCGCTCGCCGAGATAATGCTGACGGATTCGGGCGGTGTGCAGGAGGAAGCCCCCGCGCTCGGCAAGCCCGTCCTCGTCATGCGCGAGACCACCGAGCGCCCCGAAGGCGTCACTGCGGGCACCGCGCGCCTCGTCGGCACTGATGAAGACCGCATCGTTACCGAAATCTTCACCCTGCTCGACGATAAGGCCGCCTACGAGGCAATGGCCCGCGCGCACAATCCCTTCGGGGATGGCCAGGCCTCCGCAAGGATCGTGGAGCTGCTGGGTAATGAAATCGGACAAGCCTGAAGTTTGCGTCGTTGGCCTGGGGTATATCGGGCTCCCCACCGCCGCCATCGTCGCCCGCGCCGGATGCCGGGTCCACGGTGTCGACGTCTCCCCCCGCGTGGTCGAGACGATCAACCGCGGTGAAATCCACATCGAGGAAGTCGATCTCGACGGCCTCGTCCAGGGCGTCGTCGCCCGCGGGCTCCTGCACGCCTCGACCCGGATCGAGCCGGCCGATGTCTTCGTCATCGCCGTGCCCACCCCCTTCGAGGACGGCCACGCCCCCGACCTGTCCTACGTGCTCGAAGCCGGCCGTGCCGTCGCCACGGTGCTCAAGGCCGGCGACACGGTCATCCTCGAATCGACTTCGCCGGTCGGCACCACCGAGCAGCTGCGCGATCTCGTCGCCGAACTCCGCCCAGACCTGCGCCTCCCCGGCCTCACCAGCGATACGCCGGATGTGGCCTTCGCCTATTGCCCCGAGCGCGTCCTCCCCGGCCGCATCCTCGAGGAGCTGACCAACAACGACCGCTCGATCGGCGGCGTAACCCCGCGCTGCGCCCGCAAGGCGCTGGCCTTCTACAAGCTGTTCGTCCGCGGCGCCTGCGTCACCACCGACGCGCGCTCGGCAGAAATGACCAAGCTGGTCGAGAACGCCTACCGCGACGTCAACATCGCCTTCGCCAACGAACTCTCGATCATCGCCGACAAGATGGACCTCGACGTGTGGGAGGTCATCCGCCTCGCCAATCGCCATCCGCGCGTCAACATTCTCTCGCCCGGCCCTGGCGTCGGCGGCCACTGCATCGCGGTCGATCCGTGGTTCATCGTCCACTCCGCCCCGGAGCAGACCCCGCTGATCCGCACCGCGCGCGGCGTCAACGATGCCAAGATCCACCACGTGATCGAACGCGCCGACACCCTGCTCGCCGCCAACCCGGAAGCCCGGGCCGCCTGCCTCGGCCTCGCCTTCAAGGCCAACATCGACGATTTTCGCGAAAGCCCGGCCCGGCTGGTAGCGTCCACGCTCACCCGCAAGTATGCCGACCGGATCAGCGTGGTGGAGCCGTTCATCACCCAGCTGCCGATCGAGTACCGCGATACTCCGGTCGAACTGGTCGACATCGACACCGCACTTGAGACCTGCGAGATCCTGATCGTCCTCGTCGATCACGACCTGTTCAAGTCGATCCCGCTGTCGGAACGCGCCAGCAAGGTCGTCTACGACACGCGCGGCATCTGGCCCGACCAGCCGCGGGCGCGGAGCAAGGCCGCGCCGAAGCTCAAGGCGGTAAGCTAACCCTCAATCATCGTCGTCGGCGAAGCCGATGGGGAGGGGGACCGCCGCCACAGGCGGTGGTGCAGGGGCGAAGGGTCTAGGCTCAACCCAAGGCAATATCCGGCGCGTCTTCCTGCTTCATGCCGACAGTGTGATAGCCCGAATCCACGTGATGCACCTCCCCGGTCACCCCCGAGGACAGCTCCGAAAGCAGGTAAAGCCCCGCCCCGCCCACGTCGTCGATCGTGGTGTTCCGGCGCAGGGGGCTGTTCAGCTCGTTCCACTTCATGATGTAGCGGAAATCGCCGATCCCGCTCGCGGCCAGCGTCTTGATCGGCCCGGCGGAAATCGCGTTGACGCGCACGCCCTGAGGCCCGCAATCATTGGCGAGGTAGCGCACGGAGGCTTCCAGCGCCGCCTTGGCCACGCCCATCACGTTGTAGTGCGGCACCACCTTTTCCGCGCCGTAATAGGTCAGCGTCACGATCGAGCCGCCATCCGGCATCATCGCCATCGCGCGCTTCGTAACCGCGACCAGCGAATAGGCCGAGATGTTCATCGTCATCAGGAAGTTGTCGAGCGTGGTGTCGTAGAAGTGGCCGCGCAGCTGCGACTTGTCGGAATAACCGATCGCGTGGACCACGAAGTCGATCGTCGGCCAGCGCGCCGCGAGCTTGTCGAAGGCCGCGTCGAGCGCGTCCATGTCCGACACGTCGCAGTCGATCAGGAAATCGCTGCCCAGGCTGTCCGCCAGCGGGCGCACGCGCTTTTCCAGCGCCTCACCCTGGTAGGAAAAGGCCAGTTCCGCCCCCTGTTCGCGCAGCTTCTGGGCGATGCCCCAGGCAAGCGACTTGTCATTGGCGAGGCCCATGATCAGCCCGCGCTTCCCGCTCATCAATCCTGCCATGCGCTCCTGTTCCGTTCTCCCTCGCGCGAGGCGCGCGCGTCTCATACGGCCAGCCGCCGCGAAGCAGCTGATCTTTCCCTAGTCCGGAGAAGGGGCCGATGGCCAGATGGATTATGCGAAATCCGGATGCCGTTTTGTCAGGACCCCGCCTTAGCCAAGCGGCTGGTCGACGAGCTGCTCCGCGTCGGTCGCCGCTGTGTCGCCATTCTCGGCACGAATTCGGCGCTGCAGGACGCGCCGGGCGACCACGCCGGCCTTGTCGGCCCTGAGGATTGCCGGACGGAGCTTGAGCAGGTCGGTTTCCCGGCCCATTGCCCGCTGCTGGGCTTCGGCCATCGGGCCATCCTGCGTCTCGAAGATTGTCCGCAACCAGTCCGCATGGGCCTGGATCGCCTCGGGAGTGTTCGGGCCGAAATTGCGCGAGGATGCCCAGATGTAATGGGTCGTGAACTCGGTCTCGGGGGTCAGCAGATGGGTTGAGGGTCCGTGAGCGACATGCCCGCGGCCTTGCGTGCCGCGCTGCCAGAACGCCGTTTCGACCAGCAGCACTCCCGGCACGGACCAGCGCGAATGGCCCTGGCCGTCGCAGGTCTCGCCAGTGAGGCCCCAATCCTCCCGCTTCTTGTCGTCGAGTGCGTAGCCAGGGCGATCAAGCATCGACCAGACAGTGTCTCCCTCGACCTTGACCTCGTTGCGGAAGGTGGCGAAGCTGGAGCCGTGGACGCCGGGATGCAGGTAGTCGAGGTGACTGAGGTCGAGCAGGTTGTCGGACAGGATCTGATAGTTGCAGTCGAACCGCGACACCCCCCTCGACGTGCGCATCTCGGGATCGCGCAGCGGCCAGAAGTCCGGGATCAGCCCAGGGTCGGCCCGGTCGGGATCGCCCATCCAGATCCAGGCAATGGTGTCCCGGCTCACCACGGGGAAGGCCTCGACGCAGACGTCGGTACGTGCCGATCCGTCATCGAACGGCAGCTCCGCGCAGGATCCGTCGCCGGCGAACCGCAGGCCGTGATAGCCGCACTGGATGGTGTCGCCCACCCGCTTGCCCATCGAGAGCGGGACGAACCGATGCGGACAGCGATCGTGAATCGCCGCCAGCGAACCGTCGCCCCGGCGGAAGATCACCAGCGGTACATCGCAGATCGTGCGCGTCAGGAAGTCTCCGTCGAGCTCAGCCTCGAACGCCGCCGCATACCAGGTGTTGCGCAGGTACCATGTCATCCTCAGCCCTCCCGCCGCCGGGCTCGAAGGTCGACTCGGCGGCTTTTCCGGGATGATCCGTCAAGCTGGGCCCACATGCAAGTTGGGGTGAGCCGCCCCCGCCTCGTGAACGGGTTCAGCTGCCGTCACGGTCGGCCAGGCCATCCCGGTGGCGGCTGTCCGCCTGGTCGACCATGTCGCGTTCCTCCGGTGTCTCGGCCAATGCGGCATTGAGCTCCGCCCCGAATACCATCCCCAGGCCGACCAGCCAGAAAAAGAACAGCGTGATCATGATCCCGGCGAGGCTGCCATAGGTCCGATCGTAGTTGAACAAGCTGCGCAAGACCCACGGCAACGCCATCGTCACCAGCACCCACCAGCCCGTCACGAACAGCGCGCCCGGCCACTTCGGATAGGCGCGCCCGCGGTATCGGCCGGGAGTCAGCGAATAGAACAGGAGGTAAAGTGAGCCGAACAGCACCGCTGCCGGGATCAGCCGGGTCATGGCCACTTCCTCGAAATCGGGGTTCAGCTGCGGCACCCAGGCATCGATCGCCTGTTCAACGGCGCCGACCGCCACCTGGCCGATCAACGACAGCATGAGGAGGATCACCGCGGCAACGATGATCGCGCTGGAGCTCAGGCGATAGCGCCAGAACGCATGAGTGGGCTTGGTGCCATAGGCGCGACGAAGGATGTCCCGGATTGTCTCGATCAGGCTGCCCACTGTCCATAGACCGATCAGGCCGCCGATCCAAAGGAGGTGGCCGGTCTGCGCCTCCAGCACGTCGTAGGCGACCGGTTCGATGGCCTTGGCCACTGTAGGTGGCACCGCCAGCAGAACCGCATTGATCGCCGCTTCGCGATCTTCGCGCTCGCCGATGGCTGAAAACAAGGCGGCAGCGGTGATGAAGAAGGGGAACAGGGCGACGACCGCCATGTAGGCGAGATTGCCGGCGTGGATGAAGCCATCGTTCCACACGCCCGCCAGCGTCCGGCCCAGCACCTGCCGCGCCCGGGCGATCAGGTGGCGATGGGCCTCGACCTCGCCCTCGACCGCGTCCTCCAACCCTTGCGCCCAGCGCCGCGCATGGATGCGCCGGGCTTCGGGCGAGAGGTCGGGGGCGGCGAGGGCCGGTCCCGGGTGGGGAGCGCCCGGCCCTTCGATCGGGCGCTCTTCCATGGGCCTGACTTTAAACTCCCAGTTTCGCGCGGGGATTGCGCGTGTCTTGCCAATCGCCGAGCCGCTTGGCCAGTTCCGCCCCGGCTTCGCTATCGGCGGGGGGCAGTTCGATCTGCAGGGTGACGAGCTGGTCGCCGCGGGTGCCGTCCTTGCGGGTCAGCCCCTTGTCCTTCAGGCGCAGCGTCTTGCCCGAGCCGCTCCCGGCCGCGACGTTGAGCATGACCGCGCCCTCGGCCGTCGGCACCTTGACCTTGGCCCCGGCCAGCGCCTCGTCGAGCGTCACCGGCAGATCCAGCCGCAGGTTGTCGCCGTCGCGCCTGAAGAAGGGGTGCGGCGCGATCTCGATCACCACGATGGCATCGCCGCGCCCGCCGGGGCCATGCTCGCCCTTGCCGGAAAGGCGCATCTGGGTGCCGTCCTCGACTCCTGCCGGCAGCTTGAGGTCGATGGTCTTGCCGTCCGATAGCGTGATCCGCTGCGGGGCGAGCGCCGCCGCGTCGGTGAGCGAGACCTTGAGCCGGTACTGCACATTGGCGCCCTTGGCCGGGGGGCGACGTCCGCCACCCATTCCGCCGAACGGGCCGCCGCCCGTTCCAGCGCCCTGCTGCGCGCGAGCGCCGCGGCCGCCGAACAGGCCTTCGAACAGGTCGGAGATGTCCACCCCTTCCTGCGGGCCGCCGCCGAAGCCCTCGAACCCGTCATGGCGGAAGCCGCGCTGGCCGCCGCCGCCGAACCCGCCGCCCATCCCTGCGCCGAAGGGGCTGGTCGGATTGCCGTCGACGTCGATCTCACCGCGGTCGAACCGGGCGCGCTTGTCCTTGTCGGAAAGGAGGTCATAGGCCCGGGTCACCTCGCTGAAGCGCTCGGCGGCCTTGGGATTGTCCTTGTTCCGGTCGGGGTGAAGCTCCTTGGCGAGCTTGCGATAGGCGGACTTGATGTCCTTCTCGCTCGCGCCGCGAGCCACCCCCAGGGTCGCGTATGGATCTGCCATGGGTCCTAGCTAGTTGCGGGCAGGGGCCAGCACAAGGGACAGCTTGGCACCGCCACCCTTTCCTCCTGCGCCGCGCGCGCCTATGACGGAAAAGAGGCCGCCGCCCATCGGGAGGGGAATCTCTCTCCCCAAGAACACTGTCAACTTCGTCAACTTCGTCAGGAAATCGCGGTGAACTCTGAACAGGCGACCAGTACCCTTCCCGCCGGCGATCCCTTCGTCCTGTTCGATGCCTGGTACGCTGAGGCACGGATCACCGAACCCAGCGATTCGAACGCCATGGCCCTCGCCACGGCCACGCCGGGCGGCCTGCCCTCGGTCCGCATGGTGCTCCTGAAGGGCCACGGACCGGACGGCTTCGTGTTCTATACCAACAGCCACAGCCGCAAGGGCGGCGAACTGCTCGCCAATCCCCATGCCGCCCTGCTGTTCCACTGGAAGAGCCTGCGCCGCCAGATCCGCATCGAAGGCCCGGTGGCGCGGGTCACCGATGCCGATGCCGATGCCTATTTCGCCAGCCGCGCGCGCGACAGCCAGCTCGGCGCCGTCGCCTCAGACCAGTCGGCCCCGCTCGATGATCGCGCCATCTTCGTCGCCCGCTACGAGGCCGCGCGCGAACGGTTCGGCCAAGGACAAGTGGAGCGCCCCGCGCACTGGTTCGGGTTCCGTCTCCAGCCGCAGGCCATCGAGTTCTGGCAGGACCGGGAATTTCGCCTCCACGACCGCCGCCGCTTCACCCGCGATGCCGCGGCGCCGGGCGGCTGGGTCAGCACCTTGCTCTATCCCTGAGCCGCGCCATGACCGACCAGCAGTCCGCCTCTCTCAACCGCAGCGCCGCCTTCGCCTCGATCAGCGTCGCCGTGCTCCTCCTCGGGATGAAGGCCTTCGCCGCCTGGCAGACCGGGTCGACCGCCATGCTCGGCAGCCTTGCCGATACCGCGCTCGATCTCGTCGCCAGCCTCGCCACTCTCGCGGGCGTCTGGGTCGCGGCTCAGCCGGATGATGCCCAGCACCGCTTCGGCCACGGCAAGGCCGAGGCGCTCGCCGCCATGTTCCAGGTCGTCCTGATCTCGATCTCAGCCCTTGGGCTCGCCCTTCGCGCGGTCGAGCAGTTCTTCGCCGGCGGGCGGACAGAAGCGGCGGGCGAGGGCATCGTTGTCTCGGCCATCGCCATGGTGGCCACCATCGGCCTGCTGCTGTGGCAGCGCTACGTGATCGCCCGGACCAACAGCCTCGCGATCTCGACCGATCACGTCCACTATCAGTCCGATCTTCTGCTCAACCTCGCGGTGATCGCCGCCCTCGCGCTCGACCAGTACCTGGGCGTGGCCGGGGCGGACCCGTTGTTCGGCCTTGCCATTGCCGCCTGGCTCGGCTGGGGCGCCTGGGGCGCGTCGCAGCAGGCGATCGAGCAGTTGATGGATCGCGAATGGCCGCAGGAGAAGAAGCGCCGCTTCATCGAAGTCCTTGCCCGCCATCCCGAACTGCGCGGGGTCCACGACCTGCGCACCCGCACCTCGGGCAATCGCGACTTCGTCCAGTTCCACGTCTGGGTCGACCGCAACATGACCGTCGCCGCGGCGCATGACGTGATGGATTCGATCGAAGCCAAGATCCGTGGAGAATTCCCCGGCGTCGAGATCCTGATCCATCCCGATCCTGAAGGCCACGTCGATTCCGGGCTGGCGGCCCAGCCGGACCTGACCGCCGCGCAGATCCGCGGCTAGACCCTGTTCCACTTGGCCGAAATAGGGGCCTAGCGCTCCGGCAACAGCCGCAGGATCGCGGCCAACCGCTCGCGCACCACCTCGCGCTGCGCCGCATCGCTATGGCCGAGACGGACCAGGGTCACGTGCTGGGCGCGCGAGACAATGACGTACTGGCCAAGGTGGCCGACGGCGGAGAAGATGCCGGCCGGAAGGTCTCCCGGCAGCAGCCGGTCTTCACCGTCGCGCCGCTCGCGGTTGAGCCAGAGCTGGGCGCCATAGCCCGGTTCGGCGGGCGAGGGCCGGGCCATGAACTCGATCCAGCCGCGAGGCAGGATCTGCGCGCCGCGCACCGAGCCGCCATTGCGCAGGAACTCGCCGAGCCTCGCCCAGTCGCGTGCCGACGCGTGGATTCGGCCCGCGCCGACGAGCGTGCCGGCCGGGTCGAATTCCGCAACGGCCGAACGCATGCCAAGCGGGAGCAACAGCCGGGTGCGCAGGTAGTCGCCGACCAGCTGGCGGCGCACCGCCGGGTCGGTGCTGTCGGTCAGGGCGCGGGCCGCGATGTCGCTGAGGATCATCGTCGTCGCGCTGGAATAGACGAACTTGCGTCCCGGCTCGGCGGCGAGCGGCTGGGCCTCGGCATAGGCGGCCATGTTGTCGCGCCCGTCGAGGAACAGCATGCGCGCGGTGTCCGAGGCGTAGACCGGCTTCGCCTCCTCGACGTGGCGCAGGCCCGAGCGCATCTGCAGCAGCTGGCGCAGGGTGATCTCGCCGCGCGGATCGCCGCTGCGTTGCCACAGCGGCACCGGTACGCTCTCGTCAAGCCGCAGCCGACCGTCCGAAACGAGCAGGCCGATCATCAGCCCGGTCAGGGTCTTGCCGAGCGACCAGCCGAGCAGGCGGCTGTTCGGGCCGAAGCCTTCGCCATAGCGTTCCGCGACTACCCGGCCGTTAATCTTGAGCAGCAGGGCGCGGGTTTCGCCGGCGCCGGGATCGGCGAACAGCGCGTCGATGGCCCGGGCCAGCGCTTCGCGGGGAAGATCCGCCCGATCCTTCACCGCGGCGAGCGCCGCGGGATCGAGCGGGGGAGGGGCCTTGTCGGCGCTTCCGCAGGCCGCGAGCAGCGCCAGCGGGGCCAGCGGGGCCAGCGCGAAGATGCTGCGGATGAATTGGCGGCGGCGTGTCGACATGAGCGGGGCGGTCATGCGAAGAACCGCGCCCGATGGCAACTCCCCCGCCCGCTTCCTCCACCGCCGCCGCGCCGTACGGCCGCCGCCGCCCATGGCTGGTCCGGTTGGCGTGGCTGG
>JGI24751J29686_10000428_pt1 | contig 13113 bp, 9 predicted proteins | sample KBSSwiS6_FD_29686 | JGI IMG/M metagenome (IMG submission 29686)
AAGAAGTTGATAGAACTTTCCATATCACGGTTATACATCCAATACAAAAAGCCAAGTACAAACATATTTTTTGCCCGGTCTTTTTCTTTCTGTCCCATCGTAATATCCTTCAATGCTTCGCGGGTCATCTTGGTCACATCCATTTTTATCACTTCATAGTTACTGAGGCTGCCGTTCTCTAAGGGATTTTCGCCTTCCGGATAATTTGCAAGCCGAAGATTCTTTGCATCGAATCCATCCGTATTAGCGACTATTTTTCCTCCCTTTTTTAATGAAGTAAGATTTACTTTCAGGGCAGCAGCATTCATAGCAACCAGCACATCACATGCATCACCAGGGGTAAATATCCGGTCGCTTGAAAAACGCAATTGGTATCCGCTCACGCCGGGTAAGGAACCTTGTGGCGCTCTAATCTCGGCCGGAAAGTCCGGAAACGTCGCTAAATCAATACCTAATAAGGCTGTATTTTGTGAAAACTGGGTACCGGTTAATTGCATTCCATCACCACTATCACCTGCGAATTTGATCACTACATCCTGTAGTAATTCCTGTGTTCTTGCCATTGTAAAAATTTGTGTTTGCGAAGTTAAGATAAGTTCGCTTTGCTATGATCAATAGAATTGGGCAAATATGGGTTTTTATGAAAAAAAATACACTGATATAAATCACTAAGAACATAAATTTTTAAATTGCCAGACTAATTTTCAGGTATGAGAAAACTATTGATCCTGTTGATAACCGCAGCCTCACCCTTTTTTGCCTTTTCCCAAACCGAAGACGATATTTCCGAAGCGAACCGGCTCAAAAAACTCTTCCCTGACGATCGGGTGGCGGCTACGCTGATGGAAGAAGAGTACAGTTTTGAGAAAGCAAAAGGAACCGATAATCTGCCTGTAGTAAGCGCCACAAAAAACACTTCCATCAACTTTATCTCTATGCGTGAACGGGCCAGCATTCAATATTTTGATTTCTATAATTCGTTCAGCAAGATCAATTCATTTAAACAATTAGAAAGAGTAAGAGGTGCTTTTGGTATCAAGAAAAACTATAACGTGGGTTTTGCAATCGATAGGTCCGTCACCAGCAATGAGATCTTCAGTGACGATAGTCGTGTAAAATATTTCAATATTGGCTTTTCAGGCTACGGGGATATAACCCGGGTGGAAACGGAGAAAAAATATTTTGACAGTAAATATCTCACCAGCATTTTCTTTCATACTTATTTTCCTGTAAAAGAAAGAGTGATAAAAGTAGTCGTGCCTGATTGGATGAAGGTGGAACTGCGTGAATTCAATTTTGAAGGATATAAAGTGATCAAACAAAAAATGCAGGAGAAAAACGGCACTGCTTATATTTTTAAAATAACCAATTTGGTAGCCATTAAGAATGAGAGCCGTGCTATTGGCCGGGCTTTTCAATGGCCGCATATTGTACTGGTTGTAAATTCATTTAATTATGATGGCAAAGAAGAAAAAGGATTTAAAGATGTAGCCGACCTCTACAAATGGTATAACTATCTCTATAAAAAATGCGACAATAAACCCGATGAGTTAAAAGCAAAAGTGAATGAACTGGTGGCAGGTAAAAAAACAGATATTGAAAAAGTAAAGTCGATTTTTTATTGGGTACAGGATAATATACGCTATATCGCATTCGAGGATGGTTTAGCCGGTTTTGTTCCGGCAACAGCACAGGAAGTTTATAAAACAAAATATGGGGATTGCAAGGGAATGGCCAACCTGCTCACTGAAATGCTGAAAGTAGCAGGGCTTGAAGCCTATATTACATGGATCGGCACAAGACATATTCCTTATGATTATACGCTGCCATCCTTGTCGGTAGATAATCATTGTATCAGCACAGTTGTTTTGGGTGGAAAAGAATATTTCCTGGATGGAACGGAAAAATTTATCCCATTCGGAGAATATGCCTGGCGCATACAAGGCAAAGAAGTATTGATCGGCAAAGGAGATAAATATGATGTAAAAAAAGTACCATTGGCTGATAAAGAAAAAAATAAGGTATTTACTAAAACAAGTTTTGAATTAAAGGATAATATCCTGAAGGGTCATGTTACAGTCACCATGACGGGTGAAGAGAGAACCGGTTTCCTGCAATACTATCATGATCTGCCTAAAGACAGGCAAAAGGAAATGATCCGTAATATGCTGCGCTTTGGTAATCACAATCTTGTTGTAAATAATATAAAAACATCCGATCTTTTTAACAGGGAAATACCGGTAACGCTGGAAGGCGATATTGACCTGAGCAATTACGTAATTGCAGAAGATAAAGAAGTTTATGCAAGTATTGATTTTTTTCCTGAAGATCTGAATGGTTTTATTCCCGACAAGGACCGTCAGCATGACTTTGTTTTTCATTCGGCTTACATTTCGGCAGATGAAACAGAACTTACATTGCCGGCCGGCTATAAAGTCATTTCAATTCCTGATTCAATAAATATTCAGAACCCGGATTACGGTGTCCAGGCATCGTACACCGTAAGGGGTACTAAGGTGATCTTTAAAAAAGCGATCTCTTTTAATACAGGTCGTATTCGCAAAGATGATTTTGAAAACTGGAAAGCTTTTACAAAGAAATTAAAGGACTTCAATTCAAACCTGATCGCCATTCAAAAACCTTAATCCGATAAATATGAAAAAAGTTCTATGCCTGTTTATATTATCATCCCTTGTTTCGAATCTTATTGCACAGGATGATGATACATTTAGTCCGTCCAAGCTGGAAAGCATTGCAGCTAATATGCGGGCAGTCCTGAATGACAATGATGCGGATTTCAATATTACTGCCACACCCGAGAAGTGGAAAGACGAAAGCGGGGTAATTATCGCACAAAAAACCAGTTTTAATTTTGACAAGGACGCTAATAAATTGGCCGTATACGAGATGACTCATCGCCGGATCAAATTACTTGACAGGGACGCCGTAAATAATTATTCAAGTGTTTATTTCCGTATCGGCTCATCCAAAGATGGAGCATCGATCCGGATCATAAAATCAAATGGAACATCACAGGAAGTTTCTTTACGCAATGCCATTTATGTGGAAAATAGTTCGGATGTACCTTCCACTTTTTTGCCTTATATCGGTAAAGCTTCCACCCTGTATGATAAAAGTAAAAGCAGTGTGATCTTTTACAAGCTGGCAGTGCCGGATCTTGACCCGGGGGACATCATCGATTATGCTACTGTTTTTTATGATGATAATACGGTAAAGAAGATGAACTATATCGAGTTTGATCCGATTTATTATGTATGCAATCGGGAGTATCCTGTATTGGTACAAAAATTCAGTATTGAAACAGATGATAAATCTTTTGTAAGTTCAAAATCATTGAATGGCGCTCCGGACTTTAAAGAAAGCGGGAATGGCTCTATACTTTACACCTGGGAGGACCGCAGCCGTGATAAAATGTCTGATACAAGATGGGTAAATCATTTTGCACAAGTACCTTTTATAAAATTCCAGATCGTCTTCAGCCGCCAGGAAAATCGTTCTGATCTGTTTATTGGTGATAAAGGAGAGCTGAAAAGAAATTTATCGCCGGATGAGATGGCAAAAAAAGTAAACAGTATGTACGGGAAAATGAATCCGGGTTTTATTCTTCAAAGTGTTAATTATTATCTGAAGCAAATAAATGCACCTGATCTCAGGGATGATGAATATATACAAAAGCTGTATTATATTATCCGGCATGTTGGCGCTATTCGTGGCGATGGCATTGGCAGTGAAACATTTGCTTATTGTATGATGGAAAAACTGGACAACAAAAAGATTCCTTATGATCTGATAGTTACAGCACCCTACACTCTTTCAGCACCCGGTGATATTATTTTCCGTACAGAACCCGAATGGCTGTTAAGAATAAAAGGGAAATATATTTTTAATCCGACTGCTTTTTCCAATCCTTATGACTTTAAAGAAAGTTTTCTAAATACACCTGCTTATATCATCAAGCTGGGAAAAAATCCAACTGCAACGCCTGTTACAATTGAAAATAATATCCCTGAACAAAATATAACAACCAATAGTATTGAAGCGACGATCGATACCGGTACACAAAACCTGCTGATTACAGCTAAGCGAACTGCAACCGGCATTAGTAAAACAAATTACAATATCCAGGGGCTGGCTTATACAACCGCTTTTGATGATGATTACAGGAGCTACGGTGGCGAAGATGATATCAGAGGAAGTCTTAAAGGTGCGGTACTTGAGCAATTTGAGGAACGTCTACGTGAGCGCAAAAAAGAAGATAAGGAAAAAAAGCTTGAATTCATGAAAGCACAGTACAGGGAAGATTACGATAATATAGATAAGTACACAGAATTCTTACTCAATTCTGATGGACGCAGTTGGAAGAAACAAGAGCTTTCCTTTACCAGCAAATTTGAATTACGGGGTATGGTAATGCGTGCCGGGAAAAATTTACTGGTTTCAGTACCTGGTCTTATTGGCGAGCAACTCTATGTTAATCCCGATGAACGTAAGCGGGAATATGATGCGCACATGGGTTTTCCCCGGACAATCAAAAATGAGATCACCTTTAACATACCGGATGGATATAGGGCAGTAGGGGTAAATAATTTAAATATGTCGGTTGAAAATGATGCCGGTTATTTCAAAGTAAAAGCTATCGTTGAAGGCACACAACTCAAAATACTCACCATGAAAGTATATAAACAGATTTATGTGAAAAAAGAGAACTGGAATAATCTCTTGGAATTTATTGATGCCGCATTCAACTTTTCTCAAAAGAAGGTTTTGTTAAAGAAAAATTAAGTGACATACACTATCATAATGAAACCGCCGGCATAAAGCCGGCGGTTTCATTTTTACCTTGTTCAACCCTATTGTTTCGCTAACCCTATGACTCTTCACAAATGTTTAACCAGGCCAAATTTGCAAAGCAAGTTCTACTGCTATTAAATTCACATGAAGAAATTAAACACTTTAAATTTTATGGACACCACTGCAAGCGATGAGCCCGACCCCTCGCTCCCTTCTGCCAAACTTATTCTTCTAACAAGTTTTTTACTCCTTAATTGTACTAAAATTTCTATGCAGCCAAGACCTGCTATCACTTATGCAAAGCAGGAAGTAACTGCCAGGGTTGAAGAAAGTAAACCAATTGTAAAAACAAAAAAGAAGAAAAAGATCTACCTCACCTTCGATGATGGCCCTAATAAAGGCACGCCAAATGTTTTAAAAATTATCCGGGAAGAACAAGTGCCTGTTACATTTTTTGTAGTAGGTGAACATGTCTACGGAAGTATCGATCAGCAAAAAACATGGGATAGTCTGCAAGCTGCAGATGATATCGAGATCTGCAGTCATAGTTATACCCATGCATGGCATAATAAGTTTAATAAGTTCTATCAGCATCCTGATTCAATGATAAAAGATTTTAAAAGAGCGCAGGATAGTCTGCAACTCGATAACAATATTGTCCGGGCACCCGGACGCAATGCATGGCGGATAGATAGTTTGCATTATACTGATCTTAAAGCAAGCAAGCCAGCATTGGATTCTTTGCAAAAGGCTGGCTTTACTGTAATGGGCTGGGACCTGGAGTGGCATTATGATGCAAAAACCTTAGCTGTAAATAATACCGCAGATGAGCTGATCAATTCTATAGATAGTATTTTCAATCATAATAAAACCAAAAATCCTGATAATCTTGTATTGCTTGCTCACGACCAGGTATATAATAAGTCTGCTGATTCATTGGAGCTGCACCAGTTCATAAAAAAATTGAANATAAAGGATGAATATGAATTATCGTTGGTCAGTTCATATCCGGGCACTAGTAAAACAGATTCCTTAAAAATTAAAACTGCAATCACTCAATAAAAAAAATTGTCCCGCAGGTCTGCGGGACAATTTTTTTTAACGTAGAAGATTTTTATTTATTATTTCCAACTCCAATTCCACCGCCTCCTTCTGTACGTCTCTTCTCTTCTTCAGATGCGTCTTTACGCTGGCGGGCAGCCTTTACTGTATTACTTCCAAAACGATACGTAAGATTAAGCTTGAACTGGCGGCTTTCAAAATGTCCGCTCGCAATTGTTTGCTGGCCTGCAAAATTACTTTCGCCTTTCCAGTGTAATGTTTTAAAAATGTCGCTTACGGATGCTTTGATATTTCCTTTGCCTTTAAATATTACTTTTTGAATTCCGCCATCTATTGCTCCCAATGCCTTACTTTCAAAAGTACCCTGCCAGATCGTTGGTGAATTATAGAAGCCGCTCACCTCTCCTGTCCACAGTTTCTTTTTGCCGAACTTCAGACTATGTTGCATAAAAATGTTATACGAGAACACATCAAGATTCACATTTCGATTTCCTCCACCCAGGTCAGCTTTATATTTTGAATAAGACGTATTGATGTTTGTGATCCACATATAGTTTTTATACATAAAAGGATAACTGATATTCAGGCTCACCACATCCTGGGTAGCCAGGTTTTTTTGTGTTAAATATGCTTTTGTTTTCTCGATCGTATCGACCAATGAAGTGAATACATCGGCCACATGACTATAGTTCAATTTAGTGGTGAGCTTAAAATTATAAATATGAGTCAGTCCAAAGCTATTCGTGTATTGCGGCCTGAGATCGATATTTCCTTTTTGATAAGCATAGTCATTCAATTTAAACTCGAATGGATTCAGGTTTTGATAGGCCGGCCGGTCAATCCTGCGGCTGTATGAAAGACTCAATTGGTTCTTTGGGTTTTTATTAAATGTTACTGATGCACTTGGGAACAGATCGGTGTAATGTCTTTTATCTCTTTGTTTGGTAGCTGTATTTACAGATCCATCTCCATTTAATGCATAAGAATCACCCGTGCGGTTTGTGTTTTCAACACGTACCCCGGCTTGTATCAACACCCCTTTNTAACCTTTATTATAATTCACATAGCCGGCATTGATGTTCTCTTTGTAATCAAATTGATTGCTGCGTGTAAGATCAAGCACTTTACCATTTGTGAATACATTGTAACGACCGAAGTTATTTGCCGTATTTACAACAGATGATTTAAATCCGATACCCAGTTTACCACCTTTGAAATTTTGCTCATAGTCACCTTTCAATGTGTACAGATCTATATCAGTTGGCGTAATAAAATTATAGATGGTCCTGGATTGCTCATTCGTATAAGTAGGATCATAATAAATATTAGGCTGGAATTGATCTGTTGTGATCCGGTACAATCCATAATCAGCATCGACGTTCAGCTCATGGCCGGCCGTATCAGCGAAACGATAGTTGATATTAAAGTTTACATTATTCCTGTCTGCATCACTTGTATTGTCACCTTTCAAAATCCTGTTTACGACACCTGTTGGCTTATAGATGATGGCCGTGGTCCCGTTTGTCTGTGATTTTGAATCATTGATATTTCCATTGATCAAAACACCCAATGTATTTTTCTTATTCAAAGTATAATCCAAGCCTGCTTTAAATCCATGACTCGTGTTTTTGCTTTCATTGATATTATGACCATCAAAAATGGTGTCCAGCACATCGCGGTACAGGTCAAATTCGAACCTGTTCATGCCATGATTAATATTGTAATTACCAAAAAAGTTGACATTCTTATTCCTGCTATTAAAATTAAAGCCGCCGTTATATTTTCCATAAAATCCTACATTGTATCCTGCGTAAGCAGATCCATTCGTACCAAAGGATTTATTTTTTTTCAATTTGATATTAATAATACCGGCGTTACCTGCTGCATCATATTTAGCAGATGGGTTTGTTATAAGCTCAATTGATTCGATCTGGGAAGATTGCATGCTTTTTAAGAATGCAGTCAGATCGGCACCGCTTAATGGTGAAGGTTTGCCATCAATATAGACGATTACACCATTTTTCCCTGACAGGCTTATGTTATCGTCTTTATCCAATGTAACGCCAGGTGATTTTCTTAAAAGCTCAAGCGCATCATTACCTGTTGCATTGATCGTACCTTCTACATTCAAAATTGTTTTGTCAGCCTTTACTTCTATCATAGGTTTTTTTGCTACGACTGATACATTTTGCAGATCACCTGTTGATTTAGTTAATAAGATCTCAGGAAGATCTACATCACCTGAGCCAGACAATTCAAATACTTTAGAATAAGTTGGCTTAAAACCTACATAAGTGGCACTAACAAGAAAGCGGCCGGTTTTTGAAGTTGATATGATAAACTTGCCATCTTTTCCTGTGACACCCAATTTAGCTACAGAAGAATCTTTTGCATTGAGTAAAGAAACGGTTGCTTTATCCACGGTCTTGCCTTCATCATTTTTGACAAACCCCGAAACCTGTTGGGCAAAAAGTGCAGACCCGATAAATAACGTACTCACTAAACCGAGAAAAATCTTTTTCATAATCTTAAATGTTAATTGTTTTTGATTTACAGGGTCAAAACTATATGACGGAAGCGTGACGGAGTAGTGTTTCCCGACCAATGGCCATTTCATTTGCATGAACGGTGCATTTCTGCCGGTGAAATGCACTAGTGAAATAGGGAATTTTTATTTGCCGGGATTTACCCATATTTGCAGCACAAAACAATTGAAAATGAACTTTCCATCAAATCTCAAATACACAAAAGACCATGAATGGATAAGCCTGGAAGGCGATATTGCAACTGTTGGAATTACCGATTTTGCCCAGCGGGAGTTAGGTGATATAGTATATGTGGAAGTAGAAACCGTAGGCAAGGTAATGACTGCCGGCGAAGTATTCGGTACCGTTGAAGCTGTAAAAACTGTTTCTGATCTTTTTTTACCTGTATCCGGTACTATTCTCGAATTAAATGCTGAATTAGCCGGTGCTCCTGAGTTGGTAAATAATGATCCCTACGGAAAAGGCTGGATGATCAAAATGAAGCTTAGCAATCCGGCCGATACAAATGCATTGATGGATGCAAAGGCCTATGAAAAGATGGTAGGTTAAATCTAACTCTCCCCGATTATCGTAAATAGTTCCGGATAAGTAATACATTCGTGTACTTATTTATTTATACACCAACTACTTGAACCAGGAAACCAAATACAGTGAACAGGAACTGGTAACCTTGCTTCAGCAACGGAGTGACAAGGCGTTTAACTATTTATATGATAACTATGCTGCCGCGTTGAATGGTGTTATTTTGCCAATTGTGAATGATAAAGAAACTGCCAATGATATACTCCAGGAAGTTTTTGTTAGCGTTTGGCGAAAAATTGAATCATATGAAGCATCGAAAGGCAGGTTATTTACCTGGTTGCTCAATATAGCCCGGAATGCCGCGATAGATAAAATTCGATCAAAATCATTTCGAAACGATCAAAGTACATTAACCATCGCTGAAAATATTGACACAAGAACGACCGGTTTTGTTTCACAACCCAATCAGGATTATATCGGCCTAAAAAAATTGCTGACAAAGCTAAAAGATGAGTATAGGACATTGATTGATCTATCCTATTTCCAGGGATTCACACATGAAGAAATAGCTAAAGCATTGAATATACCATTAGGAACTGTGAAAACAAGAATACGAACAGCATTGATACAACTAAAAACCATGTTATAAGAGGTGAATATAAAAGAATACATATCAAGTGGGATTGTAGAAAGCTATGTTATGGGGCTTGCGTCTGAACAGGAGCGTAAGGAATTTGATTTGNTTTGTGCACAACATCCTGAATTGGTTGAGGCAAGAACAANTTTTGAATTGATGCTTGAAAAACAAGCTATGGAAAATGCTGTAGCGCCTCCGGCCGATAGTAAAGAAAAAATATGGTCTTTTCTTCAGCAAACACCATTATCAATTACCCCAAAAATAATAAACATGGAATCTGCAACAACCCGCAAATCATCCAGCTACGGCTGGCTGGCAGCTGCCTCTGTAATCCTCTTTTTAGTGACAGGTTATTTCGCTTATAATTATTATACCCAGGCAGAGAAGTTAAAAACAGACAATAAAGCTCTGGAATCCAAATTAAACACTGCCGACAGCATTTTAGACCAACAAAAAATCATTAATGATCCCAATGTTAGGGTTGTTAACATGACAGCTTTGACACCAACCGCTCCTTCTGCAAACATTTATTGGGATACGACCTCTACAAACGTTTATCTCCTTGTTAAGAACATGCCGGCCCTGGCTTCCGACAAGCAATATCAATTGTGGTCACTTATTGACAGTAACGGGTTAAAGCCAACCAGCCTTGGCCTTTTTGATGGTGGCAAAGAAAAAATAATACTTAAAATGAATGGGGTTCAGAAAGCGGACGCATTTGCAATAACCATCGAAAATAAAGGAAATACGGGGGGCCCGGATCTTAAACAACTGCAAAACATGGGAAAGGCAAAACTTTAATCAATCCAAATTCGGTGATTGTTCGTAGATGATTTAAATCAGCCTATTTTAATGGGCCTGGTTCTATAGTTGGTTAAGGGCTCCTTCCGGAGCCCTTTCAATTTTTTAAGCGCTTTTCTTTAATGTTATTTATCATTGCCAAAAAATGAAGTGATTAAAATCAAACCATCATTATTACCGGGTATTACCTGGTTTATCATTTCTACAATTCTGCTCACCTTACCGGGCTCTGCGCTTCCCAAAGAAAACTGGCTTGATAAAATATGGTTCGATAAATGGGTGCATATTGGATTATTTGGAATAATGGTTTTTTTATTTGGCTGGGGACTGTTGAAGAAAACACACGATAATCGACAGTTAAAAAAAAGCTTTTTAAGCATTGCCTCGTCCTGCCTGATCTATGGTATTATTATGGAGTTTGTACAAAACAATTTTATACCCAACCGGTCCTTTGATTATGGCGATATAGCTGCAGATTTTGTGGGATGTTTGGCAGGTTGGTGGTTGGTCAACAAAGTTGCTTCACATTATATAAAAAATAAACCCCTGTAGAAACAGGGGTCGCAACCAAAACTAACTGCTTATGAGAAAATTGACTAAGTTTATTACGAGTTGTTGTATTTATAACGCAAAACTATTGCCATTAGTATCAAATGTGTTGTTAATGAAAGATTAAAGCCTGTTTTTCCGTAATTGCCCGTTTCAATTCGTAAGTAAATACTCTATTTTAATCAAACCCTTACCAGTAAACAATTCCAAGGCCTTATTTGTTTATTCTCACACACCTAAAAAGTAACCCTTTTTTAAAGAACTAATTACCTTCTAATGACAAAAATAATCTCTGCAAATCTTCACTTCTGTCGAACATTTGACAATAATTAAGCCAAAAAAATCCTGCAAAGGTTTGCAGCTTTAGGAGTCCGCTTGCGGATACGTCCTATCTGATAAAATATCGAATATGGATCGTGAAAATCAATTTTGTCTGGCAAGTTTTTCCGCATTTTCGGCAAATTGTAAGGCCTCAAGTATCTCCTGTATTTCGCCATTCATTATATCTGGAAGGTTATATAAGGTCAATCCTATACGGTGATCTGTAACACGACCTTGCGGATAATTATAGGTCCTGATCTTTGCGCTACGATCACCGGTACTTACAAGACTTTTTCTATGGCGGGCAATTTCATCTTCCTGTTTACGCACTTGCTCTTCATATAATTTGGTACGTAACATCTGCATGGCTTTTTCACGGTTTCCTAATTGCGTTCTTTCAGTTTGACAAATAACAACGGTTCCTGTTGGAATATGTGTCAGTAAAACTTTCGTTTCGACCTTATTTACATTTTGTCCGCCTGCTCCACCACTTCTTGCCGTTTCCATTTTCACATCGCTTTCTTTTAATTCAAAATCTACTTCTTCTGCTTCAGGCATTACCGCTACCGTTGCGGCCGATGTGTGTACACGGCCACTTGCTTCTGTATCAGGTACACGTTGCACCCGGTGGACTCCGCTTTCAAATTTCAATGTGCCATATACATCGTCGCCTGTTACCTCCAATTGCACTTCTTTATATCCTCCAACGGTTCCTTCATTCTCACTTAAGATTGCCGTTTTCCATCCACGTCGTTCGCAAAAGCGCATATACATCCGCAACAGGTCTCCGGCAAATAAACTTGCTTCATCGCCACCTGTACCTGCCCGTATCTCAATGATCGCATTCTTTTCATCCTGCGGATCCTTAGGTATCAGCAATTGCCGGATATAAGATTCCATCTTTTCTTTTTTCTCTTCCAGGTCCGGAGCTTCTGATTTGGCTAATTCTCTCATCTCTTCATCATCACCATTCAAAGCTTCTTTATAAAAATCTATATCATCCAGGATCTTCTTATACTCTTTATAAGCATTCACAATTCTTTCAAGACTACGATACTCTTTACTGGTCTCAGCAAACTTTTTATTGTTGCTCACGATCTCCGGATTCGTTAAAGCAAGTCCCAGTTGTTCAAATCTTCCTCTTATAGCTTCCAGCTTATCTAACATTGTAAAGTTTTATTTTTGATAACCGGCTGAATGTCTATGATTAAACGTCTCTTGCGAGTTTACCCTAAGCTTGTCGAAGGGCTCCGTTTATCTACCGGTAATTCTATTCATCTTTTTAAAGGCAGCAAAGTTAAAAGAAATCAACGCATGGCATACAGGAAATTCAAAGCAGATCATTTATTTGATGGAAATAAATTATATGGCAGCGATAAGGTATTAATTACAGATCAGGATGGAAAAATCGAAGCTATCGTTAATAATTTGGAAGCTGGCGATGATGTACAGGTTTTTGAAGGAATACTTTCACCGGGTCTTATTAATTGCCATTGTCATCTCGAATTGAGTCATTTAAAAAATGTGATACCGCCGCATACCGGGTTGATAGAATTTCTTTGTTCAGTCGTAACCAAACGTGGATTTGCACCAGAAGTTATTCAACAGGAAATAATAAAAGCTGAGAAAGAAATGCATGACAACGGAATCGTGGCTGTCGGCGATATTGGGAATACAGCAGATACGGCTGCTGTAAAAAGTAAAAGCAAAATCCGCTGGCAAAATTTTGTTGAAGTATTAAGTTTTACAGATGAAAAGGCCAAGGATAATTTTAAACTCTATAAAAATGTGGCTGATGAGTTAGTATCAACACTCAGTACATCAAACATCGAACATCGTACATCATTAGTGCCTCATGCACCT
>JGI24751J29686_10000429_pt1 | contig 13099 bp, 10 predicted proteins | sample KBSSwiS6_FD_29686 | JGI IMG/M metagenome (IMG submission 29686)
TCGATCCGGGTCGTTTCGCGGATCCAGTCGAACTGCTCGCCAAGATCGGCATAATAGTCGAACCAGAATTTGCCACCGCCCGTGACGAAAGGAGCCGCCGACGCCAGAGCGCCGATCTGATCAACCCACGCGCGCGCGATCTCCGGCATGCGCGGCTCGAGCGCTTGCGAAAGGCGCCGGAGATAGCCGCCGCGTTCCTGCGGGCTCAAGCGCGGCCACGGGCCTTCGTCGAACGCTCGACGTGCGGCGGCCGCCGCCAGATCCACATCGGTGTCGCTGGCTTCCGCTATGCGCGCAATAACCGCTTCGTTATGCGCGGATACGACATCAATCGTGTCGCCGGTGCCGCGCACCCATTCGCCTCCGATAAACAATCGGTCGGGGTGGGCGATGTCGATGCGGACGCTCACAAGGACCTCTCCAGATTCAATTGCGTCTCCCTGGCATGCTGAGCCGGCGGCAGGTCGGCGCGCGGCAGTTTTCGCCCGAGCATCAGATCGGCGGCCTTCTCCCCGATCATCATCGCGGGTGCACTGGTGTTTCCACGGATGATGGTCGGCATAATCGAGGCGTCGGCAACGCGAAGGCCCTCAATGCCATGCACACGCAGCGCGCTATCGACCACGCTGGCGGCTGGGTCGTTGCCCATCGCACAGGTGCCCACGGGATGGGCGCCCGACACCAGCGAGTTTGCAATGAAATGGTCGATCCCCGCCTCGTCCTCAATCGTCGCACCGGGCATCAATTCAGGGCCGACCAGCTTGCGCATAGCAGCCGTGGCAAAGAAGCGCCGCACGAACGCCAACATCTCGCGCGCCGCCTGGCGGTCGTGCGGATCCGACAGGAAGTTTGTTTGTACGGCCGGTAATTGCAGCGGATCGCCGGATTTGAGCTTAACCGCGCCGCGACCGCGCGGGTCAAGCTGCAGGATACCGACGCCCAATATGTCGGGTGAACGCTTGCGCCAACCCGGAAGCCACGGTCGGCTCATCGGCGATGCATACGCCACTTGAAATTGCGTGTCGGGCCGCGCGCCGGGTTTGGAGCGATTGACGAACCCCTGAATGCCGAGCGGCGCCTCGTCCAAAAGTCCGCCGATGCGCAGCAGCCAGGCCAGTGCCGATCCTGCGAGCCGATCAAGCCGCAGCCGGTCCTCGAAACCCAGTCGCACGGAAGCGGCATAGGCCATCAACAGCATCGGATGATCCTGCAGATTGCGCCCGACCGCCGGCAGATCGGCCACCACGTCGATGCCGTGGCAGCGCAGGGCATCGGCCGCACCGATGCCAGAAAGCATCAGCAAATGCGGCGAATTGAAGGTTCCGGCTGCAAGCACGATCTCGTCCGCCTGCACGAATTCGTGTTTTCCAGCTCGCAGCAGTTCGACGCCGGTCGCCCGGCCATGTTCGACGATGATGCGCAAGACGTGGACTCGTCTGCGAATTACGAGCTGGCGCGCGACCTGCGGCTGGTTGAGATAAGCCGTTGCCGAACTCTCGCGGCGCGCGCTGCGCACGGTGAAATCCGGGATGCCAAACCCGGTCTGGTGCGCGCCGTTGAAATCCTCATTCTCGTCAAAGCCAAGTTCGCGCGCGGCGGCGAGCAGCGCGTCATAGAGTTCAGGCACACGGTTGTTGGCCGCGACCGAGACCGGACCGTCGCCACCATGCCATATCGACGGGCCGCGCCAGTTCGCCTCGCTGCGCCGAAAATAGGGCAGGACATCGGCATAGCTCCAGCCATCAAGCCCCTGCGCGTTCCAGTCGTCATAATCCTCGCGTTGGCCACGAGAATACATCATGCCGTTGATCGAAGCGGTGCCTCCCATCAGGCGCCCGCGCGGCAGATCCAGGCCGCGCCCGCCCAGTTGCGGCTCGGCTTCCCCCTGATAGCTCCAACCGAAACGACGATCGATCGAGGCCCTCGGCCAGGCGACGGGCGCCGTTATCAGCGGGTGGCGGTTGCCGCCGCCTGCTTCGAGCAGCATCACGCGACGCTCACCCGACACCGCCAATCGACCCGCCAGCGCGCAGCCCGCGCTGCCCGCACCGATCACGATGACGTCGGGACGACTCATCGCGTTAGTTGCCTGCGGCCAAGTAAACGCGCGAACGATGCACCTCAGCCTCTCCTGTACGCTACGGGACGGCTGGCCCGTCTCTTCAGCACCATGGGGATAGTCGTACGCCGCCCTTGTCGGGAATACGGCTGGGGGCTAATGGGTGTAAGGAGATGCCGAACGCTAGGCTCTGGAAAATATGATCACCGTGCGCCAGCTCGAGATTCTCGCGGCCGTCATCGAGCATGGCAGCTTCCGCCGATGTGGGCAGAAGCTGAACATCTCCCCAGTGTCGGTCAGCGAGCACATGCGGGCGCTCGAAACCCAGCTGGGCGTTGATCTGTTCGTCCGGTCCCCGGGCGGCGCGGTCACGCCGACGGCGGCGGGAGCGCGGGCGTTCGATTCCGTTCACGAGTTGTTGGCCCACGTTCACGACTTTACCAGCTTTGTTGTCGGAGACAGCGCACGCCAAGGGCCAATCCGCATTGCAATGCACGGCTTCATGATGCGCAACCTGGCCGGCGCGGTGGCTGCGTTCGACGCTGTTCACGACCGCCAGCTGAGTTTCATCAGCGACGACGGCGCGCCAGAGGAGCTGCACCGCCGTGTGATCGCAGGCCAGTTGGATGCGGCCTACTTCTACGCGGTCGAAGGCGCGTACAGCCTCGGCCAGATCGTCGGTTACGAGCCACTGGCGATCTATGTCGGCGAGGGTCACCCTTTAGCGGCCGAGAACAGAGTCACGGCAGCGCAATTGAACGCTACGCCGATCATCGGCTTGGCGCCCGGAAAGCCGCTGCGAAACATGGTCGACGAAGCGCTGCGTCGGCACGGCGTCACCCATTCACATCATGTCGTCGAGACATCGGAGTTCGGACTGATTCTCAGCAGCCTTCATCGCAACCTGGGCTTTACCTGCATGTTCGAAAGTATTCAGGGGGAGGAAAAGCAAGCAATGGGCCTGTCGATCGTACGCTGCGAGACTCCGATGCCGCCACTGGAAATTCGTCGAATGACCCGGCGAACGCTACTCCGTTTTCAAGACGTGCGTGATGCCCTTCGAATGGCGGAGCAAACCTTCGCGCGGCCGTAACTCTAGCGGGCGCAACCCCACTGCCGCTTGTTGCGGATTGTCCGGACCGGCTGCCGATGAAGTGGTGCAGCTTGTCGTAGCTGACATCGCCATCACGCGCTGCCATCGGCTGCACGCTCTTGCGGTCACCAGGGCCAATCAGACCCGCTATGTAGGCAGGGCACATCCGACCGCGCGTCTTGTTCCGCAAAGCCACGACAAACGGCGCCAGCCATGCATCCAGTTCGCTCCGCCAATCCCGGTTCATTGCCAGCCCTCATAAAAGCTGGTCCCCCATGAATCAGGGATTTTGCCCTTTGGGAATCCCAAAAATCACATTTCCGCCAAAGTAGTGCTAGTTCAAATTTGCCGTGGGCAAGCCACATTCGCCGTTCTCCCTCGAATTTCGGCGAACGAGTTTCGTTCTAACTTTATCCAAATGGTATTATCTCCGATGCTGATCCGGTTTAAGGCCCAAGTAAGTATTTTACACGAGCGTCATCCTCTAGTGGGAGGAGACGTGCTCGATCGAAAGGAAAGGGCGAATAATACTGCTATAACTGCAGCAAAGGCCGCGGGCAGCAGCCAGAAGGTTTGCCAATGCTCGTTTCCTGTCCCGCTGGCAGCTGCCTCGATCAAATTAGAGACGTTGCTGCCTATCAGGTAGCCTACGCCCCAAGTCGCTAATGCCAAGAAAGATTGGGCACGATTTTGTGCTTCATGCGTAAAGCGCATCCCCACCCAAATTGTAGCGGCTACGAACACGAAATCGAAGCCGACACCATGCAAAGCAAGGCCTAGGTAGATGAGCGGCATGACCGGTCCTTCGCTACCAGCAGCGAAGGCGAAGGCCACGTATCGGATCGACCAAGAAATCATTCCGATGAATAGTACACCTTTTATGCCAATTCGGCGGAATAAGATTGGCAATAAAAGGACGAACAATACCTCAGAAACCTGTCCAATAGTCTGAATCGCAGCAGGATTACGAACGCCAATATCATCCAAGTACGGGTTTGCGTAAACATTATAGAAAGAAAAAGGCAACATCATTAATGTCGACGAGATCGCCAACGTCCAAAAGCTACGATCGGCATGTCGCATCACGTCGAGCCCAAGCAGGGCGACGACTGATCTCGCCTTGTGGCCGCCACGTGGCGGCGAGTGCGGGAGAGTAAATGCATAAGCACCATATCCTAACGCCAGTACTGCGGCGAACAGAATAGGCGCCGTCGTTCGTTCGGCTTCTCCCGGTAGCAGAAAGCTCACTGCCAACCCGGCGCAGATCCACCCCGCAGTACCAAATACGCGGATTCCTGGAAACTCTCGTTCGGGATCAGTCATCGCATTGAGTGCGATTGTGTTGGATACTGCGATAGTAGGCATGTGGGCTAGCAGCACACCAAGGGCTCCTAAGAACATTTGCGTCGCGTTCGCCCCAATCGTTGTCAGAGTCGCCAGGAGGACGCCTGCTGTGAGTTGGAGGATGCCAAGTACCTTCTCAGCCGCGAAGAAGCGATCTGCCACAACGCCGACAAACAACGGTGCGGCGATAGCGGCCCATCCTTGCGCGGAGTAGATCGTGCCAATCCATTCATGCAATCCGTGATGGGAGAGATACGTAGCGAACGGGACGAACCACGCACCCCAGACGGCGTATTGGAGAAACATCATTACGCAGAGGCGTACGCGCGTGGCGGTATTCATGTTGGCTACCTCATCTTTTCGCGACAACGATAACGTCTGCGGAGCGCGGCGATTTACCCGACCACTTTTCGCCTCAATGCAGGTTGAATATTTAAGACGATTCGATCAGACCTTCGACAAGAACTCATAGCTCTTCTCTAGAGAGATCATCGGCTGCAATTCGAATGGCGGCTCCTGTTCTACGAAGAAATTGCGCGTTCCGGCCGAATAAGCGACCGGGAGGATATCCTTCCATGCGATCGAGCCTGACCCGACTTCGGTCGGGTCTTGCATCAGGGCATAGTTGGTTCGGGTGGAAGCCTTTATGTCTTTGACGTGCATCTGCGTGAACCGGCCGGCATGAGCATTTAGCAGCTCGATGGGGTCGCGACCGCCGGCGACCGCCCAGCCTACATCCAGTTCGAACGACACGATTGAAGGATCGGTGTTTTGTAGAAGAGTGTCGAGGCCTGTAGTGCCGCCCATTGGCGCAAGTTCAAAATTGTGATTGTGATATCCAAGACGAAGACCCTCGCGCGCTAGCAGACCCGCGCGATCGTTCATGAATTCCGCCATGCGTCTGTAGTCGTCCAGCGTCAGCGCCGCCCCTGCGGCGCGGATCGTCGCGATAACGTCGCCGCCTGCGGGAGGAGAGAAGTCTTTCGGCATCAAGAACAGCGGCATCACAACGTTTTTGGCGTCGAGTGCCTTGGCATTGGCGATCACCTGGCCAAGGTCGCCGGAGAGGCTTGCAACGCCAGGTATCAGCGGCTGCCCCAGTACGTGCATGCTGACGCAGCAGAGTCGGGCGCGATCGAGCGAAGCGCGCATCTGCGTCGCGCTACGTCCGTAGAGCCCGTCGAGTTCCACCTGGCGATAGCCGATCGCCGCGAGGCGTTGAAGGGTTGCGTCCAGGTTCTTCATGGCATCGTCGTGTACCGTATAGAGCTGGAACCCAAGCGGGAGACCGTGACGGGCGAAGAAACTCTTGCGCTCAGTAGCAGCGAAGGCCGGACTTTCGATTGTGCCCGCCATCGCCAAAACGCCCATTTGCAGCATCATACGTCGGTTCACGATCTGGCTCCTCAGCGTCTTGGCAGGGCAAAAGCGACGATTTTGCCGCCATTAGGTCCCTTAAGGTCTTTGCCTCCACCGGCTTGGATCACAACGAACTGACGGCCGTTTACTGAATAAGTTGATGGAGTGGCATTGCCAGCTGCAGGCAGCACTGTTTCCCACAGCAGCTTGCCATTACGTTTGTCGTAAGCGTGGAACTTACGGTCGAAGCTTGTGGCACCGATGAACAATAGTCCGCCTTGGGTGACTACGGCCCCGCCGTAATTTTCAGTTCCGGTGTTGCGCATTCCCTTGGCAGCAAGTTCCGGATACTCTCCAAACGGGATCCGCCAGATCCACTTGCCAGTTGAAACATGGAGGGCACTGAGGGTGCCCCAAGGTGGCGAGACCGCCGGATAGCCATCGGGATCAAGGAAACGCCTGTATCCGTCAATAATATACTTTGCATTTGGCGACGCCATTGTCGCCAAAGGGTTACGATCGCCTGCGGCGGGAGCAGTGTCCTTGCCGTCGAGCAGCCATCCCGCCAACGCACTTATCTGAACCTTCGACAGCGAAGCGCCAAAACCGGGCATACGGCCCCCGCCTTTGGTAATCTGACGTACCAGCCCATCGCGCCCCAGCCGGTCGAGTCCAAGCAGCCCAGGAATGGTCGGCGGCTGCCCCCTCCGATCTTCCCCGTGGCAGACAGCGCATGCTTGTGCGTAAATTTGCTGCGATGCCCCAACGTCGCCCGAAGCCTTCGTTGTTTTCGAAACGGGGTTCAGTTTCAACGTCCACGCCATTTCATTGGAATTGATGTACAAGAGGTCGGTTTCCGGATCATATGCCTGCCCGCCCCACTCAGCCCCGCCGTCAAGTCCAGGAAAGATGATCGATCCTTGCAGACTGGGCGGCACGAACTGGCCGCCGCTGCGCTTCTTGGCGAACTCAGCCGCGACTGCGGCGCGCGCGGCGGGGGTGCGGTTTGTCAGCATGTCGGCGGTAAGGCGCTGCCGCGCAAATGGGATCGGCCAGGCCGGGATCGGCTGCGTTGGCCACGCCCGCTCGCCTGGGACATCGGACGGGGGGAATGCGCGCTCCTCAACCGGAAAAAGGGGCTTGCCAGTGGCGCGGTCAAGGACGAAGACGAAGCCCGACTTCGTTGCCTGGACCAGCGCAGGTATCGCCCTTCCGTTGCGTCGCACGGTCACGAGCGTGGGCGGAGTCGGCAGGTCGCGATCCCACAAATCATGACGAACGGTTTGAAAGTCCCAGCGCAGCTTGCCCGTTGCCGCATCGAGAGCGATGACCGAGTTGGCAAAGCGATTGGCGCCGGGGCGGTCGCTGCCGATGAAGTCATTGATGACCATACCGGCGCTGCCGGTCGGTACGAACACCGTCCCGCTCTGTACATCTAGCGTCAACCCAGCCCAAGCGTTGGCGCCATTGCTATTTTGGCGCGCATCGCGCGGCCAAGTCTCTGCACCCGGTTGCCCCGGCTTGGGGATAGTGTGGAAAGTCCAGCGTATTGCCCCAGTACGCACGTCGAACGCCCGAATGTCGCCCGGCAGCAGGCCGGTAGAGCCAAGGATCACGAGGTCGCGGAAAACCGCCCCTGGGGTTACGTTGCCGACCGTTATCGCCTCTGGCGGACGATCGAAGCCTTGCCGCAGGTCAACCCTTCCGTTGTCGCCGAAAGCTTTGTCCGGCAAGCCGGTCGCCGCGTCGAGCGAAAGAAGCTCATGGCCGGCAGTGAAGAGAATTCGTTCATCCATCCCGTCGGTCCAGTAGTTAACGCCGCGAAGCCGCGCCGCTTTCCCAGATCCGTCTGCGTTGGCGTCGAACGTCCAGCGTTCCTTTCCTGTCGCCGCGTCGAGGCAAATCACGCGGCCTGTTGGCGACACGACCCACATGCGGCCCGCGACCACTAGCGGATTGCCCTCCATGTCGGCCTTGCCGAACGGGCCATCGACCGCGCGACCGGCATCGTAAGTCCAGGCAACCTCTAAGTTTTTGACATTTGCGGGGGTAATCTCGTCGAGCGTGGAATAATGCGTTTGCGCCGGATTGCCCAAGTAATAGCCCCAGTTCTCGCCAGATCGATCGGCTGGCTGAGGCCGCGGCGGCGCGCCTTGGCTGTAACCGACTGGCACGGCGGCGATCATTGCAATGCTTAATCTGATCCTCATGCCTCAAATCCCATCATGCGGCGCAGATCGGCGGCATCGACAGAGGCGGCAGCAAAGTTATCGAATGCCGCTGGTGTGACTTCGATGATCCGCTCGCGGATGAACGGCGCTCCCTCGCTCGCACCGACCTGTGAGTCCTTCAGCGCGCACTCCCATTCGAGCACGGCCCAGCCGGAGAAATCATACTGCGCGAGCTTGGAGAAGATGCGACGAAAGTCGATCTGTCCGTCGCCAAGAGAGCGGAAGCGGCCAGCGCGTTCGATCCAATTTTCGTAACCCCCGTACACGCCGCAACGCCCCGTCGGACGAAACTCGGCGTCCTTCACGTGTACGCAGGCTATGCGATCGTGATAACGATCAAGGAAATCGATGTAATCGAGCTGTTGTAGCACCATGTGCGACGGATCGTACAGAATGCGCGCGCGGGGATGCGCGTCGACCGCCTCAAGGAACCTCTCCCAGGAGGCACCGTCGAACAGGTCTTCGCCTGGATGTAGCTCGAAAGCGCAGTCGACGCCCGCTTTATCGAATGCGTCGAGGATGGGCTGCCACCGCCGGGCAAGTTCAGCGAAGGCCTCTTCCACCAACCCATTGGGTCGCTGCGGCCACGGATAGACGTACGGCCAGGCCAGCGCGCCGGAGAAGGTGGCGTGCGCGGACAGTCCCAAATTCGCGCTCGCCTGCGCCGCTAGCTTGACCTGCTCAACCGCCCAAGCCTGACGCGCGGTTGGATTTCCGTGCACCTGAGGCGGAGCAAAGCCTTCGAACAGCGCGTCGTAGGCAGGATGCACCGCCACCAATTGACCCTGAATATGGGTCGAGAGTTCGGTTATTTCGACCCCATGACGTGCCAGCCGACCTCGCAAGTCGTCACAATAGTCCTTACTGGCTGCCGCCATAGACAGATTGATCAGACGTGGGTCGCACGGTATTTGTACCCCGACGTAGCCTAGCGCGCCGGCCCACTCGGCCAAGCCGTCGAGAGTGTCGAACGGCGCGTGGTCGCCGAGAAATTGGGCCAGGAAGATGCCCGGTCCTTTGATCGTCTTCATTCGTTCTCCTTGAGGGGTATCCAGCACCGCGCATCGTGCGAGGCGATCGCGGTGGCCGCAAAAACGAGAGAACGGAGGCCGTCGCTGATACCCGGTAAGTCTGAGTTAACTCGGGCATGATCCCCGCGGATCGCGTCGGCGAAATCTCTGTACAGGGTCGCAAAGGCTTCAATAAAGCCTTCTGGGTGCCCCGAAGGCAGCCTGCACGTAGCGGCGGCTCCAGGCGTCATGGCAGCGCTGCCCGCGTAGATGATACGCTCGCTGGCGTCGCTATGCAGGATGCGCAGTTCGCCGGGCGCGTCGTGCCGCCATACCAGGCTAGCGTGGTCACCATAAACCCGCAGACTGAGCCCGTTACGTTCGCCCGTCGCGATTTGCGATGCGGTAATGACGCAAGGCACATTGCCCACCAAGCGCATGAGCACGTTGCAGTCGTCATCTAGGCGGCGGCCAGAGACGACGCGGGCCAAGTCGGCGCATAAGGTCTCGGCGCGCAGGCCGGAGACATATTCGACCAGTTGGAAAGCGTGGACGCCGATATCGCCGAGACAGCCGCCGATCCCCGCACGCGCTGGATCGGTGCGCCAACTAGCCTGGCGGGTCTCCGCGTCGCCTGACTGCGAAAGCCACCCCTGAGGATATTCGACCACAACCTTCCTCACTCTCCCAATTTCGCCGGTCTGCACGCGCGCGCGCGCGTCGCGGATCATCGCGTAGCCGGCATAGGTGTAAGTGAGCGCGAACACCTTCCGACTTGCACGGACGAGTGACGCAAGCGCAAGCGCTTGCTCCAGTGTTGCAGTCATGGGTTTGTCGCAAATGACATGCAGTCCTGCCGCCAACGCATCGGACACCAGCGCAAAGTGGCTGTCATTGGGGGTCGCGATCGCGACGGCCTCGATTCCATCGGGACGCGCCGCCTCCGCTGCAAACAGCTCGCGATGATCGGTATGAACCCGATTTGGGTCGACGCCCCAACTACTGCCGCGTTCGGCACTAAGAGATCGATCGCGACTGAATGCGCCAGCTACCAGGGTAAATCGCCCCTCAAGCCCAGCGGCCATACGGTGGACGCCGCCGATGAAGGACCCCGGACCCCCACCAACTAGCGCGTATCGTACAGGCGTGTTCATGCGGCGCGTCCCCGTCGCGCACGAACGTCCCACGCCACCAACGATGGACACGCGGCTCCGTCATGCAACGCAAAAACGGCGGGGAAAAGCGGTGCTACCGACCCAAGGCCCCAAGCGTTAGAACGAGGATATAGATTAGTTTCGATGGTCACCGCTCGATCCTTGAAGTATCAGAACTTCGCGCTGAGCCTGATGCCGCCATAGCGGAGCTATTTCGATCATAGGTCCCGGACACCACCGGGTTAGTTCCCGACGGATCAGCGAAGAAGGTGTTGCGTGAGCGATTTGCCATGTATCTCTTGTCGAATTGCCATCACCAAGCTTTCATTGCTATGAAAACGATGCCATATCAAGACCTGATATCGATCCTGGCTCCAGTTCTGCAAAGCAAAATGGGCTGTCTCGATGGATGATTGAAATGCCAACGTTTTCATATAGGGATCTTTGGACCTGTGCTGTCACGAGGGAATTGGGATGAATCTGGAAAGTTTCGATGACACCGGTTTTTTCAGTTTGTTCGACGGAACGACGTTGGACGGCTGGTCCGCCGAACCGCGGGTTTATGGCACAGTATTTCCCGGCGGGCCCGGCGTTGACGAGTTNTTCGCCAAACACGGAATCACGCCNCCTGAAAGTCCGGAANAGCACCCGGCAGTGTGGAACGTCGAAGACGGCGCGATTGTTGGCCGCCAAGGTACGCCGGGCTATGGCGGCTATCTGGTAAGCGACGCGGCGTTCGGCGATTTCGAGTTGGTGCTTGAAGCACGGCCGGATTGGCCGGCGGACACTGGCATCATGGTGCGCCGCAAGTTTCAAGACTGGACCGGTTTCCAGGTCCTGCTCGACCATCGAGAGTGCGGTGGTATCGGCGGGTTCTTTGGCAACGGCCTCGCCAGCTTCTCTGCGGTACCATTTGCCGTACGCAGCNTCAAAGACGCCGAAGGCATCGTGATTGGTATCCAGGCTGACGATCTTGCCACTTCGAAGGAGCCGGTAACNCANGAGAAGATTGACCGCCTGTCCTACGCAGCGTCNGTGGAAGACTTCCTCGCCGTGTGGAAATGGGACGAGTGGAACGAAATTCGCATTCGTTGCGTGGGCGCTCTGCCCGTCATCACCACCTGGATNAATGGGTTGAAGATCGCGNAGATCGATACCTCCACCATCGACGTACCGAACTATGACCCGCAGCGGGTGCNCGAGTATCTCGGTCNACACGGACACATTGCCCTCGAAGTCCATGACAACGATGCCTTCTTTGGTGACTCCCGCTGGGGTCCCGGAGCGCAGTGCCGCTGGCGTGCCGTTCGTATCAAACCCCTCGATTGACCAATGGATCCAATGACCATGCCTACTCTTGCCGTATCCAGTTTCAGCCTGCACAGCGTGCTCGGCCCGATTTCCATCGAGCGTCGGGATGAAAGCGGCACGCTTCAACCCCTTTCCTTCCCTTTCCCGCACGAACATTCCATTGATGAATTCCCCGCGCTGGTCCGACAGCGGCTCGGCGTTTCGGCTATCGAACTGTGTCAGATCCAGTTCGATAGCCAAGATCCAGCGCGGATCGAAACTTTGCGTGCAGCACTTGACGCGGCCGATGTCCGCCTGCTCACCTTGCCTATCGATCTCGGCGATCTTGGCGGCATGCAGCCGCATTGGCGTGCCGACGACGAAGCCAGAACCATCAACTGGTTCCGCATTGCCGCAAAGCTGGGCGCAAGCTTCGTGCGCGTGAATGCCGGCCCGCCCGGCTCCACCTTGCCCTCCGAAGCGCGTCCGGGACTAGTCGAAACGCTGCGCCGCCTTAGCGATGCCGCCGGAGAACTGGGCCTGTCGCTNCTTGTCGAGAATCACGGCGGATCAAGTTCCGATCCCGAATTCCTGCTCCAGCTGCGGCAGGATGTCGGCATCGACCGNTTGGGTCTGCTGCTCGATCTAGGGAACCTCGATCCGCTCGTATCTCTTTCGCATGCACGCTTTGCCGATCCAGATATCGACGACGCAGGCATTGACTTCGAGCCCATTTACCAAAGCATTGCCGCGATAGCGCCACATGCCAGCTTGATCCACGCCAAGGCAGTCGATCCTGCGCGAGATGGCAGCCCGCTNCCCGATTTGCCCCGTGCGCTGTCGATCGTTGCGGCAGCCGGTTACAACGGCGACGTCAGCATCGAATGGGAAGGCCGACGCGGAGATCCCTGGGAAATGACCGCAAAGGTCGTGGATCAGGTTCGCGCGGTNTTCCCGGCTTTGACATAGGAATGTCCGTNCCTGCAATCCGATNTACCCATTCGGTCCGCAAGCCTGCATTGCNTGCCTTGATCCAGTCCGGGTCAGTCGAAACTCCGATGCCCGTGTTTTGCTTTGACTCAGGACGCAGTGGCAGAGACAGACTGATAGGAAGATATCCGCCGTCGGTCTTGTCGGACCGACGGCGGTTTCCGTTATCAGCGCACCTTTTTGATCGGGATCAGGACCGCCGCGCCAGCAAGTGCGACGAGTGCGGCGAAGAGAAACAGGGCCGGATAATTCCGGCCTGCAAGTCCGCCGAGGGCAACGCCCAGCAAGCTCGGTGCGATTGTCGGCGCAAGTGATTGCGGCAGAGAATTGGCGATCTGCAGCACCGCCATGTCACGCGCGGCGTTGGAACGGTGTGGCAGAACCTCCACGCAAAGCGCGATGTCCACCGCGTAGTAAAGACCTTGGCCGACGCCTGTCAAAGCGGCGGCGAGCAGGAACTGCTCGAAGCTGGCCGCCAACGACATGCCGCCCGAACCCGCTGCCATCAGGACCGCAGCACCGGCCACGAAGGGCTTGCGTCGCCCTGCCTTGTCCGAAAGCCAGCCACC
>JGI24751J29686_10000431_pt1 | contig 12979 bp, 10 predicted proteins | sample KBSSwiS6_FD_29686 | JGI IMG/M metagenome (IMG submission 29686)
GGGAGCACCGGCCCATGCACGGCCACCCGTCGTTCTCGCGGCGGCGAGCCTGCAGGAATCGCTGACCGCGGCGGCCGCTGCCTGGACCCGCGCCGGTCATGCCCGGCCGGTGATCTCCTTCGCCGCCAGTTCGGCCCTGGCCCGCCAGGTCGAGGCCGGGGCCCCGGCCGACCTGTTCGTCTCTGCCGACGAGGTCTGGATGGATCACCTCGCCCGGCGCCGGCTGATCGTGCCGGCAACACGGGCGGACTTCCTGACTAACCGGCTGGTCTTCGTCGCGCCCGCGTCCAGCCGCCTGCGCCTCGCCGTGAGCCCGCGCCTGCCGATCGGCACCGCGCTCGGTGGGGGCCGGCTCGCCCTCGCCGATCCGGACAGCGTGCCCGCCGGGCGCTATGCCCGCGAGGCGCTGACCCGCTTGGGCACCTGGTCGCAGGTCGCCGGCAGGCTCGCCAGGGCGGAGAACGTACGCGCCGCCCTCGCGCTCGTTGCCCGTGGCGAGGCGCCGCTGGGCGTGGTCTATGCGACCGATGCGCTCGCCGAACCGCGCGTGCGAGTGGTCGGCACCGTTCCGCCGGGCAGCCACCAGCCGATTATTTACCCGCTGGCCCGCCTCACCCGCAGCGCCAATCCGGAAGCCGAGGCGTTTCGCCGCTTCCTGCTCTCGCCCGCCGCCAAGGCGATCTTCCGCCGCTTCGGCTTCGGCACGCCCTGATGCTGTCGCCGGAGGAGTGGCAGATCGTCGGCCTCTCGCTGAAGGTCAGCGCGGTGGCGGTGGCTCTCACCCTGCCGCTCGCCTTCGCTCTGGCCTGGGTGCTCGCCCGCAGCCGCCTCCCCGGCAAGGTCCTGCTCGACGCGCTGGTCCACCTGCCCCTGGTGGTGCCGCCGGTGGTGACCGGCTGGCTGCTCCTGCTGGCCTTCGGGGCGCAGGGCCCGATCGGCGGCTGGCTCGACCGGGCTTTCGGGATCACCGTGATGTTCCGCTGGATCGGGGCGGCGCTGGCCAGCGCGGTCATGGCCCTGCCGCTGATGGTCCGGGCGATCCGGCTCTCGCTGGAAGCGGTCGACCCGCGGCTGGAGGCAGCGGCGCGGACGCTGGGAGCCGGGCCGTGGCGCGCCTTTGCCTCGATAACCCTGCCGCTTGCCCTGCCAGGCGTGCTGGCCGGGCTGGTGCTGGGCTTCGCCCGCTCGCTCGGCGAGTTCGGGGCGACGATTACCTTCGTCAGCAACGTACCGGGCGAGACGCAGACCCTGCCGCTGGCGATCTACGCCGCGCTCCAGCTGCCCGGCGGGGAAAGCACGGTAGCGCGGCTCGCCGGCATCTCGGTGCTGCTCTCGCTCTGCGCACTGGTGGCTAGCGAAGTGTTGGCGCGCCGGTCAGGACGCGGTCCGCATGTCCTTTGACGTCGACCTGACCATGCGCCGGGGCGAGCGCACGATTGCCGTCGCCATCGCCAGCGAAGCCCGGCTGGTGGCGCTGTTCGGCCCATCCGGCGCGGGCAAGACCTCGGTGCTCGACATGATCGCCGGCCTGCTCCGCCCCGACACCGGACGGATTGCGGTGGGCGGCGAGGTTCTATTCGACAGCGCGGCGGGCTTGGACCTGCCGCCAGAACGCCGCTCCTGCGGCTACGTGTTCCAGGACCTGCGGCTGTTTCCGCACCGCTCGGTGGCGAAGAACCTGCGCTATGGGCTGGAGTTGGCCCCGCCGGAGCGGCGGTTCATGGCGCTGGACGAGGCGGCGGAGTTCCTCGGCATCGCCCACCTTCTCGACCGGGCGCCGCACAGCCTGTCGGGCGGCGAGGCACAGCGGGTGGCGATCGGCCGGGCGCTGCTGGCAGGGCCCCGGTTCCTGCTGCTGGACGAGCCGGTCTCCTCGCTCGACCGGGCGCGGCGGGAGGAGATCCTCGGCCTGATCGCCCGGATCCGCGACGAGCTGGCGCTGCCGATCGTCTATGTGACCCACGACGAGCGCGAACTGGAGCGGCTGGGGGCCGAGGTGGTGGAGATCGGGTGAGACAGGTTTCTGCAGCCGCTGGAAACCCCCAACTCCGCCTCCAATCGACTCGTTGCAATCAGGGCCGGAAAGGCAGATGCTCCCTTGCGGGATCGCCTTGGACGCAGGAGCAACCGAGGAGAAGATCATGGAGGCCATTGGTGCCGGCGCTCGCGCCATCGCCATTGTCGGCCCTGCCGGCAGTGGCAAAACCACGCTGGTCGAGGCCCTGCTGCACGCTGCAGGCGCGATCAAGCGTTGCGGCAGCGTGGAGGCGGGCACCTCGGTCGGCGATGCCAGCCCCGAGGCGCGCGCCCGCGGCAGCAGCACCGAGCTGAACGTCGCGCGGCTCTCCTGGGGCGGCGATTCGTACGCTCTGTTAGATTGCCCCGGTGCCGGAGGCCTGGCCGCCGAGAGTGACTGCGCGCTTGCCGTGGCGGACCTCGCGCTGGTGGTCGTCCCGCCCGAGCCGGAGCGCGCGGGCCTCGCCGAGCCCTTGCTGCGCGATCTTGCCGCACGAGGCATTCCGCACATGATCTTCGTCAATCGTATCGAGAAGGCGAGGGGAGATTCAGGTACGTCGGTTTCCGCTCTGATCGACGCGCTCCAACCGCTCAGCGCCGCGCCGCTGGTCGCCCGGCAGATGCCGATCATGGAAGACGGTACGGTGACCGGCTATGTCGACCTCGCGCTCCACCGCGCCTTCCGCTTCCGCGAGGGCGGCCCCGCCGCCCCGATCCCGCTCGACGATTACCTGCGCGCCGAGGAACAGGGCGCTCGCACCCATTTCCTCGAACAGCTCGCCGATCACGACGACAATCTGCTCGAACGCCTCCTCAACGACGAGGAGCCCGAACTCGCGCTCATCGCCAACGATCTTGCGGCCGAGACCTCGCGGGGCGAAATCGTCCCGGTCCTGTTCGGCTCGGCCACGCATAGCTTCGGTATCAGGCGCCTGCTAAAGGCGCTGCGCCACGACACGCCGACCCCGGCCGTTACCGCCGAGCGCCTCGGCATTACCGGCGCGGCGGTCGAGGTGTTCAAGGTGCTGGGCGAGAGCCAGGTGGGGCGGCTGGCGGTAGGCCGGGTGTTCGGCGGCAAGCTGGCTGAAGGCGCGGATCTGCGCACGCCTGGGGGGAAGGCCCTGCGCGCCGCCCTGTTCGTGGTACAGGGAAGTGGCGCGAGCCGGCTGGCCGAAGCCGGTCCGGGCGAGGTCGTCGCCCTCGCCAAAGCCGAGGGCGTCGGCGCGGGCATCCGCCTCGGCATCGGTGCCCCCGCCGCTCCCGGCCGGCCGCGCGAGCGCCGCGTGGCGCATCATGCGCTCGCCATCAGCGTGCCCGATCATGCCGACGAAGTGCGCCTGTCCGGTGCTCTTGCCAAGCTGGTCGAGGAAGACCTCGGCCTCGCCTGGGAGACCTTTTCGGACACCCGCGAGACCCTACTGCGGGGGCTCGACGAAGAGCACCTCGCTCTCGCCATCGAGCGGCTGCTGCGGCGGCATGGGCTGAAGCTGGCGACCCGCAGCCCTGCGCTGCCGCTGCGCGAGACCGTGCGCAAGAGCGCCAGCCAGCGCGGACGGCACAAGAAGCAATCGGGCGGGCACGGGCAGTTCGGCGACGTGCTGATCGAGCTGCGCCCGCTGGAGCGCGGGGCGGGGTTCATGTTCGAAGACAGGATCAGCGGCGGCGTGGTCCCGCGCCAGTGGATCCCCGCGGTGGAGCAGGGCATCCGCGACGCGATGGCCCGTGGCCCGCTGGGATTTCCGGTGGTCGATGTTGCCGTGGCGCTGGTCGACGGCTCCTACCATTCGGTCGACAGCTCGGAGTTGGCGTTCCGCACCGCTGGACGCCTGGCAATGACGGCGGCCCTTGCCGCCGCCGTGCCCTACCTACTGGAGCCGGTGGACGAAGTGACGATCCAGGCGCCCCCCGGCGCCGCCTCGCGGATCACCTCGGCCTTGGCCAGTCGGCGGGCGCGGGTGCTCGGCATGGCACCGCGCGAAGGCTGGCACCAGTGGGAAACGATCTCCGCCCTCGTTCCCTCCGCAGAACTGGACCGCTTCCAGGCCGACCTACGCGCGGCGAGCCAGGGGCTGGCGAGCTTCGCCCGCCGCTTCGATCACCTCGCCGAGGTGGCGGGCAAGACGGCCGACCAGCTGATCGAGCGAGTGCAGGCAGCGTGAGCGGGCGTCGTCCGGGGTCGGGCCCCGGGCGACGCTAACCGCGCAGCGCCGCGACTTCGGCCACCAGCTTCATCTGCTCAGGCAGGCAGCGCGACAGGTCGTAGCGGTCCAGCACCGTCTGCCGCGCCGCCTTGCGCAGCGCCGCCAGTCCCTGCCCCTCGGCAATCGCGGCGGCGGCCTTGTCGGCGATGTCCTGCGGAGAATGGAAGTCGCAGAGCAGCCCGTTCTCCCCGTCGGCGATGGCCTCGATCACCGGGGCGGTGTTCGAGGCGAGCACCAGGCAGCCCGCGCTCAGCGCCTCGATGCACGACCATGAGAGCACGAAGGGGACAGTCAGGTAGATGTGCAGCGAGGAGATCTGCAGCAGGGCGAGGTACTGCGCATAGGGCAGCCTCCCGCTCAAGTGGACGCGGGCCGGATCGAGCGCCACCTCGCGCGCCATGTGTTCGCGCCAGTTTGGCGCTTCGGGTGGGTTCCGCCCGTAGGAAACGTCGTCCCCGCCGACCACCACGACCTGTGCATTAGGCCGCTGCGCCAGCAGGCTCGGCAGGGCGCGGATGAAGCTGGGATAGCCGCGATAGGGTTCGAGGTTACGGGCGACATAGGTGATCACCTCGTCGGCCGCAGTCAGCACGCGCCCGTTCGGCAGGGTGAACCCGGCCTTCGGATTGGGCCGCACCGTCCCGCTATCGATCCCGTCGAAGATCACCCGGATCTTGTCGCGGAACGGCTCGGGGTGCCGGCTCAGCTGCCACTGGGTGGGCGTGAGACCCGCGTCGCAGGCCTCCAGGCTGAGCAGGTGACTGGCGTTGCGGGCGCGCACCCGGCAGATCGCATCGAGATCGGCCGGCTCCTCGGCAAGGAAGCCGATGTCCGAACCCTCGCCGCCATAATAGAATTCGCAGAAATTGAGCAGCGGCACCCTGGGCCACACGTCCTTGACGAACATGGCCTCGCCCCAACCGGGATGGGCGACGATCACGTCCGGCACCCAACCCTGCTTCTGCAATTGCAGGCAGGCGCGGACCACTTGCTGGCCGGCAAGGACCGAATTCTCGAACAGGCGCACGTAGTGGTGGGTCGAGGCGTGGGCCGCGCGCGGTTTGGCATAGGTGGCGCGGCGCACGCCGGGCAGGTCGATATCGCCGCGCTGGGTCAGGAATACCACCTCGTGCCCGGCGCCGGCCATGGCCGGGGCGAGGTGCTTGAACTGCCCCGGCATGTTCTGGTGAACGAACAGGATCTTCATAAGCGCATCATTCCGGCGGCTCATGCGCAAGGGCGGCGGCGAGCTGCTGCCGGTCCAGCGCTCCTTCCCACCGCGCGACCACCAGTGCGGCCACGGCGTTGCCGATGAAATTTGTGAGGCTGCGGCATTCCGACATGAAGCGGTCAATGCCGAGGATCAGCGCCATGCCCGCGACTGGCACGGCCGGCACGATCGAGAGCGTGGCGGCGAGCGTGATGAACCCCGCCCCGGTGATCCCCGCCGCGCCCTTAGAGGACAGCATGGCGACGCCCAGCAGGAGCAGTTGCTGGCCTAGCGTCAGCTCCACGTTGCAGGCCTGGGCGATGAACAGCGCGGCCAGCGTCATGTAGATGTTGGTGCCGTCGAGGTTGAACGAATAGCCAGTCGGCACGACGAGGCCGACGATCGCCTTGGGGCAGCCCGCGCGCTCAAGCTTTTCCATCAGGCTCGGCAGCGCACTTTCCGAGGAGGAGGTGCCCAGCACCAGCAGCAGCTCGCCGCGCAGGTAGGCGATCAGGCGCAGGATCGAAAAGCCGCACAGCCGCGCCACCAGCCCCAGCACCACCAGTACGAACAGCAGCGAAGTGGCGTAGAAGGTCGCCACCAGCAGGCCGAGATGGGCGAGGCTGGCAAGGCCGTACTTGCCGATGGTAAATGCCATGGCTCCGAAGGCGCCAACCGGTGCGAAGCGCATGACGATCTCGACCAGCCGGAACACCGCGACCGAAAGGTTTTCCAGCAAGGTCAGCACCGGTTCGGCCCGGGGCCCGCCGGTGGCCAGCGCCAATCCGAACAGCACGGCGACCACCAGCACCTGCAGGATGTTGCCCTGGGTCAGGGCGGAGAGCAGCGTGTCGGGGATCATCGCCAGCAGGAAGCCGGTGATCGTGGTCTCGTGCGCCTGGTGGGCATAATCGGTCACCTTGCTCGCATCAAGGCTGGCCGGATCGATGTTGAGGCCCGCGCCGGGGCGGACCACGTTGGCGACGACCAGCCCGACAACCAGGGCGAAGGTGGAGATCGTCAGGAAATAGGCAAAGGCATTGCCCGCCACCCGGCCCACGGCGGCGAGGTCGCGCATGCCGGCGATGCCGGTGGTGATGGTCAGGAAGATCACCGGGGCGATCACCAGCTTGACCAGCTTGATGAAGGCATCGCCCAGCGGCTTCAACGCCTCTCCGGTGGCCGGGGCGAACTGCCCGATCAGGACGCCCGCCGCGATGGCCGCCAGCACCTGCACGTAGAGGTGGCCGTACCAGTGGCGCGCCCGGTGCGGCGGCGGCAGGTCGGTAGCGGCATGGCTCATTCCGCGCGTTGTAGCGCGCGAACCGCCGCCCGCCACGCAAAACCGCCGTCGCAAAGTCGCTCGCCAAGCCCCGCCGGAAGGGCACGGCCTCTCACCCGTTTCAGACCGTGCGTTGCGGCCGGGTAGCGGTGCGCCAGCCATCGCGATTGGCAAGAACCGTAGCTACGGCCTTGTCGTAGAAGGCCTGCGACTTGGCGTAGTTCTGGAAGTCGACGCCCATCTCGTGGCGGAATTCCAGCACCTCCACGCCCTCGGGTCCTGCCCGGTAGGTATAGGGCGTACCGGCCGGGATGAAGAAGGAATCGCCGGGACCGATGTCCTCGGTGCCAAGCCGCGCCGACCCGGAGACCACGTGGTAGAGGCAGTCCCGATTGTGGCTGTGCAGTGGGAGGGGATAGTCCTTCTTGAACCAGGCGTGGAGCAGGGTGAACCCGGGGAGGTTGCACAGAAGCGTGAACTCGAAGCCATCGGCCACGCCGACGTCGAGCATCCTGTGCAAGCCCTCGTACTGGACCGGAGTGGGATCGGTGGTCAGCACCCCCTGCTCCCCCTCGATGCGGATACCGTCTGACTGACGGAATATCGTGAATTGCTTGCCTTCAGTCATGCTCGCCTCCTCTCGCCGGCATAGCTCCAGCTATAGCCGCACTATTGGCGACAGGGACGCGGCTGTCAAAAGTCCCGCTGCAGACACGGACTGCCTCAGCGAGGTGCCGTCACTCCGTTGCGCAGCTGTTCCACAGCGGCCCTTGCCAGCGGCTCCAGCCCTTCGCCGCCGGCGAGGATCGCGGCCTTCATCCGCGGATCCCAGAAGTCGCGGATGTGCTGGGCAGTCTGCGCAATGGCCACCGCTTCTCCTTGGGCGGCAAAGTTGCGGGCGATCTGGTTGGCCATGTAGACGAGCTGGCTCACTCCGCCGGCTCCGCCTCGATCCGGCGCGATCGCCGGGCCTGGGCCTCGTAGCTCTCCTGCCAGTCACTCGGCCCATTGGAGAGGCCAACCTGGACCGCGGTGACTTTGTATTCGGGGCAATTGGTCGCCCAGTCGGAGAACTCGGTGGTTACGACGTTGGCCTGGGTCGCGGGGTGGTGGAAGGTGGTATAAACCACACCGGGTGCAACCCGGTCGGTCACCAGGGCGCGCAGGGTGGTCTCCCCCGTGCGGCTGGCGAGGCGGACGAGATCGCCGGTGACGACGCCCCGGTTCTCGGCATCGGTCGGATGGATCTCCAGCACGTCTTCCTCGTGCCAGACGACGTTGGCCGTGCGCCGGGTCTGAGCGCCGACGTTGTACTGCGAAAGGATGCGGCCCGTGGTGAGCAGCAGCGGAAAGCGCGGGCCGGTCTTCTCATCGGTCGGAACGTAGGCGGTCACGACGAACTTGCCTTTTCCCCGCACGAAGCCATCGACATGCATGATCGGGCTGCCATCAGGATGGGCCTCGTTCACCGGCCACTGCAGCGAACCCTCGCGGTCGAGACGTTCATGGCTGACTCCCGAGAAGCTCGGCGTCAGCCGCGCGATTTCTGCCATGATCTCGGCCGGATGAGCATAGTCCCAGCCGAGGCCCATCGCCTTCGCCAGCTCCTGGGTGACTTCCCAATCCTCGTAGCCGTTCGCGGGCTCCATCACCTTGCGCACCAGCTGGATCCGGCGCTCGGCATTGGTGAAGGTGCCGTTCTTTTCCAAGAAGGTGGAGCCCGGCAGGAAGACGTGGGCGTAATTCGCGGTTTCGTTGAGGAACAGGTCGTGGACGATGACCAGGTCCATCGCCGCGAGGCCTGCGACCACATGGTGGGTGTTGGGGTCGGACTGGAGGATGTCCTCGCCCTGCACGTAAAGCGCGCGGAATGAGCCTTCGATCGCGGCATCGAACATGTTGGGAATGCGCAGGCCCGGCTCCGGATCGAGCTCCACGCCCCAGTCCGCCTCGAACATCGCGCGAGTTGAGCCATCGGAGATGTGGCGATAGCCGGAAAGCTCGTGCGGAAAGGAGCCCATGTCGCACGAGCCCTGCACGTTGTTCTGGCCGCGCAGCGGGTTCACCCCCACGCCGCGCCGGCCGACGTTGCCGGTGGCCATGGCGAGATTGGCGATGGCCATGACGGTGGACGAACCCTGCGAGTGCTCGGTGACGCCGAGGCCGTAATAAATTGCAGCGTTGCCGCCGGTGGCATAGAGCCGGGCCGCCGCGCGCAAGTCTCCAGCGGGAACGCGGGTCACGGCTTCCAGCACTTCCGGGCTGTGGCGCGCGTCGGAAACGAAGCGAGCCCAGTCCTGGTACTCGTCCAAGTCGCAGCGTTCGCGGATGAAGGCTTCGTCGGCCAGACCCTCGGTGACGATGACATGGGCCATGGCGGTCAGCACTGCGACATTGGTGCCGGGCTGGAGCGCGAGGTGATGTTCGGCCTGGACGTGGGGGCTGCGGACCAGGTCGATTCTGCGCGGGTCGATCACGATCAGCCGCGCGCCCTGGCGCAGGCGGCGCTTCATCTGGCTGCCGAAGACCGGGTGAGCATCGGTGGGATTGGCGCCGATGACGAGGATCACGTCCGAATCCATCACCGAGTCGAAATCCTGCGTGCCGGCCGAGGTCCCGAAGGTGGTCTTCAGGCCATAGCCGGTGGGCGAATGACAGACCCGGGCGCAGGTATCGACGTTATTCGAGCCGAACCCGGCGCGGACCAGCTTCTGGACCAGATAGGCTTCCTCGTTGGTGCAGCGGCTGGAGGTGATCCCGCCAAGCGCCCGCGCGCCGTGCTGCGCCTTGATCGCATTGAGCCTGTCCGCCGTATAGCGCAGCGCTTCGTCCCACGAGACTTCGCGCCACGGCTCCTCGATGGATTCGCGGATCATCGGCGCGAGGATACGGTCCTGGTGGTTGGCGTAGCCCCAGGCGAAGCGCCCCTTGACGCAGGAGTGGCCGTGATTGGCCTTGCCGTCCTTCCACGGGACCATGCGGACCAGTTGCTCGCCCTTCAACTCGGCGCGGAAGGTGCAGCCGACGCCGCAATAGGCGCAGGTCGTCACGACCGACCGCTCGGGCTTGCCGATGGCGGTCACGGCCTTTTCGTTGAGGGTCGCGGTGGGGCAGGCCTGGACGCAGGCGCCGCAGGAGACGCATTCGCTGGCGAGGAAATCGTCGGCCGACTGACCGGCGCTGACCTTGGAGGCAAAGCCGCGCCCATCGATGGTGAGGGCGAAGGTCCCCTGCACTTCCTCGCAGGCCCGCACGCAGCGCGAGCAGACGATGCACTTGGAAGGATCAAAGTCGAAATAGGGGTTGGAAACGTCAGCCGCCGCGTCGAGGTGGTCCTCGCCGGCATAGCCGTAGCGAACGTCGCGCAGGCCCACCTGCGCTGCAGCATCCTGCAGCTCGCAATCGTTGTTGGCCGAGCAGGTCAGGCAATCGAGCGGGTGGTCGGAGATATAGAGCTCCATCACCCCGCGCCGCAGCTTCTCCAGCCGCGGGGTCTGGGTGTGAACCACCATGCCCTCGGCGACCGGGGTGGTGCAGGAGGCCGGGGTGCCGCGCATACCGTCAATCTCGACCAGGCACAGCCGGCACGAGCCGAAGGCGGCGAGATTGTCGCTCGCGCAGAGCTTGGGGATCGCGCCGCCGCATTCCGCCGCCGCGCGCATGACGCTGGTGCCGGCGGGCACGGTGACCGCTCGGCCATCGATGGCGAGGGTGACGGGTGCGCCGTCCCTGACTTCGGGCGTACCGAAATCGGCCTGCGGTTCATAGCCCATCGACAACCTCCAGTTTCGGGCCCGTTACCCATAGCATGGAATCGTCCCGCGCGACCACAGCCAGGCTCAGCCCGGCAGCCTGCGCCCGGCGCACGGCAAGGTCGGTCGGGGCCGAAATCGCGACCAGTAGCGGACAGCCGGCGCGGGCAGTCTTCTCGACCAGTTCGTAGGAGCAGCGCGAGGTGACGAGCATGAACCCATCGGCGGCCCGGGTATCGCTGCGCGCCAGTGCGCCGATCAGCTTGTCGAGCGCGTTGTGCCGGCCGACGTCCTCGCGCAGGGCGAGGATGACGCCATCGGGGCGGGCGAAGGCGGCGGCGTGGGTCGCCGCGGTGAGATGGCCGAGCAATTGCCGCTCGCGCATGTTGCCAAGCGCGGTGCGGATCGCTTCGGGGCTGGCAAGGCTGGTGGCCGAGATCTGCGGGAGGGGGCGCAGGGCCGCTTCCACGCTCTCTATCCCGCAGATGCCGCAGGATGAATCGCCCAGCCGTCGCCGGGCCCGCTCCATGATCGGGGCGAGGCGCTCGGCGGGGAGGTTGACGCGGGCGACATAGCCCTCGCCCGCTTCCACCGGGTGAAGGCTGACCGGGCCGATCTCGTCCGGGTGGGCGAGGCCTTCGGAGAGGAGGAAGCCGGTGACGAAATCCTCCAGGTCGCAGGGCGTGGCCATCATCACGGCGTAGGCAATACCGTTGATCTCGATGGCGATCGGCGTCTCCACCGGGACGGCGCGCTCTTCCGCGCGCGCCTCCCCAGCATAGGCGCTGCGCCGCGCCGGGATCACCACGACCCCGGCGGTCATGCGAAGTCGTCCGGCCAGTGCTTAAGGGCGGAGAGGACCGGATAGGGGGTGAAGCCCCCCAGTGCACAGAGCGAGCCGAAGCGCATGGTCTCGCACAGGTCCTCGAGCAGGGCGACGTCTTCCGCGCGGCTGCGCCCGGATTTGCGGGCGTTGCGCATCTGGGGGAGGTTCTCGACCGGGTCCGGCCCGCTGGCGCTCCCCCGTGCGATGCGGTCGATCAGCTCCACCCCGCGGGTGGAGCCGATCCGGCAGGGGGTGCACTTGCCGCAGCTTTCCGCGGCGCAGAATTCCATGGCGAAGCGGGCCATGTGGCCCATGTGGGCAGTGTCATCGAAGACTACCACCCCGGCGTGGCCGATCAGCGCCTCGGCCGCGGCGAAGGCCTCGTAGTCGAACGGGAGGTCGAACCGGGAGGGAGGGATATAGGCGCCGAGCGGCCCGCCCACCTGCACCGCCTTGACCGGGCGTCCGCTGGCCGTGCCCCCGCCGATCTCGTTTACCAGCTCGCCCAGGGTAATCCCGAAGGCGACCTCGAACAGCCCGCCGTGGCGGACGTTGCCGGCGAGCTGGACGGGCATCGTACCCTTGGACCGGCCCATGCCCAGCGCGGCATAGGCCGCGGCCCCGCCAGACGCGAGGACATGGGGCACGGCGGCGAGGGTCAGCACATTGTTGACCACCGTCGGGCAGCCGAACAGGCCCTGCAGCGCCGGCAGCGGCGGCTTGGCCCGAACCTCCCCGCGCTTGCCTTCGAGGCTGTTGAGCAGCGAGGTCTCCTCGCCGCAGACGTAGGCACCGGCGCCGACCCGCACTTCGACGACAAAAGGCGCGAGTTTCGCAGCAGCAAGGTCGATCGCCGCGCGCAGCTTGGCGATGGCGTGGGGATACTCGCTTCTGACGTAGATGTACCCGCGCTGCGCGCCCGTTGCATGGGCGGCGATCGCCATGCCCTCAAGCAGCTGGATGGGATCGCCTTCCATCAGCATGCGATCGGCAAAGGTGCCGCTGTCGCCCTCGTCGGCATTGCAGACCACGTACTTGCGGGGGGCCTGGGCCTGGGCGACGGTCTGCCACTTGATCCCCGCGGGAAAACCCGCCCCGCCCCTGCCGCGCAGGCCAGAGGCAGTGACCTCCGAGACGACCTGCGCGGGCGGCAAGCTCCGCGCCCGGTCCAGCCCGGTCCAGCCCCCGGTGGCCGCGTAGTCATCGAGACTGAGCGGCCGGGTGCGGCCCGCGCGGGCGAAGGTCAGCCGCTGCTGGCCGGCGATGAAAGGATGAGCGGCAATTTCGCCGATGGCCTTCTCGCTGGTGCCGGCGAGGATCGCAGCGACGTCGGCGGGCGTCGCCGGGCCGAAGCCCTGCCCGGCGATCTCGACCAGCGGTTCCAGCCAATGCATGCCCCAGCTCGAGGTCCGCTCCACCGTACAGCCGGCAGCCACGAACGCCGCGGCCACGGCATCGGCGCCGCAGGCGAGGGCAAGCGCGTCATCGCTGATTCGCACCAGAGTCATCGTGCCGCCTCGATCAGCTGGATCAGCTCGACCTCGTCCAGCCGGGCGTGGACGGCATCGCCCACCCGGGCGGCGGGCCCCGCGCTGCACAGGCCGAGGCAATAGACCGTGGCGAGCCGCACCCGCTCACCCGCAGCCGCTTCGGCGGCCGGGACCAGCGCCTCGACCCCGCGCGACTGGCAGG